>Ga0307966_1002451_pt1 | contig 14100 bp, 17 predicted proteins | sample OrgLakmetagen646_FD_203141 | JGI IMG/M metagenome (GOLD analysis project Ga0307966, IMG submission 203141) | Saline water microbial communities from Organic Lake, Antarctica - #646 | ecosystem: Environmental > Aquatic > Non-marine Saline and Alkaline > Saline | place: Antarctica: Organic Lake... | reverse complement strand
CACACTCGCACACACTCACACACTCACACACACACACACACACACACACACACACACACACACTCACACACACTGACACACACACACACACACACACACACACACAGGAGGCGGCGGGGGTGGCTACGATGCAGAGGACCTGCTTCCCCGTGCTGACATCAGTGGCTCTATCACTAATACCCTGCTGAGCAATCTCAACAGCGCAAATTGGAAGGACAGAAAGCAGGGCCTGGATGACATTGAGAACCTGTTGGTGGGGGCAGGGGGCCGCATTCAGCCACAGGTGTGTGTGTGTGTGTGTGCGCGTGTGCGTGTGCGTGTGTGTTTTGTTTGTGTGTGTCTTTGCGAGCTCCTATCTGTTCCTCGCAGCATATGTTGTGCACACACTCATGCCCAATGATGTATGCACACTTTGTCCCCCGGCTCCTCAGACAAAGTGACATACCGTACCTTTTACCGTACTCACCCCGGTGCCCAAATTTCAAAATTAATAACGGTAACCCCGGTGGGCATTCAGCCCAGCCAGTGCCTGTACAAGTGTGTGTGTATGCGTGCACATGCGCGTTTGTGCGTGTGCATGTGTGTTGGTGCGCTTGTGCCTGCACATGTATGCGTGCGTCACTGTTGTGTGCGTCATTGTTGTGTGCGTCACTGTGCCTGCACATGTATGTGTGCGTCAGTTGTGTGCGTCACTGTGCCTGCACATGTATGTGTGCGTCAGTTGTGTGCATCACTGTCGTGTGCGTCACTGCGCCTGCACATGTATGTGTGCGCCACCCACCAAACTTTATTTTTGCCAAACCCCGGAGCCTCTGAATAAATATATATTTTACGATACCGATATCACGCCGGAGGGCAAAAAACGTTACGAGTGGGTGACACACACACACACACACGCACACACACACACCATCCATATGCACCATTTACACACACTCACACACACAGTGTACACACATCCACACACACAATCAAACATACGAGTGGGTGACACACACACCATCCATATGCACCATTTACACACTCACGCACACAGTGTACACCCATCCACACACACAATCAAACATACGAGTGGGTGACACACACACCATCCATATGCACCATTTACACACACTCACGCATACAATGTACACCCATCCACACACACAATCACACGTACAAGCGGGCGACACACACACCATCCACACCCACCATTCACATACGCTTACAGTTCATGTACACACGCACACACACTCACAATTGCACACACGCACGCAGCTGGGCGACCTTGTAGGGGCCCTCAAGGGTCGCATGGCTGACAGCAACAAAAACCTCATGGCCCAAGCACTGGCCCTCACAGGTACAGTAAATTATTGGAAGTCTATGTCACAGGATTTAATATATTAGTGGGATTCAATAGGTATCAGTGGTTTGTGCCGGTCAAGGTGTCAGGTTTCAGTGATTCATTGGAAGCCATGGCCCTCATAGAAACAGGAATTAGTGGAAGAGTATAGCCATCATAGCACAGGCCTACTGACCAACTCGTGACTTGCGGGCGTGGGGAATTATTGAAAGTTATGGCCCTCACAGGTACAATAATTAGTAGATAAATGAAAGTTATGGCCCTCACAGGTACAATAATTAGTAGATAAATGAAGGTCGTAGCACAGGTGTCACTGACCAACTCGTGACTTGCGGACGTGGGGAATCATTGGAAGTTATGGTCCTCACAGGTACAATAATTAGTAGATAAATGGTCGTAGCACAGGTGTCACTGACCAACTCGTGACCTGCGGACGTGGGGAATTATGAGAGTCAATGAACAGGACAAAGGGGGAATCTGGTTTTGGCCAACTTTACTATAAAGTAGGAGGAGAAGGGTGAAATCACTGGAGCCAATGAGAAAGAAAAATAGTGAGGGGAACGTGCAAGGAGCTTGATCTTGACCAAGTGTGTGGATTGGGCTCTGGCAAATCTATGGCGAATAGTAAAGTCAAATGCGAAGTGTGGGGGCTCTGGAAAATCTATGGCAAATGGTTTAGTCGTGGGCGAAGTGAGGGGGCTCTGGCGGATCTGTGGCGAATTGTAAAGTGGTGGGGGAAGTGAGGGCTGCTTGCTTGGATAGTCACAGAGCAGCACCTCAGGCTCCCGACTTCCATGCAGGCAATAGAATTGTTAAGTCGTGGGCGAAGTGAGGGGGCTCTGGCGAATCTGTGGCGAATTGTAAAGTTGTGGGGGAAGTGAGGGCTGCTTGCTTGGATAGTCACAGAGTAGCACCTCAGGCTCCTGACTACCATGCAGGCAATATGTGATATCTCATCCCATGCATGGGCTCGATATGGCGAATAGTAAAGTCGTGGGCAAAGTGAGGGTTGCTTTCATGGATAGCCACGGAGCAGCACCTCAGACTCCCACTCATCTATGCGCAGGGTTGGTCAGAACCGTATACCGAATGTCAGAACCGTATACCGAACCGTAAAAGCACCGTATATGACCGAATGTTGGTGATTTCCCTGCCAAAAATACCGTACATACACCGTATATATATATGGTTCTGGCTAACCCTACCTATACACCTATGACCAACATGACCGTTTATTTGGTAATTTCCCTGCCAAAAATACCGTATATACACCGTATATAGGTATAGGGTTCTGGCTAACCCTACCTACCTATGCAGGTAATAGGTGGCTATGTATGCAGGGGGGAAACTTCCACACCCCACGTCGCAATAGGAGGAAAAATTGAGAGTTGCGTAGGCATTGGTCTTCACCTTGATCCAGTGAACTGTTGCGTCACTTTTTCACATCGACAAAGGAGCCACTGGCATTTGCACACGTTCGTCACGCACATTTGGTTTTAGCCAGCCCAAAAGAGGATGGATGGAGGGGAGTTGTCGTGTAAGCTGTGAGGTTAGAGTAATGGTCAAGCACAGAGGAACAGGAAGTTTGTGGGAACGCGCTCTTCTACACACCGTCACCAACTCTCGTCAGGAGCCGGTTTCAGGCCAAGCCCGCAACCCTTCTGGTCCCCTTTGAGTGCTGTAGCATCCCACAGTTGTGTGTGTGTGCACACCTAGTTTTGGATGATTTTGATCTGCAGAGAGTTTCTTTCACCTGCACACGTATGCTACACCGAGCATGCCTTAACAGCACACAAACACACACACATACACTCACACACGCACGCACGCGCGCACACATTCACACACACATGCATACATACACACGCACACATACGCACGTGCACGCATACACACACGCACACATTCATGCACATGCACACACACACGCGCACACACACACACACACACACACACACACAAATACACACTTGAAGGCAAGCTTGCGCGTGCCATGGGCAAAGCCATCGACAGGAACGCACGCCCGCTGCTTGCACCTGCCATGCGCAACCTGTCTGATAACAAGGCCTCAGTAAGTTGGTATATACGTGCCTGGGTATAAGTGTTCTGTGTGTGTTCATGTGTGTATGTCTGTTTTGTGTGTGTGTGTGTGTGTATGTGTGTGTGTGTATGTGTGTGTGCCCTGTGATGCGATACAGATGTATTGCTCAGTATGCGCAACCTGTGCGGCACGAAGTTTTCAATTTGTGGATATTTCATTGTCTGTGAGTTTGTGTGGGTGAGAGTGGTTGTGAATGCGTGTGCAATGTACTGCAACATATGTGTTGCACTCGTTCATGCGCAACCTGTTTTTGGTGTGTGTGAGTTGTTTCTGTGTATCTAATGCACAAGTAAATGTGCTCAACGTGTGGCATAAGCCTAAGTATTTGGCATGAAACATTCGCGCATGCGCGTGCATGTTTCACACGCTCACACACTCTTATATTACACAGACACGCACACATACACACGTGCATACAGTTACGCTTGACGCCAGGTGGGCAGCACTTTTCACACAGCAATGGAGCACACACACACACAGGCACACACACACTCATACACACGTACGCACATACACACACAACCCTACACACACAACCCTACACACACAGCCACACATACACACACTCGCTGTAGGTGCGGGCTTCTGTGGTTGACATGATGGAGGCATGGGCCAGTGTGGCTGGCATGGAGACTCTAGCGGGAGAGCTGTTGGACGTACTCAACAGCCCTAAATGCACAGGAGATGGCAAGGCAGACGGCATCGGCTGGCTGGCCAAGAGGGTGGGTTTTGCGTCTATGATCTGGGGGAGTGTGTGTGTGCGTGTGTGTGTGTGTGTGTGTGTGTGTGATGTCGAGGCGGATGGCATCAACTGGCTGGCCAAGAGAATGGGTTTTGCGTCTATGATTTGTGTGTGTGTGTGTGAAATATCGAGGCGGATGGCATCAATTGGCTGGCCAAGAGGGTGGGTTTTGCGTCTATGATTTGTGTGTGTGTGCGTGTGCGTGTGCGTGTGCGTGTGTGAAATGTCAGGGCAGATGGTATTGGCTGGCTGGCCAAGATGTTGGGTATGGGAGCGTGTTGCGCGCATTTCAGTACGACTGTGTGTCTGCCCGCACGCGCACAGGTTGCTGGCAGTCGTGCAATAGCACACAAGACATCAAACATAAGCATACTGTCTTCTGCCTGCATACAGTGTTGCTGATAGCACCTCCGCATTTCCCAGCCATTGTCGCTGGCAGTTGTGACGCAGCACAACTAAATTTTTCTTTCTATACAGTTGACCATCTCCAAATATATCATATGTACAGTGTACACACGGCGTTTTTCGCAGGGATTGTTTTTTTTATCAAAAACGGTCATGCACGGCGTATGTATACAGCTCTGGCCACCTGTATCCATACACAGTACACACAGTCTTCTACATGCAGTTTTGCTGATGACACTTGACACATTTCCCAATCAGAGTGTGACACATTTCCCAACCAGAGTGTGTTTGCGTACGTGTAGGGTTGGCCAGAACGGTACATGCTCACCGTATATGACCGTATATTTGGTGATTTCCCTGCCAAAAATAAAGTATATACACCATGAATATATGGTTCTGGCCAACCCTACGCACGTGCATACACAGGCAGCAGGGGAGGGCAAGTCGCAGGCATCTTGATTGTTGTGGTATACACACGCTGTGTTGCACGTACCCACACACACACTCAAGAACATGCACACACACAAACATACATCCATGCACGTGTGTACCTACACACACATACACAAACACACACATACAGACACACACAAACACGCACATACACAAATACACACATACACACAAACACACACACACAAACAAACAAACACACACACACACACAAACACAAATACACACAAACACACACATACACACACATATACACACATACACACACATACACACGCGTGCCCGCACAGGCTGCTGACAGCAAGGTCCCCAGCTCACTGCTGGGCCCGTGCATGCAAGCAGTGGCCATAGGGGCAAACGACAAGTCTGGCGAAGTGCGGGGCAGTGCCGCAGAGCTGGTCACGGGCCTGCTGCAGGTATAGCGTGTACAGTGGGTGTGGGTGTGAGAGTTGCTCACACTAGATTGTGTAATCAAATTATCAATTCAGTTGTAAGTTATCAGTAAAAAGTCAATATCAAGTCCCCAAAGTCGTGTGGAGCCTTGTACGTGTGTGCAAACACACACATGTGTGTGTGCGTGTGTGTGTGTGTGTGTGCGGGTGTGCGGGTGTGCATTTGTTTGCTGCGCAGCTGGGACTCACAGGGACGCAGACCAAGTCAGCGTGAAAAATAAATGGAAAGGGAGGTAATGAAGAACGCTTAGCCACATTAAGCCACATGGAATCTTGTGCTTGAAAGTAACTGTTGTTGGTTGGTGTGCGCAGGGCTCAGTAGGGCATCCTTGAAAGCAAGAAGCATGCAAATAAGAGCACACATACACAAGTACACGCTCGCATGCACACAAACACACACACACAAATACAGACAAGCTCACACATGCACACACACGCACAAACATATACACAAGTACACACACACACACACACACACACACACACACACACACACACGCACAAACACATACACACACTGCAGGCCCACGCCCCAGGCGATCTGGGCAGCGCTGCATCCAGCCTCGACCCCGCGCAAAAAAAGGTGGGCTGTTTGAACTCATCCCCTTTATTTTTGCACCTCTTGTTGTGATTATTCATGCATGCAGATGGCTCTCACATGTGTAGCCAAAGCATATTATCTTTCAAGTTTTGTGCGTGTGGATGTATGCATGCAGAGACGCAGAGGGCTCTCACATGTGTAGCCAGAGCATATTATCTTTCAAGTTTTGTGCGTGTGTGCGTGTGGATCTATGCATGCAGATATGCAGAGGGCTCTCACATGTGTAGCCAGAGCATATTATCTTTCAAGTTTTGTGCGTGTGTGCGTGTGGATGTATGCATGCAGATATGCAGAGGGCTCTCACATGTGTAGCCAAAGCATATTATCTTTCAATTATTGTGCGTGTGTGCGTGTGGATCTATGCATGCAGATATGCAGAGGGCTCTCACATGTGTAGCCAAAGCATATTATCTTTCAATTATTGTGCGTGTGTGCGTGTGGATCTATGCATGCAGATGCCTCAAGAGTCAGCTCAAGAGTGTGTAGCCAAGAGGGCACTCTCCTTTCCAACTGCGATTTTTTGTGTGTGTGTGTGTGTGTGTGTGTGTGTGTGTGTGTGTGTGTGTGTGTGATTGTATGCATGCACTTGCCTCAAGAGTGGCACGCTTTTCTCCAACAGCTGTGTTGTGTGTGCAATAGTGTCCATGGAGATGGCTCTCACATGTGTAGCCAAGGCACACTCTCTCCTCTTTTTCAAGTGTTGTGTGCATTTGTGCAATTGTGTCCATGCAGATGGCTCTAGAGTGTGTAGCCAAGGCAACTGGAGGGCCAGTGCCCACAGTCGCCTCCGGGGCCACCACCCGCCCAGCCACTGCTGCCGCAGGTGAATGCCTGCATGTGTGTGTGTGTGTGTGCGTTGGGTGTTTAAGTGTGTGTGCGTGTTTGTGCGCAGAAGTGTGTATATGTTTGTGTGTGTGTGTGATTGTGTGTGGAAGTGTGTACATGTGTGTGTGTGTGTGTGCGTGCGCATGTGAATACGTGAATACATACCACGCTTGTACCTGTGTGAGTTTTTCCCCCTGTCACTTCTGTATTAACCACACAAATAATGTTTGGAACACTTGCTATTATATATTCTTGCACCAGGTACTGCTAATGCCCGCCCCACATCCGCACGCCCGTCAGGCAGCATCACAGCACGCGGCACCACAGGGCGTGCTAACTTGACAAACACACACAAAAGCTTGTCACTGAACAGGTGTGTGTGTGTGTGCGTGTGTGTGTGTCTTAGGGTTGGCCAGAGCCACAAATATGCTGTGTAAAATTGTGTATATATTTGGAAATTCCCCTGCTAAATCTATCAAATTGGGCCTCTCATATGCACGTGTGTATGAGCTGTTCTGGCTGACGATGCACACGCGTCGGTGTATGTGTCGAAATATTTGGGGTGATGTGTGTGTGTGCGCGTGTGTGTGTGCGCATTTGTGTATGTGTGCATGTGTGTGTGTGCTTGTGTGTGCGTGTGGTTGTGTCTTCTATGCGTGGGCGCAGAAAATGGTTTGCTTCTGCCAATGAATAAGTGAGCGTGAACGTGCCCGCTCTCGTCGACAGCCCTTGCGCTGCGCGATTAGCTGTTGGCTGACAAGAACATGCCAGGAATGCGATTCAGCACTTGTGACATACTGTATGGGTGCTCGTAGTGTTGCAGACAGGTGTGCAGCTACGCGTGCAGGTGCGGCTAGCTCTTCTGCTGCTTTTGCCCCAGCTTCTGCTGCTCCTCCTCCTCCTGCGCTTGCTTTAGAAAGCAGGCAATGCCGGAGGGCGTGTTCCGGTGGAACATTGCTCCCTCTTGCGTGTTGTCTCTCACAGGACAAGCGGGGCCTCTGCTGCTGCCGCTGCGCTTGCGTTTCAAAACGGTGGAATAAGACGTGTTGCAGCGTGAGGTTCAATCTCCGTTGTGCCTGCGTGTTGGCACTCACAGGACGGGCGGGGCCTGTGCTGCTGCCGCTGCGCTTGCTTTTCAAAACGGTGGAATAAGACATGTTGCAGCGTGAAGTCCAATCTCCGTTGTGCCTGCGTGTTGGCACTCACAGGACGGGCGGGGCCTCTGCTGCTGCCGCTGCACTTGCTGTAGATGACGGGCCCTTGTTGGTGCTGGACAATAGGAAAGAGGAGCGTGCACGCAAGGTGTGTGTGTGTGAGTTGCATAAATAGGTATGGACGACAAGAGCGAGGCTCTAGCCGGGAAAGTGTGGTTTGCGTACGTGATTGGCATTTAGTCGACAAACGGCAGTACGTGCTCATGTGTGTGTAGTTGTGTTTGTTTGTGTGAGTGTGTGAGTGTGTGTGTGTGTGTGTTTGTGTGTGATCACAGGGCACGTTCAGGCCAGGCAAGTTTTGCGGGTGTCTCTGCGATCGCCGTGTGGTTATTAAACCTGTCGTTTAGCAGTATTTGCTCAAGCTTGTGTGTTTGTGAGCACAGAGCAAGTTCAGGTCGGGCAAGCTTTTTGGGTATCTCTGTGACCACCGTATACCAAATAAACAAATCTGTTGGTTAGCAGTATGTGCTTGTGCTTGTGTGTGTGAGCACAGGGCATGTTTACCCCCGGCAAGTTTTGTGGGTATCTCTGTGATTGCCATATACCAAATAATTAAATATGTTGGTTAGCAGTATTTGCTTAAGCTTGTGTGTGTGTGTGTGTGTGTGTGTGTGTGTGTGTGTGTGTGTGTGTGTGTGTGTGTGTGTGTGTGTGTGTGTGTGTGAGCACAGAGCAAGTTCAGGTCGGGCAAGCTTTGTGGGTGTCTCTGTGACCACCGTATACCAAATAAACAAATCTGTTGGTTAGGAGTATGTGCTTGTGCTTGTGTGTGTGAGCACAGGGCAGGTTAACGCCCGGCAAGTTTTGTGGGTGTCTCTGTGATTGCCATTGATTGCCATACGGTTAAAAAACCTGTTGGTTAGTAGCATGTGCTTGTAGTCGTGTGTGTGAGCACAGGGCATGTTTACGCCCGGCAAGTTTTGTGGGTAACTCTGTGACCACCATATAATTAAATCTGTTGGTTAGCAGTATGTGCTTGTGCTTGTGTGTGTGTGAGCACAGGGCAAGTTCAGGCCAGGCAAGCTGGAGGTCCGGAATGAGGAGCCGGCTGTGCTCGAGGCTGAATTTGGGCCTCTAATGTCCAGCACACTCAAGGTGCGGCTGGTGCACAAAACGAATGTTTTGCTTGAGGCAACGAATAATCCTCTCATATCCAGCACACTCAAGGCGCGGCTGGTGCAAAGTAAGATGGATCAGTGTCTCATGTCTGGCACACTGGTGTGTGGGCTGGGGCACAAAAGAATTTTGCTTGAGGCAACGAATAATCCTCTCATATCCAGCACACTCAAGGCGCGGCTGGTGCAGAGTTAAGTAAAGCAGTGTCTCATGTCTGGCACACTGATGTGTGGACTTGGGCACCAAACGAATGATATGCTTGAGGCAACGAATAAACCTCTCATATCCAGCACACTCAAGGCGCGGCTGGTGCAGAGTTAACTAGAGCAGTGTCTCATGTCTGGCACACTGATGTGTGGACTGGGGCACAAAAAAAAAAAAAAATTCTTGAGGCAACGAATAAACCTCTCATATCCAGCACACTCAAGGCGCGGCTGGTGCAAAGTAAGATGAATCAGTGTCTCATGTCCAGCGCACTCATGTGTGGACTGGCACAAGAAGCAATACCGTGCTTGAGGCTGAGTTTGGGCCTCTCGTGTCCAACACACGCAAAGTAGGGCTCATGCCAGGAAAAGGCACGAGACCAATGACCCATTCAAGCTCACTGTTTTTATGATCCAACAAATTGTGATTAACTTCCAAATTTGCACGAACTTGGAGAAATTTGTGGAGACCATCAAATCCCACGGCAAAGTGGCTGATGCCAAAAAGGGTCATGGCCATTGCCTCGCACAAAAGCAGGCCAGCACAGTCAATGTATCTAGGCGGGTTGGTGCCAATGAAGCGCTGCTGCAATTTAGAATCATTGGACTCTCAGCATTGCCTAGCACATTAGTAGGCCAGCACGGTCAATGCAGGCAAGCTGATGCCAAATCATTGGACTCTCGGCATTGTCTACGCTGCCTAGCACACTAGAAGGCCAACACAGTCAATGTAGGCAGGCTGGTGCCAGAGGAACAAGACTGCACTGAATGATACTTGAACCCTCAGCAAGCCTACCTAAGATGCCGCGTACATGCTTGCATGCGTGTGTTTGCATGTGTGCTTTCGTGCACGTGCGGTTGTGTGTGCGTGATTGTGTGTGTGTTTGTGTGTGTGAGCACGTGTAAGGTTTCAACGCGCACGTGTCATCAATACCTCTCACATCGCACACTCGCGCTCGGCAAAAGTAAAGTCTTCAAACCATAATATGTTTATGAACCATAGTTAATATTCTTACAAACCATAATGTGGAGTCACTTGCTTGACAGAGTCATATGCTTGCCCCACACCCCTTCATGCTCTCCAGAAACTCCAAGTAGCAGTACCAGTAGGGTTGGCCAGAACCGTACATACACACCGTATATGACTGTATGCAGGTGATTTCCCTGCCAAAAATACCGTATATCGTATATACACCGTATATACCTATGAATGTATGGTTCTGGCCAACCCTAAGTACCAGGCATCCCTGTCTAGTTCGTTACTTCCTGCACAACTGTGCTTTCAGTACGCACCCACGCATGTGCACACAAACACACACGCATACGCATACGCACTCAATACATAAACACACACACACACACACACACACACACACACACACACACACATGCGTGTACACACACAGCCCCTCATGTTTTCCAAAGACTTCAAGCAGCAGTGCCAGGCCGTGGACTTTCTGCGCGAGGCCTTGCCCAACCTGTTTGACGAAATCATGTCCCAGCTGGACCTGCTGTTCAGGTGTGGGTGTGGGTGTCAGTGGGGTGGGTGTGGGTGTGGGTGTAAGAGCGTACATGTGCATGTTTATTGTGCGTGTACAGGTGTGGTTGTGTGTCGATGTCCCAGCTGGACCTGCTGTTCAGGTGTGGGTGTGGGTGTGAGCGTCTGTGAATGTGAGAGCGCACGTGTGCATGTTTATTGTGTGTGTGCATGTGTGTCTCATGCGTGTCTACGTCCTGAACTTACGAAACGGGGGGCATACGCATGATTAGCCGACAGTGCTTGCGTGCTGGTGATCAGAGTCCAGCAGAGTGTGCACGATGATCCTACTGCCATAACAATAGGGTTGGCCAGAACCGTATACATACACCGTATTTGACCGTATATTTGGTAGCTTCCCTGCCAAATATGTCGTATATACACCGAATATATTTGGTTCTGGCCAACCCTACATAACAAGCGCTATATATGTATATTCGGCCAGAAACATACACACAACCGTATATACGGTGTATATACGTATCATAGCAGAACAGTTACCATACATACATGTACGGTATTATAGCATGAAAGTTACCATACATACATATACGATATTATAGCAGGAAAGTTACCATACATACATATACGGTATCATAGCAGGACAGTTACCATACATACAGTCATATACGGTGTACATGTACGGTCCTGGCCAACCCTATGTATATGTGGTGCACGTGGCGCATGGTGTAAGTCAGCATTACTAGTGATAATGGCATTAAAGCGTCCCAAAACTCCGCCAAGTCCTGCATGCTGCTCTTATATGCTCCAACGATCGCGTCTGTTAAAACCCTAACCATATCCCCCGACCAAACCTGGCGTAAGTGACACACGTCATGGAGGCCGACGCCCAGGTGCTGCTGTGCTCAAGTGACGGCTGGCAAGCAGCGCCTCAAAACATACGCATACTCAAAACGTACGCATACTCAAAGCATATGCATACTCAAAGCATACGCTTACTCAAAGCATACGCATACTCAAAACACACACGTACTCAAAACGTACGCATACTCAAAGCATACGCATACTCAAAACATACGCATACTCAATGCATACGCATACTAAAAACATACGCATACTCAAAGCATACGCATACTCAAGACGTACGCATACTCAAAACATACACGTACTCAAAACGTACGCATACTCAAAGCAAACGCATACTCAAAACATACACGTACTCTAAACATACGATTTAATTATTGTTCACTGATGGTGATTAATGTCAGTAGATGCATAATGTAAGGATGCTTTTAATTGTGAATACACACACAGGTGGTGCACGTTGCGCATCATGGAGGCCAACACCCAGATGCTGGTCAAGGTGCTGGACTTGCTGAAGGAGCTGCTCGGCACAATGGAGGCCAAAGGAGTCAAGTGAGTGGCATGTGTGGGTGTAGAGAGCAATGAGCGAATGCCCGCATGGCGGAGGCCAAAGGAGTCAAGTGAGCGGCATGTGTGGAAGTGACTGGCATGTGTGGGTGTTGTAAAGAGCAAAGAGCGAATGCCCGCACGACGGAGGCCAAAGGGGTCAAGCGAGTGGCATGTGTGGAAGTGAGTGGCATGTGTGGGCGTGAAGAGGCACGACGGAGGCCAAAGGAGTCAAGTAAGTGGCATGTGTAAGCATGGAGAGCATTAACGAATGCCCGCACGACGGAGGCCAAAGGAGTCAAGTGAGTGGCACGAGTGGAAGTGAGTGGCATGTGTGGGTGTTGTAAAGAGCAAAGAGCGAATGCCCGCATGGCGGAGGCCAAAGGAATCGAGTGAGTGGCATGTGTGGGCGTGGAGAGGCACAACGGAGGCCAAAGGAGTCAAGTGAGTGGCATGTGTGGAAGTGATTGGCATGTGTGGGTGTTGTAAAGAGCAAAGAGCGAATGCCCGCATGGCGGAGGCCAAAGGAGTCAAGTGAGTGGCTTGTGTGGAAGTGAGTGGCAGAAGTGGAAGTGAGTGGCAAGTGTGGGTGCTGTAAAGAGCATTGAGCAAATGCCCGCACAACAGAGGCCAAGGAGTCAACTGAGTGGCACGCCTTTGCCTCATGTACACACACACACACACACACACACACAAACAAACAAACAAACAAACATACGTACAATCTCCATCACACGCGCACACAAAGTGAGTGGCACGACTTTGCCTCATGCACGCGCACACACACACACACACACACACGCACACGCACACACACACACACACACACACACATGCGTACACACTCTGTCACACGCGCACACAGGATGTCTGAGTACGACTGCCGGCTGATTCTTCCTGTGCTGGTAGAGAAGGCAGGCCACAACCAGGTACAGTGCGGTGGTGATATGATGTGATGTGATGTGTGTGTGCGTGTGTGTGTGTGCGTGTGTGTGTGCGCAAGTGTGTGCGTGTACGTGTGCGTGTGCCGTGCTCAATTTAATGGCAGCGACAGATTAAAAGCTGCTGATCAAACTGCAGAGCTTGGTTAATTTGTATGGTAGCAGTAACAAGTTTGTAACTATTATCCAAGCATGACGCTAGGTTTTGGTAGGAATTTGACCAGGTGGCAACTCAGAGTGTGAAAATTTAAGACCGAGCTTTACGTTTCAAACTGTGTAAGGCCATGCTTCCCAGGATCCCTGCAACTCATTGGTGCGAGTTTGTGTGTGTGTGTCAGTGAACTACTCTCACAATATAAACCTGTGTCAAACTGCTCACACAAATTAAAAACCAAGGCAGACTACCAGAAACTCATGCGCCTCCAAATTGCAACTGCAATCCTGTCCCTGCCCATTGAGGCGGCTCTGCTCACAAGTTGATTGGCGTAGAATCAAGGCAGATCGCTAAGAGCTCTTCCCTTGCAGGAAAAAACTGATTGTGCTTAACAACTTGTCACTACTCATTCACCTATGTGTGTTCACAGCTTTTACGTGTGTGTGTGTGTGTGTGTGTGTGTGTGTGAGTGTGTGTGTGAGTGTGTTCACAGCCTGATTCTGAGGGCACTGGACCTCTCATTTGTGTGACACACGCGCATGCGGTTTTAATCTCACAGGATAAGATCAAGGCAGACCACAGGGAGCTCCTGCGTCAGTCCTCCCAAGTGCAGCCCCCATTACGGATTGCCGCCTACATCAAG
>Ga0307966_1002447_pt1 | contig 14104 bp, 9 predicted proteins | sample OrgLakmetagen646_FD_203141 | JGI IMG/M metagenome (GOLD analysis project Ga0307966, IMG submission 203141) | Saline water microbial communities from Organic Lake, Antarctica - #646 | ecosystem: Environmental > Aquatic > Non-marine Saline and Alkaline > Saline | place: Antarctica: Organic Lake... | reverse complement strand
TGAGCATTCAGACTCTTTACAGTTGCAGGAGGTATACGTATGACTGCAATAACATACATATGTCTCTCTCTCTCTCTTTCTCTCTCTCTCTCTCTCTCTCTCTCTCTCTCTCTCTCTGTGTCTCTCTCTCTCTCTCTCTCTCTCTCTCTCTCTCTCTCTCTCTCTCTCTGTGTGTGTGTGTGTGTGTGTGTGTGTGTACATGTACACATATATAAACATAAACACAAAATATTATCTCTCTCTGTTTGTGTCCACATACACACCTGTAGCATGTATATATAAACACGAAAATGAAGGTGACGCATTGGTTTCATGCGACTGGCCTTCCAGCCACGGCGGACAAAAGCGTTGTGTACTTTAGCCTTTATGGAACGTGGGCACAAGTTTTCTCAACATGACGCGTGTACTCTTTGTGCAAGTGAATTATGTGTCATGTGTCATGTGGTATGGTATAATTTATGCCGAGTGTGGTACTGTGGGCGCACCCCAAGTATAGGAAAGAACGTACTGAATGTGCCTGCAGGGTCCTCTTGGGGATGTGCTAGACACACAGCAGCTCATTTCAGACGTCAGTGGGGCGGGCAACAACTGGGGGCACGGACATCATGTTTACGGGCCTCAGTACCATGAGCAGGTAATGAAGGCTTGCTGTGTTGTTGGCTTTGACTTGTGTACCAGTTGGATGCAGGTGGAGACGTGTCTTGTGGAAAGTCTCCTTGGCTTAAAATTTTCTGTCCCCGTACGTGCAAGGCAAGAGTCCAGGTTTGGCCACTTCATTTGACAGCCTAGCCTTGTTATGCTCCGATGGCATCTTGTCTTGTGCGGATGGTGTCATCTTTCTGCCTTATTTTAGTTGCTGGTCCCTCCGTAATGCCTGGCCCTAACAGGAACCCTTATTGCCACTGGCGATAACGCGTTTGCTTGTCAATGGTGTGTAAGGCCTCTGATATTACTTATCCCTCAACACTTCAACATAACACCCAGCATCAATTCAGGAGACGGAGACTGTCACTGCCGGGCAGCAAAGTACTCACCTTGACCAAAAAAACGTATACGCAAGGGATGATAACACCACAAGCGTGGATTATGGAAATGGTTACAAAATACTCACCTTAACAAACAGATTAAAACCCGCAACTTGTTAGAGTCTTGCCTGACCACGGACCACTAGGCTTGCAGCTTGCAGGGCAGCTTCCCTAGCCCTGACAGAAGTACACTTGCCTGTTGTTGTTGCAAACTTTGCAGTGTAGCGTAGGGCGTTTGCTCAGCAACTTTCCTTCTTTGACAAGGGCTGCGTAGGTTGCGCAAAACCTGCGTGCCTGTGTATAAATAGCAAACCCTAAAACATAAGCACAGTTATGAGAATGGATTTATTGTTGCGCAGGATTTTCTCTCTTGAGAAGAATGAATTGTAGGTCTCACTGGCCCAAGTGTAAGCACAGGCCCACATTAATGCCTGTGTACGCTTCTTGAGCCTTACTGAGCCTTCAGATCCCTGTCCCTTCAGATCCTATTTGCAGCTCTTGGACTCAAATTAGATAGCACTACTAAGGCCCCCCGAATGCACAACTCCTAGTGTTCATCCTAAAAGTAGTAGATTTCTAAAGGCCTGGAGCTTCTGGTATTGCCTTCGTGCGCCTCCTCTGACATCCTCAATTAGTTGCCTTTCCTCTCACCTTGTGCAGCTCCTTGAAAAGATCCGCTGTACCGTGGAGGACTGTGACTCCCTGCAGAGCTTCCTGCTACTACATTCTTTGGGTGGGGGCACTGGCAGCGGTGTGGGCACGTATATCTTGGAGCTGCTTGCGGTGCGTGCTACTATCAGATCATTTACAATCAGCGTCTGCAACAGTATTGAGGGGTGGGATCCCTTGCAGTGGTATTGGCACCTGTGTCTTGCAACTGCCTGTAGTGCGTTGCTAGTCTATTTTCTAAATATTGAGGATAGGTTCTTTATTCCCAAGCATCATTTACCAATCAGCAGCTACGTGGTCGGGGTTAGCACACAAAACTTTAGAGCTTCTCACAACGTACAATCTCTTTGAAAGCTGCCTTGTGCAATCTAGCAGAGTTACGCTTCCACAAGCGCAAGCACGTTTATGTTGGAGTTGCTCATCTGTATGCCTTAAAAGGCTAGTACAAGAAGGCCATCCAGGAAAAATAAACAAAGATGTTCATGTGTCGGCGGAATATTGAGCCACCAGGAAGCCTTAGTGTCGCCAGTGTTGCCAAACCTGAACGTATGCATCACGCCTTGCTTTTCACAGGATGAGTACTTCCTTTTCACAAGATGAGTATGCATCACGCCAACCTTTTCACAGGATGAGTACCCGGACGTGTTCCGCTTCACTGCCTCTGTGTTTCCCAGTGAGGATGATGACGTCATCACCAGCCCGTACAACGCCATGCTCTCAGCTGCCAAGCTGGTCGAGCACGCTGACTGTGTGCTGCCGATAGAGAATCAGGCCCTCATTGAGATATGCAACAGGTGCAGCCTGCTATGATGCTTTGCACTGTCCCTCACAATATTCACGCCCATCACTGCACATTACCTGTCACCTGTCACACAACATCCCTTTGACTACTCGTGCATGTGTCGGGTCGCTTTTCAGTTACCTTGCTGACGCCCTCCTCATTTGTGATGTTCACTCAGATGGCAGTCCAAACTGCAGATGGGAGCAACTAACGCAGGGGCTGCTGTCGAAGTGGGGCAAGGTGAGATATATGCTTTGACTTGTACAAAGTTCTGGCATCTGTTCACACTTTGTCATTTCAGCATGTCAACCTCTCAGCATCTCAGCATCTCCTCATTTGTCATCCTCGTTTCAGCACCTCATCCTCTCAGCATCTCAACCTCATTTCAGCATGTCATCCTCGTTCCTCATTTCAGCATGTTAAAAGAGCTCCGAATCCACACACAACCACCTACACATCAGCTCGTGAATGTTAGAGCAGTGCTGCAAAGTAAATCAACTGGAATCAAGCCAGATGTTGCTGTACATCGACATCCCTGAGCATCCTTGTGTTCTGCCGGAATGACTTTGCAGCTTGTAAGGATCTTGAACAAGTACTTCAGAGCACCTTGCAACTTTGCAAACTTATTTCCAGGCTCTAAACCCTTTGACGCTATGAATGGCATCGCTGCCAGCATGCTGCTCAACATGACCAGCTCCATGCGTTTTGAAGGCTCTCTTAACGTAGACTTGAATGATATCACCATGAACTTGGTGCCATATCCCCAGGTGAGCATTTCCATTCACGTATTTTTCTCTACCTGCGGCCCTGTTTTCACTTGGAAAGAATTGCTTGCCATTTTGACAATAAAGCTTTGTATGTGCATGGCTTGATTGTTATGTTGGCTTTGCATGTTTGAAATAATGGACGTCTGAAAGTTATGTAGCCTGATCAGGAGGCAAGATGTTTATTGACTAGTGTTAATCTGGGCCTACAAACTTTTGACTACACACAGATCTTTTTTGTGGAATTGCTCTTAGCGTATCTTAGTACCTTATCAATCACTACAAAAAAATGAAAGACCACGCACCGATCAAAGCCTTTTGCGTCAATGAATAGTGTTTGATGTCAGGATGCAGCCTTTAAGATTCGTGGTCACATTTGGTTTGAAAGATGATGCCTCCTGCAGCAGTAGCTTATCTAGCTCGGTATTGATGATATTTTTGTCAAAGATTACGATGGGGAACTGCCTTCAGTCAAAACGTTTGACTGCTAGCCTGTGATGTTTTTGAAGCCTAGCCAGGAGTGCTTCAAGCTGCTTGCAGGCCAGAACAATTTTTGTTCAAAATAGGAACAGTGCAAGGCCTGGGACCTCGTCAGCGCCCACCATATCCTGCTTTTACTACCGTATCTTCTCTTTGACCGCCACACTGAAGTGCTCCATACTGTCTCCTTGTCGTCACCTCTGGACGCTCACAAGGATGGCATAAAAATGGGTGCCCGGTATTTCGCCTGCAGACGCACTTCCTCAATCCTTTGTGTCCCCCTCAGACACTTTGTAGGGCATGGAAATTTTGAAATAAGGAGCTTGTGCTGGTTGCTTACCTGCAGATGCACTTCCTCATCTCCTCGATGTCCCCTCTGGGTGCTCCCAAGGATGTTGCAAAGCTCGCAGCACCTCGCACTACAGATCAGGTGAACTGACGCCTGTAAAGTCTCAGTGCCTGTTGAATATGTAATCACACCTGCACAAGACTTTTGCAGTTCGATTCCTGCTGATGGTACTATTGAGGCTGGAGGAAAAAACTAAACAACAAGACTCAGGCTGTCATGGAGGATGTATGAAGATGGAGAGTGTCATGTAGCGTGCTCAAAGGCGTGATCTATTTCCAAGATTAAACAAACAGGCTCACGTGTATCATTGTTTCCATACGTGTGCATATACAAGCTGACTAAACAAGGCTGCTCTTGGAGGTCAGCACTTCAAAAAGTCACCAACGCACGATGTATCTAGACAGCGGCAAATACTCAAAAAGGCGTCCAGTGTATCTCACAGTGTTTGTTCCTCATTCAACTCGGGAACGCTAACACCACAGCTTCACGTCACTAGATTACACAGCAATCCCCCCATACCGCAGGTCTTCTCTGACGTGTTTGCTCGTGAGAACCAGCTTATCCGAGCAGACCCTCGTCACGGGACATACCTTGCCTGTGGTCTCCTGATGAGAGGAGCGGCCACCATTTCGGATATGAACCGCAACATTTCCAGGCTCAAGCCTTCGTTGCGCATGGCGCATTGGAACAACGAGGTGGGTCATCGCACAAGATGTGCAGAAGCTGCTTAGCGTGGTATGTCCCTTGCTGTCTTGTTTCGTTTGCCATGCAGCATTTAATGTTGCTCTGAATTTGCTGGCACAGCTGCTCTGAGCTTCTGCATTAATTGCATTAAAACAGACTCAGTTCTCGTTATGTTGACAAGTATGCTAACACATGTACGTGCACCTGAGCACAGGGCTTCAAGCTGGGACTTTGCTCAAAGCCACCAGTAGGGGTACCAAATGCGTTGCTGTGTCTGGCAAACAACTCTGCCATTACCAACACCTTCAACTGCATTCGTGCACGCTACGATAAGCTCTTCAAGCGCAGGTTGGTGTCATGGCACTTTTGATTCCGTGCTCTGCCTGCATCCTGACCCTGTATAGTAAAACACCTTGCTGGCGCAATGATATTAATGATGCGTGCCCAAGTCTACTGATATCTCTGCCAACTTTTTTTTTGCCTTTTCTACAGTAACAGCGGATGACTGCTAGCAGTGCTTGGAACAAATGCTCGCTGATCTGACCTTGCCTGTATTCTTCTTACCCTGCAGATTTTACACACACCATTACGAGCAATACATGGACCTTGCGGACTTTCAAATTGCATCTGAGGTTGTGGCTAATATCACCGCCCAGTACTCAGATGCAAATTCTGCATCGCAAGCTCCCCCGATCCAGCGCATGCGCCCGCAAGGTCTGAGTTTTTTGTGAGCAGGAGCACCAATTATTTCTACTCTTGATCTTCTGACATTTTTACACGGCAAAACGACACTCCTGTTTTGCCTTGTGTGACACACAGATAGTCCTGTACGCCAATGTCTTCTTCTCTACATCATAGGTTGTGCATACGTTTACAAAGTATGTATTGTATACTTTTTTTGGAAGTCGGCTTCAAACCCAGTTTCTGGTAAAGATACCTAAGGGGGGGAGTGTGCTACTTCTAGGAAGCTACTGATTCAACGGAATGATAGAGCACATACTATAGACCTGACTCTCAGCTTCCGACCACAGTGTAACATCGCAAAAAGTGTAGCAGCCAAGCCAGACGCCAGTGATCGTGGTGCACTAACATGACCATCACACCCAAGTATAAAGTCAGTGTTGTTCGAAATCTGGTCTGCCACCCATGCAAGAAACTCTACCTTCTCAACAGTTTGGAAGTTGACAGAGTGCTTGGAGCTTCATTCTCATTGATAACGAATATTTCATCCCTTTAAATGTTTCAGAATATGAGTAGACTATAACGAGGTGATGTGGAGAGTGCCATTGAGGCTCCTTGAAGTTTGGTACAAAGATCCTTGTTTTCTTTTGCAAGGTTTACAAGGTTTACAAACCTTGTTTTGAAGTGATTATCTACTTATTCAGCTGCATACCTGGGTTCAGTATTCACAATTCCTTTACTCAACAAGATGCCACGCTTAAGTTTGCCAAAATGTTTGGTCGGTACTGTCTGATGGTCCTGTTGTCGATTACCGGTGCTACAAAATTGATTTTAATCAGCTGCCCCTATCACTCCAAACAAACACACGCAACCCTGTCACGCCCTATTGATGACAGTGACAAATTGTGTGACAAGCAGCTAGTTTATTTTACTACTGTTGTTCAATAAGCCGGAAGATCCAATATACTGAATGCTTGCTAGGCAATTACTTTGTATTGCGTGTTTGATATGCATGGTGATGATTTGACCTGACACCCCTCCGTTATTTTGGCGTGTGCCTACACGTTATCTTTTTTACAGACTAAAATTGAGCTGCCAACTCAGTGTCAGGAATTGCTGCCAGTAGTAGAAATATGTATACGCTATACTTAAGGAGTGACGTGGAAAGATCCACACACCTCGATTCTTGCTCGCTTTAGAAATCTCCCCCTCCTTGCTTAATTCAGCTGCCTTGGAAATCTGCGGGGATATTGCATTGCCATTTGTGGCTATCTGTAACCATCCATCGATAAATCGGGCTCCGTCTAAGAGCCTGATTTCCTATAAACTTTGTGGTCATGATCACAGAAATGTGAGGAAAACAAAAGAGTGCAGATTGTCAGATCAAATTACGGTCTTTGCAAAGTATAAGACTCAGCACATTTACTCATTTTTTGCGCCTTCGGACCAAGAAAGGCCTCCAAGGTGGAAAAACCATCTAGCAGAGGAGTGAGTTCTTTGCATCGCTGGTCCCTAATGCTTCTACCAGTTCTCTGGCCCATGCCTTTGTGCGCTCTCTGCACACACATGTGTGTGTGTGTGTGTGTATCTACTACTCTGAGTCTACTCAGCTTAGCGTGGTTGCCATGGCACTGCTGCTCCTTCTCTGGAGCTGGGACCCATGACTCAGACGGACCTCTCGGCCTCAATGTGGTTACATCGCTAAACAAACGAACAAATAGAATCGGAGACCTTACACGGCACAGGGTCTCTTGAGGATCCCCTCTAATGGTACCTCTTAAAGTTCACATGTTGTCAATTGATTACCAAAACTATCAAATCCAGAAGATAAAGGTTATCAATAAGACTGGCCATCCAGCTTATTGAACAAGACATAAAGAAACTCTCAACTGTCAACAAATTTAACTGCTCCGTCACACGATTCGTCGCTGCCAACGATTGGGCGTGACAAGATTGTGTAAATACTATTGGCAAGGAATAGGAAAGGATATTTTTTGTATCCAACACTGCCGCCCACGGGCCAATGGATGCACTGTGGCAAAACACTGCACTTGAATAATAAAAATAGGAGAATACAACAGCAAACGCTCCACTTATCAATGGCGTGCTCTTCCTACAAAGAGGGCTCTAGTCACACACACATTCGCCTTACATCCTTCCCAAATGTGTGTTTCTTGATATTCCTCGAATGTCATTTGCAGTACAGCTCGCTCCAGACTTCGTGTTCACACCCTACGTTTTGAGATAGCGACATGGAACCAAAGTAACATCCCCCTGTGACCTATGTGATGCTGATGATACCAAAGATGAGCAGCATACTATTTTCCGATGCGTCAATTCCCACGTCATTTCTCTCCGCAGAAACGATGCATCTTTGTTTCCCTAAACAGGAGCTCACGATGTGTCTACTTTCTTAAGCCAGAATAATAACAAGCTTTAACTCTTGAATTAATTGCTTTTTATGAGCAGACTAACAGTCGCACTTCTGACTGATGGATTAGTCTGAACCTTATACGGAACGACTACAAGCCCTGGCTGGTGACGGTTTCCCATTTTGATTCCTTTTTCTTGCAATCTTTTGTGTAATCCTTACCCTTGCAATCTTTGCTCGCTATAGCAGGGCAGTGCCTACTCGTGGGCATAGGGGGCGAGCAAGAATTCACTTGAGCCATCCAAACTGCGTATTTTTTCGAATGTTAATGGTACAAGGAATACAATGACCTACATCTGATGCAAGACCATGATAATGATAACATATAGCATCCTTCTTCCTGTCTAGCAAAAGTATGTTGACCAAGCCTGCCTTGTTCTCATTTTACACGGATAAAAATGTATGGAAGCTTGCAAATCTGGACCAAAAATGAAACGATCGTGTACCAAAAAAACCTGTGATGTACACAACAGGGTGCTTGCTATTGTTCTGTGGACAAGCCAAGAGTGTGACAAAACAGGGGTAGCTATCGCATAATTTCAACAGTTCCTCAGCACTTGAGAAACTTGTTTCAGTGAGTAGACATGCTCTGTAAGTAGACACCTTCTGTGAGTGGACAGGTCATCAACAGTATGCTGGTGCTTTACGTGGGCTGGCCACCAAGGGGAGGTCTGACGGGTGGAGAATCCTGCAAGGAGGGAAAGGGAGGAGGGAATGAAATGTGAGAAACGATGTTTGAAGAATGAGGGGACAAGTCGCGAGGGGAAAGGGAATTAAGATAACATTATGTCTGACATCAACGATGCGCTTCTTTGAAGAGGACATTTCATGTTATGAATATTAATAGCCTATCATTTCTATCCACTCACAGGTGCCTTTGGGACCTTCCCGGCCCTCTCTGCAATCCGCTGTTGAAATTCCTTCATTAAGTCCTGCGTTTCAAATCCATTGTTGCCCCTCATGGTCGCTCCCTCGCCAATCTGTATGACAACGAGGCAAGAGGATCGTCAGATTTTGGACTAGTAATCCCACAGGCACAACCCGTCTTGCAATATGGACGCAACTCAGATACAACGTCTTAAGACCCTTAGTAACGCTTCCGGTGGTGCGTAGGCGGTAACTATTACATTTGGCTGTTTACAGTCAGACTCAATTTGTGCATGTGCATCAAATTAAATGATGATGAGCGATGCTTCAGCATGCAAGAGACCTATTTGTTGGGAGCTCTACCATACATGTGATGAATTCATACATCACAGTAGTGATCTAGCTATTCGATCGCCAGGACTACATGCAATGACTGCACTCGCTCAGCTGACTGGCATTCACCTTGCCTCCGACAGAGGGGGTGATTGCCTCTGCAGATGGTGCTTGGGTTGCCTGCAAGTGTCAGATTGTATTCATAGGATTTGGTGTGGGATTGAAACCCTTGCAAGCGCGACCAATTCCCTCACAGCGATTTCGCCATGTACTGCAACGACACGACTAGAAAAGAGCACTTGAAGGAGAGCATGGAATGCAGCAGGGGACGAAAATAGCGGTAATGGTGTGAAGTTCTGTGAACTGTCCAAATTCTCACCAAAATCAGCGCTAAACCGCTCATTACGAGAGGGGCCACTACAGGGTTCTGCTTGCGTGCCGCCTTACAGCTTACGACGGGCACTCTCCTCCCGCAGGTCGCTCGGGCAGATGGAATTGAAGCTGGCTTGCAAGCACCTTGGGACAGCATTGTAGCTTGCTCTTTGGTTTAAATTATGTTGTTTTTAAATTGAATAAAACCGGATTCGGATGCCGATCAAATTTCTCATTCAGAATTGAAAGAGATGAGATTTCCCACTTCCTCCCATCCCTTCAATTAAAGATTCCAATTTCCCTTAAAATTAAGTGTATCAGTTCGTTGAAGGTCACCGCTCGTTGCTACGGCTACTGGCGTTCCCTAGTTTGCGATGAGGTGCTGCGCCATGCACAGTAATTAATTGGATAGGTACCAAGCCTTCGAGTAGGTGATTGGGCTATGCCTGGGTGATTCTGAATGATTTGATGTTCTTCGTGTTCTTTTGCAAGCTAGTAAACAGCTGTAGAAGGGATGTGCGTCAGTGCCAGCTGTTTTGATGAGGTATCAGCAACGTCAGAGTAAGTTGTAATTATTTTCTAGCACGAGCGCCAGCCTATAATGCCTCGTGGGACTTATCTTTGTAGAAATGAATGGGTGACCTATGTCTTCACTCTTGCACTTGCTGCTACCAGTTTTTCCCCAATTAACCTTTATAAGACTGGCACCAGACCCCTCTCTTTATGGAATAATTTTTGTTGGTGCTGGCCGGGAGCAGTACAAAAAACCTTACAATTTAACACTAAATGGTGCTGGTTACCCCCTTTGTAAACCCTTCGAAGACCCTTTGAATATGTACGAAATGGAAAGCCCATCATCATGAATGAATATTCAGTCTGATTGGCCTTGCTGGCAGAACATGTCGTGTCATGAGAAAAATAGATAGATCCCATTCGGCCCAAGTAAAAGTACATACATGTTGCGTACAAATACAAACTAATATTACATGACTGGTGATACTTCAAGGGCGGAACACTCTTATTGCACGGCCCCTGACTCTGCAGATGGGGCATCGATCCAGTGTCCCTGACATCCCACACCCCACACAGCAGCACATGTGTCCGCACGGTGTAAACACAGTGCCCACACCACTCTCCAAACCTGCAAGCAGACGGACACACAAAGTTGGGTGCAGAGCTCAGCGCAATGGACCTAGAGTACACCTTGTATTACCTACCGTACGTCCATGGATCCACCGCCCCCCCTTACTTTCCGCTACTCTCCCATAAGCGCCCCCCTTTAAAAATAAATACATATTGAACCTCCGCCCCGTCACCGCCCCCACCAAAAAACAATATTTAGGGGCCGGTGATTTCTTATTGTACGGTATACAGAAACAAAATGCAGGACAAATCCCAGCTAGTCACAAGCAAGGCAAAACAAGCAACACCCAAAACATAGAACGCAGTACCCACATATGACGCATGTATTGGGCTCCCGGTCTCCATCGTAGCCTTCAGGGTAGCCTTCTCGGTTCACGTCTTGGCAGGCATTATGCAACTCGCCTGTAGCAGGTGCACAGCAGTACATTTGCTGCAATGTTGTGAGCTATCAAACACATTTGCCCATGGCATGTTATTCATTAAAAGCTCGTCATTAAGTGATGTTGATTATGTGCCAGATGGGCGAGCCTTGAAGCTTGCATACACGTGCATGCAGAAGTTTGCACAGTTACCTAGTAGAGGTACACACTTGGTGACGACCATGGAAGACATGCGATGTCAAAATGAAATGAATATATGATGCACAAGATGCATAAGTGACCCCAGCTACCATGCAAGGCCCCACCACGAGTTTTACGAGCCTCCGTGAGCCTTGCCCGCCTGGCATTCTCTGCCTGCAAAATACAAACGGTGCTGAATCGTGTTGAGTAGCTGCACATCATTCTAAGCACTATTAATTTATTGAGCTGGCGATACGGCCTGTTGCAAACAAAGTATAAGAATAATTTGTGTGAGGGGCAGTGCATACCAAACATCATGATGTTAAGTGACAAAGAGTGATTCCAGCAACAGCATAATTAGCAAAACTTATCATAGGATATAATATTTTAAAGGCGTCTTTTATTTCTGTTAGTGCTCGTCCCCACGCCAAAGTCACCCCAGACATTGCCAATTAGTTATTCACCCAATTCAAAGCCCCTTCTACCTCACCTGATTGAAAATACTTGATTTCATATCTAAACCATTGACATTTGCTGGAAATTTGGCATTTTAAGGGGCTGTGTGTGGCCTGGTGCGTAGTTTGCACCCACATCGTCAGGGAAAATGTGCAATTTTGAACTTGCGCCGATCAACCTTTGCTTCAGATGTAGGCTTTTAAAGTGTCATATAAAAATGCTGTAGTGTCGAATTTGGAGCAGGGGTACTGGGAATGCTTGCGAGTAGGAGGCACTCACAAGGTTTTTTGTCGCTCCAAATCTGCTGCGAGTTTTAGCCCGGTTCTTGCTCTCAGAGTTGCGGGGTTAAATCCACTTAATTATAAAATTGAAATGAGGCCAATCAGTGGCCTGGTTGGGTTTTGATGAATTATTTTGCAGCGTTACATGCAAGCAATAGCTGGAGCTTTTTCGGCTCCAATTCACATCCTCACTTTAATACATCAGAGTTGCGGGGTGAATTATCAAATATATCCAGACCACTGGGTCTTTCAGTCTGTTTTTTAAGAAGACACGCAGGAGGCGTCAGGAATCATAACTTTTTGGCGTCAAGTGTCGATTGAAATGACGTCGAGAGCTATCGATTGGTATATAAATGAGTCGATTCTGGGGGGGTCGGGGGGTCTGAAAAATTGGGGGGGGTCTCCAGAATTTTACTGGGCCACTTTCACGAAATATAAATATATTTTTGGAATCCTCAGCTCAAGCCCAGTCGATTGGCACCCTTGTCGGGTGATTTGATTAAAAGGGGGGTCTGGGTGCCCGGTCATAGGATTGCATGGAATGTCCCAAGTAGGCCGTGGGGGTGTGTTCAGGCAAATTACCAGCAATTGATTCCAAATTTGCAGTTTACGCATTGCATTACACACGACTGTCAGGAATTTCTTTTTTACGCCTCCTGAGACAAAAATTAAGCTACCCAAACGCAACTTTCAGGTCCAAATTGGTAAAGTGGATACTTGGGGACAATTGGCTAATTCAGGCTTGTTGGCAATGTTTGGCTGTGTGTGTGTGTGTGTGTGTGTGCATAGGGACAACCTACTGCTCGTTCAGTAGGCAGGAGGAATTCAAGAGTGGAAAAGGATTGAGATAAAAAGAAGACCGATACACTTAAGAGAAAGGCTGAAAGGAAGAGAGGGGAACAGGAAAGAAAGCCTGTTGGGAAGAATCAGCAAGCAGGCAGCTGAGCCGTTGACGCCAGTGACGTGCCAGTACGGTGTACGGTTGGGTACGGTATGGGTCGGTACGGTACGATTTCGGCATGGTACGGTACGGTCAGACCATACACCGGTATACGGTAAAATACAGTTCGGTTACGGTACGATGCAAAAGCTGGAAATTGCCTACTTTTTGCAGCAAAGGGTCATTTGGCTCATTTTTCCAAAATATAAATGTCGTGACTTACATATCTCCAATGTTAAACAAAAGGAAATGCACACATAATTGGGGTGAAAAAGCAAAATACGCAGCTCTGACCGGAAATTGTACCCAGGACCTCATTTTCCCCTGCAAAAGGCAAACTACGGTCGACCGTACTTGTACGGCTTGGACCGTAATTTTCCTTTAACATATACCGTCCACGATCACTTTGTGAAACCACACCAATATAAAAATAATTCATTTCATTTCGGAGAAAGATCTTAGGATAAAGTTTGAAATTTGTAAAGCATCACCAGAGGGGGGCGACTGACCCCCAAATGGGGGTGTTTTTCAAATGCTCCCAGAATATGGGCCCCCTTATTGGCAACTGTCAGTTCCGAACGGTAGCCAATGCCGCTACGGCTTCATAGCAGTTGAATTTGACTGTAGCCAATGAGGGGGCCCATGCTTAATCGGCTGCGGCGTGAACCATACTTTTCAGGCACTTGTGTGCTTGATCTTACCAACCTCTGCACCAATTCATGTCATTAAAAGTGTTGCTGCTGAATAGTATATATCAAAAGTGAGCGTGGACGCACGGTAATACAGTTTTGGACCGTATTGTACCGTAGCCATACCGTATATACGGTCTGAAAATGACAAGTGGGGGGAAGCCTCGCAAGCGACGCTGAAAAGTTGGCAAAGCCAACGCGCGCGCTCTTCACCACTAACTTCCCTCTGGCAGTACCCACACACGTACTCCCCTCTTGCTGTGCGCTCTGCTGCTGCTGTTGCTGCTGCTGCTGCATGCTGCGCGTGCGTGCGCGCGTTGTGGCCAGGCTCACCACAGATGCTACACCCCTGCTGTCGCCCCTGTGGTTGTTGCTGCTGAACTGGCTGTTTAGCTGTGCCCCTCTGTGGGCAGGTGCGTTGTGGCCTTCCCTCCCACACACTTTGCATGCTGCGTTTGCTGTGGGTGTTGTGAGGAGGAGCAAACCCTGCACCACCAAAATGCCAGGAAGGTGCACATGGTGCACATGGCACACACATGGAGCAATCTACCAACCAACGCACCAACGCACCAGGAAGAGCAGAAACGGCTTCCGCAACA
>Ga0307966_1002446_pt1 | contig 14108 bp, 15 predicted proteins | sample OrgLakmetagen646_FD_203141 | JGI IMG/M metagenome (GOLD analysis project Ga0307966, IMG submission 203141) | Saline water microbial communities from Organic Lake, Antarctica - #646 | ecosystem: Environmental > Aquatic > Non-marine Saline and Alkaline > Saline | place: Antarctica: Organic Lake... | reverse complement strand
GAGAAAACTAAGCGTGTAGAAGACTATTGAATTGCTTGTTTGGACGGGAGTTCGAGTCTCCCCGACTCCACTATAAACCCTCATATACCTAGTGTATATGAGGGTTTTACTGTTTTATAGGTGGACATTTCAAGACCTTTTCTGATATTTTTATTTAACTAACATTTCGGTGTATTGCTATGTTAGAACGGAACCTATAGGTAGGTAGGAAATGGACATAGCTAGTATTGCGCACTTCGACTAAGCCGAGGACAGACTCTAATGGAAGCTCTTGCAATAGAATAAGTGAAGCTTTTGCGGAACGAAATAATAAGTAAGTGCTGGAGGTGTTGATTTAAGCTAACTTATGTTCCAATTTATCTTTCCATTTTTCCCAAGTAGGCATTATTGAACCTAGTGTATTATAGAATTCTTTGTTATGATTAGTAACCACCAAATGACACATTTCGTGTATTAATACATATTCGATACATTTTGAAGATGCTTTTATAATTTCTGGATTTAAGATTACTTTATCAATTGTGTTACAGCTTCCCCATCGCTTTGCCATTCTTCTAATTTCAATTTCAGGCATATTGAAATCATACTCTTTAAATTTTGAATAAGCGTCTATGGCTATCGAACTAAATTTTTTTTCAGCATGTACGTAATACCAATGCGCCAATAGTTTTTTAACCTGTTCTTGTTTTATTTCATTTTTACAAACGACTTCAAGCTTCCCCCCTTTAAGTTTGACTTGATTTTCTGATCCAAGGCTAACTTTTAAGAGATAAGATTTACCTAAATAATAATGCGTTTCTCCAGAAACATAGTACCGCTCTGGTGTGCGTGGTAAAAACTGCTCAAAATAGGCTTGTTGTTTTACAATCCACTTTGCTCGTTTTTCTACTTTTTGCTCAATATCTTCGAATGAACTTGTGGTTGGTGCTATAATGTGCACCGAACTATCGGGATGGACTTCTATTCCTAATGTTTTTCTATTGGACCGTTTGAGTTCATAAAAAATTTCCTGACTACCGTATTGAATTTTATGCATCAGAAATTATTTTTAGCAACTCTTAAACATTTAATTAAAATCGAATCAATTTCATCAAAGCTTATTTCTATGCCCAATTGACTTCGTTTACCGATAAGGTAATCTTCAATTTGGTTTTCCATTCTATTTTGAATATCAACATTCTTTTTCCAATCTGTTATAATCAGATTATTTACGATTTCTTCAATCTCGAGACCAGCTTCTGCAACCTTATTTTTACTAATTTCTTTATCTAGTTTTTTATTAAGCACTTCGTTTAATGCTCCATAAAAAGCACGTGCACGTGGATTATCTTGTAAACCTTCGGGAATGCCTTCTTGATACCCATTTGCTAAATCTTCACGTGTTTTTTGCATGGCTTCGAGATATTCTTTTTCCGTCAGTCTTCCATCGTAAAAATCGTTTATCGTATCTTCAATAAGTTGAGAGAATTTTTTATAGAAAGCTTCATCCTTTTCCATATTCTCTGTAATCACTCTTTTCATCTGGTTGGCAATAAAGTCTGCTTTTGAAGCTGCTGTTTTACCATAGGTTTCCAAGGCTTCCTCCACCATGTTTTTATCAAATATGTTGACGTCTCTAGCCAATACTTGCACTTCGTCTGCATCTATATAGGTGTCGAGTAATTTACGAACTCTTGGCTCATATTCTTTATAGGAAATCTTTTCGGCATATCTAAATTGAACCGATAAACGCAAGCTTTGAAACTTCTTTAATTCATTTTTATAAAACCCTATTTGTTCGGTATTGAACTCTGTATAAAAATCATCTGATGCTAATGCTGTTTGTAATAATCTAGCAAAAGCGGAAACACGGTCATAAAATTGATCTCGCAAGTCTTTTTCTGAAATGTGTCTTTCTAAAGCTTCAATATCATTTTTATTATAAACTTCTTTAAAAATATCCCACACTTCTGCATGACGAACTGGAAGTTTTCTAATTTCATCTTTTATATCTACCACAGTATTTTTTAAATCTTCCTCATCAAAATCTTCTAAAGCGCTATATTCCGTCAAAGCTTCATCCAACTTTCCTAAAACACCAACATAATCAATAATATGTCCGTATTCTTTACCGCTAAATAAACGATTTACTCTCGCTATGGCTTGCAGTAAATTGTGAGCAACCAAAGGTTTTGCTAAATACAATACGGTATTTCTTGGTGCATCAAAACCTGTCAATAGCTTGCTTACAACGATTATGATTTCTACTTCATTACTTGACTCTTTAAATCTATCTATAACATAAGTTTCATAGGCCTCCTGGTCATTAAAACGTTCTAGTATTTTCTCCCAATATTTTCTAGATTCACTTGTAGAATCTGACCAAACATCATCATTATTTTGTCTGCTATCAGGTGGTGTAAAAACGACTCTTGTGTTTATTTTTAGTGACTCGTTAGATTGCGCTTCAAAATATTTTTGATATTTGATAGCGGTGTCAATTTTTGGAACTGCGAGTTGCGCTTTAAAACCTGTGCCTTTCCAGTTTTCAGAAAAATGCTTGGAAATATCGAAAGCGATTTCTTCTATCACATTGTCTGACTCATAAATTTTGGCAATGGTGGCAAACTTCTTTTTTAAATCTTTTCTGGCTTCTTCATTTAAAGGTGCCGCTAGACGCTCAAATCCTTTGTCAATTTGCTTTTTATTGATAGTCAATTTTGCAGATCTACCTTCATACAATAAGGGGAGTACTGCACCATCTTTTACTGCTTGATCTATCGTGTATTTGTGAATAAAACCACCAAATTTCTTAGAGGTACTTTTTTCTGATTTCATTAAAGGTGTTCCTGTAAAACCAATATATGAAGCATTAGGAACAATGCGTTTCATATTAGCGTGAGCGGAACCATATTGACTTCTATGACTCTCATCTACTAGGACGAAAATATTCTTAGAGGCATCTTTGAACGATGCTCTTTTAGTCGCAATTTCAAATTTATCAATAATGGTGGTTATGATTTCGTTGCCTTTATCTTGGAGCAACTCAACCAAGTCATTGCCACTTCTTGCTTTTTTAACCTGCTTTCCACAATTCTGGAAAGTTTTAAAGATTTGTTTGTCCAAACTTATTCTATCGGTTACAATAATGACTCTAGGCGATTCTATAGACGAATCTAAGGCTAATGCTTTTGAAAGCATCACCATGGTTAAGGATTTACCACTACCTGTGGTGTGCCAAATAACGCCACCTTGACGATTACCTTCTTTGGTGCGCGATTTTACGCGTTGTATAGTTTCTTGTACTGCAAAGTACTGCTGATAACGACATATTTTTTTATCTGGACCGTCAAATACGATGTACTTATAAGTTAAATCCAACAGTCGCTTTGGTGTACATAATGAATATAATCCTTTATCTTGTTCTGTTACTAAACGGTCTTCAGCTGGTGTTGTGCTTGTTTTCTTTTTTAAAAGTTTGAACACTTCTTTTTCTACATCCTCTTTCCAAACTGACCAAAACTTTGCAGGTGTTCCCGTTGCTCCATATTTTACTTCATTAGGATGTATTGCTAACAATAGTTGCGCATAATAGAATAATTTAGGAATGCCTTCTTTTTCTTTTTGATTTCTGATATTTTGAGAAATAGCTTCGTCTAGTGAATCGTTTTTATCACGACGTTTATTTTCTATAACTACAAATGGAATACCGTTTACAAAAAGCACGATATCAGGACGACGTTTTCCTTTACCCCCTTCGACTTCAAATTCTTCTGTAGCGTGGAATACATTGTTTTCAGGATTTTTCCAGTCTATATATTTTACGGTGTAGGCTTTGCGATCGCCTTGTAGGGTTTCGTTAAAACTTTTACCTAGCGTCATTAAATCATATACACGCTCATTGGTTTGCACCAAGCCCTCGTTAGGCACATTTTTAAGTGCATTAATAGCGCCTTGAATACTTCCTGATGAGAATGCGTAGGATGTGCCTTTATAGTCGAACGTATTAATCTTTGATAACTGTTTCGCTAAAACAGCATCAAGCAATACATTAGAATACATTTCACTTCGAGCCTCAAAAGCTTCCTCTGGTGACAAGTATTGCCAGCCCATTTTTTGAAGTAATGTTAAGGCTGGCTTTTGCGAGTCGTTGTATTCTGTGTAATTTACGGTCATAGCTCAACTGTTTCTATAATTTTGGCGGATTTATTCCATTCAATAATTGATTCGTATTTGAAATCTTCTTGATCGTGATATAATATCTTGATTTTAAAAACTAAATCTTTAGGATGAACACTCATTGTTTTACCCTGTAATTGCATTCTTCCGTCCTTTAAAAGTTCAATTGGACTTTTCCACTTATGAAATTCTACTTTATTACCCTCAATAAATTCATAACCATCATAATATGCTAATTCCCCTCTGTTATTAAGACTTATGTATATTACACCACTGTAACCAGCGTATCCACTATTATTAATGTACAGTCTTGGTTTAACAGATAAACGAAAACGTCTTTGCTCTATTTCTGCTAAACCAGAGCTTGATCCTGTAGAAATTAGTTGTTGTAACTCTCCAAAATAATCACGCATTACCGAATTACCCTCTGTGATGATGCCGTTTTGTGCCTCAATAGCGCCTATGATACCTTTAAGTTCATTTAACTGTAATTGCTGATCTTCAGACTTCTTAAAGAGATCTCTTACTACCTTTATTCCAGCCAATATTCCTACAAACCCACCGACTGCAGCTATCCATAAACCCCAATATTCAATTCCTGTAAGAGGTTCAGCTATTGTTTTAATAGTTGCATTATCTGGTAATATAAACTCTTGCTTCAAGTCTAGCCTCAAAGTGTCTTGTATAGACATAATTGTATCTTTTACTATACCATTTTTAGTGCTTTTTAATATAATTATTTTATCCTGCATCGAATCCTAACTTTTGAAATGCTATTCTTGTACCATCACCAAACTGAAGTGTCATTTCATTTTCTTCAAAACCCCAAATGACAATATCTTGATACCTTGACTCATCCTCTGAAGCATTTAAATTACTAATGTCTATTGTTGGTAATTCATTAGGTATATTTACTACAGCCGGAACACCTTGCCATTCGTAATTTATTCCTTACTCTTCTCCTGCGATTGTGTGCACCGTGAAAAACGATAAGCCTCTTTATATGCGCTCATCAAATTGACGCACATAAAAATCGATAATTAAATTACCGTCTGTGAAACGCCATAAGCCGAATAACTGTTCTAAATGTATTTCCATTAGTTCTTGTCTTTTGGTGGATTAGGATCGTTACCATGACTATCTGGATTTTGAATTCTACCATTCATTTTATGAGGAATCAATTCAGAACCTTCAGACTTACTTTTTTGTCTGCTCCAATCCATAGCATCTTTTTTTGTTTCGAAGTGCTTTGAAGCTCTTTCCGCTTTTTCTCTTTTAGAATCCCAACCACCATCTGGGTTAGAAACTACGTGTCTCTCTTTTCTTGGCATATTCTTATTTTTAATTTAAACTTGCTTTTTCTATTGCAACTGCCTGTCTATAATCTGCTTCATTATTATACTTATGCAATTGTGTGATTTTACCTTTTACATCTCCATCCAAAACATTATCATACTCGCAAACCACTTTTAAATAAACCTCATTATTCAAATTTAGGTTTACTATTACATCTTTTAGTTTTTGCATTTTTCCATTTAAAACTTTATGACATTATGAATAGATTTGTTGCATATCTTTTTCGAATAACTCACGTTGTTTCTAGGTTAAATTTTCTATAATATCTAATTGTTTTTTCATCTTTAAATTTAATTTTCTTCTTTAACTCTTCGGTGAGCTTTAAATGGATGTTCCCATTTACCAGTAATCAGGTATAATTCATAGTATACAAACCATTCTAGAGTCCAAGGAATTATAGTATCAAATATGTTGTGCCTTTTTGGATGCCAATTGAAATTATCAGTCTTTAAATGATACAAACATAAATTCCCTTCTTTTGGATAGATATGTATATCATCACTATACTCTATTTCTGGCTCAACTACATATACTTTAGGGCTATTAATGCCATCATATTTAATTCTTATAATATACTCTTTAGAATACTTTGTTGGTTTAATTTCACCCTTACAGAAAAGTTTATTTTGATTGATTGTGCATTTTAAAAAATCATAATTTGATTCAATGAACTTCTTCTCCCTGATAAGAATTATTCTTAAAGGTAGATTTTCGAACCTATTTTTATGAAATTTTCTAACCGCCATAATTTGTATGTGGTTTGTTTTTTACTCCAGCTGATTCAGTTGTTATAGCACCTGAACTTTGAGAATAGGCAGCACCTTTTAATACGTTCTCTGAAATTCTTTTTAGTGCAGCTTCTTTTGCATCTGTATCTTCATCTTCTCCAAAAGGAAAATGAATTCCTAAATGTTTACGCCAAAGCCTACTTGCTTTTAATTGATTGGGCTCATTATCGAGCGCTTGTTTTGCGTCTTTAATAAAATCATCTAAATTAGACAGGAAGTTATTTTTCCTTATAGCATCATAGTTTTCAAATAAATCATCACCAGGTGTTGCAGGAACAATGCATTCGAAATCATTGTCTAAAGTTTCTTGAATTACTATTAATGTATTTTTAAGTGCAATGTCGTCCCTATCATTAGGCTGTATATTGTTAGCCGCAAGAATAGTCATCGCTAAACCACTAGGCATTTTGTTTCTTTTATGATCCCCCCAACCTTTTAAGTGTTTTACAATTCTATTAAGTTGTATGTTTTTTGCTCTTTCGACCTTATACCACTCTACAACTTCTTTAGGGTCACTTTCTTCAAAACCATTATTTTTAACAGCCAAAGAAGGATCATTATCATCTTTAGGGAAAATATAAACCGGGAAATCAATATGATAGTCCCCTTTATAAATTACTCTCAAACATTTAGATCTGTGTTCAACAGATGAGCTAGTAGCTCCATCTAATGCATCTTTTACCCATTTTTGTAGTGTTGTAGCTGTAACATCTGCTTCTCTTCTAAAGTAAACACCATCATCTAAATCGCAATCATCGTCTTTTGTTAAAATAGTTGTCCCCATTTTATAAGAACCTTGAATATAAAATTCAGGTTTATATTCTGGATGGTTGTCTTTAAAATGCTTACGAATTCTCGTACGAAGCACTTCTTTAGATTCTTTAAGTTTATCTTTTTTCTTTTTTGGTATATTCAGATTATTATCATAATCTAAAAACAGTTTATTACAATTTGCCATATTTCCTATTTTTTCTTCTTTATTTTTAGTTGATAGTAACACAACGCTACCTATTAATATTATTGGTATCCACCACATCTACTTTATTATATATGATTTATCTGTTTTAAAAAAATTCATTATTGTACTGTTATTTGCTAATTCAAATCCATCCTGATCACCTAGAGCTTTTAAAGTTTCAATTGCTTTTTTATCTGCTCTATCCATCTGGATAACTTTCATTTGAGCGGGTGATAATGAGGGTGTTTTTATCCTTTCATAAATAGAATTTGCAGCAATTAATTTAATTGTATTCTTTAAAAAATAATCTGTAAAATAAGACTGCCCATCCATTGATGTCTGAAATAGTTTATCCGTCCAACCAATAAATGACCTTCTTTTTCTACTTTTTGATACCCAACCGCTTGGTGTTGTAACACAAGGAATTGAGAGGATTTGGATATGTGAGTACTCTTTATCTTCACCTACAAAATATTGTATCGCCTCAGCTACAGCGCATAAGCTTGGGTTATTTGCCCAAACACCACCATCTACATATAACACGTTGTCATATTTATGTATTGGCAGGTATGTAGGCGCGGCAGAAGTAGCTAACGCTGCATCTACTATAGGAATATGCTTATCTCTAAAAAAGTTACCTTCCTTATGAGGGTACTTAAAAACCCGTGGCATTCCATTAACTAAATTGAAACTGGGTATGACCACTAAATTACTAAGTTGACCTAATTCTTTTTCACCAAACTCATCGACTAGTGCTTTTTTGAGATTTTGAGCACTATACTTTCCAAATAAAAAAGTCTGCTTGCTAAAGTGAAATATTTGTGATTGAAACCATCTAATTAATTTATAGTTAGAAGTAGGGAAAATTGATTTTCCAAATTGTTCATATAGATTAACTAAATCTTTGGATGGTTTTTCTGCTGCTAAACCCAAAGCAATTAAACCTCCAGTGCTTGTACCTGCAATTAAATCAAAACAATCACCTGCTTTTTTACCCGCCTTTTCTTCAAGCCTTGAAAGCAGTGCTGCTGTATATAAGCCCTTTATACCACCTCCATCTAATGCTAAAATTTTAAAAGGTTTATTTTTCTTTTCTGCCTTCATAATTACGCCTTCACTCTTTTCTCACCAGTTAACAACTGCTGCATTAATCCTTGTTTTTGTTTTTGCATAGAGTCTTTTTTTTCTTTGGCTAGAAATAAATCATTCTCTGAATTTTTTAACATTTCCACAATTTTGTTTTGCTCTTCTTTACAAGGTAATTTTAATTTAATGTTACCAACTTGTTGAAGATTAATATTTGGCTGTGCTCCAACAGATACCATAGCTTTAATATATTTATCAATAGCGTTTGTGTTCAAGCAAAAATTTATAAATTCTATATTTTGTTTATCTTTTAACCTAACAATTGAAAGTGCCTGATTTATGTTTGCAGGTAAATCCTTCTTTGTTATAATTGATGTCCTTCCCAAAGTCCCAGCAATTGAAAAAACAACATCGTTTTCTTTTAACCTAGATCTTTTAAGCACTTTATCACAGTCAATTGATATTTTTGGTGTATAATCAATATCTATAAATCCAGATTTTGATATACTTTCTGCTTTAATAAAATTTATTCCTTCATCAAGAAATGAATAACCTAGACTAGTAGGTGTAGTTCCTTTCGTAATTAGCGTTGTAAGATCTTTGAGCCTAATTTCTTCCCACTCCTCCACAAACCCAGCAAACCGTTTCTTACCAGTCAACAACTGTTGCATTAAGCCTTTTTTAAGCGCTTGTTTTTGCGCAATGAGTTTTTCTTGAGCAGCAATGGCTTTATCCCAAGTGTTAAGGATGTTGGCTATTTTTTGCTGTTCTGGAAGTGTAGGTAAAACGATTTCAAATTTTTGAACATTACCTTTAGAGATGCCAAAAACCTTGCTTCCTGTAGCAATCGTTTTTAAAGCTTTTTTTACAATTGGATTTTTAAAAATGTAGGTTCTAAATCCTTCTACAGTTAATTCTTCTCTATCTCTTAATGCAAATGTGTGTAAGCCACTAATTACCTTTTTTTTATCAATATTTTTTAATTCAATAGCTGTCCCAACTCCATCATAATCTTCAGAAGCATCTGCAATAATTACATCTCCATTCTCTAAATATTGTACTGAAGCAGGAAGTGCTACATCGCTATTTAATTTTGGTACACTTTTAATTATTTCAAAATCAAGTATAGGTGTTTTGTAAGTGGCGTGAATATCTCCGTAGTGTATATAGTACGTCTCATTTTCATCATCATAATTAAGTTGCTCTCTTGAAAATGAAGTGGTCTTTAAAAACTCAAAAACCTCACTTATAGTTGGTGTATCCCAATCCTCAGGAATCCAACCCAACTTAGTTTCCTTATAACCAACCCTTTTACCCTCCAAACTTGTGCTGAGCATTTCGACCCCGCTCAATACAGGCTTAGTCGAAGTAGAAATCTCATTCTGTTTGTCTTTACTCATAATGAAGTATAAAGTGGTTCATCGGTAAGATCGGTTACCATACTAGACCTATGCAACTCAAACCATTCTGTAAAGCGTTTCCAAGTTAATGTAGGAAAGGTGTTTTCGTCTGTACACTGTCCAAAAAGCTCATTTATAAAAATATTTTTCCAGTATTTTTTAAGTTCGGTTTTGGGGTCGTCTAAAAATAGCTCGTCTTCTAGCAAGTAGCTGTTGTAATCGTCAAAACCTGCCCTATTGGTTTGTGGTAAATCTGGAAATAGGGCATTGCTCCAATCGTAAAAGGCTTGTTTTGGTATTACTAATAATACGCTTCGGTTTAGGGTTGGGTAGTGTTTCATTTTACTTTTTGTTTTTAATATTTTGCAAGGTGTCATCAAAATCACTATTAAAATTTACGTCTTGCTGTTTTCTAAATAGTTCGAAAGTTTCTTCGGCTATTTTTTTAGCGATCGCACTGCTTATTTGGCCTGCATTTTTTAAAACTTTATAATCATTAAACACCAAGAATGCATCTAGCTTTTTTGTCCAGTCCGTCATTTGCATAGGAATATTTCGTTTGGCCTGATTTTCGGCATAATCTAAATACATGACTACAATCCGGTTAAGGGCATCCAATTCATCTTCTTGTAAATAATTTTTTGCAATACTGATATCACTTTTTAATATTTTGCCTTTCGGACTGTTTTTCCAATGGGTTAATCCCATACCTGTTTTATTGACATCTACTCTTTTTGAGATAAGCTCTGCAGCTGTAGCTCCAGTGATTGCCCAGTGTAATTTATTCTGTACAGTTTGGTAAAACGTTTTAGTAGTTTCACTTTTAGCATCATAATCTATGCTACACTGCGCATAGATATCGGTTATTTTTTGATAAAAACGACGTTCTGAAGCTCGTATTTCTCTAATACGTTCCAGTAGTTCATCAAAATAATCTTTACCAAACTGCTTGCCTTGTTTTAAGCGTTCATCATCAAGCACAAAACCTTTAATAATATAATCTCGTAGTGTTTTGGTTGCCCAAATTCTAAACTGTGTGGCTTGCTTAGAATTTACGCGATACCCTACTGATATAATTGCATCGAGATTATAGAATTGTGTGTTATAATTTTTACCATCACTGGCAGTTATTCGAAATTTTCGAATAACTGAACCCTCCTCTAATTCACCGCTTTTAAATACTTCTTTTAGGTGATAATTAATCGTATTCACTTCTACACCAAATAAAGATGCCATTTTCTTTTGTGACAACCAGAAAGTTTCATCTTCATATAAAACTTCGATGGTACTTTTTTCTAATGCTGTTTCATAAAACAAGATTTGCAATTGATTATATTGCTCATCACTTTTGTCTTCTTTACTCATAGCCTAATTCCTTTAAATGTTTTTTCATTTCTGAACGCACTTCAACCAATTCAGCTTCTAGTTTTTCTATATTTTGCTGTACTTCTGCTATATCTACAGGCTCTTCTTCTTCAAAGGTGTCTACATAACGAGGTATGTTTAGGTTGAAGTCATTCTCGGCTACTTCTGCCGGCTTAACTACTGAACTGTATTTCTCTAAAGTTGTAAAAGCATTGTATGTAGTCACAATTTTATTAATGTCTTGTGTACGCAATACATTCTGTTTCTTGCCATCATCAAATTCTTTACTGGCATCTATGAATAGAATGTCTTTAGTAGTTTTAGCCTTATTAAAAATTAGAATTGCAGCAGGAATACCTGTACCGTAAAATAGATTAGTAGGCAAACCTATAACTGCTTCTAGTAAATTTTCTTCAATCAGTTTTTGTCTTATTTTTTGCTCTGCGCTTCCGCGAAATAAAACACCGTGAGGAACAATAACACCCACTTTACCAGTAGGTAACGTCGTTTCTATCATATGCAGAATAAAGGCATAGTCTCCTTTAGACTTCGGTGGTACACCACGAAGAAAACGCTTGTAACGATCTGCTTCTGCATTTTCGTGTCCCCATTTATCAAGGCTAAACGGTGGATTTGCTACCACAATATCAAACTTCATTAAGGCATCACCTTCTTTTAGCTTTGGATTATTTATGGTGTCACACCATTCAATTTGTGCAGAATCCATAGTATGTAAGAAGCAGTTCATTTTACTTAACGCCCAGGTATCACCATTACTTTCTTGACCATAGATGGCAAAATTATTTGTTGGATTGCCTTGTGCGTCTTTAGTTTCCTCTGCTACTTTAATCAATAATGAACCAGAACCACATGTTGGGTCAAAGATGCGATCCCCTTCTTTAGGCGACACCAATTTTGCTAATAAGCTAGACACTTCTTTAGGTGTAAAAAATTCCCCCCCTTTTTTACCAGCTCCAGAAGCAAATTTCTCCAAGAGATACATATAAGCCTCTCCAAGAATATCTTGTTTTCCTTCCCATAATGACGGACGGAAATCTAATTCTGGTTTTGCAAAGTCGTTAATCAAGTTTTTAAGACGACGATTACGGTCTTTTGTCTGTCCTAATTTATCAGAATTGAAGCTGATGTTTCTAAAAACACCATCCAATTTTTCAAGATTACTCTCTTCAATTTGCGCGAATATCTTATCGATTTTTTCACCAATATCTGTATCATTTCTATGCTCGTAGATATAATCGAAAGAGCACTTATCAGGCAGTACAAAACGCTCCCGCTTTAGCTTTCTTTGAATCAACTCTTCGTTATCTCCATACTGCTCTTTTAGCGCATTGTAGTGGTCTTTCCAAACATCACTTAAATACTTAATGAACATAAAAACCAAAATGTAGTTTTTGTATTCTGAGGAATCAAATGCACCCCTGAAAGTGTCACAGGCATTCCATAATGCTGCATTTATTTGATCTTGTGTAGGCTTTATTTTGTTTGACATTTTATAGTATGTTTAAAAGTTGAGTGGTTGTTAATTTATTTTTTAGAACTATTATTTTATTACTAAGTGCTAACTCCTGATTATGAAGATTTGCAATTTTAGCAATTTTAGTCTGTATTTCTAATGATGGAAGCACAATAGGTGTTTCTTCTAGTGTTGTTTTATTAATACTGGTATTATAGGTTCCGGCTTCATTAGTTTTGAAATAATTTTGAACTTCTGACTGATTGATATACCAAGCAATAAAATCAGGGTTAGCCATGTTCTTATCTACTTTAATTACAAATAAAGCAGACGAAGCTATGGTTGGAATATTATCAATACTTTTAAATACTAGTGCAAAATTGTTAGTCCCTTTTCCAGTAAACAGAATATCACCAGTTTCTAAGTAGTATTTATTTTTTACCTTATCGCTGTCAACTAAATAGCAGTCATCACCTAAATAGGTGTAATTTTCCTCAAAGTCTTTTAGCTGTATCACTCGAACACCTCCATTATAAATGTTCTTGACCTTGCCTCTGAAAGAGTATCCAGAAGATAATCCTTGGTAACTTAAAATTGATTTTAAATTGACTATCTTGCTTTGCATATTTATAATTACATAATCATTACGATGCAAATATACTTAAAATTTATTGATTAAACAAGCTTATTTACGCATAATCGTTATGATGCATTTTATTTAGCATTATTTAGTGAATGTAATCAAACTAAAATTAAGGCAATTTATATTGAAAATTCTATTTGTATGTTGAGCCGTTAACAAGCATTCAGAGACTACTGGGGATTATTTTGCTTCAAAATATAGCAACTACAAATTTTTGATTGCTGCCACTAATGTGAAGAAAAAGAGGAACTACAGAACCAATTCAAGATTTATTAGAATAGGCTGAAGTGGTCTATGTGATGAAAAAAGATGTTTTAACCAAATACAAGACTTATTATATAATTTCTATTCTGTAAGTTTTAGTTTACCATTTTTTTTAAAAAAAAAGGTTCACAACTATCTCACGTTATTACTGAACTTGTCGAAGTGTTAGCCTATCGGTGCGTCATATGCTTAGTTATTGTTAACTGGCTTGTATTTTTTTGTTTGTTCTGTAAAATTATCTACTCCAAATTCATTTTTCGATATTTTCCTCATTTCTAATTCCTTTGTATTTCCACCAAAAGAAATAAACAGCACCCATATTAGTGATTAACACAAATTGAATATAAAGAGATGAATCCAGATTAAATATTTTAATTAGAATTACGATTTCTAATATTAGAAGCACAATTAGTACTGTTTCAAATTTCATTAATATATTCAATCCTTAATTTTTCATTTTTGAAATTTTCATATTTATTTTGAATATCATCAATTAAATACTCTACATTTTGGTTTTTTTAGAGTGATAATTATTATAAAAAATGTTCTGAATAAAGTATGGATTTTAAAGCCCTGTCTTTAGTTAACATCCAGCATAAAAAAGCGGCTTTATATC
>Ga0307966_1002441_pt1 | contig 14116 bp, 11 predicted proteins | sample OrgLakmetagen646_FD_203141 | JGI IMG/M metagenome (GOLD analysis project Ga0307966, IMG submission 203141) | Saline water microbial communities from Organic Lake, Antarctica - #646 | ecosystem: Environmental > Aquatic > Non-marine Saline and Alkaline > Saline | place: Antarctica: Organic Lake... | reverse complement strand
TATACACAGTTTTTAAATGCTGATGGACTGCAAGGCAAACGTATTGGTTTTTACACCGGCCCCATGGGCAATCATTTCCGGGTTGATACGCTTATGCATGAAACCATCCGCAAGCTGGAAGAGCTTGGTGCAACGGTTATTGAGATTGACGATATCTCTGAAGAAAATATAGGCGGCGATGCGTTTCAGGTGCTGCTTTATGAGTTCAAAGATGGAGTAGATAACTATTTAGAATCACTGAATAACGATGCAATTATTGGATCTATGGAAGAGATGGCAGAACAGATCAGAAATTCAGAGACAGCAACTGCACGCTTCGATCAGAACCTGATTCTACTGGCCGCTGAAAAAGAAGGGCTCGATTCCGAAGAGTATCAGACCGCACGTGAACGCATGCTGCGCGTTAGTCGTGAAGAGGGTATCGACCGGGTAATGGATGACAATAACCTGGATGCACTTGTATCGCCCACCGGCTCACCCGCCTGGAAAACAGATCTGATACTTGGTGACAATTTTTCGCTTTCTTCAAGTTCACCATCAGCCCGTGCCGGCTACCCGATCATCTCTCTGCCGATGGGTTCAATTGATGGTATGCCGGTTGGCGTTTCGTTTTTTGGGCGGGCCTGGAGTGAGCCGGTTCTACTTGAAATTGCGTACGCGTTCGAGCAGAATACGGATCACCGGTTAGTCCCTCAATTCAAAGAGTAGTTACGTTACTTATTCGGGAAAGGTTGAGGTTGAGGGGAGTTGAAACAGAGAACCTCAGCCTTTAGTAACCCCGTGTGCGAAGCAAATTATGCTGCCCATTCTGCGAAGGTTGAGGTTGAGGAAAGATGAAACAAAGAACCTCAGCCTTTAGTAGTCTTGTGTGCGATGCGACCTGCGTTGCCCTTACGGAGAAGGTTGAGGTTGAGGGAAGTTGAAACAAAGAACCTCAGCCTTTAGTAACCCTGTGTGCAGTGCAAATTATGCTGCCCATTCTGCGAAGGTTGAGGTTGAGGAGAATCGAAACAGAGAACCTCAGCCTTTAGTAACTCTGTATGCGATGCTAATTATGCTGCCCCTTCTGAGAAGATTGAGGTTGAGGAAAGTTAAAACAAAGAACCTCAGCCTTTAGTAACTCTGTATGCGATGCTAATTATGCTGCCCCTTCTGAGAAGATTGAGGTTGAGGAAAATCGAAACAAAGAACCTCAGCCTTTAGTAACTCTGTGTGCAGTGCAAATTATGCCGCCCCTTCTGAGAAGATTGAGGCTGAGGCAAGTCGAAACAAAGAACCTCAGCCTTTAGTAATTCCGTGTGCAGTGCGAATTGCGCGGCCCTCTCGGAGAAGGTTGAGGGATGTTGAAACGAAGAACCTCAGCGTTCTTAAAAAGGCACGTCATCTTCATCAACCGGCGGGCCAAGATCGATAACATTATCGTCAGGATTGATTGAATCACCTGCTGAAGCTCCTTTCTCTACTTTCCAAGCTTTAACATCCGTATACCAGTTCCCTTTATATTCACGGCTTTGAATATCAATAAAGGCAGTGATTTCTTCACCCTCAGAGACATTATTCTTATCAATCTGATCACCCCACTGAGTCACACACACTTTTCTCGGATATTTGCCGGGCGTCTCCAGAACAAAGTCCTGCTTCTTCCACGGCCCATTTTTACTTTCTCCTGACTGCATTTCGAGAATCTTCAACACTTTGCCTGATATCTTTAAATCCATTCTGTCTGTATAAATCTTATTAGTTAATTTTCTTCTTGCTGGATCAAAAACATGCTTTAACAGCTGCTTCATTCATCAACATTCCTGCCCAGTCGTTCTGCTTTCGATCAGCGCTTATCCAAGATAGGGATGATAATACTTTATATCGACGACAGGTTAAAGCTTTTTGGGTACTCCCTTTTTAACCAGGAAATAGCGTAAAGCTGATTAAAATGTATACAATGTACCCCATCAACAGGAAACCACCCTCCCACCGGGTAAGCTTACGGCCGGTATAAAGAAACAGCATGATGAGCAGCGAGAGCCCAATCAACACCCACTGATCGAATTGCAGAATCCTTGGATTCACGGTCAGTGGCTGCATCATGGCTGAAATACCCAAAATTCCAAGTACATTGAAAATATTACTTCCCAGGATGTTCCCAATTGCTACATCAGTATGCTTCCTGAATGCAGCCATAACTGAGATTGAGAGTTCAGGAAGAGAAGTGCCGACAGCCACCAGTGTCAACCCGATAACTGCTTCAGAAATATTGTACGATTCTGCAATTCCTATCGCTCCTGTAAGCAGCACGTTCGATCCGCCAATGAGCAATGCAAGACCTGCAGAAACAGAAAGAATTATCCCAAAGGCTCCCGAGGGTTTTTTATTGATCTCTTCAGCTTCTGCAATATGAACCTCTGCGGCAGGGCTGTCCGGCGCATCTTTCTCACTGCGATAAGCCCAGACTAAATAAGCTGCCAGCAGTACGAGCAGTATCGCAGCATCAAGTCTCCCTAAAAACCCACCCGCAATCATCGCCATAAAAACCAGTGTTGAGCCTAAAACTACAGCCCCATCCCGGGTCAAAGCTGACGGTTTAACTGCCATCGGAGAGATAATTGCACAAATGCCAAGTATAAGAAGAACGTTGCTGATATTACTGCCCACCACATTTCCGATCGAAATATCAGGACTTGAATTCAGGGCAGCATCAACAGAAACGGCAAGCTCTGGAGACGAGGTACCGAACCCAACGATGACCAGCCCGCTTAATAAAGGAGAAATTCCAAGGCGGTTTGATGCGGACAGCGCTCCGCGAATGAGCAGTTCACCGCCCATGGTAAGTAGCAATACTCCGACAACCAGGTAAATGATATTCATGGAATTAAAGATAAAATATTTTGTGCTTATTCTTTATCGGCCAGTAAATAAATCAACCTGTTGGACTAATATAAATATGCAGAAATGATTCTGTGATTTTAGAATTCCAGATTTCAAAGTAACGCATTCAGAACGGAAGTGGTGTTTAACACGTTAAAAAAATGAAACCTATTAAATTCACCAAACACTATGAAATACAGATATTTAGGACGATCAGGCTTAAAAGTTTCAGCACTCTCATTCGGATCATGGGTCACCTTTGGCGACCAGGTTGATCAACAGGTTGCATACGATTGCATGAAGGAAGCGTATGATGCAGGAGTCAATTTCTTTGACAACGCTGAGGCGTACGCAGGCGGCCAATCTGAAACGATGATGGGGAATATTATCAAAAAAGCCGGATGGAAACGATCGGACCTGGTTCTTTCCACAAAACTATTCTGGGGTGGTGACGGCCCGAATGACACCGGACTCTCTTATAAGCATATCATTGAAGGAGCCAATGCTGCACTCGAACGAATGCAAACGGACTACGTGGATCTGATCTTCTGCCACCGGCCGGATCTCCATACTCCCATTGAGGAAACTGTGCGCGCAATGGATCAGGTTATTCAGTCAGGCAAAGCCTTTTATTGGGGCACAAGCGAGTGGAGTGCGGTTCAGATTCAGAAAGCGTATCAGGTTGCGCGGGAATATAATCTTAGACCGCCGCTTATGGATCAGCCTCAGTACAACATGTTCCATCGCGAAAAAGTAGAAAGTGAATTTAAGTCTCTATACGATGATATCGGGCTTGGAACTACGATTTGGAGCCCGTTGGCCAGCGGTCTGCTTACAGGAAAGTATAACGATAGTATCCCTGACGACAGCCGTCTTTCGATGGATCAGTATCAGTGGTTAAAAGAGTCACTGCTTGACAGCGAAGAAGGCAAAACGCGATTGAATAAAGTTGGAAAGCTTGCCGGTGTCGCCGATGAACTTGGAATTAGCATGCCTCATCTTGCACTTGCATGGTGCCTGAAGAACAAAGATGTGAGCACCGTTATTACCGGCGCGTCCAGACCTGAGCAGGTAAAAGAGAATATGAAAGCTATCAATAAAGTAGATCTGCTGACAGATAACGTTGTTGAAAAAATAGAAGAGATTCTGGATAACAAACCGTCGGAGCCGCAGGATTTCCGTCCGGATTCTTAATAATACGGCAGGCCTGTGATCTTATTAAAGAGTCATCGCGGGCTTTGACCCGCGATCTCCCGTTTACGCAATGAGATACGAGTAGCCATTGACAGAGTATATTGTGCAGTCAAGAATGGGAGATACCGGATCAAGGTCCGGCATGACCGTGCAGGGACCTTAGCGCGATCTCCCATTTTTGTAAAGGGAAACGACCCGCATGACGTTATCAATACAAACCTCCAGGTTTTCAATAACCCTGGAGGTTTGTTTATTTCAAGCAAGCCCTAAATACCACGTAGCAAGTGTGAGATAAATCAGCACGCCGCCAATATCAGCGATTGACGTCACAAGTGGAGCAGATGCAGTAGCGGGGTCAAGATTGAGTCTCTGAAGCCCAAATGGAAGTGACATACCGACAAGGCTTCCAAAAAGCACAACAATGATCATTGTAGTCGATACTATAATGGCAACTTCGAGACCGCCGCGAACAAACCCGATGCCTGACACAGCCAGCGCCATAATCAACCCTATTCCAAGCGCAATGAAAATCTCCTTTCCCAAAAGACGAAACCAGTCCTTCATACGTACAGTGCCCGTGGCTAGAGCCCTTACCATCAGCGTAGCTGCCTGAGACCCGGCATTTCCACCACTGTCGATCAATAGCGGCAGAAAAAATACAAGGGCAACCATCGCTTCAATTGTCGACTCATAGTAGGCTATTCCGGCGCCGGAGAAAATATTCATGAAAACGAGAATCAAGAGCCATGGTACCCGCTTTAAAATCATGGCGCCGATGCTCGCATCAGCAAGCGACATCTTACCAAGACTCACTGAGCCCATTTTGTGAAAGTCATCTGTGGCCTCCTCCTCCAGCACATCCATCACGTCATCAAAAGTAATTATACCGAGAAGGCGCTCGTCTTCATCCTGTACAGGAATTGCAATAAGGTCGTATTTAGATAAAAGTTCAGCTGACTCTTCCTGGCTGTCTGTAACTTTCACGCTAACCAGATCGGTGGTCATCAAATCTTCGACCTTGTCATTAAGAGTAGCAAGCATCAGTTCGCGAAGTGATACAAATCCAACAAGTTCACGATTCTCACCCAGCACATATATAGTGTAGATGGTCTCTTTATCCGGAGCTTCACGTTTTATTTTTTTGATCGCTTCCCTGACCGAATTTTCCCGGTAAATCCATACATAATCGGATGTCATCACAGCACCGGCTGTTCCTTCTTCATAATTGCTCAGGCGCAGGACATCTTCACGCTCAGCTTTGGCAAGCGACCGTATAACAGTTTCACTTAGCTCATCATCCAGATTCTGGAGTAGGTCAACCCTGTCATCGTGCGACATCAAAGAGACTAAATTCACGAGCCTCTTAAATTTCATAGCTGTTGCCAGATGCTGCTGAGTGGAGTCACTCAGGTGATGAAAAACAGCAACTTTTTGCTCGAGATCCAGCGTATTGAAGATGGGCAGGATGTCTTCATTTTCAAATTCATCCATCAAATCAGCTAGGGACGCAGGGTGAAGCTCACTTACTTCATTGCGAATTACGTCAAGAATCTCTTCCGGTGCCTGGGGCTCCAAAAGTTCTAACAACTTTTCTTTTTCCATACTGATACTCCTTTTCGTTCAGAATCCCTGTGAGTAGCGGGTGGAGTTCAGTAAAAAGCTTTGCTATAGGTTAGGAAGCGTTTTACAAACTACAACCGCCATATAATTGGCAGTATCCGGGTACATTTGATTATGTATATGCCTGCCGGGGTCGTCCAAACATGATTGTAGATTGTTCCTATTTATTTCAACAAATGACTGCCTTTAAGCCACCCATGATATACTGAAATTGAGCAAATTTCAATAGCTATAACTGGTCGGCATAAGGCATAATTAGTTACGGCAAATATACGCCCATAGGATGATGAGCGGCTGAATAACGACCAGCCGGACCCAGGCGGCCCAAACTGGAATGCAGATCTGATCAGAGACGCAACCGTCCATCTGTATGTGATGTACGTGTGCAGGAATGAAAGCTATCATCAAAAATATGATCCCATAAGCGGAGAACTTACGATAACTCTTCGTCATCAACCCTGCACCCAAAACAACTTCCAATACCCCAGACACGACATTCAAAAATTCAGGGTATGGCAGATAAGGCGGAATGAGTGGAAGGTAAGATTCAGGACTGATAAAATGATTGATTCCAGCCAGAATAAACAAGACTCCCATTAAAAATCTAAAGAATTTTCTCATCGATAATCACACTTGTTTGACATACAATCCATATTAATTTCAATCATTCGTAAGCAGTGTTACTGTTTCAATAAATTAATAAAAGGCTTAGAAATACCCATCTGCCGGTTGCCTGCCCCTTTGGGGGTTTTACCGGCTGATGGGTGTCCCTAACCCGTCGGCCCGCACATACAGTGTGCAGACGAGTTGTAATGCAAAGCCTTCTATCAATGAATACCTACCAGAATCTAATTTTGGAAAAAAATTGATGTCGTTTTTAATGTAAAAATAATCTTTAGAGGAACGTTTTATACTTCTGTTCAATTTAATATACAAGATTTTTTAAAGTTTAATATTAATCACAATTGAACAGAAAATTATGAAAAAAGCTACCATAGCAAAATTTTTAGCACTGCTTACGACAGTATTGCTGATTATTATCACATCAGGAAGCACATTGTTCGCCCAAAATGGTGATGTTGAAGAGTACCGTGCCTTTCTAAGCGGTGCAAATGAAGTTTCACCCGTATTCACAACTGCCTCAGGCCTTGTCACGCTCCAACTTAACGGAACAACACTTACTGTTTCAGGATCCTTTGAAGGTCTTACAGGCCCACTTAGTCCTGTTGCAGAAACTGGCGCACATATTCACCTTGGGTATTCAGGACAAAATGGTGGTGTTGCCGTTACGCTAAATCCAACTCTTAGTGATGGAGATACGGCAGGTACTTTCAATGAAACTGCCACCCTCACAACTGAACAAATTGATGCTATGAGGGCAAGACAACTTTACGTGAACATTCACTCTGAAGCCTACCCATCAGGTGAATTACGCGGTCAAATTTTACCATCCGGCAATACATATTTTCAATCTTATGCATCAGGCGGGCACGAAGTGCCATCAACTGTGAGTACCGCACAAGGCGGACTTTCACTTGAGTATGACGGAACAGATCTTGTTGTAACAGGATCATTTAATGGTCTGACAAGCGATTATATTGAGGTTGGCTCAACCGGAAGCGGGAGCCATCTTCACGCCGGATTTGCTGGCCAGAATGGTGGTGTAGCAATTTCGCTAACACCTACATTAAGCGGAGACAACCGCTCAGGTACATTTTTGGTTGAAGATAATACCTTTACCAATGTACCCTCTGATGTTGTCGAAACCCTGACAAACCGCGGCCACTACCTGAATATTCACTCACAAGACAATCCTGCCGGCGAAATCCGGGGGCAGGTTGTTCCCGAAGCCAACATTTACTTCTACGCACCTCTTTCAGGAATGAATGAAATTCCGCAAAATGCAAGTCAGGCGACAGGTGCACTGCTTGTTGAATGGTATGCTGAAACAAGCTCAATCAATGCAACCGGATCATTCGGTGGTCTTGGATCAGATTACGCGACAGACATTGGGTCTCACCTTCACGCTGGCCTTGCCGGTCAGAATGGTGGAGTTGAATTAACCCTGACCCCTGATCTCGATGGAGATTCACGAGGCGGCATCTACCTTCCTGCAGACAATGAGTTTACCCTCACCATGGATCAGGTCGGACTGCTGGTCAACCGTTCGCTGTATACAAATATTCATACATCTGATTTTGGCGGTGGAGAAATTCGCGGCCAGGTTATACCACTTGCTCAGCACTACTTTACGACCTCACTGACCGGCCTTTCAGAAGTTGACCCTGTCATGACCGGTGCTCAGGGCGGACTCGCGTTTGAATTCAGGAACGGAATCTTAACTGCAACCGGAAGCTTCAGTGGTCTTGAAAGTAACAATATTGGATCGGCCGGGTCGCACATACATACCGGGGCAGCAGGCGTAGGAGGCGGCGTTGCGCATCCGCTGTCACCTGAGCTCGATGACGAGACTGATGCCCGTGCAGGAACGTACAGCGCCGGTGATAACACATTTACACTATCGAGTGAGGAAATTGGTCTGCTTGTAACTGCAGGTTTATATGTGAATGTTCATTCACTCGACAATCCCGCCGGTGAAGTCCGCGGCCAGATATTACTCGCGCCAAACGTTGCGCCTGAAACCGCACCGGAAATTACTGCGCCGGCAGATGGCGCAACTATCGCTGTTGAGGGTGAAAGCAGCGCACCCTTTGAACCAACCTGGACTACCTCGGCAGATGCAAACGGTGATCCGGTTGTTTATATCTGGCAGATAGCTCTTGATAGTGAATTTGACAGCGTAGTATTCTCTGCCTCTGCTGGAAGCGGCGCATCACTTCCACTGACAATAGGCACTGTTGACGGACTCCTGAGTACTCTCGGAGTTGATGAAGGTTCCTCTGCTACAATTTGGCACCGGGCCATTGCATCTGATGGCAGCGGTTTGAATACCGGGGCCGGCTCTTCTGTTACACTGGAAAGAGGAGTTGTAACGTCTTCAGAAACCGACCCTGAAGTTGTGGGTCAGTTTGAGCTGAAGCAGAACTACCCGAATCCATTCAACCCGACTACGAACATTACATATTCTCTGCCACAGCAGGCCGATGTTCAGTTGCGAGTCTACGATATGGTTGGACGTGAAGTGGCTACACTTCTCAATCGCGAACAGGCTGCTGGATCTTACACAATCAATTTTGATGCATCAGAGCTTTCAAGCGGAATGTATCTCTATCGATTAAATGCCGGTTCAACAACCATCACACGTAAAATGATGCTGATTAAGTAGGTAATAATTTCGTGGAGATCTGACAATTTTCCCTTTAATTTGGTTTTTCAAAAGCCCGTAGTGAATTCAGATCACGCGGGCTTTTTTGTTTTCAATGGACAGCATCAGTTGAAGTCGGGAAAGAATCATTTTATAGCTAAGACGATTTACCGGTATATACTACAAATACGGGCCGGAAACTATATAGATGAAAACGAGCATCAAACAAATTAAAAGAATAAAAAACAGTATATAAGCTGTTGAAAAAAGACGGTAGGCTGAAATCATTCGCTCTCTGTTTGATTCTGCATCTTTAATTTCAGCATCGTACGTATTGATAAAATTCAGATCCTGCCCAACTCTAATATCAAAAAACCCGGAAAGTGCTCTTCTTATATAATAAACCAGCAGTTTCCATAAAAATTTCAGAAAGTCTATAACCGTTTCCGTCTTGAATTTTTCTGATCGGTGCTTCAAAAGAGTGTAAAGGAGAAAGCCGTAAGCAGAAAATGCAACAACAGCTACGAGAAACGTGACGGCAAACAGCGAGAGGAAAATCTCGTTAAGCATAGATTGGATTTAGACAAATTGACTGTAGAACGCTATTTAAAATTACTAATTCTACATCAACAAATGAATCTTCACTATAAATTAATACTCAATTAAAAGGCTGAACTGATCGTTTACTCATATCTCAGCGCATCAACCGGGTCCATTCGTGCTGCTTTTATCGCAGGAAATACTCCGGACAGAATACCTATTATGATAAGTACACCCCCTGTAACGATCACAGACATTGCTGAGATTTCCGGGCTGCCCAGAAATTCCCCGGCACCGTCATTCAGGTTCAGGAATAAAACAAATTCAACAATAGCCGTTGAAATAGCCAGCCCGATCGCTCCGCCAAGAAGTGAAATAAATACAGCCTCAAAAAGAAACTGACTGATGATGTGAACCTTACGAGCGCCTATTGCCTTTTTCAGGCCAATTTCGCGGGTTCGCTCTTTTACAACTACAAACATAATATTTGCAACCCCAACGCCTGCGATCATGAGGGTAAAAAAACCGATTGTGAACAGGAAATATTCGAGTCCCAGAGCAACTGTACGAGACTGCTCTTCCTGCTCTATAAAATCCCAGATCGGTACTGCCTCCTCGTCATCCGGATGAAAATTATACTTTGCTGAGAGGTAGTTCACAATTCCCTCCTTAACCTGAGTCTGCAGTTCAGGTGACCCGGGACGCACAAGAATGGATCCCACATTTCTGTCACCGTAGAGATTTCGGTATGTTGGGTAAGGTATAATTGCACGCCTCGCATCAGGGCCGTTACTCATTGATGTCTGCATTTTTGGCTTCATCACACCTATCACCGAAAATGGAACCCCATTCAAAAGCACTTCACCTCCCACCGGATTTTCATCGCCGAAAAGAGTAACGGCAATCTCATCTCCCAGAAAAAGCACTTTACGACTCTGCTCAATATCGGCCCGGTTAATAAACCGGCCCCCCATGGCCGGATACATCGTTCTCATAATGTCAAAGTCCGGGCCCACACCTTCCATGAACGTCGTGGTGATATTGCCATCGCGTTCAAGCCGCGTACCATACCGTCCGTACTGCGGACTTGAATATTCGATACCCGGTACCACTTTCAGTATTTGCTCAACGTCTTCCTCTGTATATCTGATGGGACGCCCCATTGGCAGTCCGTTGTAGTTCATTCCGGTCTGGCCACCGTATACAATCATCACCTGATTACCGGCTCCCAGCATTCCATTCAGCATACTGGTGCCCAGCCCACGGCCAAATGCCAGCAAAATTATCACCGACAAAGTCCCCCATGCAATCGCGATGAGTGTCAGCGATGAACGAAGCTTTTGCCTGTTCAGATCCGCAAAAAATTCCCCAAAAAGATTTTTAATCATACCAAATCACCTCAGGCAGTCTATAATTGATAAGTTGGCTGCGCGCCAGGCCGGGAGAAGTCCAGCTGAGAACCCTGTAAAACCGAGAACCATCAAAGCGATAATTCCTACCTCGGGCGCAAAGAACGGAGTACCTACAAAATCCTGTATCGGTAAATTTTGAGTCGCCTGCACCAGCCCCCAGCCGAGCAGGAAACCAGCGCCAGCCCCTGTACCCACAATAAGAAAGGTTTCAAGAAAGAATTGGCCCATAATGGTAAACCGTTTAGCACCAACTGACCTGCGAATGCCGATCTCCTTCATTCGCTCCTGAACCACCACAAACATGATATTTGCAACTCCAATCCCCCCCACCGCAAGGGTGAAAAATCCGATCAGCCCGAGAAATCCATTAATCGAATAGAACAGAATGTCGATAAATTCCCAGAACTCGTTGGTGTCCCACAACCCTATGGCATCACGATCGGATGCATCGAACCGGTGTTTCGCACCAAAAACCTCATACACCCGGTCCTGTACGAACTCAGACTGAGCTATACTCGCCGGCGTGTAAATAATATTGTTCAGGTATTTTGTACCTGTCATAGCCGTAAATGTTGTGGCTGGAATAAAGGCTCTGTCTTCATCGCGCTGAGAGTAAGATGAATTCTGTGTTTTCTCCTGCATCACTCCAATAATCGTAAATGGAGTTTGTCGCACAAATACCTGCTCACCTACCGGATCAACCTCTCCGAACAGGTTCTCAGCAAGCTGATTTCCCAGAAAAATTACGCGCCGTTGCTGGTCTATATCGGATTGATTCAGCCACCGGCCGCCAGCCTGAGGGTAAATATTCCGCATATTTTTGTACTCGGTATAAACTCCGCCAACATTTGAGTTTCTGCGGTTTTCATTGTGATGCAGCGGCATTCCCTGAATATACTCCGGAGTTGCAACTTCAATTTCCGGAATCCGGTTTCTCATCATCACTACATCGTCTTCAGTAAAGCGAATGGGGCGGCCAATTCCGTACCCTTCAAATGCTTTAGTTGTCTGGCCGGGAAACATAATCGCGATCTGATCGCCCATACCACGCATGTTAAGTACAGTTTGATCACGGAAACCAAACCCGAAAGCGAGCAGCAGTATCAGCGTGGCCGTCCCCCACATAATCCCAAAGATGGTAAGGAAGCTTCGCAGCCGCTGCTGGTTCAGATTTCGGAAGAGCTCGGAAATAATTTCAAAAAATCTCATGTGTTGGCACCGGGCGTTAAAATCAACGGATAGTCAGCGATTGTGATTGGGGCTCGAGAACAGAATCTCCCACTTCAAGACCAGAAAGCACCTCAACGGAAATAGCGTCACTGAGTCCCAATTCTACATCAACAGGCAATCTCTCACCGGGCTGACCTCCCTGAACATGGACAAATGTTTTGCCATCATCGCTAAAATAGACAAGCCGCTCCGGTATTACCGGAACGTCAACACTGCGCCTGATGATGATATCTGCATTTGAGGAGTAGCCTGCACGGAGCGTGGTGTTGCCCCGGTCTGTGATGGCAATCTCAATCGGAAACACCGTGGCGTTATCTTCCTGGCGAGCTTTCAACGAAATTTTTGATACCTCACCTTTTACGATTACGCCGGGCAGCGCTCCGATTTTTATATCAACGGGAAGTCCGATTGCAATTTTACCCACATCAATTTCATCAACGGTACCTTTGAAGAGAAGGTTTTCCATTTGAGCTATTGACATCATTGGCGTCCCTGCCTGGTAGGAGGTCAACGGCACGATGGGGTCTCCAACTTCAACAAGCTGCTCAAGAATATAGCCGTCAATCGGGGCACGGATGACAGATTCTATAAGTTTATCACCGATGGTAATGCGGCCTGACTCCAGGAGCTCCAGTCGTTCGCGGCTAATTTGTTCCCTTATCATAACATCATCAACCTGCTCCTTTACCTGCTCATATTCACGGTCAGATAGAAGATTACGCTCTTTCATCTGTTCGGCTCTGTGAAGTTCATTTTCCAGGTTTCTTTTTTCGAGCAGAGTTCGTTCCAGACTTCTCTGAGCCTCTGCGAGTTCAATAGGTGTCGGGTCAGGTCTCACCTCTATAAGCGGGTCGCCTTTCTTCACATATTGACCCTCCTCAACAAATATGATATCCACAACCCCCGGGATAATCGACTTGATTTCGATTTCAGTTTCAGGCTCGATAGTGCCAACAGCGAGAGCTTTTTCCACAATGGTACCCGTTTCAACAGAAACTGATTCAACAGCAGTACTGTCGTCAGTTTCACTATTAGAGTAGCTGTAGAAAAAGAATCCGCCTGCGCTGATTATCAGCAAAAGAAAAGTCCAGAAGAGAGCACGTTTTTTTGTAGAAGTAGCCATAAAGAAATGATGTTCATTGTTTAAACTGATACACATTTCCTACGCGAGGCACTTCAACTTTGTTACTAAGGTTGTAAAATATTTTTAAATCGAGGTGTTTGTGATTTGCTTCAGTTAACTATGCCTCAATGGTTTACGTATCAAACTCTTTATCACCTACCATAGTCATGCCGGACCCCGCTCCGGTATCTCCCATTCTTGTTCGATCTATAAAATCCGCCAGTGGCCACTCATTTCCATTTGCACAGACGGGAGATCGCGGGTCGAAGCCCGCGATGACGTTGATAGGTTTATTAACCCACCACAGTCATGCCGGACCCCGATCCGGTATCTCCCATCTTTGATCGAACAATACCTTCTACCTGAGGCTAATCGTTTCCCAATGCGCAGACGGGAGATCGCGCATCAAGTGCGCGATGACGTTGGTAAAGTTTTGACCATTTTACTGGTACCCAATCCACACAGCAACCACCATCGTGACGGCCGCAGCGGCAAGCAATTTCAATATCACAGGCCAGACAAATTTGAACCATTTCGCGTACGGAATGCCCGCGAGCCCGAGGATGCCCATCAGTACAGCATTGGTGGGAACGATCATATTCATCAGGCCATCGCCAAACTGGTAGGCTAGCACGGCAACCTGACGCGAGACTCCCACAAGATCGCCGATGGGCGCCATCAGCGGCATCGTAACAAACGCCTGACCACTTCCTGATGGAATAAAAAAGTTGAGTATGCTCTGGATGAATAGCATTCCAACGGCGGAGAGCTCCGGGCCAACTGCCGACAGGGGCGCAGCGAGAGTATTAACCACCGTATCGAGAATCAGTCCGTCTTCCATCAACAGCGCTATAGCCCGTGCAAAGCCGA
>Ga0307966_1002438_pt1 | contig 14124 bp, 10 predicted proteins | sample OrgLakmetagen646_FD_203141 | JGI IMG/M metagenome (GOLD analysis project Ga0307966, IMG submission 203141) | Saline water microbial communities from Organic Lake, Antarctica - #646 | ecosystem: Environmental > Aquatic > Non-marine Saline and Alkaline > Saline | place: Antarctica: Organic Lake... | reverse complement strand
GAACCGGAAAAATTGAATTAAACTCTGTTATGAAAAGTCGGTTTTTGTTGACAGTAAAGTAATTTCCGGCTCGTTCATTTTGTTTCCAGTGGGTTAGGTCACCACCAAGAATACCAATCCAAAGCTGACCGTCAGAACTTCGAATTACGGCTTCATTGTTCCAGAATGAGATATCTTGAATGGGATGATCCAACTCATTCTGACGTCTGGTCTGACCGTTTGAATCAATTAATAAAACGTCTCCGTTATTGCGGGTTCCAATTAATTCACTGCCGGCAAAGAAAATTTTGTTAACGGACGTGTTAAGCTCAACACTCTCTTCGTTCACGAGCTGATCTTCTGTAGAGTCGAAGCGGTAGATATCGATCCGATTATTATCACTCAAAACATACAGAAATCGGTTTGCATCGGTTGCGAGATCATTTACCGATCTCCCCTCAAATCGTTCAGGATCAACAGGAGTGGGGTCTCTGTCGACACTTTCCGGTGTTTGCAGACTTACAGAGCCAAAAGAACCGTTTCTCATTACTATGTAAAGATTATTTCCAATCCGTCGTGTAGATACGGGTACGTCCGGTAATACAGTTGACGAGTAGACGCCAAGAACGGATGTCGGTTCCAGTACTGTCAATCGCCTTGAATTGCCATAGAGATAGGCAAAACGGATGTCGGCATGAAGCCTGTTCCCCCTGCGCTGCATACCGGTAGACGTGTAGAGCCACTGCAGAGAATCGGGGTAGGCGCGGTAAACAACCAGGCCTTCTGATTCAGAGAGTACGTAGAGGTGAGCTTCAGAGCTCTCTATATCCACGATATCCGGTACTTCTATCTCACTCGTGATATCATGGTTGTACTGAGCAAAAATTTCTGTGCTGCAGGTCAGGAATATGAACAGTAGAGTTATCTTTAAAAATATGTTCATGAAATCAGAGCCATTTATGTTTTTTGTACCAGTGAAGTGTTCGGGATATTCCTTCTTCAAGTGATATTTCAGGCTTATAATCCAGTTCTTCTTCAGCCTTTTGTGTACTACAGGTCCACTCCAGCACCATTTCCCGGGCTTTCTCACGATTTACAACGGGATATGAACCAAATAATGTTGCAGTTGTTTCAATAAGCCCGGCAACTTTTTTTACGGCTGCCGGCGGAATTTTCAGTGATAAACTTTTCTTACCCAATACGGTATCTGCGATCTGTTTGATCTCATTCCAGCAGGTAATCTGTCCCGAAATATAATAGGAATGAACTCCTTTCTTAGGATCAGCAGCTGCTTTTAAAATACCATTAATAAGGTCATCAACATAAACCATTGATAGTTTAGGTTTGAGCCCATTACCAACAATCGGGGTCACACCAAATTTCATAAGCTTAAAAAGCGTATAAATCTGATCCTCACGCGGGCCATAAACTGCGGGCGGGCGCAGTACCTTAACAGACATGTTGGCGCTTGCCGTTTCCTGAATCATTTTCTCCATCAGCTGCTTCGACCGTCCGTACATGCTCACCGGGGTAAGCGGATCTTTTTCAGTCTTGGGAGTTCCGTTGCTGGGGCCGGCTGCTGCAAGAGAAGATAAAATTACGATGTTGGAAACGCCGGCCTGTTCCGCTACTCGGAGCAGATTTTCAGTTGCATCGACGTTGGCCTGGTTAAATTCTTTCTGGGAAGAAGCAGAAACAATACCGGCCAGGTGAAAGATCGTATCAACGCCTTCAACCGCTTTTCTAAGTACGGGAATAGAGCTTAAATCTCCGTCAATACGGGTGTAAGATTTGCCTTTGAGCCATTTCTCGCGGCTACGAACAAGGCACCGTACCTCCGTATATTCCGAGGATCTTATCAGATAATCAGCAAGATGGCTGCCAATAAACCCGGTTCCTCCGGTAACAAATGCTTTCATTAAATTGTATATTGTCTGGCTTATTTAAAATAAGGTATCTGCTAAAGATACGAAGTTGAACATTGCTTATAAAACTACATGAGTCATTTGAAGGTTGCCCTTTTTACCGGCAATTACAATCATATTCGAGACGGAGTTTCACTTACATTAAATCGGTGGGTTTCTTATTTACTGGATCACAATGCAGATGTACTTGTTTTTGGCCCAACCATCGAGAACCCCGACCTTGAACATGTAGGTAAACTCTCGGTGGTGCCTTCTGTTAAAATGCCGGGGCGCCCGGAATATCTGATTACAACCGGGCTTCCGGATGCAAGCAGGGCTGAATTAGAGGATTTCAACCCGGATATTGTTCACATTGCCAGCCCTGATATTCTTGGCTACAGAGCTCTGAAATGGGCAGATAAAAAAGGCATACCCATTGTATCATCCTACCACACGCACTTTACAAGCTATCTGAAATACTATAATCTTGGTTTTTTTGAAACGCTTGGCTGGAAGTATCTCCGCTGGTTTTACAACCATTGTGAGCATATTTATGTGCCTACAAAATCTATGGCAGATGAACTTAGGGAGAAAAACATAGGGCGGTCCCCTGATAGTTTGATAATCTGGGCAAGAGGCGTCGACACTGAACAATTTAATCCTGCTCGGCGGGATCTTAAATGGCGAAAGAAGAGGGGGTTTAAAGATGATGATATTGTATTTTCGTTCGTATCACGGCTTGTCTGGGAAAAGAATCTTAGGATTTTCGCAAATGTTCTCGAAAAGCTTCAGGAAAAATATCCAAATGTCAGGTCGATGGTAGTGGGTGACGGGCCAGCCCGGGAGGAACTGCAGGAGTTAATGCCGCATACTCACTTTACAGGATTTTTAACCGGAGAAGATTTGGCGCGTGCATATGCAAGCAGTGATGTATTTTTCTTTCCATCAGATACAGAAACATTTGGCAACGTCACACTTGAAGCGATGGCGTCGGGGCTTCCATGCCTTGTGGCAGATGCGCAAGGAAGTAAATCTCTGGTTGATCACAATGAAAACGGATATCTTATCTCAGTTGATAATGAGAGACGTTTTTTAAGTTGTGCTGAAAAACTGACTACAGATAAATTATTGAGAAGAAGGTTAGGCGAGAACTCTCTTGAAAAAGCAAACAACTATACCTGGGAAAAGATAAATTCCGATCTGCTGGACAATTATCTGGAAGTGCTCAAACGTAAATCATAGAAATGCTGAATTTAATGTAACAGATTCAATGTTTGTGCGTTTAAGTGACTAATTGTATTCAAATGCCTTATTCTTAATGATAGAGACTTTTCATCGAGACTTTGGATATGAAATAGTTATTGCCTGAATGAAATTACTCTTCATTTAGTTAGACCTTTGAATATAGCCCAATCAGCTACCAACTGATTTTGGTATTCGATAAGAAATTAGATTTTTTAATGATAAGGATTTAGACAAGATACCCATGTTACGGTTTTGTTAATTTGATGGAACCTTAATACTCGGTATATTTGTTTTTTCCAAAAGTTTAAATTAAAGTTATGTAATGGGCCAACCTGAAGCCGATACACAACAACATCAAAAGATATTTAAGAAAGCCTACGATTTTACAAAGGCTGACGAAATAAAAAAAATGGGGCTTTATCCCTATTTTAAGCCCCTGCAGGCCACTGACGGTTCTACTGTTCAAATTGACGGTCGTGAAGTTATTATGGCCGGGTCTAATAATTATCTCGGTCTTACAAATGACCCCCGCACCATTAAAGCTGCCCAAGATGTGCTCTCAGTCTACGGTACAGGTTGTACAGGCTCGAGGTATCTAAACGGTACTCTTGATCTTCATCTTGAGCTGGAAGATAAACTTGCCAAATTCATGGGTAAAGACTCATGTGTGCTGTTTAGCACCGGCTATCAAACAAATGAAGGGTCGATTCAAACCATAGCGGGAAGAAACGACATCATTTTTTCTGATCGGGATAATCATGCATGTATTGTAGTTGGAACTCAGGTTTCCAATGCTAAAACTGTAAGATTCCGTCACGATGACATGGATCATCTGCGCGCTATGATGGCAAAGTCAGACCCCGATGCCGGAAAGATAATTGTTACGGACGGCGTATTTTCTATGTCGGGCGTTATCGCTAATATTCCGGAACTTGTTGAAATTGCTAAGGAATACAATGCAGGTTTGTATGTTGACGATGCACACGCTATCGGTGTAATTGGTGATGGGGGGCGTGGATCTGCCTCAGTCTTCGGCTTACTAGACGAGGTAGATTTGATCAGCGGTACGTTTTCAAAGTCTTTTGCCTCTCTTGGTGGCTTTATAGTGGGTGACCGCGAAGTGATAGAATATATACGTCACCATTCACCGGCACATATATTTAGTGCAAGTATGCCGCCTGCAAACGTGGCTACTGTACTCAAGTCGCTCGAAATATTGCAGGAAGAGCCCTGGAGACTCGAGCGTTTAGAAAAAATATCTAACTACATGCGCAGTGAGCTCAGAAATCTTGGGTTCAACGTCTGGTCAAGTCAAACGCCGATTATTCCTGTTGTGATTGGTGATATGTTTGATTGTTTTGAATTCTGGAAAGAACTTTTTGAAGAAGGCGTGTATTCAAACGCCGTAGTACCTCCCGCGGTCCCTAAAAATCAGTCATTGCTCAGAACCAGTTATATGGCAACTCATACTGATGAGCAGTTAGACAGAATCTTAAGCGCATTTAAAAAAGTGGGACTCAGAAGAGGAATTATTGACAATAATGGCCGTTCATTGATCGGCGAATCTTAAAATAGTGGATAAAAAAGCCAACACAGACGCCATATCTGTAGCAGTTTCAAAAGAAGAGAGAAAAGAGTTTTTAGAGTTTCCGTATAAGCACTATGAAGAAGATCAGTACTGGGTTCCCCCTCTGCGTATAGAGCAGAAAAAGCTGATTGATACGGAAAAAAATCCATTCTTTGATAACGCAGAAATAGAGTTATTTCTGGTCTATAACAATGATGAATTGGTAGGTCGAATTGCTGCAATTATCGATCATCGCTATAACGACTATCATGACACCAAAACAGGGTTTTTTGGTTTTTTCGAATGTGTTAATCGTAAGCGTACAGCCGAATTGATGTTTCAAATGGCCGAAGAGTGGCTTAGGTCAAGAGGGATGGAAGAGATGATGGGGCCGACAAATCCTGGCATGATGGATGAGATCGGAATACTTGTCGATGGCTTTCTAAAATACCCGTCCATCTTGATGCCTTATCATAAAGACTACTATGATTCGCTATTAAAATCGGTTGGTCTGGAAAAGGCGATGGACCTCTACACATACGAGGTGAATCAAGATAATGTAGACCGCGAAAGGATGAATCGTGCGGTGGAAATTGTTAAGAGACGTATCCCCGACATTCGAATTCGAAAAATCCGGCTCAAAAAAATCAAAGAAGAGATTAAAATAATCCAGGAAATATTTAACGCAGCCTGGAAAGATAACTGGGGCTTTATTCCTCTGTCCGAAGCCGAATTTATGTATCTGGCTGACGATTTAAAATCTGTAGTAGACGATAATTATGCTCATATAGCAGAGGTAAATGGGAGTCCGGTTGCATTTTCAGTAGCCCTGCCCGATTATAATCAGATTCTGAAAGATATGGATGGAAATCTCTTTCCGTTTGGCTTTATCAAACTTTTGTGGAATCGTAAAAAAATCACCCGCATCAGAACCGCGTTAATGGGAGTTCTTCCAGAGTATCAGGGGAAAGGTATTGATGCACTACTGCACAGGGAATCGATTGAAAACGGACTGCAATTCAATAAGTACGCATCTGAAATTGGCTGGATTCTCGAAAGTAATGTTCAGATGAACCGTGTTGCCGAAAAAATTGGTGGCAAGCACGATAAAACCTACCGCATGTACCGCAAATCACTCTGATTAGCCAGGGCTCATTTTTCTGATTGAGCCTCAAATATCGTATATTCAGGCCTAAGAAAAACCTGAATTAAGTATTTGAGATCATGAGTGACTTTCGAGTAGAAAAAGATTCAATGGGTGAAGTGAAAGTGCCTGTAAATGCCTATTACGGTGCTCAAACACAGCGTGCATTCGACAATTTTCCGGTAAGCGGCATTCGTTTTAGCCGTGAATTTATAGCTGCACTTGGGCGGGTTAAAAAAACAGCTGCAATAGTAAATACAGATCTTGGCCTTCTTGATGATGAGATTTCTACCGCCATTCAAAAAGCTGCTCAGGAAGTAGCTGACGGGAAATTTGATGACGATTTTGTCGTTGATATTTTTCAGACCGGCTCCGGCACTTCTACGAATATGAATGCCAATGAAATTATTGCTCGTCGTGCTAACGAACACTATTCAGGAGATAATGGACCAATTCACCCGAATGATCATGTGAATTTCGGACAGAGCTCAAATGACGTGATACCTACATCTATTCGCGTTGCAGCAGCAGTGGCCGTTAAAGAGAATCTCATTCCGTCACTGAGCCACCTTCATAACACATTGATCAATAAAGCTGAAGAGCTTAAAGATATTGTTAAAACCGGTCGTACCCATCTTATGGATGCAATGCCGGTAACTATGAAGCAGGAGCTGGGCGGATATGCCAGACAGGTTGAGCTGGGAATAGAGCGGCTCAATTCGGCGTTAAACAGAATTCAAGAACTTCCTCAAGGAGGAACTGCTGTTGGAACAGGCATTAATACCCATCCGGAATTCGGAAAGAAGTTTGCTGCGTCGATTTCCCAGTCTACAGGCATAGATTTTAAAGAAGCGGCCAACCATTTTGAAGCACAGGCATCCGTAGATGCTCCGGTGGAGCTGAGCGGGCAGCTTAAGACAATTGCTGTTGGAATGATGAAAATAGGTAACGATTTTCGCTGGATGAATTCCGGCCCCAACAGTGGTATAGGAGAAATAGAACTCGAAGCTCAGCAGCCGGGATCATCAATTATGCCGGGTAAAGTGAATCCGGTAATGGAGGAATCCTTAACAATGGTAGCTGCTCAGGTAATCGGCAATGATGCTGCCATAACGGTTGGCGGTCAGTCAGGAAACTTTGAGCTGAATGTTATGCTTCCTCTGGTGGCTCACAATCTACTCGAATCCATCAAAATACTTGGAAATGCGGCTGAAAATTTTGCTGATCGGTCAGTGAAAGGGTTCAATGTAAAAGAAGAGCATATCAAAAAAATGGTTGGGAAAAATCCAATTCTGGTCACGGCACTAAATCCACTAATTGGATATGATAAAGCCGCAAAAATTGCCAAGAAAGCATTTGCCGAAAACCGTGCAGTGATGGATGTGGCTCGAGAGATGACAGACCTGACGGATGAAGAATTAAAAAGCGCTTTAGAACCGCTAACGATGACAAAAGGCGGCTTCATGGATTAGAAAAGCGGTTTTTTATCAATAGCTCTTTGGTTTATCTACAGGAAGGGCTTATTTTCCGACCGCTATTTTGGATAGCTGAAAGACATGTGTTTGGTAATGAATTCTTAAAGGCATTATGAGTACAACAAAAGAAAAACGTCAGACGAAATATTCGAAAAAGAAGGCCGATGAGATTCTGGATGATTACAGAATGGCCTGGCTAAGTCGGCATATGTCGTATCTCGGAAGAAAAGAGGTGCTTACAGGAAAAGCGAAGTTCGGAATTTTCGGTGATGGAAAAGAACTGCCTCAGATTATTATGGCCAAGTTTTTTAAAAACGGGGATTTCAGAGCCGGATACTATCGTGATCAGACGTTTATGATGGCTATTGATGCACTCAAAATTGAGGAGTTCTTTGCTCAGCTTTATGCTAATCCGGATGTCGAACATGACCCAAATTCCGCTGGTCGTCAGATGAATGCTCATTTTGCCACGCGATTGTTAAATAGTGACGGGACCTGGAAGCCTCAGACAGAAATGAAAAATACGGCGGCCGATTTATCTCCCACAGCGGGTCAGATGCCAAAACTTCTGGGCCTTGCCCAGGCATCGAAGGTATACCGTCATAATGAAGAGCTTGGAAAACGAACTGATTTTACCAATCAGGGAAATGAGGTAGCATGGGGCACAATTGGTGATGCAAGTACCTCAGAGGGGCACTTTTGGGAAACCATGAATGCGGCGGGTGTTCTGCAGGTTCCATTGATTGTATCTGTGTGGGATGACGGATACGGCATATCAGTTTCCAAAAAATATCAAACGGTAAAAGAAAGTATATCGAAAGCTCTTCGTGGATTTAAACGAACAAAACACCAGCCGGGGCTTGAAATTATCACAGCGAAAGCCTGGGATTATACCGAACTCATTGACGCATATGAGGAGGCGGAAAGAGTAGCTCGTGAAGAGCATGTGCCGGTTTTAGTGCATGTGCAGGAGGTAACGCAGCCTCAGGGGCACTCTACATCGGGTTCTCACGAGCGATACAAAGAGGAAGAACGCCTGGAGTGGGAGGAAAAACACTGTTGTAACCTTAAGTTCAGGTCGTGGATTTTATCCGAGGATATAGCGACGGAAGAGGAACTTGATAAGATTGAGGAGGAGACAAAAGAGGAAGTAAAGACAAAACAGAAAAAAGCGTGGAAATCTTTTCAGGACCCAATTTTACAGCAAAAGCAAGAGCTCAACAATCAGCTAACTAATCTGATAAAAACTCACCCGGAATTTTCGTCACTCACAGCTTATAAGGATGAACTCAGGCGTAAAACAAGGCCCTACCGACGAGATATCGTCTCACTGGCTCGTAAAGCTCTCATCGAGCTTCGGGGAAAAGAATCTGATGCCATAAACAACTTCAGAAGCTGGTTAAAAGATCTTGTTGAAAAAAACCGCGAGCTATACGACTCTCACTTGATGAGTGAATCCGAGCGCTCACCGCTTCTTATTGAAGAGGTTCAGCCCACCTATTCTGAGGAATCCAAACGCGTGGATGGCAGGGTTGTTTTGCGAAATAACTTCGATGCTCTATTTGAGCAATATCCAGAGGTGATGGTTTTTGGCGAGGATGCCGGCCAGCTGGGTGATGTAAACCTCGGCCTTGAAGGAATGCAGGAAAAGTATGGCAAAATGCGCGTGTCTGATACAGGCATTCGTGAAGCGACGATACTCGGTCAGGGGATCGGTCTTGCACTACGCGGCCTGCGGCCAATTGCTGAAATTCAGTATCTGGATTATCTGCTCTACTGTTTCCAGGGATTGAGTGATGATTTGGCAACTCTTCGGTATCGCACAAAAGGAGGTCAGGCGGCACCGGTTATTGTACGTACAAGAGGGCACCGGCTTGAAGGAATTTGGCACGCGGGATCTCCAATGGGAGTCATTTTAAATGGCTTGAGAGGAATTCATGTCTGTGTACCGAGCAATTTAACGGACGCAGCAGGCTTCTATAACACGCTACTAAAAGGTGACGATCCGGCGCTCATTATTGAACCGCTGAATGCCTATCGCCTGAAAGAGCAGATGCCGGATAATCTGGGTGAGTTTACTATTCCGCTTGGAATTCCATCCATTAAGAAGGTAGGTGAGGATATTACCGTTGTTTCATACGGTGCTACTCTAAACCTGATTGAATCTGTTCTGCCCGATCTGGAAAAAGCAGGTATCTCTGTTGAATTGATTGATGTGCGAACCCTTCTCCCTTTTGATCGGCATCAAATGATTTTGGAATCACTGAAGAAGACAAACCGCATTCTTTTTGTAGATGAAGATGTTCCGGGAGGCGCAACAGCATTTATGATGCAGCAGGTGATCGGGGAGCATAAGGGGTACTATCATCTTGATTCTGAAGCTAAGTGTCTGTCGGCAAAAGCCCATCGAACAGCATATGCAAGCGACGGTGACTACTTTACAAAACCGAATGCCGAAGATATCTTTGAGACGATTTACGGCATGATGAGCGAAGCTAATGTATCTAAATATCCGCCATTGATCTAGAGGATCATCCAGTCAAGAAAAATGAAGATCCAGATGAGAGGCAGGTATGCGAAGGAAGAGAACATTACTCCCTTGGCAGTTGATACGTCTCTGTAGATGGCAAATCTAACGCCATAATAAAGAAAGCCTACAGTAGACAGAAGCGATCCGGAGAGATAGATCCAGTTTACGAGATCCATCGCATACAGTTTATAGATTGTGGGAAAGAGTATAAGCATTGGAAGAAGTACCCATACCGAAGCTTTTATACCTTTAGGATCGTTTTTGGGCAGCATCTTAAACCCTGCATGCTCGTAATCTTTTTTGCAGATCCAGGCGATAGCCATTACATGAGGCACTTGCCAGCAGAAAACGATGCCAAACAGTATCCACATGCCGTGTTCAAAAACGGTACCTGAAGCTGCCGCCCACCCACCGATAACCGGTAATGCACCGGGAACAGCCCCCACAAATACATTTAATGCTGATATTCGTTTTAGTGGTGTGTACGCAAATAAATAGATAATAGTGGTGGCGAGTGAAACAATTCCGGCAACAACATTTACCATGGCCAGCAGGTAAGCAAGGCCGGCAAATATCAGAACGGTGGAAAAAATAAATCCATTTTGCGAGCTGATCCTTGAATCGGGAAGAGGCCTGCTGCTTGTGCGATGCATTAAGCCGTCAAGACCGCGTTCAAGGAACATGTTATGTGCAGATGTGCCGGCGGCAATCAAATACGTTCCAAGTATTGCATGGAACATTAGGATAAAGTTTAGCGAGCCGGCCGACCCCATAATAAAACCGATCAGCATACTTGCAACAACACTCAGAGTGATACCGGGCTTTGTAAGCTCGTAGTAGTCTTTCAGAGTTTCGGTAGCGATCTTAACCGGGCTGGATTGTGAACCTGTTGTTTCCATGAAAATGACTATAAATGATAGCCTTAAATCTAAACTTTTTTAATGTGATATGTTACCTTAATATCCGCTTCAAATAGAGTGTGTATTATATGCTCGGATTGAAATTCGACTGTCAATAACATCTGCAATTATTGTGAATACTGAATGAAACTTAATCTCTATCAAAAAACGGCAATTACGACCGTTGTTGCTACACTGGTTCTTATTTTAGTTGGCGGTCTGGTTCGCGCTGCCGGAGCAGGTCTCGGTTGCCCTGACTGGCCTCAGTGTTTTGGCATGTGGATTCCACCCACTAATGCTGCCGAATTACCGCCACAGTATGATGCGACACTGTTTAATCCACTCCACACATGGTTGGAGTACATTAACCGGCTGATCGGTGTACTTATTGGATTTCTTATAACGCTCACGTTTCTCTTTTCTTTTAGATACAGAAAGACAGATCCGGTGGTGACTCTTTCTTCCGGAATCGCATTTGTCCTGGTTCTGGTTCAGGGATGGCTTGGCGGGCAGGTAGTAAAGTCTGGGCTGAGTGCCGGTATGATTACGATTCATATGATGTTGGCAATGATTATTGTAAACACACTTCTTTTTGCCTCTTTTCGCGCTATGAATGAACGGTTATCAACAAGCTTAAAGCCAAAAACAAAGAAATTATTGCTGGCCGTTTCCGGGGCTATTTTGTTTGTTACGCTTGTTCAGCTTGTGTTGGGTACGCAGGTCCGGGAATCAGTTGATATGGCAAAAAATGTGCTTGAATTGCCAAGGGAGAACTGGATCGACACGTCCGACTTGCTCTATATCGTGCATCGGAGTTTTTCCTGGGTTGTGGTGGTGCTATCGGTTTATTTGGTGTACCTGAACAGGAAAATGGAGGTTCCCGGAAAACTCATCAACATCGGATACGTAATTTTCGGACTGATAATTCTTCAGATGCTGCTGGGTCTGGGAATGGAACGCCTCAATATTCCCGGCACTCTTCAGTTACTCCACCTTGTGAGCGTTTCTATACTGATCTGTGCTGAATTTCTTTTTATGCTGATAGCGGGGTTTTCGAGAAAAGCGCAGGTGAAACAGGCTGTTTCAGTAGGCGGGTAAATGTTGATGACAGTAGTTTTACAAGTGTAACAGCTCCCGTTCCCATCCAATGTTTGCTGGCGTAGAATCTTTGCTCAACCCAAAATAGATTATTAGTAATTACGCTCAGTAGCAGATCGTATTGCAGAGTTACAGTTTTTCCAGGAGTTTGTTAAGGAATAAATTTACTTCCCGAAGATCTTTTTTGAGATGCATGGACAGATCCTCAGGTCCGGCGCCTTTGGTATCCTGCTCACCTTCTTCAACTATTTTTTTTGCGCCGGCTGTACTGTATTTTTTTGTCTGAATGAGATCTTTAAGTCGAAGTATGAAGGTCAGATCTTCTTCACGGTAGGTGCGATTCCCCGCTTTGTTCTTCCTGGGAGTGAGATCTTCGAAAATCGTTTCCCAATACCGAAGAACATGGGGTTCAATTGCTGTAATTTCGCTAACTTCGCCAATTGAGTAATAGAGTTTCTTCATAGCAATGAATTCTGTTATTTTCTTTTGATCATCCCGAGTCGACAGAATGAAAATATTCTAAAGAATATGCAAGGCATTGGTTAAACAAAATACAGATTATACAGATAAAAGCTCGTCACGGAAACCGGAAATTAGCGTTGTCATACCGCTTCTGAACGAGAAGGATTCATTGGAAGAGCTCACCCGAAGGATAGATGAGGCGCTTAGCGGGTATGAGTACGAAGTTTTGCTGATTGATGACGGCTCAGAGGATGGTTCGTGGGAGAGGATTGTGTCACTTAGCCAGAATGAAGAATCTGTGAAAGGTATAAAACTTCGGCGTAATTATGGTAAAAGTTCAGCCTTGCAGGCGGGATTCATGGAAGCAGCGGGTAGATATATCGTTACAATGGACGCCGACCTTCAGGATGATCCATTTGAGATTCCTTCTATGATTGAACGACTCAAACAAGGAGCCGACCTCGTTAGCGGCTGGAAAAAAGTCCGGCACGATCCAATATCTAAAACAGTGCCATCACGCTTTTTCAATGCTGTGACGCGCTGGACAACCGGTATTAAGCTTCATGATTTTAATTGTGGTCTAAAAGCCTATCGTCGGGAAGTAACCGAACATATTCATCTTTATGGGGAGCTGCACCGATATGTTCCGCTGTTGGCCAAATGGCAGGGATTCGGAAATATTGAAGAACAGGAAGTGAAGCACCACCCCCGGAAATACGGCACAACCAAGTTTGGGCTTTCCCGGTTTATGAATGGGTTTCTGGATCTTTTAACCCTGCTTTTTGTAAACCGCTACATGGAGCGGCCGATGCACTTTTTTGGCACTATTGGTGTACTGCTTACAACCGTTGGAATGATCATCAATCTCTATATTGCCGTGTTGAAAATCTTATGGGATCAGCCGATCGGCGACCGGCCTCTGCTTTTCCTGGGAATATTACTGGTTGTAATCGGTGTTCAGTTTTTCTCAATTGGGTTTCTCGGAGAAATGGTCAACAAAAATCGCGTGCATAAATTTACGCCCGGAATTGAGAAGACAACAGGTTTATGAGCAAAATTGAGTACGATCCTGTAAAAGATAAATTTTCATCGATTATAAAAAACTCCCGTTTACTGCGAAGAGTTTTCTACTTCCTGTTGGACCTCTTCTTTCTCCGTAGCTGGCATATTCGGAGGTTAATCAAAAAAACGGCAAATCCGTTGGATCGTAAAGGCAGTTGGAATCTGCTTGATGCCGGCTGTGGATTTGGCCAGTACGACCGCTTCGTACTTAGTGAGTTCGGAAATGTGACGGTAGACTCTGTTGATGTGAAAAAAGATTATCTGCGCGATAATGAGAACTACTTCAGGCAAGATACAGAGAAAGGAAATATCCGGTTTTACTATGCAAATTTGCTTCAGTTCGCGACTGATGAAAGCTTCGATATGGCGATCTGTATTGATGTACTGGAGCATATTGAAGAAGACGTACGGGTGATGACAAACATCAGCAGCCATCTTAAAGCGGGAGGTTACTTTTTGATGCATTCACCGTCTCACTATTCAGAAGAGGACGGTGACGAAGATGACTCGTTTGTGGGCGAACACGCACGACCGGGCTATTCAAAGGAGGAGATTTCAGATAAGCTGAAACAGGCCGGGCTGCAGCCAAAGAAAGTACACTACACATACGGTTTTTGGGGACATAAAGCCTGGGTTATATCGGTGAAATGGCCGATGATTGCGTTTAACAAACTGGGGCTTTTCGCCGTCATTCCGCTGCTTATTTACTATCCTTTTGTTTTGCCGGTCTCTCTTCTGATGAACCTCTCAGACCTCTAT
>Ga0307966_1002435_pt1 | contig 14129 bp, 17 predicted proteins | sample OrgLakmetagen646_FD_203141 | JGI IMG/M metagenome (GOLD analysis project Ga0307966, IMG submission 203141) | Saline water microbial communities from Organic Lake, Antarctica - #646 | ecosystem: Environmental > Aquatic > Non-marine Saline and Alkaline > Saline | place: Antarctica: Organic Lake... | reverse complement strand
AGGCTAGCCCGATCCTATTACAAGAATCACGAAACGACCCCTTCCAAGTTTTTAGCGAGCGATTGCGACGAGATTCTAAGCGAAGACCTCTCCGCAGGCCAGATTTACAAGGGCATCCCCGTCGTCAATCCATTCGAGTTCTGGCTGTAGCCTGGCTTCTAAAGTTTCCTCAGGGCATGCTAATGGAGGCAGAGGTGAAGACGCGACTGGCGTCGCATCGCTACGCAAAAGAGGTGGAGACGCGACTGGCGTCGCATCGCTACGCAGAAAAGGTGGAGACGCGACTGGCGTCGCATCGCTACGCAGAAGAGGTGGGGACGCGACTGGCGTCGCATCACTACGCAGAAGAGGTGAAGACGCGACTGGCGTCGCATCGCTACGCAGAAAAGGTGAAGACGCGACTGGCGTCGCATCACTACGCAGAAGAGGTGAAGACGCGACTGGCGTCGCATCGCTACGCAGAAAAGGTGGAGACGCGACTGGCGTCGCATCGCTACGCAGAAAAGGTGGAGACGCGACTGGCGTCGCATCGCTACGCAGAAGAGGTGGAGACGCGACTGGCGTCGCATCACTACGCAGAAAAGGCTGCACTTTCTGCGGCAAACTCGCGCAAGCGGAGTTATTTAAAAGTGCTCGATTCGTCGCTACTATAAAGTAAATTATAGTTGTAATTATGGACTAAAAAAGCTTTTTATAGAAAATATATTTTGTTTAATGCCAATATGAGTGAAGTCACCCCAGGAGAAATTAGCGTGCGCTTAGGTCGAAGCTTGAAGCGTCGGCGGCTATTGGAGCGTTTGCGCTTGGTTGATGTGTCGCAGCGCGCAGGCTTGTCGGTGCCCACCATTCGAGCGATCGAGCGGGGTGATGCCTCTGTCTCCTTTGGCAACTATGCCTTCGTCGCTGTCATGCTTGGTGCGGGCGATTTGTTTGAAACGATCATTGAAGATTCGCCAGCGAACAGCTCAGGCGGGAAACAGTCTCGTGTTCGAATCTCGAAACCAAAGGTCACCCGATGAAGTTGGAAGTCATCTATCAAGGTGCTCCGGTCGGGGAACTGACGGCGGGAGACGATGGTTTACCAGTGTTTACTTACGCGCCTGACTTCATCCGTGATGGGCTGGAGCTTTCGCCATTGCACCTGCCCCTGGCAAAGACCCCCTACGCGATTCGTCACCCAGCGCTACGAAACTTGCCCGGTCTTGTTTTCGACTCCCTCCCCGACGCCTACGGGCTGATGGCTCTACGTGAGCGATTGAGGCGCCTAGCGCTTCCTGAGGCGGATCGGGGCGTCTTGGCTTTGCTTGCATTGGTTGGAGAGGACGGCATTGGCGCTCTTGAATATCGGCCTTTGGTCGAAGATGCGCATACTGAACGCTTACTCTCGCTGAAGCAGACGATTCAAGAGTCTCAGCAACTTCTCAGCGGAGTCGATCCGAGTCAGCTCGGACGTGCCTTTTTACAATCGGCAGGTAACGCAGGCGGGCAACATCCCAAAGCAATGGGTTATTGGAACCCTCAAGAAGAAACCCTCCACTTAGGCAACCGTTCTGACTTTTCTACGTGGCAAGCCGTCATCGTCAAACTGGATTTAGGAAATCATGTGCCCGTCAATATCGTCGAGCGCATTTACCTCCGCATGGCCGAAGCCTCCGGAATCGAAACAGCCAAAAGTTGGCTCGTGCGTAATGAGCAGGGCGCACATTTAGTCTCTCAAAGGTTTGATCGCGATGCCTCTGGTGGCAAACAGCATCAGCACAGCTTCGCCGGGATGGCGCATCTTGATTTCAATCAAAGAGGCCATCGTTACGAACAACTCATGACTACGATCATGCGCGTCTGTTCAGATCGCCGCGATTTACTCGAAGCCTACCGCCGAGCCGTTTTTAACGTGATGGCGCACAATCAAGACGACCACGCCAAAAACTTTTCCTTCACGATGGCGAAAGACGGCGTTTTTAGATTAAGTCCCGCTTACGATCTAGTATTTACCGAGCCCGAAGACGGCGCCGGACATTGGATGACGATCAACGCGCAATCCGAACGCATTCGTCGAACCGATCTCATTCAGCTTGGCGTAAAATTCAATTTCAAGACTCGCGAGATTGAAACGATCTTAGGTGAAGTCGCCGAAGGCGTGGCTACTTTTGAGCGCTTCGCCCAAGAGGAAAAGTTAGGCTCAGGCTGGAAAGTCAAAATAAAGCAGAATCTTGAAGTCATCCGCAAGCGGTTCGAGGTTTAGGCGATAGACTCATCTACGAGGTTAAAAACTGCTTCCCCGTCGGATCGCTCACGCGGTCGAGTTGGCCTTGGCGGACACGCCAGTCGTTTGTATTTCGGGTCCACGGCAGTGTGGGAAAAGCACTTTAGCGGAAAGCTTGTCGCCTGAGAGGCGCTACTTTGATCTGGATCAGGAGGACTACGCACTCACTGCGAAAGATGACCCAGCTGGCTTTATCTCAGCACTCCCGGAATTGTTTTCTATTCTGGAAACAGTTTGATTCAACTCGGAGAGGGTCCCTTTTACGCGGTGCCGATTTCTAAACTCTGGGAGCTCTGAGCCATGCCCTGTCCGAGCTGGGGTATGCGCTCTCTAGTTATCCGAAGTATATCTCATCTCTTAGCCCGTATTACCTCAAGTAAGGGCTTGAAATGGCGCACCAGTCCAAGAATTCATAATTTTCAAGGTCTCTCGTCTGTATCATCGAAATGGAGAATATTCCAACGACGCGATCAGGCGGTAGCCAACTGTTTAGTGGCGATACTTCGGCGCTCCGGCTTCACCTCAGGGTCTCGTAGTTCAATCACCAGTTCTTTTCCGAGCGCATGGGCAACTTTTCGCAAAGTCGAAATTCGTGCGTCACTGGCTTGATTTTCCAAGCGCGAAATAACCGACTTTTTGGTGTGGATGGCGGTCGCCAGTTCTTCTTGGGTGACCCCAACAGAGCGGCGCGCTTCCTTTATAAGAATGCCGATGAGGAACTCCTGATAGCCCGATTCGTAGCCTGCGGCGAATTCGGGATCACGCTTCTTTCGTTTTTGAATATACTTGTCGAGGTCGTCCATAATTTATCCTTTGTTTGTGAAGTAGTCTTTCATTCTGCGTTCTGCTGTTTTGATTTCCTGCTTGGGCGTCTTTTGTGTTTTTTTCGCAAATCCGCTTGTTAAGACGATTAAGTTTTCGCCATCATAAAACCCAAGGAGGCGAAATGCATTTCCTCCAAACTCAGCCCGAACTTCCCATAATTCCGTCCCGGCGAGTTTCTTAAAATACTGCGTAGGTGGCTTGGGCAATCTACGAACCAAATCGAACACCCAAGCTACCTTCTGTGCCTGCTTACCGTTGAGAGAGTCAAGGAACTTTTCCACTGGGCATGCCCCTGATCGCTGTCGGTAGAAGCTAATTGCTCGCATTTCTAGAAGTTCGCATATACGCTAACTTTGTCAAGGATGGAAACACGTGGAGCTTACGATGCAAAATGGGGTCCGATGCGAAATGGGTCTGTTCAGAAATTCATAATTTTTAAGATCTCATCGCTATCACCCTAATGGTTTGGTGACGAAGCAGTCAGGGATTCTTGGTTCCTGCGATGTGATAGCGCTAAGTTAACGAATTCCTGCTGGCCACAATACGGAGACGCGACTAGCGTCGCATCGCTACGAGGCTAAAAACGCTTCGTGGTCGGATCGCTTACCAGTCTTCGTGCTGGGTGACCGAGAGACCTCGCTGGCGTGCATTCGCTACGAGGGTCGTTTGTTGCAATGTGGTGCTTCCAAGCATTTTGAGGGTGTTAAGAAAAATGCATACTTAGCTCTATTTAAGGAGGACTACGCACTCACTGCGAAAGATGACCCAGCTGGCTTTTAAACCTGAAATCCGCTCGGCACAAGAGGCCTCAAAAATGTCCTTGAGTGCGCGTCTCCTTGCCGGGGCTACCCTGAAGCGATAAGAAGAATGCCCACTTTATGCCTGTTGCTGGCCTTAGGATTCACTTTGGGGAGATCTTAGTTGTGCTGGGCCACAACCCCCAACCCAGAGCATTTACTTTGGGAGGTGCGTCTGTGGTAGTTTACGGGCCGCTTTTTCGAAGCTCAACATGCCTGTGGTTGATGCTAGATAGTCCGCGTGGATTAATCGGTCGACAAATCCGGGATTGGCGCGGGCGAGATTCGCTTCTGCCAAAACATTTTGTGCGACACCGAGGGCAACGATTTCGGGTGCTGCCAAGAAATCTCTGAGTGTATCGAGGGCTTCTTGCTTAGGCACCTCGTAGTGGTGTTGAAGCGCAAAGTAGGCTTCGGCCACGACTAGATCGGAGACGGCGAGCGTTTCACCACGAGCGGAGCGCTGGTCTAGCTCTCGAACCGCAGCGGCGGCTTGTGCCTTCGGTTCGCCCACGAGTAAACGCAAGAGAAAGGACGTGTCGGCACCAATCTGCTTGGAAGCCTTCATGATTCCCCTCGCCCACGCCCTTTAGCGATACTGTCGCGTATGCTTTCGATGGAGTGATCCTTCCCCGTTGCGTAACGATTTAAGCGATTCAACCAAGGCCGTTGGCGTGCTTTGGCGGGGCGCAATGTCCAGCTTTCCTCGCCATCGGTGATGGAAGGTTCGAGCGCAATTTCATCACCAGGTGCCAGCCCCAGTGATTCACAAAGAGCTTTCGGGAAAGTTGCCTGACGTTTGGAGGAGAGTTTAACCTTTAGCATGCGCTTACTAAAAGGGGCAATCTCCTTACTTGTCAAGCTAAGGGTAAGGCGTTTGATCGCTCCCCTTACTTTATACGCTTCCGTCAATGAATGGGCAAGCCGGGAAATTATTGATCCTGAATCAGTTCGCAGAGGCCTCGGAGGCTGAAGGCTTCAACTCCCTTGCTGAGCGGGCAAGCGTAGTCTTGCCTACTTGACGTGGCCCTAAGAGAGCCACAGCTGCCTGGCGGCTCAGCCCTTTGGCTACAGTTGCTGCCATTCGTCTCTTAATCATCCTTGTATTATGGGAATTAGATTCCTTAAATGCAAGTTTGTTGGCTGCTGAGCTTTTCAATCAAACCGGGCGTCGATGCGGCTCGACTGCCGACTGCTTAATTGCCGCTAGCGCCGTCTTGTCAGCCATAATTGGGATTGATGTAGCGTCTAATTTTTAGCTTTATTTTAGACATATTGAAACTTAGAGTTTAAATATGTCTAAAATAATACGGCGGGAATTGACAGATGAGTTGTTATTAAGTGCTTCCGAGTATCCTGTGGTCACTGTGATCGGGCCGAGGCAATCGGGGAAGACCACGCTGGTGCGCTCGCAATTTCCGAAGCATGGCTATGCGAACCTCGAGAACCCGGAGTGGCGAGAACTTGCTCAGCGAGATCCGAAAGCTTTTTTAGCGCGTTTTCCGCCACCGGTTATTTTTGATGAGATACAACGCGTGCCTAGCCTGCTCTCGTGGATACAGGTGTTGGCCGATGAGCAACGCGGGGTTAAAGGGCAGTGGATTTTGACGGGATCGAATCAATTGCAGCTCCGCGAATCGGTGACTCAGTCTTTAGCTGGTCGGACGGCTCTGCTGACTTTATTGCCTCTTTCATTGCAGGAGCTTGAGGGGCGTCATGATGACTGGACGTATGCTGAGTGGATACACTGTGGGTTCCTCCCTCGTATCTATGATCAGGGGATACGTCCTCTGCGGGCGTGGCGCGATTACTATCAAACCTATGTGGAGCGAGATGTTCGGCAATTAATCGCTCTGGAGAATCAGTTGCTATTTGAGCGTTTTGTCAAGCTGCTGGCCGGGCGCGTGGGGCAACTGATTAACCTAAGTAGCATGTCCGGTGAGGTGGGCGTCTCCCTACCCACCTTGGGCAAGTGGCTGAGTATTTTGGAAGCGTCTTTCGTTATTTTTCGCTTGCCGCCCTACCATCGAAATTTCGGCAAGCGTCTTAACAAATCAGCCAAGTTGTATTTTACGGATCCGGGGCTAGCGGCCTATTTGCTCGGTATTGAAAACCCCGCGCAATTAGAACGGGATCCCTTGGTTGGAGGGCTGTTTGAGAATTTAGTAGTGGTTGAAGCGCTCAAATCGAGAACGCACCGAGGCCACGACCCCAACCTGTATTTCTTCAGAGATCATAACGGGAAGGAAGTCGACTTACTTTATCCTGACGGAAACGAAGTGATCCCCGTCGAGATAAAATCTGCACAAACTTTTGATGCTAGTTTCGCTAAAGGCATTTATTATTTCCAAAAGCTGTCTCAGTCGAATCGCGCAGGCCGCATCATTTATTCAGGAGACACCGAATTCGCGAGTGAGCACTACGAGGTGAGGAATTTTAAGTCCGCCTTTACCCATTATGGGGTTAAGGATGGACACGGTTGGTAGAGGATCATGTCGTTATGTTTGAGGTTTTTAAAATACACAGGCTATTTAAAGTTCCATACATACAGGAAAATATCCGTATAATTTAATCGAGAGCTTATTTTCGCTTTGCTTTGTTCGGGGGATCGTCGAGAACTTAACGGATGCCCTGGTATCTCTACCATGCTCTGAAGCAGCTTTTTCCTTCGGGGCGCTTTTTCTCCTTCTTTTCCCTCGTCTCGATTATGGGGGTGATGCTGGGCGTCTGTGTCTTGATTATCGTGCAGAGTGTGATGAACGGGTTTGGCGAGGGCATTCGCAAGCGGCTGGTTGAGACGGAGGGGGATATCCGGATCCGGTCGAGTGAGGTCATCTACGACTGGGAGAAGTATTACGATCTCCTAGAGGCGGAGGAAAATGTGCTGGCGGTTTCCACCTTTGCGGAGGGGGTGATCATGCTGCAGCACCAGAATCGTCCGCAGTTTCCAGTGGTTCGTGGCATTGACCCGCTGGAGGACGAGCAGGTGGTGCCGCTGGGAAAGTTTATTACTCTAGGAAACATGAGGGATTTCGACGATGAGGGGATTTTTCTGGGCGAGGGACTGGCGCACACGCTGGGGGCGGGGCCGGGCTCGATAGTGGAAGTGTTTACGCCGCTCATGTTGGAGCGTTTGAAGGAGGATGAAGTGCTCTTGCCGAGAGAGTTTAGGGTAGTCGGGCTTTTCCGCACTGGCTCACCTGCGGTGGACGGCAATACCATGATTTCGACGCTGCGTGTGATGCAGGAGCTCTATGGACTGAAGGATGGCGTGCATGGGATGGTGCTTCGTTTGCGTCCGGGCGTAGAGGCCTTTCAGTATGCACGCGAACTGGAGAAGGATGTGCTGCGGCCCGGCCTGGAAGCGGTGAGCTGGCTGGAGTCGAACCGGGACTTCCTCTTTGTGGTGGAACAGGAAAAGCGGATCATTTCCTTTATCCTGATCTTCATCATTTTGGTGGCTTCCTTCTCGATCGCGATTGCTCTGATGATGGCAGTGATGCGGAAGACCCGTGAGATCGGCCTCTTGGTTGCGATGGGGGCGAGGCCGCGTCAGGTCGCCTACAGCTTCTGCTTTCAAGGTTTTGCCATCGGCAGCATCGGGACGCTCTCTGGGATTTTGATGGCGCTGGTCTGCCTCCACTATCGTCTCCCTATACTGACGGTTTATTCGAAACTGACCCAATCGGAGGTGAACTTTCTGGGGGTCTATGATGTTTATGAAATTCCGGTGCACTATCTTGCCAGTGACTTTATCGCCGTGACTTGTTTCGCGATTGGAATTTCGACGCTTGCCGGTTTATTACCCGCATTCCGTGCCGCCCGCCTGAAACCTGCTGATGCCCTCCGAAGTGAATAGCTCTGATCCATTAATTGAGGCGAAGGGCTTGGTCAAGACCTTCCCCGGTGCCGATGCGCCTATCTCGGTGCTCGACGGGGTCGACTTCAGTCTGCGAGTGGGGGAGAGCGCCAGCATTCGGGGGGAGTCCGGCTGCGGAAAATCGACTTTGCTTAACGTGTTGTCCGGATTAGAGACCGCCGACGGGGGCGAGCTGCGATGGGCTGGGCAGAAGGTAAGTGGCCTTTCGCTTTCCTCGCTGGCGGCGAAGCGGGCCTCGCGGATCGGTTTCGTCTTTCAGGCTTACTACCTCGCACCCGAGCTCAACGCACTGGAAAATGTGCTGTTGGCGGCTCGCATCGCTGGTCGCCTCGATCGCGAAACGCGGGAGCGGGGGGTGGCGTTGCTGGAAAAGGTCGGACTGGGGGAGCGAATCCGACACAGTTCGACCAAGCTCTCCGGCGGCGAGCGCCAACGTGTGGCGGTGGCCCGTGCGCTGATCAATGATCCCGAGATGATCCTGGCCGACGAGCCGACAGGGAACCTCGACGAGACAACCGCCGATGCGGTCATGGATCTGCTCCTCGAAATGACCACTGGCATCGGCAAGAGCCTCGTGCTAGTGACGCACAATGCGAAATTTTCCGAGCGCACGGAGAAGCAATATGTCCTGCATTTGGGCAAGATGAATTGAAATACCGTTTCCCCCTAAACACAATGGCTGCAAAAAAAATACGAATTGGATTTATCGGTGCCGGTGCGAACACCCGGAAGATGCACATCCCCGGCTTTTGCAAGCTGCCGAATGTCGAACTTAGCGTGGTGGCGAACCGCAGCCTCGAATCGGCAGAGAATGTGGCCAAGCGCGAGGGGATCAAACGGGTCGCGAAGAACTGGCAGGAGGTGGTGGCTGATCAACAGGTGGATGCTGTCTGCATCGGCACCTGGCCCTATCTGCATGCCGAGGCCACGATCGCCGCTTTGGAGAATGGCAAGCACGTCCTTTGTGAGGCGCGAATGGCCTCCAACCTCGAAGAAGCGAAGCGCATGAAGGCGGCCGCTAATGCGTATCCGGAGCTGGTGGCCCAGCTTGTGCCGGCGCCGTTCTCGCTCGATTTTGATGCCACTATTCGCGAGATGCTGCGCAAGGGGCAAATCGGTGATCTTTTGGAAGTTCGTGTGGTGCATACGGGCGGCCAGGCGGCTTGCCGGGACGCACCGATGTCATGGCGGCAGGATGCCAGCTATAGCGGTAAAAATATCCTCAGCATGGGCATCATGCATGAAATGGTGCAGCGCTGGGTCGAAGATGAGCCGGCCTGGCTACTGGCGGACGGGGCGATCTTTCAGAAGGAGCGTTTCTATGCCGGGCAGTCGAAGCCGACCGAAGTTGGGATTCCGGACAGTATTAGCATTCTGGGTCAATTCGCCGGGAGCCGTGCCCGACTGGCCTATCATTTTAGTGCAGTTGAATCGGGGAAGCCGCGCATGGAATTTCGTTTAAACGGTTCAAAGGGGGCTTTGCGTTTTGATGCCTTTCAATCGCTTTTGCTTTTTGCCGAGGCCGGGTCCACCGACGAGCGAAAAATTACCCTTTCCCGTGGGGATTGTCGCGGCTGGCAAGTGGAGTCGGATTTCGTCCGCTCCATTCGTGAGGGGGCTCCCGTTGAGCGGACAAACTTTGAGCAAGGGGTCCGCTACATGACTTTTACGGAGATGGTCGGGCAATCACTCGGCTCCGGTAGCCAACGCGTTGATTGGCCCAATGATTGATCGCAGAAACTGGGCTTGCATTGGGCAGTGTTTAGTCTCATTAAGATCTCAATAAGCAATATGGTAACCTCCGACCCACAGAACAATGATCTCAGTGACACTTTCAAAGATTTCCTCGCAAGCAAAGGCTTGAGGGTGACGAATCAGCGTTTGGCGATCTTCGATGCCGCCTATGGGCATAGCGACCACTTTACAGCTGAGGATCTTCTGGAAAAAGCACGCGAAATCGACAACTCCGTTTCACGTGCGACGGTCTATCGTGCTTTGCCGATTCTCACCGAAAGCGGTTTAATCCGCGAAGTGGATGTCGGGCGCGACTATAAGTTTTACATGCCCAACAAGAATGCCACCACCTTTCAGGCGCAGGTGATCTGTATGGATTGTGATAAGATCTTCGAGATCGATGCGCCCTTCATGGAGTGGTATGGCAAGACGGTGGCCGAGAAGCTCGGCCTTACGGTGGAAAGCCAACGCTTGCAGGTCTCAGCACGTTGCCCGAAAGATCCCAATAGCCCCTGTCGATTCAAGGAAAAGTCTGCCTGAGATGTCGAAGCGGGACAGCCACGACTTTGAACTCGGATTCTTCGAGCAGATTCGGAAACGCATGCCATCGGATGCGCGTGTGGTCTCGATTCTGGCACATCTCTATACGCAGTCCGGACGGATTGATGAAGGGCTGAAGATGGACCGCAAACTCGCCCGCTTGCAACCAGACGATCCGACGACACACTACAATCTCGCGTGCAGCCTCGCCCTCAAAGGGCGGAAGCCGGATGCGGTCAAAGCCCTGCGCACTGCCATCACTCTAGGCTATCAGGATTTTCAGTGGATGCGGCACGATCCCGATCTGGCCCCATTGCAGGGCTATCCGGGGTTTGAGTCTCTACTTCAAGAGACCCTCGGTTGATCCATTTACCCCCGTGCCGATGAAGACGGATACCAGTATTGTCGAAGTGATCGCCTTGTCAGGTTTTGATACGCCGCTGGCTTATGCGGTGCCACCGACTTGTGTCAGTCAGGTCGAAGTGGGCTCCTTGGTGCGCATGCCTTTACGACGCCGCAGTGAGCTAGGGGTCGTCCTACGCTTCGGCACCGAGCAAGTCGTGCCGCCGGGTAAGCTGAAAATGTTCTATGAGGTGGTGCAGCCTTATCCCGTGCTGCCTCCCGACTTGATGACTCTCTACCACTGGGTTCGTGACTATTACAGTGCGACCCCGGAGGCGATGCTGGAGGCCATGATGCCGGCGGCGATTCGACGTGGCATGAAGGCGAAGACGCGCCGCTACATCGTTGCCGCCAAAGCACCGACCGCAGAGGAGTTGCAGGCACTGGAAAAGCGCGCCCCGAAGCAGGCCGAGCTGCTTCGCTTCTTGCGGCAGCAGATTAAGCCCCTCCCGAGGGCGGATATCCTCAAGCGCATGAAACTCAGCGCATCCGCCTGCGACGGATTGGTCGCAAAAGGATTTTTGCGCGAAACCGAGACCGAGGAAGAGCGCATTGCCTATGAAGATGAACTCGGAGACGCCGAAACCGTCGTCCCGGAGATCCAGCATGAGTTGACCAGTGAGCAAGCTGCGGCAGTCCAGTCCATTCAGGAGGCGATCTCAAAGGGTGATTTTGCCACCCGATTACTTCACGGTGTGACCGGCTCGGGAAAGACCGAAGTTTATCTAAAAGCGGTGGAGCAGGTTGTGGCCACCGGCGGAGGTGTCATCTTCCTCGTGCCTGAAGTGGCTCTGGCCCCCCAGACGGTCGGGCGCGTGCGTGCCCGCCTGGAAGCCCGCGGGGTGCATACTGTGGTCTGGCATAGCCATCTTTCCGAAGGAGAGCGCTACGATGCCTGGAAAGCCCTCGCCAGCGGCGAAGCACACGTCGTCGTTGGTGCGCGTTCGGCGGTTTTTGCCCCGGTGCGAAACCTCAAGCTCCTGATCGTGGATGAGGAGCATGAGCCCTCCTATAAGCAGGAGGAAAGCCCGCGCTATCATGGTCGGGATGTCGCGGTCTATCGGGCCATGATTAACCAGGCTGTCTGCGTGCTCGGCTCTGCCACGCCGTCGCTGGAATCCCTTTACAACGTCGAACGTGGAAAATACGGAGTGGATCGTATCCTCAACCGGGTGGACGACCGCGAGTTGCCGAAGATTCATCTCGTCGATATGCGGCGCGAAGATTTACAGGGTAAGGGCGCCTCTCCAATTTCGCGGACCCTAGCGGATAAAATCATTGATCGTTTTGAGAAAAAAGAGCAGAGCATTCTCTTCCTGAATCGGCGTGGTTTTTCCACCAGCATTCTATGTCCCGACTGCGGCTATGTGGCCAGTTGCGAACATTGCAGCATACCGATGACTTTTCACCGCACGGATGGCAAGTTACACTGCCACCTCTGCGGCGAACAACGTCCAGCTCCCCGGAAATGCCCGGAGTGCCGCTCCGAGAATATTCGCAAGCGCGGACTCGGCACCCAAAAGATCGAGGATGTCGTGCAGAAGATTCTGCCGCGTGCCAAGATCGTGCGCATGGATGCCGACTCCATGTCGAAGAAAAATCTCTACCGTAAAATTCTGAACGATTTTCGTATCGGTAAGATCGATTTACTGGTGGGCACACAAATGATCGCCAAGGGGCTGGATTTTCCGAATGTGACCCTGGTCGGGCTAGTCGATGCCGACCGCTCCCTGCATGTGGAGGACTTCCGCGCCGCCGAGCGCACCTTCCAGCTCATCGTGCAGGTCTCAGGGCGATCCGGTCGCGGCGATCGCGCCGGGGAGGTGGTCATCCAGACGCATACCCCGCACGCGCCGCCGGTCCAATTCGCACGTAAGTCCGATTTTGAGGGCTTCCTTCTGGAGGAATTGGACCAACGCCGCGAGTTCAACTACCCGCCGTTTCGGCACCTCATTCGGCACCTCTTCCGTGGGCGTAATCCCGAAAAGATCAATTTCTTCATCGATCAATGGCTCAAGCTGCTCCAGTCCGAGCTCGGCGAACAGATTGAAATACGCGGCCCCGCACCAGCACCGATTGAAAAAATCCGGGATGAATACCGCTTCCAGCTCTGGTATTTCGCCCCGAGCGCATCGAAGGTGATCGGGCCGATTCGTCGGCTCCGGAACGCATTCAAAATGGACAAAGACGTATTCGACTTCCTCGACGTCGATCCCATGAATATGAGCTAGGTAACGACTTATAACTTTTTGAATAAGCTTTGAGCTGATAAGTTTCGTCTGCCGAATTATCTAACTAAAGCAGCTTTGCGTCGCGGCGTGCTTCAACTATTGAGTTGAATAATTAAAATGGGTGGCTACATTATCCCGCATGATCCGACAATACATAGACAAAGCTATGAGCACTGCGCATTATGAAATGCTCTCGGATGATGGTTCGTTTTATGGCGAAATTGCTGCATGCCCTGGGGTTTTGTCGAATGAAAAGACGTTAGAGGCCTGCCGTTCGGAACTCGAAGAAGTTTTGGAAGAATGGGTCTTACTCCGCATCCATCGGAATTTAGCCATCCCCGAAGTCGATGGTCTCGGGATTGCCGTGTCTAAAGCTGAAGTTGCCTAATGCCTCCGTTTCAGCCGATCAAGCAGCGAGAGCTCATCAAGTCGCTCAAAAAAGCTGGGTTTGAAGGTCCTTATTCGGGCGGTAAGCATCCTTTTATGGTCAAGGGCGATTTGGTTCTGACCATTCCTAATAAACACAAATCCGATATTGGACGTGAACTACTGGCACGGATTTTGAAGCAGGCGGGGATGACTCGTGAGGAGTGGGAGATGAGGCTGGCGTTCTTTGGCTCTTACTCTGGCGCGTTCGTCAGTTCGACGGATATTCTGCAAAATAACTTGCTTCGTCCGGCCTTGGAGATGGCTCGGGTGCTTTAAACACACGGGCTATTTAAATGCTCCAACCATTGGTGCTTTAAACACACGGGCTATTTAAATGCTCTACGGAGGGTGGGTGTATCCAAATGCGAAGGCATTCGGCTACGGGGAACATGTGTCACTTAAAACCGAAAAGAGTTATCACCCGTTTCATTAAATACCCTGCTTGATTTATGAACACTTGAAGCCTGCCTCCTTTGAGTTGAAGAGCGTGAAGTAGCGGCAAGCTTCGTAGATACTCTTGGCCACTAGGATGGCGTTGCCGCGTTCGTTGCTCAGGCGTGGCTTCGTGCTGAAGTCGAAGGCGATGTCGGTCACGACATGCTGCATGCGATCCTTCGAGCAGAGCACCTTTTGCATGGTGCCCCAGTTCTTCTTCGATTTGTCCTTCTGCCAGTCGTTGAGCGCCTTTGTTTTGGCATCGAACCATGCGTCGATCTTATCTTCAGTGCCAAGGCGTTGGTCGATGTCACACACTTCACTGTTCTCGCAGGCGATTTTAGCTTTTTCAATGACCGCTAAAAATGGCGATCATTCGCGTAACCGAGCGCCTTGGCGAAGCCACGGCTCGACCTATAATCGCAGCCTTCCGGGTCTGTTTAGCGAATGGCTTCAAAGGGGTGAATTCGCTTGTGTGACGAACTGTGGCGCGTAGTGTGCAGGCATGGAAGCGAGTTATTTGAGACGTGCGAATTATCGGGGACGATTATTGCTTGAGGGACAGCCAGGGGCCTATCATGTAGTGAGCCGCT
>Ga0307966_1002434_pt1 | contig 14129 bp, 12 predicted proteins | sample OrgLakmetagen646_FD_203141 | JGI IMG/M metagenome (GOLD analysis project Ga0307966, IMG submission 203141) | Saline water microbial communities from Organic Lake, Antarctica - #646 | ecosystem: Environmental > Aquatic > Non-marine Saline and Alkaline > Saline | place: Antarctica: Organic Lake... | reverse complement strand
ATAGACTGGATCTCTTCATTTGTATTAGCTGAAGTGAGGCTGTAAAAAACCGTCTGTGCCCGGCTTAAAAGACGGCCGGTCTGCTCCATCGCTACAACGGTATTCTCAAACGTCGGGTCTTCCGTGTTTGATGCAATTGCTTCAATCTCATCCAATTGTTCATCAATACCACGATCAAACGCCGGAGCGTAGTGGTCATTTGAAATTACTGTGAAATCGGGAGCTTCAAATGGAAGCGTGCTTTTTTCAAAAAACGGATTTTCACTCATAGTATTGGATTGACTGCAGGCCGCCGCAAATAAGGCAACGAACAGGATAATAAGAGTTAATTTAGAGTTCATTTTGTATGGAGTTAATTTTTAGTAAGACCGATTAGTGCCCGCCGTTTTTAATGAACGGATAAACAAGTTAATCAGGATAAATAGATTTTTTCGCGGCCAGAAGCGTGTTCTTCATCAGCATAGCAACGGTCATGGGTCCAACTCCGCCGGGCACAGGTGTGATCCAGCTCGCTTTCTCTCTCAACCCTTCAAAATCGCAGTCACCGACAAGTTTATATCCTTTTTCAGTTGTTTCATCAGCAACGCGATTAATCCCCACGTCAATTATGACAACTCCCTCCTTTACCATCTCGGCTTTGATCAAACCAGGCTGACCGGCTGCAGCGATCAGGATATCCGCATCGATGGTATGACGCGTAATGTCTTTTGTATATTTATGGCAAATTGTTGTGGTAGCCTTGCCAGACGAGTTTTCACGGGACAGCATAATAGCCATTGGCGAGCCCACGATATTACTCGCCCCTATGACCACAGCATGCTTGCTTTTAACCTGTATGCTGTAGTGTTTGAAAAGCTCGAAAATTCCAGCCGGAGTGCACGATTTAAATGTCGGCTGATCGACGGCCAATCGTCCGACATTCATCGGATGAAAACCGTCCACATCTTTTCGGAAGTCAATACTTTCAATAACGTCGTGTGAGGATAAGTGGGATGGCAGCGGTAGCTGAACCAAAATGCCGTCTACTGAATCATCATCGTTAATTTTATTTATCTCAGCTTTCAGCTCTTTGGCCGAAATTGTGTCAGCCAGATGCATCGTGCCTGTTTCGATACCCACATCACTGCAAGCCCTGGTTTTCGCCCGGATATAGGTTGATGAGGCCGGATCGTTTCCAATTTGCAGGACCTGAAGAAATGGTGGTCGGTTTCCCTGGGCTACCCAGCTGTCCACATCCTCGCGAATTTGGTCCCGTGTTAGTTTGGCTACTTTTTTTCCGTCAATTAATTGTGAAGACATATAAGTGGTTATCGTTCTATATCGTATTTTTTCATTTTATTGTAGATATGGCTGCGCTGAATATCGATAGCATCGGCCGTAGCAGAAACATTCCAGTTGTGATCTTCCAGCTTTTTGATCAGATAATATCGCTCAGCTTTCTCTTTATACTCCTGGAAGGTCAGCGACTGCTCCAGTAGTTGGTCCATTCCGTTATTCTCACTTCCTGCCATTGTTGCTAGCCGTATCACATCATCACGACTAATTTCGTCATCGTCGGATAACAGCGCCATACGCTCTACTGCATTTTGGAGCTCACGAATATTTCCGGACCAGCCCAGATCTTTCATCTCCTCAAGGGATTCATCAGAAAACGTTTTCCCGGCGTAAATAATCTCTTTCTGCGATAGCTGCGACAAAAACCACGTGGCTAGTAAAGGTATATCCTCCTTTCTTTCCCTAAGCGGAGGCACGTGAATAGGAATAACGTTTATCCTGTGAAACAGATCTTCCCGAAACCTGCTCTTACGAATCTCTTTTTCAAGATCACGATTGGTCGCCGACAGGAGTCTGACATCCACTTCAATTCGTTCGCTGCCGCCTACGCGCGTCACCTCGTTTTCCTGAAGAACACGCAACACTTTTGATTGAGCTTCGAGGCTCATATCGCCTATTTCGTCCAGAAAAAGAGTGCCGCCATTTGCTTGCTCAAACTTTCCGATACGCTGCTCAGACGCTCCTGTAAAGGCTCCTTTTTCATGACCAAAAAGCTCACTCTCTAATAGATCCGCCGGTATCGCCGCGCAGTTTACATCGATAAAAGGTTTTGAAGCACGCGGGCTCTTTTCGTGGATCCATCGGGCTACAAGCTCTTTCCCTGTGCCATTTTCCCCGGTGATGAGCACACGGCTCGTGCTTGGCGCCACTTTTCCAATCGTTTTCTTGATACGGCTGATAGCGGCGCTCTCCCCCACCATCTCTGTTACGTTGTTTAGCTCTGATCGGATACGCCTGTTCTCCTCGATGAGTTCATTGCGAGACAGTGCATTGCGAACGCTTATTAAAAGTCTGTTCAGGTCGGGCGGCTTCTCGATAAAATCAAAGGCGCCAATTTTAGTGGCCTCTACCGCAATTTTTATAGTTCCGTGACCACTGATCATAATCACCGGCAGCCCGGGCTGAAGATCCTTTACTTTTTCGAGCACTTCGATCCCGTCCATTCCCTTCATTTTAATATCCAAGATCATCAAATCAAACTTATTAGATTCAATCTGGGAGAGTGCACGTTCCCCGCCATCAGCTTCAAACACTGTGTAGTTCTCGAATTCAAGTATCTCACGCAGGCTATTGCGGATACTTTTCTCGTCGTCAGTTACAAGAATGGTTGGTTTTGATTGATCGGGCATAGAATATGCTCAGTACCGTGTATAAAGATAATCCAAAATTTGCTGATGGATGCTGTCAACCACCGCAGTTCGAACAGTGTAATTGTTCGTTGCAATCGTAATCACGAGGCGTTCACCGCCTGAAGTATTAAGGTAACCACTAATGGAACGAACTCCCGACATAAATCCGGTTTTACCAAAAAAGTTGTTTGTTATGCTGCTGTTATAAAATCGATATTGAAGCGTTCCATTCCTGCCGGCTACCGACAAGCTGTTATAATATTGATCGAAATATGGCATCTCCTGCATATCAACCAAAAACCGGTTAAGGTCTGATGTTTTCAGAAGCGTGGCCGGCGCCATCCCAGATGCGTCCCTGAGCGTCACCGCGGTTGTATCAAACCCGTGATCATTCATAAAACCTTTCATAATCTCCAGACCCAGTTCCGTGGACCCCGGCACGCCGTACCTTTCAGCAACAAGTGTTTTGAGCATCATCTCTGCATAAAGATTATCACTTTCACGGTTCAGACGGTCAATCATGGTGTGCAGCGGCCGTGAGCGATGTCTGTTAAGTTCCGTAAAACCCCCTTCATTCCAGGCTATAGGCTCTTCAGAGAGCAGCAGCTGTCCTTCAACCCTGATGCCCATAAGCTGCAGATACCGTTTAAATGTATCGATAAAGTAGAGAGACGGATTATGCACGCTCAGCGGTTCAGTCTCATAATGTCCTTCCGGCAGCGTGCTCCTCAGGTAGATGGTGTTGCTGCCCAGATCGCGCCTGTAGGATTCGTCAAATGAAGTGTCCCCGGGGGTGATTCGCTGTTCATTAATAAACTGAACATAGGGTGTCTCAAACGGAAACCAGGTTATACTCGGCTTTGATCCCGGCTCTCCATCTGCCCTCACTTCCAGGTCAACCACGTTTTTATTGAATGAAAGCGCACTTATTTCGGGCGCGTAATAATAGCTCAGATCATCCCACTCCCATCCACGTGGATACGGCACATCATCAAAGTACCCGTCATGGCCGATGATATTTCCATTAATGACCTCAACCCCCATTGAATCGAGAATAGAATACCAGCGCTGGAACAGAAAGAGCGGATCGTCATAAGCCTCGCCATTAATAGAAGGATCACCCGCTCCACGGATATACAGATCTCCATTCCATCGATTCTCACGCTGCTCACCGGATCCATACAGCACCGTTTCAAACTGAAAGTCCGGACCCAGCTGATCAAGATAGGCGGCTGACGTAACAAGCTTAAGGTTTGATGCCGGCCGGATCAGGGATTCTCCGTTGTACTCTTCCAGAATATCGCCGCTAGAATTTCGTACCTGGAATGACCAAAACGACGACGAGGCAGCGCTGTTTTCAATGATTTCGCGAATGGGTTCGCTGTTCTGGCCGGCTGCGGGCTGAATAAGAAATGGGAATACTATCAACCCAAAAATCGCAAGTTTCACTGCATTGCTCCACGAGCTGTACATACTATATCCCGAAATATTCTTTCTCCGCTGATTGAAATGTCTCGAAAATTTCGTCGGCATTATTACATTGAAGCAGTTTTTCACGAAATGTTTCACTGTTCATTAACCGGGATATTCTGCTCAGCATTTTGATGTGATGACTGGATTTATTATCAGGTCCAACAAGGAGAAAGACCATTTTAACAGGCTCATTATCGATGGAATCGTATTCCACGCACTCATCAAGAATAGCAAAACTGGCAAGGATCTCGTCTAATGAATCACACTTGCCGTGCGGAATGGCAAGTTGCTTGCCTACCCCTGTAGACATGATTTCTTCACGGCTGAAGACAGACTTACGAATATTCTCGAGCTGCTCCCTACTGACTTTTGGCTCCAAAAGGTCAACTACCCTGTTGATTAGGTCCCGCTTATCGTCAACATCAAGGCCTTTCGCAATTGTTGACCTGTCTAATAATGTACATATGTCCATAAAATAACAGCTATCGTCGGTGTGATGAGATTTTGAAAAAGAACTGATCAAATCTCATTGAAATTAACTAAATAATGAGACAGTGAAAACTTCAAATTCAAAAATAGTTGCGTACAATTACCATGCCTTAACTTATCTTCAATTAGTAAAGTCTCTGGTCGCTTGAAACGTCTGGTATATTGAGAAATTTGATTATCCGCCAAATTAACTCTGTAATTCTTCAAAAAAGGTTTCATCCACCCTGCTCTTTTTCCCTACCTTTCGTGTTGAAAATTCATAGACATACAGATGGTTAAATCGGCACTTACGATTCTAAGGAAAGAAATCGCTGTTGAGCTTCGTACCCGCTATGCATTCAACACGCTTCTTGCATTTACGGGCGCTTCTCTCCTGCTCATCTTATTTACGCTTCGTGCCGATCAGATGAACCCGACGCCAAAAAGCGGCCTGGTCTGGATCATCATCCTGTTTGCCGCAATGACCGGCATGATGCGTACGTTTTTGCAGGAGGCCGACAAGAAGACCTGGGACCTGCTGAAGCTGCATGCTCAGCCATCAGAAATTTACACAGGTAAATTACTGTACAATTTTCTGTTTCTGCTTATGCTTCATGTTTTTACATTCTTTTTCTACCTCTTTATGATGAACATGTCGATTGTAAGTTTTCCGTACTTTATGGCCGCAATATTTTTCGGCTCTGCAGGCCTGGCCTCCGTAACTACACTAACCTCTGCGATGATTGCAAAAGCTGACAGACGGGGTTCCATTTTTTCCGTATTGTGTATTCCGCTGCTCGTGCCGCTGCTGCTTATTTTGACCTCCGTCACAAAAAGCGCGCTCATTGAAGGTGCCACACCCGGCGCGTTTAACGATCTGACGGCTTTGATTGGTTATTGTGGTGTTACCATTACGGCCGGAATTTTACTTTTTGATTTTATCTGGGAGGACTAATGAATATTATTGATGAACACGTTCAGCTTGGCGACCGCAGAATTGTGGGACAGGATCATGCGCTCGATCAAACCAAACGAATATTTGCTTCAGACCGGCTCAGCCACGCCTATCTGCTTACAGGTCCCGCAGGGTCCGGAAAAACCGCCTTCGCTCTTATGATGGCTGAGGCAATCAACGGGGTAGATAATCTGACCGATCTTAAAGGAACGGCGCGAAGTAAAAAATCAAGCTGGTTTTCGCACCCCGATATCCATCTCTTTATTCCGCTCCCCACATCAGCTAATATCTCTGAGCTAACGGAGCGTCAGAAGATTCTGGCTAAAGATCCGTATGAAGTCGTTGACTTTTCACTGCGTCCTGAGCTGGGAAAAGAAGGGAGTTCAAAAAATAAGCGTGCATTTTATTTTATCGACTACTATCGCGAGGAGATTCGCCCAAAAACTGTTCTGAAACCTAACGAAGGCAGACGAACAATAATGATCCTGACCGGCATCGATACGATGCGAAAAGAGGCGGCCAACGCATTTCTGAAGCTTCTGGAAGAACCCTCTGGAAACGTAATGTTTATTCTCACTGCTGACAAAACCGACCAGCTGCTCCCCACGATCATGTCCCGCTGCCAGCAAATTCGCTTGTCTCCCCTATCACAGGATGATGTACGGGACGGCCTGATGACATATGATGGCTACAATAAAGAAGATGCAGAATTTTTAGCCAGAATTTCGGGTGGCAATTACTCACTCTGTCGATTTCTGGATCTTGAAACACTTCAAAACACAAGAAAGCAAACGGTTGAGTTTCTGCGCTACTCCTACACACAGGATGCGCACTCACTTGTTCAGCTGATTGAAGGCTGGCAGTCAGACCTGAACCTTGAAAGCCAGATTGCGCTCTCAAATACACTGGAACAGCTTCTCCGTGATATTATGGTGTACAGGGAAACCGGCAATAAAACGCTTATTACCAACATCGATCAGCTTGATGTGATTAAAAAATTCTGCGACGGTCTGGGAGACGCAAAGATCGAGCGTATGATTGAAGAACTGCAGGATTTGAAAGGACTCTTCTATCATAATGTTCAATTTAAACTTATCTTTACAGCCCTCGCATTTCGGTTTGGAAATCTAATGCGGGGACTCGAACCATTGATCACCACTCAAACAGCCTGGAAACACCTGCCGGCATTTAGTGAAACGTAGCATGACAAACCTGCAATCTTTCCCATTCGTAAAAATGCACGGTGCGGGAAATGACTTTATTCTATTCGACAACCGCGCGCTTAATCTCTCCAGTCATCAGATTGAAGAACTAACGCCCCGGCTGTCAAACCGGAAATTTGGTATTGGATCCGACGGGGTGATTGCTCTTGACTACGATCGTACAAAAGAAGCCGATCTTGTAATGACCTATAAAAATCCTGACGGCAGTGATGCCGGGATGTGCGGAAACGGGGCCCGATGTTTTGCAAACTATGCTGTAACCCTCGGTGCACCAAGCACGTTCAGCTTCAGAGTTCATGACAAGGTATACCACGCCGAATCGCAATTGGACTCAGCAATCATCCACTTTCCTCTCGAAACAGAGGTCAATAAACAGAGCGTTGACGGTGACGAGGTTCTGAATATTTATACCAACACAGAACATATCGTTTGTCCGGTACTCGGCGATGCGCTTGCTGATGAAGCTGAACTGATCGATAAAGGACGAAAACTGCGATATCACGATGATTTTAAGCCTGCTGGAACAAATGTAAACTTTATTTCCGGTACGGATAACTCCTCTGTTTCTCTTCAAACATATGAGCGGGGCGTAGAGCAGCTGACGTTGGCTTGCGGAACCGGAGCGATAGCATCCGCACTTGCGTGGCACCATCTTCAGAATGCAGGCGAGGGTAAACATCTCTATCAAATAAATGTAAAAGGAGGCACGCTAACGGCATATTTTTCGTTTTCTGAGCAGACAGGATACTACACCTCAATAAAACTTGAAGGTCCAACCGCATTCGTATTTGATGGCCGCTTCTATCTTTAAAAAATTACCTTTACTTCTTCTTACCAGCTTGTTTCTGATACAGTGTGGATCAACTGAGAATGGTGGTAGTACATCAGATAACGGAACCTTATATACCCCTCCTGAAAATCAGTTTACAGTTCCCGGACAGATTAACGCGAGTGATCTTGTATTTTCGGTTGACCTTCACCGGAATGGAAGCCCGTTATCGGCCCCGATTCTTGATCTGAACAGTTCGCAACAGCTCTTATTATCTTTTGATCTTCTGGAGTTTGATTCCCGTCAGCTATCCATCTCTTTCACTCACCACAATCCCGACTGGAGCCGGTCAGGCCTTGCGGAGGATTTTTACAAGGACGGATATTACAACCTGATGCTCCCATTTGGCCGCGTCAGCCGCACTGAACGACCTGATTACAGGAGCTATAGCTACGAGTTTCCAAACGATAATATCGAGTTTCTTGTCAGCGGCAACTATATGCTGCAAGTTGAAGATACCGACAGCGGGAACTTGCTCTTCTCACTGCCGTTTTTTATCACTGAAAATGAGGGAGATATCATTTCACAGGTTGAAACAATAACGGTGCCGCGGGATGAAGGCAGAATTTCCCATATCCCAAGAAGCATTTTTGAAACACCCGACTATATAACAACTCCCCAATTCGATGTAGAATTTTATTATGTGCAAAATCAGTTCTGGGGTCGTGCACGCCGGGCTGATGAACTTGACACCTCAACACCGGGTGAAGTGCAGTTTGAGGTATCCCGTGATAATTCCTTTGTTGGAGACTATGAATTTCAGGTTTTATATCTCACAGATCTCACGCAGCAGGCTCCCGGTGTCCTTGAATATGACCCGTCGGATATTCCTCCGCGTATTGAATTGTTTGAAGACGTGCAAGGTTTCACGGCTAACCGTGATCAAATTCCGCTGAGCAGTATCAAAGGATTTGATTCATCACTCAACGCCCGGTATGCTAACGTACATTTTAAGTTTGATACCAACTATCAATTTGGCAATGGCTCTGAAATTTATCTCGTGGGTGATTTCACCAACTGGGCCATAAGGTCGGGCTACCGCCTTCAGTACCGGCAAGAGAGTGATCGATGGCGCACAAACGGCATCATAAAAACCGGCACGTACGCGTATAAATATGTGGTTATTCAAAACAATGAAATCATGGATCTCACCCTGGATGACTCGTTTACCCAAAGCCGGCAGGAATATCATGCGCTGGTCTATTACAGAGATCCAAACCGATTTTACTACCGACTACTTCAAACCAATAATTTTTTCAAAAACTCCTGATCTGACTTATGGCAAGAGCATTTAAATTTTTTGCCGCTTTTTTTGTAACTGCAGTTGTAATATTTGGTTCTATACTGGCCATCAACTGGGATGCATTCAACACCTTTTATGATAACCGGGACGCCATGGTAGAAGGAAGCCGCTGGGTTGAAGATACCTACTCCCTGAGCGGACTTTCGTACTATATTGATCAAAATCCTGATCATGTCTCTATCGTCAGCCGCGTAATTGAAAGCCCCGATTCCACCATCCGGTACATGGAGGATATAAAACGCCCTATGGGTACAACAGCCAACTTTTTCATATTGCTTGCGGCTGCTGACATGATTGAATCAGGTGCAATATCTGCTGATGCGCCCGTAAGCTGGGATCAGGTATCAAATCACCTTTTACCCGGCGTGAGCCGCTCTGAGCATGAACTAAGCTATTCCGCTGCTGTTGAGCGCGGTTGGCTTAATGAAAATGAGGAACTTTCACTCAATCATGCGTTAAAACTTATGGCCGAGTTTAATGCACTCTCGCTGGCCGATGAACTCTGGTGGCAGATAGGCCCCGTGCGATGGACATTAATGGCTGATTCGCTGGCTCTACAAAACACCGACATGCCTCTGCCCTACGCCGGCCTGTACCTTACAATATCACCGGGAATACGGGAAATGGAGGCGTCAGCTATTAATGATCTTGAACTCGTGAAAGAGCCACAAAACTATCGTGAATCAGTTATTGAGCGGTCAGACAGTTTTTTAAATGATTCGGAATTTCGTGAAACCGCTCTTAATTATACAGAGGATAACCGGCTTGGGAACACCTTTATGCAGGAACGCGATGCCCTGGCTCTTTTCCCTAAAACAACGGCTTCTGAAATGACGGAATTGCTTGAAGATCTTGTAAATGATGAGCTAATTTCGGCAGGTGTGAGCCGCCGGGTAAAAGACTGGATGAGGTGGCCCATAGACAGACAATCGGGCATCACACGCGATTTTACTGATTACGGCGCAATCTACGATGACCGTATGGGCCTTTTAAACGGTATCGACTTTGGCACCTCCAAATACACCGGCGATACGACTGTTCAGGCGATCTTTTTCGATCGCATTCAAATCGCCTTTTGGTTTCACATGTCCAGCAATCATATGCATCAGGATTTTCAGCAGCGACTCATTTTTGATCCCGCTATGATTGAACAAATGAAAGAGGTTGAAGCGGCCCACCAAAAGAGAACATCTACACAAATCATCCCTTAATTTCGTATGATGAATAAATACTATTTCATTTTTTTGATTTGGCTCCTCCCCGCCTATTTCATTTTTCAGGGCGGATATCAGGTACTCACCTATAACGGCATTGAAAAGACCTATGAAGTGGGCGATAGCTATGTAGCCGACGTCCTTGAGTTTGACGTCAAACAGATTGCAGCACAGACCAACGGCTATGTGATTATTCGCTTTACAACCCTGGCCGGCGACACAGTAACCGAGCAGCTTGCACTTCCGGTTCAGATGGCGCAGGTCATTATGAAATCGGAACAGATTCCCATCCGGTATCTTGCCGATTCATTCAAGCCAATCGTGATGCTGACCGTATTTGATCTACAGAAATCAGTGGTAAAGGTTAATATGGCAGTTTCTTCACTTGGCCTGCTCGTTACACTCCTTATAGCGGGCTACGCCAGCCGCTACGCTATCAGGCGGATCCGTTTTGGCGAAGAGAAACTGGAAATTGAACGATTAGACACAGTTCATGCCTGATTCAACACAAAACACCCTCTATCTGGTACCCACCCCTATTGCAAGACGGAAAGAGAACCTTGTACTGCCGGAGCACACGATTGAGATCATTCGATCGCTCAATACGTTTGTTGTGGAAAAAATGCAGACCACCCAGAGTTTTCTTCAGTGGATTAATCACCCTACCCCGGATTACAAACAGACATATCGTGTGCTCAATAAAAAAACACCGGAGCATGAAGTCATAAGCTTCCTCCAGCTTCTAAAAGATGGTGATGTCGGGTTGATGTCAGAAGCCGGAGCTCCCGGCGTGGCTGATCCCGGTGCAAAGCTGGTGAGTCTGGCTCATCAAAATGGTTACCGGGTAGAGCCTCTTGTTGGTCCGTCATCTATTTTACTTGCGCTGATGGGATCCGGGTTGAACGGCCAGTCGTTTGCATTTCACGGCTATCTGCCGATTAGCGAGAATAAGCGACAGAAGAGAATTCAGGATCTGGAACGTGAATCAGCTGAATCCAAGCAGACACAGATATTTATGGAGACCCCCCATCGCAACATGGCTTTATATGAACATCTGCTTAAAACATGCCGGCCCTCCTCAAAACTTTGCGTTGCATGTAACCTTACAGCAGATGACCAGTTACTGAAAACACGCCGCATTATGGACTGGAAAAATGGTGATACCCCGGACCTCCAAAAGAAACCCTGCCTCTTTTTACTCTATGCAAGTTAGCCCGTTATAGGATACAAACGGCTGATAGAACTGGTATTAGCCATTTCTGTATGCCATCTTCTATCGTTTGCCGGATCGTTCACTTATTCAGCATCTCCACCGTCTTGTTTAACAGGAGGCATCAATAAAATCAAAAATCACGCCAAAATGATATTATTTAATCAGCATCATGCGGTTTGAGAGTGTGGCCGAGCCGGTTTGAAGCTGGTAGAGGTAGACACCACTCGATAAGTTCGAGGCGTCAAACGTTACTTCGTGAACTCCCCCGGAGACACGTTCATCAACAAGCAAAGCAACCCTTCTGCCCAGTAAATCAAATACTTGCAGCTGTACATCTGACGCAGACGGCAGCTGATAGCTTATGGTCGTAATTGGGTTAAACGGGTTTGGGTAGTTTTGATGAAGTTTGATACCCGCTGGAGTTTCAGGGTCCTGATCCGTTATTGAAACAGATGTAAATATCTCTGAATAGACCGCGCTGGCGCTGTGAAATGTGAACCGCCCTGACATTTCATCCCCAGAATTATTATCCGGGAGTTGGAGGACAAGAGATTTCATTGTGAAAGGAAAATAGTAGGAGGCTCCGGGAGTCATCCTGTTTGCCCAGAATTCATCAAAAATGAACTCCATTACCTCCGGTTCGGTGTGATTGGCTAACCGTTGAGGTCCCATTCTGAATCGGCCACCTTCAAGGTTTTCAATATCCACAAATAGGATGTAATCCTTCCCGTCTCCTGATGTTTCAATATGAGCAAATCGGGGAACTCCTGCTATCTCAATCGATCGGTTCAGGATAATTCTGGCGTTATCCTGCTGTGATGGATAGCTGAACAGAAGCTCAATCCCTCCATCATTTAGTGCAGACAAAGAAACATTGGCTTCATCTATGTTTTCAGTTGTGACCTCCCAACTGTCCGGATCTGAAAATGTGGAGAGCTGAGTGACACCCTCATCCTGCTGAACTTCTACCCATACGGTATCGGCTGCGCCGCCAATGGCCCCAATCACACCAACGGAGCCGGGAGAAGATGGAACAAACCTTCCTTCGTCATTTATACTTCCAATATTTTCATCAGTGAGCGACCAGTTAATTCGATTCCGGTCCACATCCTGTAAAAGGCCGTCCACATCTTTCACGGAAACAGATGCACTAAAATTCATCGTCGTATCAATAGTAGACTGTTCAGGGCTCAAATCCAACTCGCCAACACCCAGTACTTCTATGCGAGTAGAGTCAATAAATTCATCATATTCCGCATAAACATATCCTTGAGCAGGTTCAAATACTGCAGAAAATTTCCCCATATTAGAAACGGTACCGATCGATTCGTCTACCGTAAACCGAACATCAGAAGTATCAACTAACTCTCTTCTGTAAAATTCGTCGTATTGATGAACACTTAAATCAACATCTTCTCCCATAAATATACGCTTAAAACCCGGTTGGGTCTGAATTCCCTGTACGCTACCTATTCCGGGATTAGGTATCGTAACAAACAGTGCATTCGCCACAGCCCGTTGCAAGCCTCCATCTGACGGATTGTTGACTACATCGTCTTGAATTACCATTGCTGAAGAACCACCGCCATCCAGATTAATAGCATGTGACACATCAATTTCAACTAAAAAATCACCCAGTTCGCTTAGCATCATCCCCGCACTTCTTGACTGGCGCCCATCAACAACTACAAAATACATTTGCGTGGAATCGGCTGAAAATCCAACAGCTGTTCTTGGGTGACGCTCTTCCCAGTTGCTGTCAACAACACCGTTTTTTACAAACTGAGTACTTCCACCAATGGCTTCAAGAATCGTGCGATCGAGTGGATTTAGTTTTAGTTCGACCTCAAGAGTATCCTCAATACCAAGTGATTCGAGCATATCGGATGCAGATCCATGCCCGGAAAGAACCATATCATAGGGTTCGATAGTCATGTCTCCCTCATTGGTTTCAACGGCTTCCACCACTACTCTGCCGGTCCGGTTCACTGCCGGGGCATCAATCCATCGAACACCTACCTCTGTTCCAAAAGCATTTGTTCCCGTTGTGGCACCAAAATAGGAGTTGTACACCGTAAGTTGATCCTCTCCCCTCGATTCGTTGATTCCGTCAACTTCTAACTGATCTTCACCCACGTAAATCAACCCGCTGAATGTAGTAGTTTCTATGAATGGCTGAAACAGTTCGTCAAATGCAATTAACTCCCGAGGGAAAGGACGCTTTAAAAGTGTTCCATTTGCAACCTGGGCATTAACTGGAACACCGCCAGACCCGTAGAAATCCCCATTGACTCCCGCCACAACATATACACTATCGTTAGCAAGTGCATCCATCATTTTCGAGGGAGCCTGCAACCCAGTAATCAGGTTATTGGCTTTAACCGTCCGAAACTCCATCGGCTGGGAATCTGTATCCATTCGAAGCACCTGGATTCGCCAGGGTACACGTCTGATTTCGTACTCGGTATAAAACATGCCCGGAGCCACCTGCGCATGGTAGAGCGTATCAATCTGTTCAGGCTGCAGCTGAGCTTCTGCTGTATTAGTCAGTGCGAAAAACATCCCACTACACAGAAGAAAAGCTGACAGGTGCAATAACTGTTTCATATCTGTCCGAATTTAAATTGCTGATTGTCCTTTTACTTTTGCATACAATTAGTCCTTGATAAATCGTTGATTAATCCCTCTACAGTCGATTTTCCCGATGGGATTACCATACCGTGTGGTTTTTTTCGACTGTCGAATTTCAAAAGCAAAATCCCTGTCC
>Ga0307966_1002431_pt1 | contig 14140 bp, 12 predicted proteins | sample OrgLakmetagen646_FD_203141 | JGI IMG/M metagenome (GOLD analysis project Ga0307966, IMG submission 203141) | Saline water microbial communities from Organic Lake, Antarctica - #646 | ecosystem: Environmental > Aquatic > Non-marine Saline and Alkaline > Saline | place: Antarctica: Organic Lake... | reverse complement strand
CGGGTGCTTGCCGGGCGCCCGGTGATAGAAAACGGCTTCGCCCCACTCGAAAAAGGGCGCCCGGCGAGCGGGCACGCCACGAAAAACTTCTAAACTGAACTAATATGCAATCGCATTGACCTAAAGGAAGCTCCTTACGTATGTTCGCTTCTTTCCGTGTCCCCCATAGCCCCGAATAAAGATGAAGAGGGCGACGGGGGAAGGTGCGGGCGAGGTTCAAATCCCAATGGGGGCGCTCTATTTCCGCATAAAAGTTACCCTGCTCCTAAAACTGTAATCCAGGCACCTATCTGAAATTTTCAGGGGAGGGGTTGAATTTGTCCATTTCTCCATAGGTTGGATTCGTGGATAAATTGTATATTTGTAAGAAATGTAAGAAGCCCGAATCCAAACAAGTGAAAGGGAAGGCTCGGAAGGGGACGAAGCTGATTGCTGAATTGCAGGCGCGGGACGACTTGAATCTCAAAGTCGTTCCCTGCAAGTGCCTGGGCAAATGCAAGAAAGGGCCGAACGGCATCGCGATGCCGGGGCGTTTACCTCTGCACCGCTTATCCATCAAAAAGATTGAGAAATTGGCATCTTTCCTTTTATTTTGAGTCGAGGTGGTAAGTCACGGCGCCTTTGTCTCCGATACTGAGGTGATTGGCCTTGCTGAGGCTTTCGATGAGTTCGTCCACTCCGGCATCGGAGGAAGATTTCCCGGAGAAGGCTGTCAAGTGGCTGACCAAGGTTTTCTTTCTCTTGGGGCGGTTGTTCGCATGCTTTCGCAGGTGGGCGATCACTCTGGGTAGTAAATCCTCCGGCACTTCAGGAGCCGTTTTGGAGGACGCTTTGTAAATAAGGGTGCTGTAATCGGGATGACGATGGGCGCGGATGCCCCGACTCTTCAGGTGCTTGATGAGTGGGTCGAAGCCCTTGTCTTTGGATACAATATGAAAAAAGGCGGACGGATCCGCATTCACCGCCTTGCCCAGATAATAGGCGACAGCGAAATCGAGCGCATTCTTCCCCGAGGAAGTCAGGCGCACCAGCTGCACCGAGGCAGCATTCTCAATCAACTTCTCCACCAATGCCGCGTCCAACTTCTTTTGCCTCGCTCCAAGTAGAAGCGTGATAATGACCGTTTTGTTCTCGACGAGAGAGAGATCCACCTCGTGAACGTTTTCATAGTCGATGAAGACGTAGTTGACGGCGTGCTTTGGGGTGGGTTCGGGATGGTTGGGCACAGGGTTCATAGATGGGAGTGAGTGGTCATGTAGGGTGGCTGAATGAGGTGTTAACTTTACCGAAAATCTCGTCCTGTGCAAGGTTCAGCTGTTCAGGGTGTAATCGCAATAGTTGTCAGTCGCGGAAGAGTTGAAGTCATTGAACGAATGTAGGGGCGTCACTTGTGACGCCCGCCGCCGATAGGCTCATGCCCGACGGTCTTCACCCATGCTTCGCTCTTCGAGCTACGCAGGGCACGGCAAGTGAAGCCCCTACAAATGACAACTATCGCAATTTCCGTGATTGAAGCTCGGTGTATTTAACATTGCCAAGATAGGCTCTGAAACGTTGATCTGTGTGCACCGTTCCCATTCTTGAAGAGGGAACGAGGTGTTTGAACGATCGTTATGGCCGAACTTTATTTTTCAAAATTGCGCCCGAATTTTCTGCCCGATGAGTGGATCCGTCTATCCGAAGTTTGGGACAAGGATTTGCGATTCGAGCAAGGGGAGCGAATCCAACTGCATGGGCCGTCGGGTCGGGGGAAGTCAACCGCACTGAAAATCCTCTTTGGCCTGGAGGGGCAGTTTGCCGGTGAAATCCGCTGCGGCGAGCAATCCGTCATCCGGGCGGCAACCCGCCCAACGGAGCATTTGCCCCGACGAAGGTCTGATTTCTCTGCGGTTTTTCAAGCATTCTACCTCTTCTCCAACCTGACAGGCTGGGAGAATTTACAAACTTTGCCACCCACGGCGTCACGCGATCCGCGGAGCTTTTCGCATGAGCAGTTGGGTCAATTTGCGGAGGATCTGAACCTGGCAGATATACTGGATCGCTCGACCGAGCATTATTCACCGGGGCAAAAGCAACGCCTGGCCTTGCTTCGGGCGATCGCGCGTCCCTTCGACTGGCTGCTCCTCGACGAGCCCTTCAGCCACATTGACGAGGCGAACACGCAGGCGGCCGTCGAGGTGATTGAAGCGGCGTTGACCCATTACCAGGCGGGACTTTTCATGACCGGCTTGAGCGCCGAGTCGCGGATACCGGGCGTCCGCCGACTCGCCATCTGAAACATCGACTTTCAACCTCATGAGCCAAACTCTCCGCCGCTGCCTCCGCCTGCCCCCGCAAACACTGAAGTTGCTATTCTTTTCCGTCTCATTGTTGATTGGTTGGTTCCTGGTTCTATTCAGTCTGCAAACGACTCGTGATTTAAAGGGTCTGCTGGTGTCCGGGGAGCGCTGGTTGCAGGAGGATCTGGCCATTGTGTATCGGGAGGTCTCCCTGTCCGACTCTCTGGGGCGTCAAAGAGCCTTTCTCTCTGCTGAAGAAATTGAGGCCATTCGCGACGTGCCCGGTGTCCAGGCAGCCGATCCTATTCTGCGCAACCACTACCCGGCACTTCTCCGGGTGGGGGGCGGCCCTTTCCCTGCCCTGGAGTCGGATGTCTTTATTGAGGCCTTGCCGGAAGACTATTTGGCCAAGGTGCCGGAAGGCTGGTCCTGGTCGCCGGATGCGGAAACGGTTCCAATTTTGGTGCCCCGCTTATTCCTGAACCTCTATAATTTTGGCTTTGCCCCCGGCAAGGGACTCCCCCAGATCGCGCCGGATATGGCCCGGCGGGTGCCACTGCGTCTCGTCATGACACATGCCACCGGACAGGTGGATTTGAGTGCCCGGGTCATCGGTTTCAGCGATCAGATCACCTCGCTTCATGTGCCGGCAGCCTTTCTCGAATGGACTAACCGGGAATATGCCAGCACTGTCGATCCGAAGCAGACGCGGCCCACCCGGATTGCAGTCAAGGTCGGCACGACTGGCGCAATGTCGGCACTCCAGGCCATGCTGACCCGGCGGGGCTTGGATTTGGACGAGAGCAGTCGCCGAGCCGCGCAGTTGGAAAATTTGCTGCGGCGGGGTATCTTCGCTTTGACTGCGATCGGGGCAGTCGTCGCGTTGCTGGCTCTACTCTTGTCGTTCGGGCAAATCGAGCAACGGCTGAGCGACCAGGCCGAGGCCATTCGGCGGCTGTTTTTTCTCGGGTTTTCGCTGGGTGCGGTGGCCTGGCATCTCGGAGGCCGCCTTTTCGCCGCCTTTACCCTCTGCGGCTCGACTGTTTTGGTGGCGCTTTACGCAGTCCGGCTCTTTTTGCTCCGACTACTTCCCGAGGGTGGTTTTCAGCCCGAGGCGATGCTGTCTCCCGAGGTTCTGGCGACCGCGCTGTTCCTCTACGCGAGCGCACTGCTGTGGGGCGGTCTGCGCTTGAGGCGGCGTCTGCGGAGCTATATTTGTTAGGTTTAAGGAAAGTATTATGGCGATGTGGGGAAAAATAATAGGAGGTGTGCTCGGTTCGATTGGTGGTCCTATCGGGATTGGCTTGGGAGCGGCCCTCGGGCATCAGTTTGATCGGGCTGGCGGAGGTGCCGATCATCCGCAAAAAGTCGAAGTAGCTTACATGTTTATCCTAGTGGCTTCGATGGCAAAGATGGCCAAAGCCGATGGCCGAATCACCAAAGAAGAGATTGAACGGGTTGAAGGCTTTTTTTCAGAATTGGGTTTTAAGGGAGAGTATGAGAGGGCCGCACATCGGATCTTTCTGAAGGAAAAGGACCGAGACTCTGATATTGGAGCGTATTTTGAACAGTTTTCCAAGTTGACCGACGCGGATCAAACTCAGGCTCAAGTCCTTTTCAAGGTTCTGCTGGAAGTTGCCAAAGCAGACGGCCATTACCACGAAGCTGAAATTGATATTCTGCGGCTAGCCGAGTCAAAGTTGCGTCTGCCGGTGGGCTATACGGACAGAGAATTAGGTGGTGGGCACAATCGCCTAAAGCACGCGTCCGAAGTATTGGGCATCTCTGAATCCGCATCCGAGGCGGAAATTAAGAAAGCTTATCGGGAGAAATGCAAAAAAATGCATCCAGACGTGCTTCGAAGCGAAGGCTTACCCGATGAACTCGTAAAATATGCGGGTATACAGATTCAGAGTTATACAGAGGCAAAAGATGCGCTGCTCGAGGCGCGACCTAAGAAATGAGTTGAACCGTTAATTAACGGTTTACGACAAATCATTAGCTTGGACTCCCGTTGTCTAGGATAAAGTAGTGGGAGCATCCTGCTCCCAATGTTCAACTTCGTAGTCTCGGAACTCAGTTCCGGGTTTTCCAGGTCTGCTTTGAAATGAATATTTCACCAACATCCATCTAAGCTGCCGCATGCTTCGGCCGGGGGATCAGGGTCGTGCCGAGAGCGATACCGCCGATAAAGCCACCAATGTGTGCGCCGTAGGCGACACCGACTCCGCTCCCGATGATTCCGCCCACATCCATCACGATACCCAACACTGCAAAGATCATCAGTCGCTCTTGCGCGATGGGTTCGGCGATCGGCCAGACGTCGGGTTTCGGCAGACGCCAGCGCAAGGCCATGCCAAAGTAGGCACCTTCCAGTCCCAGCAAAGCACCCGAGGCTCCGAGGGTAGGGATCATTGACTGCGGTTCGAGCAAGACCTGCCCGATACCTCCCGTGATTGCGGTCACAACAAATATGACAAAAAACCAGACCGCGCCCAATTCACGCAGCACCAGTACGCCAAAAACCCAGATAAATAGCAGGTTCATTGAAATGTGCCCTACGTCCGCATGGAGAAAGGCATAGGAGAGCAGGGTCGTCAGCGCTTGCAGGCGCTCCCACTCGAAGCTACCCGCAAGGAGCGATTGCCAACTAGAGCTGACCTCGACCGGAACCATTAGAAACCGATCCATCCAATAACTGCCTTGCGACGCAAAAAACGTATCCAAGACAAAAGCCAGCACACAGACGCCAAAGACCACCGCCAAAGGCCAATGCTCACGAAGAAATCGAACTAGAGATGGCATGTTGTTTTACTAAAGAAGCGAGGTGCGCTTCTCAAACTCGTTCACTGCTAAGATCATCTTTTTTGAAATCTGAAGGTTTAATGTAGTCCGCTTGAATGAATGCTTACAAATCAATTCGTTTTTAGCGTCGGCATCTATCAACCTGTGAGTTGATCTGGTTCAATGTAGCCGGAGCACTTGAGCGGGCGTAGCCGCATGGCGAAGACCCTTCTAGCTCCAGGACCCTTATATTTCGGGAGCAAGATGCTCCCATTACTTTGTGAATTCTACAAATAGAAGTCAACGAGAGGTAGAAGCCCTGAATTTCTCTTCAGTGTGCCCGGGTAAATAAATCTTCGAAGGCATCGATGGTAGGGGTGAGGGGATTGGCGTAGCCCCCGCCCATGAAGATGACTGTTGGGATGTTGTGTTGCGCGTGGAGGTCGAAGACGCGTTGGTTGCGCTGTTTCAATCCTTCGCGGGTGAGGGCGAGCTTGCCCAGGGCATCTTCTTTCAGTGGATCGACGCCGGCTTGGTAGAGTATGAGATCGTATTGTTCGACCGCGAGCTTGGCTAGTGTGCGGTCGAGGCTGGAAAGGTAGTCGGCATCGCCGGTCTCGTCAGCCAGGTGAACGTCGAGATCGCTTTGCTCCTTGCGGAAGGGGAAGTTGCTCTCGGCGTGGATGGAGCAGGTGAAGGCGCGGGGCTCGCGGGCGAGGATGGCGGCGGTGCCATCGCCTTGATGGACATCGAGATCGAGTATGAGCACGCGGTGAATGTTTGGGTGCTTGAGCGCAGTCAGGGCGCAGATGGCGAGGTCGTTGAAAATGCAATACCCGGAGCCACAGTCGCGGTAGGCGTGGTGGGTGCCTCCGGCCATGTTGCCGGCGATACCGCCGTGCCGGAGGACATGTTCGAGCGCTTGGAGGCTGCCGCCGATTATGCGGAGCGTGCGCTCAATGATGGCGGGCGTCCAGGGGCGCAGGCCGATCCGCCGGATGGCGTCGGGCGAGAGGGTGCCCGCCAGAAAGTGGTCAACATAGTCGGAGGTGTGTGCCACGGCAATTTCTTCGCGTTTGGCTAGGCGGGGACGCTGGAGGACGATGCCAGGTCGATCTTGCAAGCGCTCGGCCAGCAGGCGGTAGCGCTCGCGCGGAAAGCGCGCGGTGGGATCTATGCCTTCGGTGTAAATGGGATCGTAGTAGAGTTGCATACCGGTCTCAGATCGATAAAGCAAAGCTGGGCAGAGATCAAGTGCTTCGGTTTATTTGCCGTAAGCAGCTTTCTTGCTTTCCAAAGTGCTGAGAGTAATCTATTTCTAACGGTATGAGCTTATCCCAAATTGACGATGTCCTCCTGACCAATGTTGAACAAGTGCCCGGCAAAACGATTGTCGAACACTACGGTCTCGTGACGGGGAACACGGTGCGGGCAAAGCATGTCGGGCGCGACATCGCGGCGAGTTTTAAAAATTTGGTCGGTGGTGAGCTCAAGGGCTACACGGAGCTTTTGACCGATGCCCGCGAGCAGGCGGTCAAGCGTATGGTCGAACAGGCAAAAGCGATGGGTGCCAATGCGGTGGTCAATGTGCGCTTCTCCACCTCGGCGGTCGCTCAGGGCGCGGCTGAGCTTTACGTTTACGGCACTGCTGTCCGCGCTGAATAGATCATGGAAGACTCCACTTCAGGCCTCTTTGGCATCATCTTTACGCTGCTTATTTACGGGCTGCCGATTCTACTGGCGGTCTGCGGTTTTTTGGTCGGCACCTTCCTGGAGCGGCGTCATTTCGAGTCGATCCGGCTGAGAGAACGTGAGTTTGCGCGGATCCCCATCTTTCCGACAAGAGGCACTGATACAGACAAAAGCGTGCAGGACGGCGTCCTCGTAGTCGCGTCGATCGTGGTTTCGTTGGACTACTTTAAGCGCATTCTGGCGTCGTTTCGCAATATCTTCGGCGGTAATGTTCGCTCTTATGAGAGCCTACTTGACCGTGCCAAGCGCGAGGCGATTCTTCGCCTTAAGGAGCAGGCGGCTGACTGCGATGCAATTATCAACTTGCGTCTCGAAACGTCCACACTGGCCAATACGCAATCCAAGAAAAAGGGCATTGGCGGGGTCGAGGTGATCGCCTACGGAACCGCCATTCACTATCGCTAAGTTAAGGTGAAATACGTGCAACGGGATCTGGGTGAGGCGGCCGAGAACAGCAGCGGGGGCGGGCGCAAAGGCCTGACCCAAGAGATTCTAACCTTGAGCGGGCTGACTCTGGCCGCGCTGATTGCGCTCTACTTCCTGGCTGCCTGGGTCACCGACCTTCTGGTGGCGGGGATCTCCCCGCAGCGTGAGGCGGCTCTCTTCGCCGACTTTGGAGCGGCCTACGCGCAGGATGCAGTGCCCGAAGACCTTGAAGCGCGTTGGCAAAGCGCTGAAGCCACGCTCGACAATTTGCTTGCCTACGAAGGCATCGCCCAGCTCGACTACCAACTCGCCTATAGCTCCGAAGCCCAAGCCAATGCCTTCGCCGTGCCAGGCGGCGTGATTGTGCTGACCCGGGGCTTGCTTGAAAGTCTCGATGAAAAAATCGCCGTGGCCTTTGTGCTCGCCCACGAACTCGGGCACTTTGCAGGGCGGCATCACCTCAAAAGGCTGGGTCGTCAGATCGGCTTTGGGGGCGGCGTCATGCTTTTGACCGGTGGGAGCAGCGACCGCCTACTTCAAAACAGTGCCAATCTCGTGGCGCTTAACTATAGCCGGAAGCAAGAAGTGGAAGCGGACCGCTTCGCGATGGACTGCCTGCACGCAATTTACGCAGACACCAATGGCGCGGAGAAACTTTTCCAGCTGCTGGAGGCGGACAGTCAACTGCCGGGCTGGGCCTACATGTTTATGACGCATCCAGATACCAAGGAGCGGATCCGGATGATTGAGGAGAGATGAGGTTATCAGCTATAGTCAATACGAGCACTCATACATGAAGCCTTGCAGGTAAGTTGCAAAATTCCAATAATTAGATGAAAAGTCGTCTAATGGCAACAACGGCAATTTCGCATCTCTCGGAAAATTTCTGAGAACTGATCGCTTGACAGAAGGTCGGTAAGCAGGCTTTTTCCCTAATTCCCATATTTTAGGGCGTTCTTTTCATTAATTATGTCATTAGTCGAATTTCAGTATTAACTTCCGTTCCCGACATGGATTAGTTTAATGAACAACACACTTTACGCCAGAGTAGCTCAGTGGTAGAGCAGAGGACTCATAAGCCTTTGGTCGGCAGTTCAAATCTGCCCTTTGGCACCATCTTGCAAAATAAGCCCTCCGATTGTTTGGGGGGCTTTTTCTGGTTTACGGTCTATCGGGTTCAATTAGCCGATTTATTTCGAAATTTAAAAATCCGCCTTTTATTGATTGTCAGATGAATGAGTAAACTTAGTTTGTTGTCGATCACCTTAAGTAATCGAACACACTAACTTATAAAAAGACTAATTAACATCCATTATGCCAGAAGACGCACCTGAAATTGTCTCCGCTCAAATTCAAGCAACCGATCCGACCGTCGTTGATCGAATCGTTGATTCGCTCACCATCTACGGCATGCAAATCCTCGCTGCGATTATTATTCTCGTGGTGGGTCTTTGGCTTGCCAAAAAGATCAAAGCTTTATTTGTCACCGCGCTCCAGAAAAAGGAAGTCGATGCGACCTTGGTCGGGTTCTTTTCCAGTATGCTTTACGGGGCGCTGGTCGTCTTCATCGTCATCGCAGCGATTGGTAAGCTGGGTGTGCAGACCACTTCTTTCATCGCCGTGATTGGTGCCGCTGGCTTGGCGGTGGGTCTGGCTTTGCAAGGCTCGCTGTCTAATTTTGCCTCCGGTGTATTACTGATCATTTTCAAGCCTTTCAAGGCGGGTAATTTTATCAAAGCCGGTGGTGAAGCGGGCGTCGTTGTCGAAGTCGGTATCCTGACCACAGAGATGAAGACTCCGGATAATGTGAAAATAGTGATGCCAAACTCCGCGATTATGAGTGGCGCAATCACTAATTTCTCTGCGCACCCCACTCGCCGAGTCGATATGATTGTGGGCGTTGGCTATGGAGATGATTTAAACAAGGCGAAGAAAATCATGGAGGACATTATCGCGGCGGATGAGCGCGTGTTGAAAGACCCTGCCCCGCAGATTGCGGTCTCAAATCTGGGCGACAGTAGTGTCGACTTCGTTGTGCGTCCTTGGGTGAATGCGGCTGATTTCTGGGCTTTTAAATTCGATTTCACCAAGGCAGTGAAAGAGAAGTTCGACGCCGAAGGGGTCAGTATCCCTTTCCCTCAGCGCGACATTCATGTGTTCCAAGAGAACGCTTCATAAGCTCTCGAACATTTCGATTTTCAAAACCGCCGGTGTTTACCGGCGGGTTTTTGTTGGTGAAATTGCGGGAATCGATCAAATTTGATGGATATTGGAAACTAGAATACATAAATGGAGCCAAATACGGAGTTCCCTATGGTCGGTCATTCGGTTATTTTCTTCTCTAATCATGATGGTCTCTTTTGGACTTTGTTATGGAATGAGCGCGGATCAGATAGCTTTCCAACTTTCGACTCGCTATACGCCATATGCCGACGGTGCTTCAGTCATGGATGTCGATCTACTTTCAAAGCAAGTCGCTGAGGCCTGGTGGACAACTCCCGAGACGATGCGTAAAAATCGCACCCCGACGGATCGTCCGCTTACCGGACTCCACCTTGCGCTGGATCCAGGGCATATTGGCGGGGCTTGGGCAGAATGGGAAGGTCGTCACTTTCGTATTTCTGAAGAGGATTTCTGGGTGCGTGAGGGGGAGTTGGTCCTGGAGGTCGCACAGCAAATACGAGCCCGACTAATCAGCTTGGGTGCCGAGGTGACGCTTTTGCGCGAGTCTTTACAGCCAATTAATCCTAAGGGGTTCGATTACTACTTAAAGAGGGCGGCAGCTGAAATAACTTTGCCGACCGAAGTTTCCCTTCAGGAGCAACTGGAACATGTGCAGGCTGTCAGAAACCGAGCTCTTAGGCTTGCCATTATCATCGGAGAGCTGGCTGAGCGAGCGAGGGTCGTGAATCAAGTGATTCGGCCGGATGCGCTCATTTCGCTGCACATCAACGCTGCACCTTGGCCGAAGGGGCCGACGCTTCAGCTGGTCGACTCGGATCATGCTCATGTTTTAATATTCGGCTGTTTGAGCGAGGACGAGCTTGCCTCCCCTCGGCAGCAAGCACAACTAGCCAGGAAATTGATGAATGGTAGCCCTGCGATTGAGGCGAGACTCGGTGCCGCGCTCGGCACTGCATTGGCCAAGGCAACAGGTTTACCGCCTTCGGATTACAACGGGCGCAATGCGATCCGAATCAATACGGAGGTTCCCCATCTGTGGGCACGCAATTTGATGCTACTGCGTTTGGTCGATTGCCCAACTGTTTTGATGGAACCGTATATTGCGAATGGGCGAACGAGCTACGCACGCATACAGAAAGCGTTGAGGGCTCGGAAATACAATCAGCCGCTAGAGAAAAATGATATTTTGATTGAGTATACCGATGCAGTGGTTGCTGGGGTGCTCCGAGTGTATGGGCGGGTGCCTTTTTAGGCTGCGCTACTTCTTTGCCGTATAAGGAGCGCTAAACTCGCACCGCCCAGTATTAGTTTATCTTTACTAGGGGGCACCCTATCTTTAGGGTTCCTTATCGTGAAAGAAAAAAATACTCTACCCTCTGTCAGTATGTTGGATGCCAATGAGGCGGTTGCTTCGGTCGCTTATCGTGCATCTGAAGTGATTGCCATTTATCCCATCACGCCTTCTACGGGCATGGCGGAAGTTTGTGATGAGTGGGCGACCGCAAACAAGCCGAATATTTGGTCGGATGTGCCTGAAGTGGTGCAGCTCCAGTCCGAAGGTGGGGTCGCTGGTGCGATTCACGGTTCGCTACAAGTGGGGGCACTTTGCACGACTTTTACTGCTTCGCAGGGATTGCTCCTGATGATCCCCAACATGTATAAAATCGCGGGTGAGTTGACGCCGTTTTGTATGCATGTGAGCGCGCGGGCTTTGGCCACGCATGCGCTTTCGATTTTTGGCGATCATTCCGATGTCATGGCATGCCGCCAAACGGGTTTTGCCATGCTGGCTTCCAATACGGTGCAGGAGGCACAGGATCTGGCGCTCATCGCTCACGCGGCGACGCTGAAATGCCGTGTGCCTTTCATGCACTTTTTTGATGGCTTCCGAACATCGCACGAGATCAATAAGATCGAGTTGCTCGACGACTCTATTATCGAAGCAATGATAGATGCCGATGCGATCGCACGAATTCGTCATAATAGTCTTTCCCCTGATCATCCGACCATTCGGGGTACCGCTCAAAATCCGGATGTGTTTTTCCAGGCCCGCGAAGCGGCTAATCCATTTTACGATGCCTGTGCAGATATAGTTGAAGCAGAAATGGAAAAGTTCGCTGCTTTGACCGGCCGTGAGTATTCACTTTATGAATACGAAGGTGCCGAGGACGCTGAAGAAATCATTGTTGTCATGGGCTCCGGTGCGGAGACTGCTGCGGAGACGGCTGCTTACCTGAATGAGGAAGGTCGTAAGACTGGCGTGCTGAAGATCCGCTTGTATCGTCCACTTGATTTGAAGCGTTTGATCGCCGCGATCCCCAAGTCAGTGCGTCGTATCGCAGTGCTTGATCGCTGCAAGGAGCCGGGCTCCTTGGGTGAGCCACTCTTCGTCGAAATGATGGCTTCGATTGAAGAAGCGCGGCAATCGGGACTTCTTCCGGATTCGTTCTGCCCGGTCGTGATCGGTGGTCGTTATGGCTTGGGTTCGAAAGATTTTACGCCTGCGATGGTTAAAGCGATTTATGACGAATTGATCGCCGAAAAACCTAAGCGCCGTTTCACCGTGGGCATTGTTGATGATGTGACCGGGCTCTCTTTAAAAGTGGATGATGTCTTCGATCTGGAAAAGAGTGAAGTGATTCGCGCGATTTTCTTCGGGCTTGGTTCCGATGGCACTGTCGGTGCCAATAAGAATAGTGTGAAGATCATCGGTGAGGGCACACCCAACTATGCGCAGGGCTATTTCGTATACGATTCGAAGAAGTCCGGTGCCGTGACCATTTCGCACCTTCGTTTCGGCCCCGAAGTGATTCGCGCGCCTTATCTGATTAAAAACGCCAGCTTCGTCGGTTGTCACCAAGCGCAGTTTCTGGAGCAATACGATGTGCTGGAATACGCTGCGCCAAAGGGTGTCTTCCTGCTTAATTCGATCTACTCGGCTGAGACTGCCTGGGCGCACATGCCGCGAGCCGTGCAAGCGTCTATCATCGAGAAGCAGCTCCAGTTTTATGTGATCGACGCCTATGAGGTGGCTCGAGCTGCGGGTATGGGTGGGCGTATCAACACCATTATGCAGACCTGCTTCTTTGCCATCTCCGGGGTGCTCCCTAAGGATGCTGCCATCGCGAAAATCAAAGAAGCGATTGAAAAAACTTATGGCAAGAAAGGCCCCGAGATCGTTCAAAAGAATTTTGCTGCGGTGGATCAGACCCTCGCTGGCTTGCAAAAAGTGACTGTTCCTGCTGAGGTTAGCTCAACGCTGGAGTTACCTCCCGTCGTGCCCGCGGAGGCACCTGATTTTGTGCAGCGCGTGACTTCGGTCATGATGCAAAACAAGGGCGATGCTTTGCCCGTCAGTGTCTTCCGCCCCGACGGCGTCTGGGAAGTCGGCACCAGTCAGTGGGAGAAGCGCAATATCGCGCAGGAAATCCCCATTTGGGATCCCGACGTCTGCATCCAATGTAATAAGTGCGTGCAGGCTTGTCCTCACGCTGCAATTCGCTCCAACTTCTACGATGCCGATGAGCTCGAAGGTGCGCCTGATTGCTTCCGCTCAACGGATTTTCGGGTGCGTGATTTCGCAGGCAAGAAGTTCACCATCCAAGTGGCACCCGAAGATTGCACGGGCTGCTCGCTTTGCGTTGCCGTCTGTCCGGCAAAGAATAGAACCAATCCACGTGAAAAGGCGATCAATATGCGAACCCAAAATCCGCTGCTTGAAGACGAACGTGCCAGCTATAAGTTCTTTCTCGATTTACCGAAGCCGGATCGCGCGACTCTCAAAGACGACGTTAAGTTTACCCAATTCAAAGAACCTCTTTTCGAATACTCCGGTGCCTGTGCCGGCTGTGGAGAGACTCCGTATCTCAAGATGCTCACGCAGATTTGCGGCGACCGCTTGCTCATGGCCAACGCCACGGGTTGCTCATCGATCTATGGCGGCAACTTGCCGACCACGCCTTACACCTGCAACGACGATGGCCGCGGCCCTGCCTGGGCAAATTCACTCTTCGAGGACAACGCCGAGTTTGGTCTTGGTATGCGGGTGGCTGTCGATAAGCAAGTCGTCATCGCGCAGAACCTGCTCAAACAATTCGAAGCTGCGCTCGGCAGTGAATTGATCGAAGCAATGCTCACCGCCGATCAATCGACCGAAGCGGGCATCGCCGATCAGCGCAAACGGGTTGAACAAGTAAAGGCTAAGATCGAACCGCTTGATGACGGCAAGGCCAAGCGCCTGATGGATGTCGTCGATTACCTTGTCGATAAGTCCGTCTGGATCGTCGGTGGCGATGGATGGGCTTACGATATCGGCTTCGGTGGTCTCGACCACGTCCTCGCCTCCGGGCGCAATGTCAATGTCATGGTGCTGGACACCGAAGTTTATTCGAACACCGGGGGACAAGCCAGCAAGTCCACTCCGATTGGGGCAATTGCGAAATTTGCTGCTTCGGGTAAGGTAACTGGCAAGAAGGATCTCGGGCTGATCGCGATGAACTACGGCAACGTTTACGTGGCACGCGTCGCCTTGGGCGCGAAGGACACGCAGACAGTGAACGCCATTTACGAGGCCATGCGCCATCCCGGCCCATCGCTCATAATCGCCTATAGTCACTGTATCGCGCACGGCTACAACTTGGCCAGTGGCTTTGACCAGCAAAAGCTCGCTGTCGAAACCGGAACTTGGCCGCTTTACCGTTACGACCCCGCCCGGG
>Ga0307966_1002428_pt1 | contig 14147 bp, 12 predicted proteins | sample OrgLakmetagen646_FD_203141 | JGI IMG/M metagenome (GOLD analysis project Ga0307966, IMG submission 203141) | Saline water microbial communities from Organic Lake, Antarctica - #646 | ecosystem: Environmental > Aquatic > Non-marine Saline and Alkaline > Saline | place: Antarctica: Organic Lake... | reverse complement strand
CGGTGGTCGCCGTATCATTCGCGCGGCTTGAAGCATATGATCAGGGGCTCTTTGATGCTGCGGCAAAAGAGATCACCCGCACAGCCCAGGATGCGTCTCCACAAGCCGCATCTCAGGCAAGAACTTAGGGCTTAGTGATGCTCTATTATTTTGGTCAAACTTAGGGCTTAGTGATGTTCTATTATTTTGGTCAAATTTAGGGCCAAATGGTGCTATTGTGTTTAGGTTGTTTGGTCGTTAATGAGAGGGATCAGCCACATATCCCGGAACGCGTCTCTACAAGCCACGTGTCAGGAAATGTATATCTGTAGTATTCAGTTGCTTTGATTCTGGTCGTACTGTGGGATAAATAATGCTAGTATACTTGAATTGTCTGGTCATGCATGAGAGATATTAGTTACAATGCCCAGGACGTGCCTCTACAAACCACACCAGGCAAAGCGTTTGAATAAGATCAGTAACTAGTTGGGGAGGCAACGCAAGCAATGTTAACCGTCTCGTAATACAGCCACAGAAAAGGAGCTGATGCGTGGCAAGGCACTCTATGTCCTATCACAAACGCGTGCTGAAAGTGCCATGGTCATAGTGCTTAAGCTTAATATGCTTCTTGTTTGAATTGTATCACCCAGACCACTGCTCTTGCCTTACTGGAGTCTTGCTGCCGCATATAACTGAACCGTAGTACCATACATGCGTATAGTCAGTGCAAGAAAGTCCACGCGTTTTTCCGCATGTGGTTATCGCTGGAAGGCATTGGCTGCTGTAGTCATACCGCATAGCCAATGGTCTTGTCTAGGTGCTCTGTAACTAGGGTTGGCCAAATCTGTATATTCGCACCGTATATGACCGTATGTTTGATGACTTCCCTGCCAAAGATGCTGTATATACACCATATATATATATATATAGTTCTGGCCAACCCTAAACATATCTTTATATCCTAATTACCTTCCACTTGTTTAAGTAACTGCTCTTGCTCTATGCCTCTTGTATGGGCGTGCCTATCATTTCCTCCGGTCGCATTTTTTATCTACAATTGGTGCAAGTAACATCTTGTCCTGTCCTTTGTAGGTTGCCTGGGCTTACTCCCAAGTGAGGGAGCTCGATACTCAACACCGTGTCGTGAGAGACAAGCCCCTACTCTACATACTGGCAGAGGTGAACGCAGTCGTTTTTGCAAGCTAAGCAACACCTATGGCGTAGAGCTGGCCAGAGCCGTGCATGCCTATACGCTGTGACGGCTGCAAAGCTTATGGCATTTTATCAATCACTCCATGACAAATGTGGATGTTGAAAATCAAAAAGTCAACATTCTGCATGTGTGACTCAGCATATGAGTAGGGTTGGCCAGAACCGTGTATGTACACCGTATATGACCGTATGTATGGCAATTTCCCTGCCAAAAATACCGTATATACATCGTATATACGAATGTATGTATGGTTGTGGCCAACTCTATGTATGAGGTGTGTGACCTTCAGGTAATAAAAATCAATTAAATGAGAACATGCAATCATACACGCTCACACAAGCTCAAGCTTACAGATGTGCACACAGACATGTACACTCAGACACAAACTGTAAAATGCACACACACATACACACACATACAAATCCATATGCACACAAATGTTTAAGCTCAAACACAAACTGTCACATGCACACACACATACACACACATAAAAATCACCGCATGCACCCAACATGCAGATGCAAACAAACTTACATACAAGCACATACATGCACACACACACACAAATCCACAGGTGGTGCACGTTATCCCGGTACACAGACCTGCAAAAACAGCTCATGTACCCCATGCTCACACATACACACACACCAATACACGCAGGTGATGCAAGGCCACATTGAACAGGCACGCAGACCCACCAGCCCTCAGCACCCAGAGTTACTTGCTGCCTCCCTGCCCGTCAAGTCCCTTCTGACATTCTTACTCAGCTATGCCAACCTGTCGCATCACGTGGCCAAGCTTTTTTCGGACGGTGGCGAGCTGCTCGCCACCCGCATCTCTCACTGCTCACCCCAGGTACTTGAAATCGAAAGTATTGCATGTCCGGGTGTCTGTAACTGGCTTATTTGAAAGCTGCTAGCAAGCGTGAGAAGCTTGTTTCAGTGCCTACATCTGTCTGCCTATGCCGGTGCAGGCAATGAGTGTCATTACAGGTAATGGGAGTGTGCAGGTATTGTGATAGGTAATGCCGGTTTAGGGGGCACCAGTTAGTGTCAGTTTGATTTTTAATGAGGTAGAAGATACTTGTGCGGAGGTTGAAAAATGCTCATTTCATTCGTATGAATATGCATGTGTGATGGGTTGGCTGTGGCTGTGTGTTGAAGTACAGCGCCAAGGCTGTGTTGTTCATTTAAGTACAGCAATTGAAGTACAGCACCAAAGCAGTTGTATGTTGACGCACTGCACCAAGGCTGATTGACAGCAAGCTGGGTTGATGAGAGGTTTTACTTGCTGCGAGAAGCGCTTTAACACAAGGCTGTTGTGCTCAAAACACACCCCACACAATCTGTTAAATAGCTCGGTGGCTCAGACAAAGGATGTAGGTTTATAGCTGTAGCTTTTACCTGGACTCCGGTTACCTGATGCAGTCTGACAACAACTTAAGTAAATCGTGATTTTTTTGTAAGGGATCCTTCCTTACTTTATTTTTCGCACACAGGACATGGTCATTGCTTCGTACGCATTTATTATGTGTCTGTGTTTTCCTCTTTTTGTACGCAGGATCTGGTCATTGCTTCGTACGTGTTTTCACAGAAAACGTTCTCCTTTCTTTGCACACAGGACCTAGTCATTGCTTTGTACGCGTTTCCACAGTATGCGTCACCCTTTTTTTTGAACACAGGACCTGGTCATGGCTTCGTACGCGTACACACGAGTAAAGCACTCATCTCCGACACTCATGAAAGCCGTGGGGGACGCAGCAATCAAGGCAGGTTCTCCCCCTGTATTTTTTTACACATTGCTTCAGGTGCAATATGGTGCGGTTGGTTTCATGCGATTGACTGTGTTGGTGGAGTAGCACGGCAGGTTCAGCGCTGTAGGGCTGGCTGTGTGACTCGGTAGTTTTTGAAGCTGGAAATGGCCAGGATGGGCGGCCTTCCCTGGCAGACCCTTAGCTTAGCTCTGCAGTTTCTATGCCTGGTGCTCTTGCTTGTTTGAACCTGGTACTCCAGTCTTTTTGTGACTTTTTCTCCTTCTTTTAGTACTCTGTTGGTCCTACCTTTCTCTGACAGGGCCTTTTTAGTATGCTGGTTAAGGAGTTCTATTTTGCTTGCATCGTGAGATGCATAGGGCTCTGTCATTATTACCAAGGAGAACACAACAACTCAGAGAAAACTAAAGACTAGAATATAGAAAAGAGGTGAGGGAGGGGGGGAAGTATGCTAAAAAGAGAGTTGTGTTCTCCAAGGAATAATAAGAATGGAGAAGGGAAGCAGAAACCGGAGAAAAGCAGAAAGTGAGAACATCTCACTTTATGCTACACTTCAAGAACCTGAGTTCAGGTGTTTCACACTGGACTCATAAGTTTAACGGTACTCGATACCAAAGTGGCTTTATTTTTCTCAATTAATGTGGGGAGTGGTATTCACTGCCTGCGTAGTTTCTCTTTTTTCCCTTTAGTTTCATCCAAGTCTTTGCTTGTGACCCTTTACCTAGTCCAAACGCGCGCAGTGTGTTTTTTTGTGTGCGTAGCGGCTTGACGTGATTTCAGGCTACAAAGCGATAAAAATCGCTAACCACTCCAAAGATTGGATACATGCGCAACAACAGAAGCACAGCCTGTACATTCTGCAAACGTTTTGTCCATTATTTAATGCAACCAACCTCATGAGTTTGATGATGAATTGATGAACAAAATAGCATGGGGGAAGTGTATGTTATAAAAATGTTCACCCCCTCTGGGATTTCGGTTTGAACAATGCCATGCCTACATTAGAAGGTGGTAAAAATGTTCACCCCCTCTGGGGTTGCTGTTTGAACAATGCCATGCCTACATTAGAAGGTGGTAATAATGTTCACCCCCTCTAGGATTGCGGTTTGAACAACGCCCTGCCTACATTAGAAGGTGGTAAAAATGTTCACCCCCTCTGGGGTTGCGGTTTGAACAACGCCATGCCTACATTAGAGGCTGAAAGACCTGAGGTGTATGTGTTGGCAAGAAGGATTAATTCTCAACACTAGGGTTGGCCATAACTGTTTTTATACTCCGAGTATGACCGTAAATTTGGTGATTTCCCTGCCAAAAACATTATTGATACACGGTGTGTATATATATATGGTTGTGGCCAGCCCTATTCAACATTTACAGGGACATAACCTTGAACACGCAGGCACTGCTAGAATCAAATGTGAAGAGCTGTAGCTGTCGTCAAGGTTTTGATGTAAATAATAATATGTGCATCCAGTGATTCAAACTGAACTGCGTACAATGCACTGGTGCTGCCTGAACATTGTTGTGAGGATCGTGTGTACCTAGTTGCCACTTAAGTACACACATTTACACCCACAAACACACAATGCGTAGGTGCTGTCTGGACTTAAGCTGATGAGATTCGTGTGCATCAAAATGCATATACACGTATATGTTATAGCCGTACACGTTTATACAATGCGCAGGTGCTGCCTGAACTAGATAATGAGGATTGTGTGTACCTAGCTTTGGCTGCAGCCCAGACATATCACGAGGGCCTGATGCATAGCGTGCTCACGCGGGTGAGTTTTATAGAACATGCGCACACATACACACAAACACACAAACACACACATGCGTACACATACACACACATACACATCCGTACATACACGCACACACACACTGTGAGTTGCGCTGTTTTTGGGGCAGAGTCACATCCATTCATACACACACGCGGTGGATCATCCTACCTCGCGACACAAACACATTCACAAACACGCTCGAAACATATACACACAAAATCGTGCTGTGGTTGCACAAATTCTACTAATTTTACCCAGCAAAGCAAGAGCCTGGGCTTGCTCCTTGCACAAGCCTCCTGCAAACATCTCTCAAGAGCACACTCCTGTTGCGCGCACAGATGCATTATGTAGCTAGTTGTCCTTAAGCAATTAAATCCGCTAGCCTGACTATAACAGTGGAGAGCAAGCACCTGACTTCCTCCATCATGCACTAGATGCATTACTTAGCAATTCATCCTTAAACGATCAAATCCGCTAGCCTGACTATAACAGTGGAGAGCAAGCACCTGACTTCCTCCATCATGCACTAGATGCATTACGTACCAAGTCATCCTTAAACGATTATATTCGCTAGCCTGACTATAACAGTGGAGAGCATGCACCTGACTTCCTCCATCATGCACTAGTGATCACTAAGCCTGTCTGTACTCAAGTTGAGGCTCACGTGTACGCACAGGTGGAGTAGGTAATCGCAGTTTGCATGCATATCATCGCTAGGTTGACGGCTGAGACTGAATATGTCAAACTTTCAGCCCCTACTTTTCATTCAGGTCTTGTTAGCTACGGAGTCAGGCACGCAAGTGGAGGCGACGACCCTGCTTGATTTAGCAAGAGTGGTAGCTTCCGTACAGCATCAGGACACCGAGGTTCGTGAATTTTTTGTCAGGGGTTGGTGCTCTAAATTCTCAGGTGGCCGGAAACCTGCTTGCCTGTTTTTTTATGAAGCTGTGGCCTCCTCTTTCATTGCGCCTTATGCCCATATGCAGACAATTACCGTAGTCTAGTTCAGACTCCTCTCAGGAGACAGGAGACTGTTTCCTCTTTCAAGGGTGGAGCAGCTGGGTGGAGTCTCCTCTTATTGTGTACTAGTGCAAGCCACAAGAACCCCGCACTCAGACTTGTGCATTTGTGCTGCTGCTCATTGATTCGCAGTATTACGGTCCTGTCCTGGACAAGCTTCTTCATCACGTGAAGACGTCTCATGGCTACAGGAGTGTTGAAGTCGTATGATGATGTCATGTACCATACAATTGTATGAACCACAGGCAACAGAGTTGCCACATCAAGAGCCCTTGTATAGTATGTGTGTTGTAACCTCAGCTGCTCTCAGGTCTGTTAGCTGAGACGAGTGTTTTTTCTGTTTGCCATCCTTCACAAGCTCCTTGGCAACTTGACCTTTTTTATGCTGCATCAAGTCAGTGCTGATGCAACATTCATTTGATCTTCTTTCTCAATCAAGCATAAAACCTTTTATCTTACTATTTGAACTTGTATTTGTGGCTGGCAAACCAGCGAGCAGCTCCGGCTGCAGTCATCCTGCATGGTAACATTGAAACAATACTGGTAGTGTCAAACACATTCAATGGTTACAATGGGGGGTGAAGGAGCGCTCTGTAAGTGCCAGCATGTAAAAGCCCCTCTATCAGATCAAATTATCGTCACTATTGTGTCCTGCAGGACTCAGTACATCATCAACTAGTTATCTATGCGACTGGCACATCCAGCTTATTGAACAAGACGTGCACAAACTCTCACAGCTGTCAACCAAATAACTGCTTGTAACACTGTCCGTCCCTACCACCAATTGGGCATGACAAGCGGTATTTTTGGCAGGTCTGCACGATAAGCCTGCCGGTGTGTTGGGTTTCTTAGGGGTAGTAACACATTTCAAACCTCCCTTACCTTTCCAAAAATGTCCTGCGATTAGGAGGGTGAGAGTTCTCAGGGCTTTTTGTGAGATCTACACAATCATTTGGCATGAATCTCGTTTATCAACCAGATTTTTCTCTTGCTGAGTAATGTTTAATTTTGGTAATCGTAAAAAAGTATGTAAAACCTGAAAGTTCTGGAGATTTTATTCAGATATTACAGCCATAATTAATTTATATCAATCATTTAATTGTTTATCTGCGGTGGCAATTCAGCTTTCACGTCAATGATGATGCGCTCTTCTTGCGCCTTCTGCTCTCTCCTTGTCGTCCTCCTCCTCTCTTCTCTCCGTGTCGATGCACAAGCTCCCCCCACAGACGTCGACTGCAGGTGACAGGGTAATCAGTGGGAGTTATTACTTTATTTCTGATAATTCCGTCAAATAACGCCACCCGTCATAGACATCCCTTCCCTGCATAATTCCCGCACTTAATTGTGCAAATGGTGGGAAATACACACTCGCAATGCCTTGCTCCCAATCCGCCGCACGACTTGCTATGATTACTTCACCTGCTCACCTTTGCTGAAGCACCAGCCACAAGCAGATACTCGTTCCACATTCGCAGGACCCTGCCTTTCACAGCTTGTCTGCTCAACCTGGGGTGCATTTACGACGCTGTTGAGGTGAGCTTTCTGTCTTTCATTGGCACACACAAAATCACCTGGAAGTGCGTATGTCCTGTGGCTGCTAATGACAGCATCATTGGTGAAATCCCTAGCTAGTAAATCAAGACTCAGCAAGATCTATCCAGAAATATGAAATGCTACCTGCCACAGCTCCTGCATAAGAAAATTGGGTTATTCTATTGTTGGACAACAACTAAACACAAATGCGGGCAAATGCCTTGTAATTTCATAGGGATCCTGCAAGACATATTCAACAGAGCCCGAGGACGCGAAGGACGACCCAAGCGTGATGGCTTCAGATGAAGGTACATGTTTTCAGGGAAGCTGTGCTTAAAAGTCAGATATGAAGAACCAAGGCTTAAAGCTTGGCGTGCACGCTTTACTGTTAGTGTTGAAAAGGCAGGCAGCTGTCACGGGCCTCCAAATATGTTGAGCTTCAAACAGATCTGCATCATTGAATATGCCAACTACCCCTATCCTACATATGCCAACTGCACCCTATTCTACAAAGTAATAACATACACATACATACACACTCGCACACACACGCACACACTGCTTGAAGGTGCCTACGAGTTCAGCTACGAGGACTTCATGACTTCTGGCATTGACGCCTCACCACCCATGGCTGACCTGGAAGAGTGATGACGCTACTAGCTGGTACACGATGCTTGCCGCACCATCTGCTTGCGCGTTTTCAATGACTGTATTATTATTATATGTTTATTACCACCTTTATTCATTATTATGACAACTTATGCCTGACATTATTGCTGATTAAACCCTGTTATTTAACTGTCTGAAAGAGCTGCAAAAACATGGAACACATTTAAGAGATGGAAGCCTTACAACCTAATGGTTAGAGCACATTGTAGCACATCTTCAAAAGAAACAAATAATGGTTTAAAATGAAGTAGCTTTCCTAACTAAGTTTCTATTGAAACTAAATACATCATGAAATGTATAAGACACAATTTTACATTGCCTGAAACATGCAGTGTTAAATAAGCTGAACAAGTTTTGCCCGCCCCTTCAGCCCGCAACAAGACAGTGACCTGCATATCCTTCCTAGGTGACAACATTTGCAAATAAGGAATGGTCAATAAGAGACACAATCAAGCATGATCTAGTATGATGTATGATCACGACAGCCATATAAAAAACAGCCTCCTTTGTCTACTTCACAATCTCCAAATTCCTGTAATGGCTTGAACTAGGATGGCTCTTTCCACCCCGCTTCTCAGACTAAAATAGGTTTACCTCCAGCCGTACAGATGCTGTGCTGGCTGCCTCCATCTCCACAAAAGAAAGAAAACAAAAATCAATGTAGAGGATTGGTTCTCCAGATTGGCAGGGGGAAACTGAGGGAAACTGGGCGCACCTCAGCAACACCGCTAGCCTTCAGCAGATCCACCCTCCCCATACAGCACCGACCTAAATATTCTCGGCATACTTCAGTGTGACATCCACCTGATTGAGGTCAAGTATTGTGAGGACGCTAGACCTCAGAATCAGCTAAGCTCCGCAAAGACACACAAGGATCCCCGAGAGTCTGCACCTTTGTTCAAGGATCCACAGGTACTCTGCGCATCATTCTTTGAATCCCGGGTGGCACAATCTTCCAACAATCACATCCTGGAGCCTTTTACGGGACTGGGTCTTGGTGGAGGAGATAAAACAGAAGTTTGCCTCTAAGACCCTCGGCACTCCGTAAAACACACAGCAAACATCGTTCACACCAGATGTGCCCTTTTCCCGTTCTGCTACCATTTGTTATTCCCTAGAAACCGGGTTTAAGCCATGTCTGCAACTGTCCTGATCCCCATTAGTCCTCTTTTCTCTCTTTTTGTACAGGAGAAGTCAATGGCATGCGCTGCCAAAGCTTCTTTTCTCTAACTAAATATAGGGAGTGCTTGTTTCAATGTTTTGCATTTGCATGTGTACAACTGCTGAGCTCAGTGTGTAACACATGAACCTCTAATCTTGTAGCGCAGCAAAAGTGACATGCTACTTTATCACGTTAGCTTTTTGAGTGTTTATCTGTTGTTTCCCCATCATTAATGATCTTGGTCCTCACAATTGGCTTTAGATTAGCTAAATTTTCCTTTTCGTTTTCCTAGTTACAGGCCTGCTGCTCCTGTTCTTTTTCCTTTTTTCTTTAAGAGCGAGTTGTGAGGACAGTGAGGGCCCTTGAGCAGTTGTGAACCTTTGTAATATTCCCCGCCTGGCGCATCTCACGATGCAAACGAAATAAACCTGTGCTGCAACCTGTCCATTCGTATGGGGAGGTGATGAGGTTGTTATTAGCTAGCGACATTTGTATTTTCAGCTAATCAAGGGCATATAGATCATATGCATTTTCGTGGCACTGGTATACAACAGTGTCCTACATGATGTTCATTTACATTTGTTTAGGGAGCGTTACTAAGGAGCACACGCCTTGCAAGTAGGGGTCTAGATCATATGCATTTTCGTGGCACTGGTATACAACAGTGTCCTACATGATGTTCATTTACATTTGTTTAGGGAGCGTTACTAAGGAGCACACGCCTTGCAAGTAGGGGTCTGTCAAGTGGATCCTTCTTTGTTTCTTTGCCTTAAAGCAGCTGCAGTAGGTTCCTGCAAAATGCCTGTAGGTACTTTACAACCTTTTGTGCAAAAAACAGAGAGGCCCTTTTTTATTGCGCTGTAAGCCGCTGCAAACAAATTCATTGCTTGCAACAAATAATGCACAAAGTAAAAGCTGTTACCTAGTGGTGTTTTTGCTGCGTAGTTTTCCTATTTTACGGAAGTGCTTTTTCCATAAGTCCTGCGCATGCAAGTTCCGGGCGGCGGTGGTTCCGCGCTAATGGACAAGCCGTTTTGACAGGCTTGCCGGGTGCTATAATGTACCATGATCGATCCCAGTGCCTTGATGGCACCAATTTAGTATCTGCCTACACCTCCCCCTGGTTGCCTGTTTTATTTTTCACCATGTCACAGCAGTCATTTAGCGTGATTCCAAAAACAACGCAGGCAGTGGAAAACACTCCCCACATTTATCAAGGAAAAGGGGCCACTTTGGTACCGAGTTCCGTAAAGCTAAAAGCTCCTCCACCGCAAAAAGGAAAGGAACTATCAATGGGGATCAAGAGGGTTGCAGGTTTGGTCTGAAACCGGCTCCTGATGGCAGGTGATAATAGTACTGGAAAGTGCACGTATGGTACGGATAAGTTTGGCAGCGTAATTGACAGAATGAACATGAAGCTTGGAAGCAAGCTTAAACTAACTCTTTGAGAATCAAGACCCAGCTCCTTCACAGGCTCCAGCGTGTGGTTGTTGTAGATGTTGCCACCCACTCCCAAAAGGATGGAGTGGAGGATGACGGAGGCTCCTTGAAGGATGGAGCAGAGTCCTTTGTGTTGTTCCTGCGTGACGCTCAGCTGGTTCTGTGGTCGAGTGTCCTCACAGAACTTGATCTCGATGAGTTGAATGCCACGATGGAGATGAATGTCACATTGAAGCACGATTCCATTCAATATTTAACAGTAAAAATATTTGTATTCACTATGAGCCAAAGAATTCACAAAGCAAAGTGGGAAATAAGCAACATACATACCCCTCTGAGCAGTTTCAAAAACAATCCAGGCCTTAATTAATAAAGTTGGCCAAAACCTGATATATACGGTGTATATTCGAGATTTTTGGCAGGGAAATCACCGAATATACTGTCATATACGGTGTATTTAAACCATTTTGGCCAACTCTATTAATTAGTAAGGCAGCTACCTAGCAACCACTTCCAAACCTCATTGCAAGGTCGCCAAGATCTGACAAATACCCTGGACCAACCTCAAAATCTGACAAAGCGACCCAACACAGCTCCAATTCAAAGCTGATCTGCATCTAATTAGTGTTGGGGTGGCGTTCAATGCCTGTGTAGTTTTTCTTTTTCTTTTGTTCCTGATTCGCAAAGTACAAGATTAGCAGGACTGGACTACATAGATGGCAGCCTTAAAGATATAAAAGAAGGACAAGACACTGGATAGGGTGTATACCAGCCTCACCACATACCTATCCCATAACATGAACCCATGATGCGTAGGTATAACCTGTACCATCTCACGTGCAGAGCAAGCAGCTGTAGCAGCCGCAATCATACACGGCTACTCACATATAGCCACAGACAGCCTTACATCAATGCACCAAATAAAAAAACAGCTCTCACACCCAAACCTCCACCGCAACTACATCCAGGGAGATGTCCTCCAATCCATTGCCAAAGCAATCCACCAGTCACCATCGCCCATATAATTCCACAAAGTCAAATCCCACGCAAGTATTATAGGCAATGAATATGCTGATGCTCTTGCTAGAAAGTCAATCACAACCTACTCTGACGTTGCGGATACCTCCATCAAAACAGCTGGGCCTGAGGAAAACCCCTTCTACAACATCTACTGGCTTGCAAAAGAGTGTGAAGAACACCGAATCATACTAAATCAACCAAAAACAGCCCAGTCACCTATCTTAAGGATTTGTTCCCATCCAATTACCATGACGCCTTACAAGCACACATGCACCCCCTCCACAAACTAGGAAATGCCAATACTATAGCAAACTATCATGAATACTACCAGACCCTTATTAAGGACAGCACTACCAACGGAGCCGCTAGCTCAACGCTTAGCTAACAACATCTTATTATGTCCCTGTTAAAACCAATGCACAATTATGAAATACAGAACAAGAACTCTGTGCAACCAAAAACATGCGGTATACTTGAATTGCTCGACGAGTATGACCTGCCCCCTTTGCCCACAATTAAACAGTGCCCTACACATTCCCGCTGCGTGCCAACACACGCAACTAAAAAATGTGATCACTGAGAGACACAACTTAGCATGCAGTATGATCTTCAAAGCCATCAGCAAAACAGGATCCCTAGAGTCCTACTTTGTCTCATAAATATAGGCAGCAGCGAACAGCGGGCTTTGCAAATTCTTCAGATTCCCAGAACAGCTGAAACTGGGATTATACCAAAGTGGCTCTTTCCACCCCGCTTCTCAGACAAAAATAAGTTTACCTTCAGCCGTCCGGAAACTGCACTGGTTGCTCCCAACTCCGCAAGAACAAATAAGCAACAGACTGCTAGTAATGGAAGGGGAATGGGTTCTTTGGAGTGGTAGGGGCAACTGAGGGAGACTGGGCGCATCTCAACATCACCGCCAGCCATCAGTAAATCCACCTTCCCCAGACAGCACCAACCTAAACATATCGCCATTATTCAGTGTGACAACCACCTGTTTGAGATCAAGTATTGTGAGGACACTAGACCTCAGAATCAGCTGAGCGCCGCACTGAACAGCACAAAAGCCTCTGCACCATCCTTCAAGGAGCCTCCGTTACCCTCCACACCATCCTTTTGGGAGTGAGTGGCACCCTCTACAACACTCACACATTGGAGCCTTTCAAGGATCTGGGTCTTCATTATAAAAGAGTTAACAAACTTGCCTCCGAGCTCCATATGCATTGTCAACTATGCTGCTACATTTTTTCTTAACATTAAGTGCCCCTTCCAGTACCATTACCAACTCTCCTCAGGAGCCGGTTTAAGGGCAAGCCTGCAAGCCTCCTGAATCCACACAAATCTTTTTCTTGTTCTTTGGAGGAGGAGTTTTACGTACCCAGTACCAAAGTGGCTCCTTTCCCTAAAATTATGTGGGGAGCGAATTTTCACTGCCTTGAAATTTTTTCCATTCTTCTTTTCCCATTATTGTCAATACAGGTAACTGATGGAGTCGAGAAATTATGCGTCTGTCTACTTGTCTCTCTCAATGTTATTGTAACAAGACAGTAAGTTATCTCACATCTTCTGCAAAGCCTTTGTCAAAAGTTGCCTTGCGTCCTAAGACAAGCTGTACATACACACTGCTACACACAATGTTGTTTCCCTCTGCCATTTTAAAGCGGCTGTAAAACGCCACACCGTTTGTAATCGTGGCAACTAGCAAGCCTGCAAATCCAGCAGCATGCCAAGATCCAGGACCCCACCATCACCAGCACCAAATAGGCTTGCATTACCCTTTAAAGGAATACATTTTTGGTCGGATGCTCCTGCAATCCAGGCTACTTAAAAGGCACGGACCTGTTTGTTGAATGGCAATAGTGATCAGAAAATACGTGGACAGCAGAGCACAGCTCGTGTCAGCATCCAGTCTTCATCCGTTTTTATGAGCCTAACAGCCTCCATGGTGTCGTAATCATCGATTTTCAACTTTCATCTGGAACTTTGATCGGGGAGCAATGGTTTCTATAGCTCTGAGGTCAGGAGCATTTCTTCTTCTTGTCAACTTTTACGACCAAAAAAGGACTTGAAACATGCAAATATTTAGAGCTGTGTACGTAACTTATAATTGGTGCAAGTTCTAAAAAGAGGAAAGAGAGAAACATTAGGAAAACATTTAAAGCAGAATGGCAGCTTTTCTTGAATCTTAAACTGCTATACAACCTGTTCGTGATTGAGCACACAAATTTGTGTGAGCGCCATGAGTGTATGTGTGTGTGTGTGTGTGTTTGTGTGTGTATGTTCATGTGAGTAAGTGCGAATGAATATGAGTAGGGTTAATATCCGTATATGACCGAATATTGTGTGATATTCCTGCCACACATCCATATGTACACTGTATACGTATCTGGCCAACTCAAATAGTGCTTGTGCGCATGCATTTATGCAAGTGCGCTGGCACGTATGAAAGTGTGTGTGCGCGAGCGTGCGCCTATGTGTGTGTTTGTGTGTGTAAGTGTGTGTGTGTGTGTGTGTGTGCGTGCGTGCGTGCGTGTGTGTGTGTGTGTGTGTGTGTGT
>Ga0307966_1002413_pt1 | contig 14182 bp, 13 predicted proteins | sample OrgLakmetagen646_FD_203141 | JGI IMG/M metagenome (GOLD analysis project Ga0307966, IMG submission 203141) | Saline water microbial communities from Organic Lake, Antarctica - #646 | ecosystem: Environmental > Aquatic > Non-marine Saline and Alkaline > Saline | place: Antarctica: Organic Lake... | reverse complement strand
CCGAGTTGTGGGTGCACACGAACATCACCCGGGTCGCCGCGAGCGGTGCAGGAGGAAGCAACGTCGCGGCGACCACGGGGTTGTCCCACCTCAGCGTCACGTAGGCGCGGCGACGGTCGCCGTCGGAGCGGCGACGGGTGACGACCTGGGCGTCTTCCAGGACTCCGAGGTGGTGGGCCAGCAGGTTGCTGGACAGGTCCAGGGAGGCGGCCAGGTCCCCAGGAGTACGGTCTCCGAGCGCGAGCGCGTCCGCGATGCGCAGCCGATGCACGTCCGCAAGTGCGGCGTGTACGGCGGTGCGGTCGGCCATATCTCTCCATTACCTCAATGTCTATTGAGATAATACAAGTGCGGACCGCGCGCGCGCAAATGCGGGAATCCCTCGATGGACGCTAGTTGACCGGGGGAACCGGCGAGACCAATGAGTGAGCAGGGTTACCGCGGAACCGGCGGCGGAGCCGTCGTGAGTGCCGCATGCTCGACAACGCGGGGATCCGCGCTGGCTTGCGGGTGTTGAGCACCTCCGCCTGAGCGGCCTTGCGCACCACACTGGCCGGCGCACCAATCAGCGCCATGAACGCGGGCACGACGCCTCCGCGTCGCTGTGCATCCTCATAGCTCACCAACGTCAGCGGCGAAGCCACCGCGGATGTCCATTGGCGCACGAACGAGTCGATGTCGAAGTAGTAGACCCAGTCTTCCCCGTAGGTGTATTTGCCGTCGTCCAGCACCGCACCGATGAAATCGTCGAAGGACGCGGTGAGACCGTGATAAATGAGCTCCGCGTACAGTGACTTCGCGTACGTGTCAGCGCGCCTGAAGAGCATCACGTACTCCACGTCGTGCCCTGCTGCACGCAGCCTATCGTCAAACGCCGTGAGCAGATCCGGCTGTTCCACAAGGTATTCAAGATCCTCCGAGGAGATGACCGCGGAGTCCGCACTCACTCCCGAGAGTTCCTCGACCAACTCTGCAAGACCGCCCTTCTGAGAATCGGCGCGCGGGTCGCCACGCAGCTCCCACCCAATGTTGTGGTGGCCAGAGCGCTTGTAGAGCGTCCCCGTCTCCGGGACGTAGAGGCCCCGCTCTGCCAGTGCGGGCGCGTGCTTGCGCAGACTCGCCTGAATGGAGGTAGTGCCGGTCTTGTGGGTGCCGATGTGCACAATGATTCTCATGGCGACTACGCTACACACTCCACCGGCACGAACCATCGCAACTCCGAGACCCGGCGCGACTGCCACTACGCTCGTGGCATGGATGCCTCACGATCGCCTCTCAGACCAGCGCGCACGGCTCTCATCACCGGCGCTTCCCGCGGAATCGGTCGACACCTTGCCGTGGGGCTAGCCAGAGCCGGCCTGGACATCGTGCTCCTGGCCCGGGATGCCGACCGTTTGCGCGAGGTCGCCCAAGAAATCTCCGCACTCGACCGCCAGGTCATGGTCCTGACGGCGGACGTCACCGATGCCACCGCGGTCTTCGAGGCCGTGGCCACCGCCGAACATGAGCTCGGGTCGATCGACCTGCTCGTCAATAACGCGGGATCGATTGACGCGGAGGTGCCGCTGTGGGAGGCCGAGCCGGACGAGTTCCGGCGCGTACTCGACGTCAATGTCTATGGGGCCTTCCTGCTCGCTCGGGCCACAGTCCCGGGCATGCTCCGGCGTGGTGGAGGCCGAGTGGTGGACCTCAACTCCGGCGCAGGCACCCGCGACATGGAGGTGTCCGCCGGCTACCACGCTTCCAAGACGGCGCTGTTCCGCATTGGCGGGGGGCTGCACGAGGCCGGCTTCGACCGCGGACTGCGCGCCTTCGAGGTCGCGCCCGGTGTGGTGTCCACAGACATGACGACGAGCATGCAGGCACACGCGGACCGCACTGACTGGACTCCACCCCAGGCGGTCACCGAGCTGGTCGCGGCGATCGCCATGGGCGAGTTGGACCACCTCTCCGGCTGCTACCTGCGGGCCGGGACTGACACCGTCGAGGACCTGCGCGCCCGCTCCGCGGCGGCCGCGGATGGCGCGCCGACGGGCCGTCGGCTGGGCGTGAGCGAATGGCAGGTCCATCCTTCGAGCCAGTGAGCACGGCGACAGCGCGGCACTGACGTATTCACCGGAGCATGTGCTCACCACTGAGGCACGTAAGTGTATCCATCACGGCTCAGGATCGAAGCGGCCAATTCTGGGTGGAGGAGGGGCCATTCCCTGGGGATGAATGCTTCGCTCCTGGTTGCGCTCGTACCTCCGTTTGCGCAACGTGCCAAGATACAGCTTGGGCAGAATCTTCGAGATCGCCAGTGTCAGATACATCAGGGTGTTCACCGCGACGAACGACAGCAAGAGGGCAAACCACGTGGTGGCGAAGACCGACTCGGTCACGACAACGGTAGTGATCATCGCAGTGCCGCTTCTTTGGCAGAACGGTCAAGATGCGACCAATTGGCACGGCGACCGAAGACGATGTCGACCACTCCCGTGACGAACACGACATGCAGCACCACTGCATAGGCGAGCTCCGGGAACAGCAACGCCGCAAGCCAACGCGCTCGAGCACCGCCGCTCCACGCCGTGATGACGCGCTCGAGCGCGAAGATACCGCCGACGACGACCCACCAGGGAAACCAGATCCATGTCTCTGTGGCGAAAAACTGGATGGCAATGACCGCAAAATAGGCCACGATGGCCAGCACCGCGTACCCGATGCCGAGTTGTTGGGCCCAGTAGCGCAGGACGGCACGTCGCATGCCATATGCGCCCAGGTTCTCCAGCGCGCCACGCTGCCACCGCAGTCGCTGCTTGAAGAGCATGTGCCATGTCGGCATGATCTCTGTGGTCACCGTGCACTCAGGAGGCGACGTCATGGTGGCGCCGAGCGACTTGAGCGCCAGCGTGATCTCATTGTCCTCGGTGAGGGCGGAGGTGTCATAGACATAGCCCCGGATGCCGGGCAGACTGCGGCCTCGTTCCATCGCGACGGTACGCATGGCCTCGGAGCGAAAGACCGTAGCCGTGCCCGTCAGAACAAAAGGACGGCCCCGACGACGGGTGATCTCGCGGCGGTACCGCGTGAACTCGTTGCGCTGGTACTGGCCGAGCAGGCCGCCGCCTTCACCTCCAGCGAAGAGCCCGCCGACGGCCATCAGCGCCCTGTCCGCTGTCATGCGCTGATCAGCCTCGTGCAGAAACAAGGGATCGATGGTGGTGTCAGCGTCGATGACCATCACCGCGTCGTTGGGTCCCATGCTCGTCAGCAGAATGGCCAGCACCTGATTGAGCGCTCCGCCCTTTTTCTCCTTGTTGTGCACCGAATGATAGATCTCGGCACCTTCACGCCGGGCGATGGCGGCCGTTCGATCAGTGCAGTTGTCAGCAACGACGATGACGCGTTCGGGAGGACGATGCTGGGTTCGCAACGAGGCCAGCGTGTGGGCAATCGTCGTTTCTTCATTGTGGGCAGGTACCAGCGCGGTGATGGTCACCGGCCCGGAGAACACCCCCTGCGTCCTGTCCATGACCGGCCGCGGCGACAGCGGATTCCTTTCGGGATCCAGGCTGCGGCGCAAACGGTTGGTGATGCGATGCTCGACGATGGCGACACCGGCCGCTAGCAGGAACGCCAGGCCGATGGCTGCGATCACCGTGGACAGGGGGGGAAGAGCAGTGCTGTAGACCACATTCCAGCCGCCGAACAACGTTGCTCTGACTCTCGCGGGTGGGTCCGGCTCTTCGATCGCCATGACGGCGAACACCACCAGCGCTCCACCCACAAGCGCAGACCCAATAACTGCCACGCCCACGAGTCGCTCAAAAGAACGCACAGTCCCTACTCTCATCCCTTACCACTGATGGTAGTCCGGAACCCTCGCGAATCCTGGCACTGACGAGATGGTGGAGCCGCCTAAGGGAATCGAACCCTTGACCTTCTCATTACGAGTGAGACGCTCTGCCGACTGAGCTAAGGCGGCGTGCCCGATGAGGGCCGCAACGAGGAGCCAGTCTAGCCGCTCAGCACCGCAATCCCGAATCTGGCAGCTCGCCGTCGACCATGAACGTGTCGACGATGTCGATCACACACTGATTCGAGCGCCCGTAGGCCGTGTGCCCGTCGCCCTCATAGGTCAACAACGGGGCATTGATGCGGTCCGCAAGGGACTCGGACCAGCGGTACGGCGTCGCCGGGTCACTGGTGGTGCCCACGACCAGCAGACCGTCGGCCTGGGCGGCATTGTCGAGCGAGTCGATGGTCTCGTCCGCCTCCCACGGCCAGCTGTCGCATCCCAAATCGGAGGCAAACCACCAGCCAAAGGTCGCCGACAGTTCAGTGGACTCCCGCTCGAACTCGCGCAGGTCCTCAAGCGACCAGGCGTCGCCGGGACCGTCATCGAGGCACCCAATCGCGGTGAAGGCCTCCGTCGAGTTGGACTGATACTCGCCCGTGGTGCTGTTGCGGTCAAAGTAGAAGTTCGCCAACTCGTAGACGAAGGTCGCCGACCCGCTCGAGACGACCTCCTCGAAGGCCATCGACAGCAGCGGCCAGGCCTCCTGGTCGTACAGCGTCACCACGATGCCGTAGACCATCAGGTTGCCGTTGACGTCGCGGGAAGAGGCGGTGGGATAGCCCTCGGTGCGGGCCGTCTCCAGCATGTCCGCGATCTGGTCCCGGGCATTGTCCAGGCCGCCGTCGAAGGGACAGTCGGACTGATCCAGGCACCAGGTGAGGTAGTTGGTGAGTGCCAACTCGAAGCCCTCAGCCTGGCCCTGCGACAGTTCCTCGGGCGGCAGCAGGATGTCCACCGCCCCGTCCAACACGATGCGGCCCACGCGCTCGGGGTACAGCTCGGCATAGCTGACGCCCAACTGGGTGCCGTAGGAGAACCCCAGGTAGTGCAGCTCATCGTCGCCGACGGCATCGCGAATCAAGTCCATGTCGCGCACCGCGCTGACCGTGTCCACGTTCTGGATCACCGGCCCGCTCAACTCCAGGCAACCTTCTGCGAACTCCTGGGTCTGCAGGCGGGCAGCCTCGATGTCGGACTCCGACTCGAGGTCTGAGTCCTCGATGTAGTAGTCGTCGAGCCTCTCGCCGTTGCCGCAGTCAAGGGGCGTGGACTGGCCCACCCCGCGCGGGTCAAAGCCCACCACGTCGTAATGGTCGAGGAGCTCGTCGCCGGCCGTCGACACAAAGTACTCGGTGTAGTCCAGACCGGAACTTCCCGGGCCGCCGGGGTTGATCAGCACCGAACCCAGCCGGTCGCCACCCTTGCGCGCCTCATGGCGGTTCAACGCCACCGTGATGGTCTCCCCGTTGGGCTGAGACCAGTCGAGCGGCACCTCGATGGTGCCGCAGTCCAGGTCGCCGCACCGCTCCCACTCGACCGCCTGCCCATAAAGCCGCGAGTCGCGGGGATCGACAGACCCGTCAGTGGTGCTGGGGGGCGTCGAGGCGCCGGCGTCCGAGGGCGTGGGTGACGTCTGCTGACCGGGCAGGCAGGCCGACACGGAACCCACCAGGGCCACGGCAAGACCGGCGGCAATCCACCGTGAGCGAAGATTCATGACACCAACATAACCGACCGCCCACCGCACCGGCTCACGTGCGCGGGCGCAACGCCACCGCGAGCGCCTCGACGGCCAGCAGCGGCTGCACGTTTCCCGCGAGCCTGTCGCGCGCCGTGCTCAGCGCATCCAGGCAGCGCATGGTGTCCGCCAGCGTGGTGCGCCCCGCGATGCCGCGAATGTGGTCCGCGTGCGAGGCATTGACCAGGGCCACGGACGCGCCCACCTGAATCACTGCCACGTCCCGATACAGCGACATCAGGTCCACGATCGCGCGGTCCAGCACGTCGCGCTTGTGGCGGGTGGCGCGTCGCTTCTGGTCATCCTCGAGCTGCTTGACCTGCGAGCGCAGCGCGGGCGGCAGCCGTCCGCCATCGCCGGCACCCAGCGTGCGCAGCAACGCGTTGCGCTCCTCAACGTCGCGCTCCTCGGTCGCGGCCTTGGCATCCTCCTCGGCCACGGCCGCCAGGTCCGCGGCAGCCAGCACCGCGTCACCCACGCCCCGGATCTCGGTGGCCAGCGCCAGCACTTGGTCGCGCCGTGCCCGCGCGGCAGGGTCACGCGCCAGGCGGCGGGCAATGCCAATGTGACTCTGGGCCGCACTGGCCGACTCGAAGGCGACGTCCGGGTCCACGCCGTCGCGCTCGATCAGCAGGTCGGCCACCACCTGCGGGCTGGGCATCCCCAGGTGCAGCACCCGCGACCGCGACCTAATCGTGATCGCCACATCCTCGGCGGAGGGCGCGCACAGCAGCCACACGGTGCGCGGCGGCGGCTCCTCGATGGACTTCAGCAGCAGGTTGGAGGTGCGCTCAGTCATGCGGTCCGCGTCCTCGACCACGATCACGCGCCACCGGCCCTGGCTGGGCGAGCGCTGTGCCAACGACACCAGGTCGCGCACCTCGTCGATGCTGATGGTCACCTTCTCGGTGGCCACGAGGGTGACGTCGGCATGGGTGCCGGCCAGCACCGTGGCGCACGCGTGGCAGGTCCCGCACCCGCCCTGCTCGCATTGCAGGGCTGCGGCAAAGGCCCGCGCGGCATGCGACCGTCCCGAGCCGGGTGGTCCCGTGATCAGCCACGCGTGAGTCATCGCGGACGGGTCGGCCACGGCTTCCCGTAGCGGCGCCGTGGGCGCCTCCTGCCCCACCACATCGGCCCAGACGGTCACGGCTTGCGCTCCATGGCGGCGGCCACCGCAGTCCGCACCTGGTCTTGCACGGCGTCGACTGGTTGCGCGGCATCAATCACGGCATAGCGTTCGGGCGTTCGCGCCGCCAGGTCCAGGAACGCCTGACGAATCAGCGCCGCATACTCGCCGGTCTCCCGCTCCACGCGATCCAACTCGCGATCCAGCCGCCCCTGCGAAGGCTCCATGTCCAGCACCACCGTCAGGTCCGGCAGCAACTCCTCGGTGGCCCAACGGGAGATGCGCTCGACCTCTTCGCCCAGGCCCCGCGCGCCGCCCTGGTACACGCTCGAGCTGTCCACGTAGCGGTCCTGCACCACGACCTCTCCGCGCTCGAGTGCCGGCAGCACCAGAGTGTGGACGTGGTGGGCCCGGTCCGCGGCATACAGCAATGCCTCCGCGCGGGGGGCCACGTGTCCGCCGTGCATGATGGCTTGACGCAGCTCCTGGCCCAAGTCTGTGCCACCGGGCTCGCGGGTGGTCTTGACCGTGTGCTCTCCACCGTCACCGGAGCGCAGGTGGGTCGCCAGCAGGTCGATCTGCGTGGACTTGCCCACGCCGTCGCCGCCCTCAAAGACCACAAAGAACCCGGGGTGTGTCATGGCTCTACGCTACCGGTCGGGACTGACGGTGAAGCCATCTGTCCACACTCGCACCCCGAACCTCTGCTTAGAGTAGAAGCCCAGAAAGGAGCACCATGTCACACCGCCGGCCGATGCTGGCCCTCACCCTGGTCGCGGCCCTCGCCGTGGCCACGGTGTCGGCCTGCACCCCCAGCAACAGCACGAGCCCCAGCCCCAGCCCTGAGGCGACCGCGCCGCCCTCGCCCGAACCAGCATCGTCCCTACCCACGGCGCTGTTCCTGGGCGACTCCTACACCGCGGGCACGGGTTTGACGGCCGACCAGCTGCCGAGCCGTTGGCCCACCCGCGTGAGTGAGGCGATGGGGTGGCAGGAGGCCAACTTTGGCTGCAACGGTTCGGGCTACACCGCGCGGGGGCAGCGCTGCGGCAACAGCTATGTGACGCGCATCCCCCTGCTCGAGGATCTGGATCCGGAGTTCGTCTTCGTGTCCGGCGGCGTCAACGACTTCCTTTCCGGCGAGGAGGAGGTGACGGCCGCCATCGACCAGACCTTCACCGACCTGCGGGCGGCGTTCCCCGACGCGCAGATGTTCGCCGTCGGCAGCATCTTCTACACCGGCGACGAACGGCCCGAGCCGCTCCAACGTCTCAACGACGCAGTCGAGTCGGCAGCCGCGAGCGTCGACGCCGAGTATGCGGACATTGGCGAACCCCTGCTGGGCAGGCCCGACCTCATGGCGCCCGACGGCCTGCACCCCAATCCGGAGGGGCACGCGGTGATCGCGGACCTCACCCTGGAGGCGTTCAACCTGCAGCCGTAAGGACTACTTCTCGTTGGGGTAGACCAGGCCAATCTGACTGCGGATCTCATCCATGAGGCGCATGATCTCCATGGACATGTCGAGCGTCATCACGGGCGACTCGGTGTCCCCGTTGGTGATGCGGCGCGCCACCTCAGCCGCCTCGTAGGCGTAGCCGTTGGGGAACGAGCCGTCAAAGCGGGTCTCGGTGCCGTCGTTGAGCGTGAGCGTGAAGCCCGTGGGCGTGTAGAACATCGGGTCCACGTCAATGCGCCCCTTGGTGCCGCAGATCGACGCCGTGGTGGGCGTCTTGGACCACAGCGTGGTGTGCAGGGTGGCCTGGGTCTGGCCGCCGTAGTCGAGGACCATGGAGATCTGACCGTCGACGTTCGTCTCCGTCATTTGGCCGATGGCCGTGACGGACTCGGGCACGCCCAGGATGTCGTGGGCGAACGCCAGCGGGTACACGCCCAGGTCCAGCAGCGCACCGCCGGCGAGCTCCGCGTTGTACAGGCGGTGCTCGGGGTTGAAGGGGAAGAACTGGCCGTGATCGGCCTGGACCGAGATCACATCGCCGATGTCGCCGCGCGCAATGGCCTCATGGATCTCGATCACGTGCGGCAGGTGGCGGGTCCACATGGCCTCCATGCAGAACACGCCCTTGGCCTTGGCGGCGTCCACGATCTCTTGCGCCTGTGCCACGTTCTGGGCGAAGGCCTTCTCCACCAGCACATGCTTGCCGGCGTTGATGGCCAGTAGCGCGTGCTCACGGTGGTGGCTGTGCGGGGACGCCACATAGACGACGTCCACGTTCGGGTCGTTCACGAGCTCCTCATAGGAGCCGTAGGGGGTGCCGCCGTTGTACTTCTCCGCAAAGGCGGTGGCGCGCTCTAGCGAGCGCGAGCCGGTGGCGACGATGCTGGATTCAGTGTGCGCGTTCACACCATCGACGAACAACTCGGAGATCCAGCCCGGGGCGAGGATCCCCCAGCGCATAGCAGGGGCGGTATTCGGGTTCGGTGTGCTCATGGTTGACACGCTACCGGATCGCCACACAAGTGCCGACGAGTCATGGCGTGCGACGACATCCGCCACGGTGGCCAGCGACCCGCAGGCAGATGCCCTCGGTGCGCAGCGGCTTCGCGCATCGATCGCCGGTGCGGGGGCGCCCGCGACCCGGGCCCACCGCGATCGTCGCCGCCGCTGACACCGTGGGTGGCGTGCGGCTCGGGTCGTCGGCGTCGATCAAGGGTGCGCCCGTGGCCTCTTCGATGAGCTCCACCAGGGAGGGCGCGAAATACACGCGTCCGTAGCGGCCGCCACTGCGCGAGTCCACCACGTTCAGCTCACTCATGCGCGCGAAGGCGTGGCGTATTGCCTGGGTGTCCCGCCCGGTCTCCTCTGCAGCGGCAGTCACGGTCAGTCCCACTCGCGAGGCGATGAGGTCCACCAGCTCTCGCGCGCACGAGTCCGCGCGTATGTTGCTCTCCACGGTGGCCACCAACTGGTCGTAGGCCCTGTCGGCATGGTCAATCATCCGCATGGCGCGTCCCGCCGCGTCGGAGACGAAGGCCGAGAAGGTGTCCACCAACAGGTCCAGATCGGTGTCAGCGACCCTGTCGCCGCGCAGCGCGTTCAGGGCGCGCACGTAGGCGTTCATCGTGTCCGGGCTGTGTGCGATCGCCAAGGAGACCGGCAGGATGACGTGCTCCATCACCCCTTCACGGCGCAGCATCGCCTGAATGAGGGTGCGACCCGTGCGGCCATTGCCATCAGGGAACGGGTGGATAGTCTCGAACTGGGCGTGCACGATGGCGGCACGCGCGAGAGGGTGCAGCTCGGAGTCAGTCCTGTTGGCGAAGGCGCACAGGTCCTCCATGAGGCGCGCCACCTCCCCAGCGGGGGGCGGCACAAAGTCGGCAGTGTTGGGGTCAGCCTGGTCGCCGCCGATCTGCACGTGGTCGGTGCGGTAGCCCTGGAGTTGCTCGCCGTGGTGGCGCATGAGGTCGCGCTGGACGGCTTCGATGGCAGTCGGGGTCAGCAGACGGTCGTGGCGGCCCAGTGACTCCAGCGCAGTCTGCACCGCGTGAATGCCATCGAGGATGATGCTCGACGTGGAGAGGTGGTGGCGCGAATCCTGAGTCGCGGAGGCGACCACGATCTTCGCCACGGGAGCGCGGTAGCCCTCGATGGTTGAAGACCCCACACCCTCCGAGCGGCACAGCAGCCCCAGCAGGCGTGTGATGCGTGCCGGGGAGCCTTCCGCACGGGCGTCCAGGCGTGCGGTCTGCTCGGCGGCGGCGGTCACATTCGCCGAGGTCGCGCGGGAGGGCGCATAGTCCAGATGCGCGATCAGGTCAGGCACGAATGCCCGGTATGGCGTGTCACGGCGGCGTGCGCGTGGCCCATAGGGGTCCCCCGGTCGCACCATGTCGACGTAGTGCCCCATGTCGACGTAGTGCCCCATGTCGACCCCCTATTTACATCGCAACTATCCGATAATGATACTAGTCCTACTTTGATATGTAAATGGACCCGCATGACCGGCCGATGCTGGCTTTAGTCGCGCTCCAGCCTCACCGGAGACTCGCGCTGAGGACAGGCCGGTGTATCACCCACAAAGTGCTCGCCCCGTGCACCCCTCCACACGCCACGTGCCGACACGCCGCGCCCGTGCGCTCGACCCGAGCGACACGCCGGCGAGACACCGGGCCTGGTGTGGAGAGGTGTGCGGGGTGGGGGGTGCGCGCCCATTGGGCCGTCCGCACGGGCGGGGTGCGCCGGGCCGATGCTGGCTTTAGTCGCGCTCCAGCCTCACCGGAGACTCGCGTTCAGGACAGGCCGGTGAGGAGAAGCGTCAAGCAGCTGGCCCAGCAGTTCGTCGGCTTTCACACGGTTCCCCTCATGCCCTTATGAACGACAGTCCCACACCAAAGGTTGTAGCGGGCGTCAGATCAAGCCGAGCGCCGCGGCCAGAGCATCATCGACCTGACGCATGACGCTAGGCGACAGTGCGCCCGCAAGTGCTGGGTCGTCATCCGGGTACATGTGCTGGAGGTCGTCGCACAGCACACTGCCGGCCACGCACTCGCCGTGAGGAATCTGGACGATCGATCTGATCCGGGGCTTGTCGGTGGTGGTGATGCGCGCGACCAGGACATCCCCCAAGGCTCTGTTGCGGGTGTTGTTTGACACCACCAGCCACGGCTTGCGGCCAAGGTGCTGGTCGAACGTCGCCCAGTACACCTGCCCCCGCACAAACGTGGCCACTGCAGTCCCCGCCTATCCTCGCCGGCGCGCCTTCGCCGCCTGGGTATAAGCAGCCCGTTCGGAATCAGCCGCGAGTTCGCGGTACCCGCGTTCATCGAGCTGCTCGAAGGCCTGCTTCAGCCCCAGCTCAAAGACGCGGTGCAAGACCGACGCTTCAGAGGCATCGGGGGCGACATCGAGCACCCGCGCGGCTGAATCAGACGACACGATCCTGGCCAGGTCTTCAAGATCCCGTGCGGACAGGGAGATCGAGGCACGCTTCGCCACATTGCTACGGGCAGTGGTCTTCATCGTCATGCCCTCCTCGGCCTGGATGCTCGTCCGCTGTGTGGCGGCCACGGCACTGACATCACCACGGTTCCATGCTACATCCAATGCTTCATATTGTGCATCACTTATTGAATCATGGCTGCGACACAGGCGAGACTCCCCCAGCAAACTGTCTGAGGTTGAGTCACCGAGCGCGGACGGTGCTCACGACGCCTCGTCCAGGTAGACCCAGGTCATCACGTCCGTGCTCTCCCAGGTCACGCCGGGGTTCTCCGCTTCGATGGTGGCCCAGTCCGCGCCCTCGATGATCAGCCATGTAGCGCCGGAGATCTCGGGGATGGGCTGCACATAGGCGCAGTCGTCGGCGCCTGGCTCCGCGAACGTGCCCGCGCTGGTCTGCGAACGGAGTGCAACTGTCGCCCTCGGATGCGTGCGCCACGAACGCCTGATACTGGTCGGCGTCGGGTTTGCGCAAGGGCGCCGGTCTGTCGGGGGCTCCGTCACTCGTGGGCGTAGTCGACGCGGGGCTCCCCGGGTCGGTGGCGCACCCAGCCAGCAGCAGGGCCGCGGCAGCGCCCAGCGCTAGGTGTGAACGGTGGCGGTACATGTCATCACCCCTCTCACCACCGTAACGAGTGGGGCGCGCAGTCCGTTGGGTGCGCTGAACCCGGAGAACCCCACCCCGCACCCGCGCCCCGGACGCTCCGCACCGGGTTCGTGACAGTTGAGGCTGCAGCGCCGGGCAGAGTCGGCCTTTGCCTCACACGCACCGCACCGTTCACATTCTTGGTGCGGAGCGTCCGGAGGACAGTCAGTAGGGCCGATGCCGGGCTACTTTTTCTTGGGAGCTGACCTTTTCGCGGCGGGTTTCTTCTTGGCCGCTGTCTTCTTCTTCGCAGGAGCGCGCTTCTTCTTGGCGGGGCCCTTGGCGCGCTTCTCGATCAGCAGGTCGACGGCGCGCTCGTGGGTCATCTCCTCGACCGTGTCGCCGCGGGGAATGGTCACGTTGGTCTCGCCGTCGGTGATGTACTCGCCGTAGCGGCCGGCCTTGATGACAATCGGCTTCTCGCTGGTGGGGTCCACGCCCAGCTCCTTGAGCGGAGGTGTTGCGGTGCGGCCGCGGCCGCGCTTGGGCTGCGCATAAATGGCCAGCGCCTCTTCGAGGCCGATCTCCAGCAGCTGGTCCTCTGTCTCGAGCGAACGGGAGTCCGTGCCCTTCTTCAGGTAAGGCCCGTAGCGCCCGTTCTGAGCGGTGATGTCGTCCCCGGACTCGGGGTCGGTGCCCACCACGCGCGGGAGTGACATCAGAGTGAGAGCGTCCTCAAGGGTGACGGCCTCCAGCTGCATGGACTTGAACAGCGAGGCGGTCTTGGGGCGCTCTTTGGTGTCCTCGGGCAGCACCTCAGTCACATACGGCCCAAAGCGACCGGACTTGGCGACAATGGTGCGACCGGAGTCCGGGTGGGTGCCCAGCTCGCGGTCGTCGCCGCCCTGGGTCTTGAACAGCTCTTCGGCCTTAGCCACGTTGAGCTCGTCGGGCGCCAGTTCCTCGGGAACCGAGGCGCGCTCAAGCTCGCCGTCGACCTCGCGCTCTACGTAGGGGCCGTAGCGGCCCACGCGCACCGCGATGCCCTCGCCCAGATCGAAAGTGTTGATGGCGCGGGCGTCGATCTCGCCCAGGTCCTCGACCAGGTGCTTGAGGCCTTCCTCGCGCCCGTGGCCCGCAGACCCGGAGCCAAAGTAGAACTGCTGCAGCCAGTCGGTGCGGTCGGCCTCGCCGGCGGCGATCTTGTCCAGCCCCAGCTCCATGTCCGCGGTGAAGTCGTAGTCGATCAGCCAGTCAAAGTGCTTCTCCAGCAGTCCCACGATCGAGAAGGCAATCCAGGTGGGAATCAGCGCCTGCTTGTCGATGCGCACATACCCGCGGGCCACGATCAGGTCCACCGTGGCGGCGTAGGTCGACGGGCGCCCGAACCGGCGGTCTTCGAGCTCCTTGATCATGGAGCCCTGCGTGAAGCGCGGCGGCGGGGAGGTCGCGTGGGTGACGGGCTCGAGGTCGGCCACTCCCACGGCCTGACCCTCGGCTAGGCGCGGCAGGCGCTTGTCGCCGTCCTCCTTGGCGGGAGTGTCGTCATCGTCGTAGCGGGACTTCTCGCGCGACTCCTCGTAGGCGGCCAGGAACCCGGGCTTGGTGATGATGGTGCCCGAGGCGGTGAACTCGACTGCGTGGTTGTTGCTCGACGTCGCCCCAATGCGCACGGTGGAGGTGGTGCCCTCAGCATCGGCCATCTGGGAAGCGACGGTGCGCTTCCAGATCAACTCGTACATCTTGAACTCTTCGCCGCGCAGCTCTGCCCGCACGGACTCGGGGGTGCGGAATGCGTCGCCTGACGGGCGGATCGCCTCGTGCGCCTCTTGCGCGTTGGTGTCCTTGCTCGCGTATGTGCGGGGGGCCTGTGCGACGGAGTCAGCGCCGTACAGGTCCGCGGCCTGGGCCCGGGCGGCCCGCAC
>Ga0307966_1002412_pt1 | contig 14182 bp, 13 predicted proteins | sample OrgLakmetagen646_FD_203141 | JGI IMG/M metagenome (GOLD analysis project Ga0307966, IMG submission 203141) | Saline water microbial communities from Organic Lake, Antarctica - #646 | ecosystem: Environmental > Aquatic > Non-marine Saline and Alkaline > Saline | place: Antarctica: Organic Lake... | reverse complement strand
CCGTCGCCATTGTCACCGGCTCCTCCTCCGGTATCGGCGCCGCCATCGCCCGCCTGTTTGCCGAACACGGCTGCCACGTGGTGATCAACTACAGTAACAATGAGGACGGCGCCCGGGCGGTAGCCGCAGACTGCGAGAAGCTCGGTGTAAAAACCCTGGTAATGCGCGCCGATGTGGCGGAAGACGCCGATTGCCGCGCCCTGGTAGACGCCACCCTGGACCAGTTGGGCCGTGTCGATATCCTGGTAAACAACGCGGGCACCACGAAATTCTGTGATCACGCCAACCTCGACGGCCTCGACAAACAGGACTTCCTCGACCTGTACGCCGTCAATACCGTGGGCCCCTATCAGATGACCCGTGCCGCCGAGAAAGCCCTGCGAGCCAATGGTTCGGGACACATCATCAACATGGCTTCCATTGCCGGCCTCGCTGGTATCGGCAGTTCCATTGCCTATGCCGCCTCGAAGGGAGCCCTGGTAACCATGACCCGATCCCTGGCCCGCGTCATGGGCCCGGAAGTCCGGGTCAATGCCGTCTGTCCCGGTTTCGTGCAGGGTGAATGGTTGAAAAAGGGCCTGGGCGAAGACAAGTACGACGCATTACTGGACAAGACCAGGCGTGCCTCGCCATTGCATGATGCCGCCTCACCGGAAACCGTGGCCGACGTCTGTCTTGGCCTGATCATAGGAGGCGACCTGACCACCGGCGAAACCATACTCATTGACGGCGGCGCTCACCTGGGTATGGCACCGGTGCGTCGCTGACAGCCCTGCTAAAAAATGGTCCTACTTCGAATCCAGGAGAGGGCCCTGACATAAGCAATAAATCCGGCCGTCTGATCGGCAGCGCCAGCGAGGGGCGTAATCCTCGACTTCTCTGGGGCGGTCGACCAGATACTGTGCTAGCCAATCGTAGCGCATGGCTCGGTTAAGCAATTGTTTTTTGCGGTAAAATTGGAGGCGCGGGTCGGAATCGAACCGGCGTTAACGGAGTTGCAGGCCCTCGCCATGAGAAGCTTTAAAGCATTGGTTTTCAAAGGTTTAAAGAGTTTATATAAAGTAGTATCTACGCTCAGTCCAAGCTTTTGGAAGCTAATAATATCAATATGTTACGTTTTCGTTTTCGCAGTAGTTTTCTTCAAACTACACCCTGAAGATGTCTCCGCGAAACCGTAGGAAGTGAGGTAATGGTTTTTAGGGAAACAGCTATGATGTAATTAAATCAAATCACGGCTCTTCAAAAGGACTACGAAGATGATCAAGGCAGCGAAAATTACTTCATGGATTTTGTTCCTTGTAATTGGTGCTTCTGCAGGGACTGCCTGGATCATAGCGCCGACTTTTGGTTTTGTATTTACTGCCCCAGCCATCCTTTTACTACTGGTTCAGCTAATTGCGTTTAGGTGCGAATCCACAATAGCAGACCAATTTTTTGCTTGGACCGATCTTTTTTATTATATAACTGTCGGCGCTGTAATCGGTGTTGGTTCTATTTTTTTACCCCAAATTGATGAAGTTTTTAGCTTAGATGCCGAAATCACTTATGACAACGCCAAGAAACAATTGCCTGAGGCAGAAAAAATCGCAAAAAATGCTGCAATCGTTCACCAGGACTTTAATAAGAGCTTGGATAACTTTTCGGATAAAGAAATTGGGGACTGTGTGGCTAGGCAATTAGCTGAGTCTGCTAGTGAATCATTTGAACTTTATGACAGGGATGATGAGATTTCTTTGTTGGGGTCCAAAGCGCCCCCTGGCTGTGAGTTTCAGATCCTCCTTCTTGAGGGTACCGCAAGGGCTTGGGGGGAAGCACTTGTAACGGAAAATCGCGTTACTGATCTTCGTGAGGTTGTTAATCGCGAAGGCTTACCACTATGGACTTCTGAACAATTTATTTCGCCCCGCACCATCCAGTTTCTAATGCTGAAGTTGTTTCCGACCCTTCTTCTTTGTGGAGTAATACTGAAAGTCGGCAAAACAACATTGGCTATTAGAAAATGTAGTCCAACGGACTAGCTAATCTGCCATCTTGTCACCAGGTCACCAGGTCACCAGGTCACCACTTTGAGTCCCCGCACGGCATCATAACCCATCGAAAATTGCTTAGGGCGCCAAATGCGTATTCCGGCGAACGTGACCGATTTGCACACGGCCATCACGCTGGAGTGGGTTTTGTACTCTGAGCGGTCACGATGGGTCAACTGATTCCGTATTTTGAGCCTTGGCTTTTCGCAGTGATTCCCCCTTCAGATTGAGTCGGTGAGCGCCGTGCAGGAGCCGGTCCAGGATGGCGTCTGCAAGCGTGGCGGAGCCGATGTAGTCGTGCCAGTGTTCGGTCGGTAACTGGCTTGCGATCAGGGTTGAGCCTCTACCGTGCCGATCTTCAATTACTTCCATCAGGTCCTGCCGTTGTAGCGCTGTGACCTTCTGCATGCCCCAGTCGTCAAGGATCAGCAAGTCAGTTTTCAACAACTGGTTCATCAGCCTCGCATAGCTGCCATCGCCGTGTGCGATGCGTACCTGCTCGAACAGGCGCGGTACCCGCAGGTAACGAACCGAGAGGCCCTGCCGGCAGGCCTGGTTACCCAGGGCACACGCCAGCCAGGTCTTGCCGCAACCAGTCGGCCCGGTGATGCACAGATTCAGCGATTGGCGGATCCAGTCACAACTGGCCAGTCCGGCCATGCGGGAGCGTTCCAGCCCTCGCGGGTGGCGGTAATCGATGTCTTCAATGCAGGCCGGTACCCGCAGTCGGGCCGCTTTAAGCAGCCGATCCAGCCGGCGGTTTTCCCGGTGCAGTAGCTCCCGATCCACCAGCAGGGCCAGGCGTTCCTCGAACGCCAGATCGTGGGTTTCAGGTTGTGATCGTTGTTGTTCCAGGGCGTCGCACATGCCGGTCAGCTTGAGTTGGCGCAGGGTATCGAGGGTGTTTTGAGTCAACATCAGTTTCTCCGGGATCAGTGGTAGTAGTGGGGGCCGCGAACGTTGGTGTGAACAGGCAGATCGGTCAGTTCCGGTTCTTCCTCGGCCAGTGGCAGCGGGAGCTGATCCAGCCCCTGCTTCAGGATCGAGGTGATGCTCTGGTAGCTGGCAGAGTTGATAGCCAGCGCCCGGCCACAGGCCTGCTCAAGGCGATCACGGCTGTAGCGACGGCTGAGGTTCAGCAGACCCAGACAGGCCCGGTAGCCATGCTCCGGGTGAGGTCGATCCTTGAGTTGAACCTGTACCACTTCCAGGGTGCCGGGACCGATGTCTTTGGCCCAGTTCAGGAAGCGCCCCGGCGACCAGTTCTGATGGGCCTGGTGGGCTTTGGGCATGTGTTCGGTCAGGGTAACGAAGCGGCCCTTGCCGTGACGGGAGTGCAGCGCCACCCGTTGCCCCTTGTGCATGACCTCCATGGCGGTATCGGTGACCCGCACATCCAACTTCACCCCCACCAGGGCATGAGGCACGCTGTACAGCCGTTTGTCGATCTCGATGTGGTAGTCAATGCCCGGTCGCGCCTTGCGCCACTCGGCGTAGACGTAGGGTGTTGCTGGCAGAGGTCTCAGCGCTGGCCGATCCAGTGCCTCGAACAGGCTCTGACGGCTCTCCGTCCGCCCCTGGAAGGGGCGCTGGTTCAGCGCCGGTAGCAGGTCTGCAATAGCAGCGTTCAGTTCGGCCAGGGAGAAGAACGTCTGGTGCCGTAACCGGGCCAGGATCCAGCGTTCCACCAGCAGTACGCCGGCTTCGGCTTTTGCCTTGTCCTTGGGCTTGTAGGGGCGTGCTGGCAAGACCGCTGTCTGGTAGTGGGTGGCCAGTTCCGCGTAGGTCTCGTTGATCTTCGGGGTGTATCGATCCGCTTTGGTGACGGCTGCCTTGAGATTGTCGGGCACCAGCAGCTCAGCTACTCCGCCGTAGAACGTCAGCATCCGCTGGTGGGGGGCGATCCAGTCCGGCAGGCTCTGGCTCCAGGTCGCCTCGGCGAAGGTATAACTGGACGCGCCTAGCACAGCCACAAAGACCTGAGCCTTGCGCATCTCGCCGGTGCGACGATCCACCACCGGAACCGTGGGGCCGCAGTAGTCGATAAAGATCTTCTCACCGGCCCGGTGAACCTGGCGCATGCTGCGCCGCTGCCGGCCACGCCAGAGCCGGTAGTGGTGGCAGAACTGGCTGTATCGGCGGGCTTTGTCGCCGTGGCGCTCGACGTACTCGGCCCACAGCAGTTGCAAGGTCACGCCCTTGGTCTTGAGTTCCTGGTGAGCCTGGAAGTAGTCGGGCTCGGCAAAGCGTGAGGGCGGTGTCCTGGCCGGGAACAGCAGCGCTTCAAGCCGCACTTCGTCCACATCCTCTGGCAACGGCCAGGTGACACCCTGGACCTGAGCCAGGGTGACGTACTTGCCGATCACGCCTTTGGAGAGGCCGCAGGCACGAGCAATGCGCTCATGGCTCAGGCCCGCTTCGTACTTGAGGCGCAAGACCTCGATAATCTGTCGCATTGGAATCCTCGCAGCCGGCATCCGCTCTTCCTCATCATGAAAAAGGAACGGGTATGCCGGATAAAATTGAAGAATTCCAGCGCTTTGGCAGTGATTCCGGGGGAACGTGACCGAGGATTCCGGCATCGTGACCGGCGATTCCGGAAAACTACCCGAAATCGGTCACGATAAAACGGAATGAGCGGTCACGATCGCCCGGAACAGGCGGTCACGTTCAAACGGAATGGGTGGTCACGATGGTGCGGAATACGCACCAAAGTTGACTAAATATTACTCGTATAGATCAGTGACACTCTGATCAGGAATCAGATGCCAATGAAAATTCGAGTGGACGAATCGCTACACGGAAAACTCAACCGTTTGCTTCAATAGTGCAGCGACGATCTTCCGCGACATAGCTGCTTTAACATATGCGAGTCGCCCATGCGGGCAGAGTGCCAAAAATGAGCCGTATTTTTCTCAGCCATTCGAGTCACGACAACGTCCACTGGCAAGCCCCCGAGATCTTGCGCACACTCAACGAGGATTTGCTTTTTTACTTCGGTTCGATAGATGCGGAAATCGAAGAATTCGAAATTCAAGTACAAAAAGCGTATCAAATGGACTGTCTGGCAACGCTTCCAGATCCTATATGGCAAGGTGCTTTGAACCACCACGGGGAACACCTCGCTTTTAAGAAACAGAAAGCAATCGAAACACTTGAACGACTAAAGAAAGCGTCGCCGTCCTATCCATTCAAACCGTCTGTCATTGAGAAGCTGTCGGAAAAGCTTGGGGTTTACCCGGTGTTCGCCCGTCTCGACTTAATTATTTACAGCGGGAATTGGCAGCCCTCGCCCGAGTTCACGAGACTGATCGACAAAGGCTTCGAGCTAAAAAAACATCCTGAAACAACCACGACTGACATGGAGCGATTCGAACAGGAGCTCGCTGAAGCAGGCATAGAAGACCAATTGGCTTGGCTTCCACCTTGGATTAGGGCAATTTCTCTGTATCGAACGGAGCGCTTTGTCGAGGCTTTACCGTACTTCGAGCAGGCCTTTGAATTGGGAAAATATAGAGCGGGAAAAAGCCAGTACCTTTTGGTCAATCAATACCTCGAAGCCTGCGCAAAAGCCAATTATCGAGGGAAGTTCAATAAAGGACTCGACTGGGCAAGCTATGCTGGAATTAAGGTCCGGTGGATTCGAGATGAAGAGCAGACTAAGGAAGTCGTCGATCGGGCATTTGAAATCCTTAAAATGGGGACATACATTGTTTGACCGGTTTTGGTAGAGAGCTAAACATGCTTTTTCGAACCGCCATGTCTGGGACTGACTAAAGGCAATAGTAGAACGGGATCAAATTCACTTAGAGCTTCGCAGTCCGGCACAAGTTGATAACTCAAACGTGATGATTCGAAGATAGCGGCTGTTAAAACCGCCACTTTAATTGCACTGCTGAGAAGTGGCCTACATCAAGCTCCCAGTCACTAAACATCGTATCGATGGAATTTTTGACTGGCACAGGTCACACGTTTCTGACGAACACATTACCTTGGAAGGAACCAGAAGTCAGGGGCTAGTTTTCGCAGTTTTTTCGCAGTTTTTTCGCACCAAAAAGTGATCAACAATTGACCGGTGTAAGACGATGATATAAAAGGAAATAATGGAGGCGCGGGTCGGAATCGAACCGGCGTTAACGGAGTTGCAGTCCGCTGCATGACCACTCTGCCACCGCGCCTGGAAAAGTTCGAAGGGGATTCGACACTTTTTGCTCTCAGCTGGGCATTGAGAGACTGTGCTGATTGGAGCGGGAAACGAGATTCGAACTCGCGACCCCAACCTTGGCAAGGTTGTGCTCTACCACTGAGCTATTCCCGCTTGATCAACGAGGGCGTATTCTACGGATTCGCCCGATTGCGTCAACCTCTTTCGGGAAATTTGTTTTACTTCAGGTGCTAACACATGTCGTCCCCCGGCCAGCTTGCAATAGATCGCAACCGTCTGAATTTAAGCGGAGACTGGACCCTCATCCACTATGCCCGCCTCAGAGCTGAGATCCCACCAAGAGGCGAAATTTCCTCATCGCTTCTGGCCACCGCCGATCTGACTCGGATTAACACACTGGATACGGCCGGTGCATCGCTGCTGGTAGAGCTGCTGGGGGTCGATCAGTTGGAGCAGTTAGTATCCCGCACCCCTCGCCTGAGCGATGAAAGACGCGGGCTGATCCGTATTGTGCTGGACTCAATGGCGGAGGCTGCGGAGGTTCCCCGCCAAAGACCGTTGTCAGCCAGGGACTTTCTGGCGCGAATCGGTCGTGACGTCACGAATGTCTTGGCACACCTCCGGCTGCTCGTCGGTTTCGCCGGCCAACTGATCGTCACCTGCCTGGTTATCCTGCCGCAGCCGGGGCGTTGGCGGGTCACCTCATTCGTCTCGCACCTGCATCAGACCGGCCTGAGTGCCCTGCCCATTGTTGCGCTGCTGTCATTTCTGGTAGGCGCGGTAGTGGCGTTTCTGGGCGCCACGGTTCTGGACGAGTTCGGAGCGACGATTTACACGGTCGACCTGGTTGCTTTTGCATTTCTGCGGGAGTTTGGCGTCATGCTTTCGGCTATCTTGGTGGCAGGCCGCACCGCCAGCGCATTTACCGCACAGCTGGGCTCGATGAAGGTCAATGGGGAAATAGATGCCATAAGAATTCTGGGGCTCAGCCCGATGGAACTTCTGGTGATACCCCGAGGGCTCGCGATGGCGGTATCCCTTCCGATACTGACCCTGGTGGCGACAGTGAGCGGTATCGTGGGTGGGTCGCTGGTGTGTATTCTTACCCTCGATATCGCCTTGCCCCAGGTACTGAACATTCTGGAAACCAGAATTCCGGTTATTCACTTCTACATGGGCATGATCAAGGCACCGGTCTTCGCGTTTGTCATTGCCATGATCGGCTGCCTTGAGGGCTTCAAAACCAGCGGCAGTGCCCAATCGGTCGGTGAGCACACCACCTCGGCCGTGGTACAGTCTATTTTCATGGTGATCCTGCTGGACGCGATAGCCGCCATATTTTTCATGGAGATGGGATGGTGAGAACCCCCACGGAAAAACGATCAAAGGTGATCAGAGTCAAAGGATTGAGCAACCATTTTGGCAGCCAGTCCGTCCATGAAAATCTCAGCCTTGATGTCTACAGCGGGGAGATTCTCGGCGTGGTTGGGGGTTCCGGCACAGGAAAATCAGTGCTCCTTCGTTCAATCGTCGGGTTGCATTCGCCGGATGCGGGCAGCATCGAAATTTTAGGGCAGCAACTCGCATCGCTTGACGCAAAACAGCGCCCGGATCTCGAGCGCAGACTGGGTGTGTTGTTTCAGGGAGGCGCACTTTTCACTTCACTGACTTTGCTGGAAAACATTGCCCTGCCCCTGATCGAACATATCCGGCTCGGCAGGGATGACGCCGAACATCTGGCCCGAACCAAGCTGGCATTGGTCGGTTTGCCTGCCAACGCGGCCCACAAATACCCGGCCATGCTGTCAGGTGGCATGGTCAAGCGCGCTGCTCTGGCCAGGGCGCTGGTATTGGACCCGGAAATCCTGTTTCTGGATGAACCCACCTCAGGCCTTGACCCGATCGGCGCGGCTGCTTTCGACCGGCTGATCGTCACCCTGCGCAACGCACTTGGATTCACGGTTTTTCTGGTAACCCACGATCTGGATACTCTCTACACCGCCTGCGACCGGATTGCCGTACTGGCAGATCGCCGGGTTCTGATCACCGACACCCTGGCCAATGTGGAGGCCACCGACAACGAGTGGATACGCGCCTATTTTCATGGCCCCAGAGGTCGCCAGGCGAAATCCGCTTCGGTTAACCGCAAGAAGGAGGCCTGATTATGGAGCCAAGGGCGCATCACGTTCTGATTGGCCTGTTTGCGCTGGCGGCAATGGCCAGCGGACTTTTCTTCGCTTTGTGGCTCAACAACTCGGATAACGACCGGGATTACACCTGGTACGAAATCGTTTTTGATCAGGGAGTGAGTGGCCTGACGGAAGGGAGCCCTGTTAAATACAGTGGCATCCGGGTTGGCGATGTCGCCCTGCTGAGACTTGACCCGGACGACCCCCGCAATGTCAGGGCCCTGGTTAGAATCTACAGCCAGGTGCCGATCCGGGAAAACACCCGGGCAGGTCTGGCGATCACGAATATTACCGGCAGCATGAGTATTGAACTGGAAGGCGGCACACCCGGCAGTCCGATTCTTGAGGGTTCCCGCGATCAGCCGCCGCTGATTCAGGCTGAACCCTCGGCGCTGAATTCGCTGGTCGCCACCGGGGAAAGCCTTCTGCAGAAACTCGACCAGTTGCTGACCAACTCCAACAGGATAATGTCCGACCGGAACATTGATAATCTGACCCGCAGCCTGGCCAACCTGCAGGCGTTATCGGGCGGATTGATGGCCCGGCGTGACGAAGTGAACGGCATATTCGAGAGCTTGCAGGGAATCACCCGCGAGACCCGCGTCACGCTGGATACCTATCAGCGTGTGGGGCGCCGGGCAGACGCACTGCTTAATAACGAGGTGGAATCATTACTTGGCTCCGCCACCAATGCGAGCCAAACCCTGGAACGGGCAACCACGCGTCTTGACCGGCTCATTGAGCAGAACCAGGCTGCACTCAACCGCGGTTTGCAGGGAGTCGGTGAGCTCGGGCCAACTTTGCGGGACATGAGAGCAATGCTGAACAGTCTTGATAGCCTGATCAGTCACCTGGAGGAAGATCCGGCGGGCCTTTTACTGGGCAAAGAGCCCTTGCAGGAGTTCAGTCCATGACGATTCGCTATGCCGTTTTAATGTTGGGCGCGCTGGCAATGGTCAGTGGATGTTCCCTGCTGCCGGAGCGCCCGGCAAAAGCAACCTACATGCTGCGTGCTCCCGATGTAGCGCCAACAGACCAGCACCCCGTTGCACTGACCCTGCGCGTGCTGACGCCCCATGCCGAGGCGCCGCTGAGCGGCAACAGTATTCTGGTCAATCCCCGGGGAGAGTCTATCCAGGCGTACGGGGGCGCTCGCTGGAGCAAGCGCCTGCCACTGCTTGTTCGTGATCACTGGATCGAGGGATTGCGGCAAAGTGGCGGGCTGAAAGCCGTCGTGACCGAGACCAGCGATGCGATGAGCAACCTGGTACTGGGCAGCAACCTGACACGGTTCCAGCTTCACTATCCCGATGGCGAGCCTGAGGTGGTTGTTCAGCTTGACGTGCAGTTGCTGGAAACAACAACCAGAGAGGTAGTGGCGACGCAGCGCTTCCGGGTGAATGAAAGAACGGCTGACCAACCGGCTGAAGCCGTCATTTCAGGCTTCAGCGATGCCAGCCAGGCCCTCACGGAGAATCTGGTGGCCTGGCTGCTGGACGTCAGTCAGGAAATTTACGGGGAAACAGATCAGGCCAGGCCGCCCTCAGATACAGAATCATCGACCACAAGGTGAGTCCGGCGGCAACATAAAGCAGCGCCAGACCGGCCCAGGTCCAGGTTTCACCTACCGGGAAGGCCAGCAGCAATGTGATGGATGTCATTTGCGCGGTCGTTTTGATCTTGCCAATGTAGGACACCGCAACACTCGCCCGGCTGCCAATTTCCGCCATCCACTCCCGTAACGCGGAAATGACGATTTCACGGCCGATTATGACGGTAGCAGGAATGGTTAAAACAAAGCTTGAGTGCGCCTCGACCAGCACTGTCAGCGCCACGGCCACCATCAGTTTGTCGGCGACCGGGTCAAGAAAGGCGCCGAAAGGCGTGGTCTGATCAAGGCGGCGGGCCAGATACCCGTCCAGCCAGTCGGTGCCGGCCGCCAACGCAAAAATTGCGGCGCTCACAAAATAGCTCCACTGCAGCGGCAGATAGAAAATAATCACGAATACCGGAATCATGGTAATCCGCGACAGCGTGAGGATGTTCGGTAAATTCATGTGTTCCCTACTCGTCGTGCAGCGCTGCGTAGATTGCTTCTGCCAGGTTGCGACTGATGCCCTGAACCTTGCTCATTTCTTCGACACTGGCTTTTTTCAGATCCTGAATGCCGCCGAAGTAACGGATCAGGTCCCGACGGCGCTTTGGCCCGACACCATCGATCCCCTCCAGTGTTGAACTGCGGCGTTTCTTGTCTCGCCGTGCCCGGTGGCCGGTGATGGCAAACCGGTGGGATTCATCCCGTATATGCTGGATCAGGTGCAACGCCGGTGAATCAGCGGGCACTCTGAAAACAGCGTCGGTCAGCGCATCAATCAACTGCTCCATTCCGGCGCGGCGTGTCACGCCCTTGGCAACACCGATCAGCGGGATATCCGATATTCCAAGTTCATCAAATACGGCCCTGGCAATACCAAGCTGGCCTTTACCACCATCGATGAATACCAGGTCCGGGCGCTTGCCCTCGCCTGATATCACCCGCTTGTAACGGCGGGTCAAAACCTGACGCATGGCTGCGTAATCATCGCCGCCGGTCACACCCTCGATATTGTATAAACGATAGTCACTTTTGAGAGGCCCATTCTCGTCGAAAACCACACAGGATGCGACCGTGTTTTCCCCCTGGCTGTGGCTGATATCAAAACATTCCATACGCGACGGCGTTTCCGGCAACTCCAGTAGATCACGCAGCGCAAGCAGTCGGCGGTAGACGGTTTCCTTGCTTGCCAGGTGGGTCAGCAGGGTTTGACGGGCGTTGGTCATCGCGAGCTCTACCCAGCGCTTGCGCTCACCGCGCACATTCTTCCGCACGCGGGTGTCCCGGCCAGCGGTTTCTGTTAGCGCCTGGGCAAGCAATTCCTGGCCATCCACGTCGACCGGCACCAGAATGTCCGGGGGAATCTCTCGTCGCGTACTTCCCCCGAAATAATACTGGCCAAGAAACGCGCTCAGCAGCTCCCCCTCGGACTGTTCGATGCTGTAGCGGGGGAAGTAATCCTTGGTGCCCAGCACCCGCCCCCCCCGGACGATGATCACAACGATGCAGACAACCCCCGCGTCCTGGGCGATGGCGATAACGTCGGCATCGCCGCCCTCGCCATCCACGCTCTGCTGCTCCTGTACGTGACGAAGGTAATTAATCTGGTCGCGATAGGCGGCTGCCTTCTCGAAATCCAGGGATTTGGACGCCTCTTCCATGGCCGCCAGCAGGTCCTGGAGGATCGCCGGGTTTTTCCCCTCCAGAAACATCGTCGCCCTGCGAACGTCGGCAAGGTAGTCTTCAGGGGAAATGAACCCGACGCAGGGCGCCGTGCAGCGGTTAATCTGATACTGCAAGCAAGGTCTGGTACGATTACGGAAATAGCTTTCACTACAGGATCTTATACGGAATATCTTTTGTAGAATATTAAGACTTTCCTTGACGGCACCGGAACTCGGGAATGGCCCATACCAGGTGCCCCCGCCTTTTTTGGTTCTGCCCCGCCTGAAAGTAAGCGATGGATAATCATCGTGGGCGGAGCGGTAAATATACGGGTAGGATTTGTCGTCACGGAGCAGGATATTATAGGGCGGACGAAGGGATTTGATCAGATTCTGCTCGAGAAGCAGAGCCTCGGTCTCGCTGCCGGTAATAGTCACTTCGACCGATTCGATGCGCGCAACCAGAGCTTCCGTTTTTGGTGCCAGCCCGGACTTGCGGAAATAACTGCTGACCCGTTTCTTGAGATTGCGGGCCTTGCCAACGTAAAGGACCCCACCGGCACCATCGTACATACGATAGACGCCCGGCCTCTCGGTCAGTCGTTTCAGGAAATGCTTTACGTCGAAAGCGCTGTCCTGCGGTTCGTCAGACCTGGTCGGCATCGAGCAACCCGAGCCTGACTGCCATAAGCGCCAATTCCACATCGCTGGAAATTTCCAGCTTCTCGAAGATTCTGTAGCGGTAGCTGTTGACTGTTTTCGGGCTCAGGCAGAGTTTGTCCGAGATGTCCTGCACTTTCTGGCAGTCCACTACCATCATGGCAATCTGCATCTCGCGCTCGGACAGCCTGTCGAACAGTTGCAGTTGACCGTCCTCGTCGCGCACATCGCCCCCCAGCTGTTTGAGGGCCATTTTCTGGGCGATTTCCGGGCTGATGTAGCGTTGGCCGGAGTGCGCCATACGGATGGCGCGGACCATTTCCCTGATGTCGGCGCCCTTGGTGATGTAGGCCGTGGCACCAGCCTGCATGACGCGCGTCGGATAGGGGTCATCTGCACAGGCCGTGACCACGATTACGCGGATAGAATCGTCGATTCGGAGAATACGTCGAGTTGCTTCAAGGCCACCAATACCCGGCATGCGGATATCCATCAGCACAATATCGGGCCGGTCCCGACGAACGAAGTCCACGGAGTCCTCGCCGGAGCACGCCTCACCAATGACTTCGAGGTCCGGGTTGTCGGCCAGCATCCGGGTAATACCGGAACGGACCAAATCATGGTCGTCTACAACCAATACCCTGATCAAACTCCACCTCACGCCTGGCATGAATTACAACGATCCGGATTGTACCGGTTAGCAACCGTATTCGATAGCAGCATATCGACTACATAAACGCGAAACCAACACTATCGGGGCGGACTGAGGCCCGCCGTGTTTTCTACCGGGTCGAACCAGACAACCAGTTCCCGTCGCCTGACCGCAGCCAGGACCCGGTCCTTCTCTGCCATCGGATTTTCCGAGTCATTAAGCCCGTGATAACGAGTGCAGTACTCATTAACAAGTCCGTCAAGCTGATCTTCGGAAAGCAGCTCGACGTCCACCACAAATTTTTCTTCACGTGGATCTGGCTGGGGCTCCTGACCTGTTTCATCGTGCATCATGCGCTCTGCCTGAAAGCTTTAATGGTAATGGGTTTGAGACGTTTGTAGAAGGTCATCGGGGACCCTTTAAACTATAATCTCCGGCACGCTAACCTGTCAGCCTGATAATAGCCAAGACAACGCAGAGGAGTAACCGGGCGATGAGCCAGCAAAAACTGAACATGTTGATCAGTGGCAGGGTGCAGGGCGTGGGATACCGGGCCTCGACGGTCGACAAAGCTCTCAGCCTTGGCCTCACAGGCTATGCCAGAAACCTGTCCGACGGGGGCGTGGAAGTGGTCGCTGAAGGTGCTGCCGAATCCCTTATGTCCCTCAAACAATGGTGCGGCGACGGACCGCCCGCGGCCGTCGTCGACGACATCCAGGCAACCACCGGCACGGCTACCGGCGAGTTCACTGATTTTGAAGTGCGATAGCGACGGACCCGATGATTTTGCTCGATACCTTTCTTCAGACCCTCGAGACAACGCTGCCGGTGTTTGCCATGGTTTTCATCGGCCTGGGCCTCAGGCGCCTGGGCTGGATAGATTCGGCGTTTATCAACACGGCCTCTGCCCTGGTCTTCCGAGCGACTCTGCCCACTCTGGTTTTTTTGAGCATTGTACGTGCAGACCTGGACACCGCGCTTAACCCCGCCCTGCTGATTTTTTTTGCGGCCGCCACTCTGGCCAGCTTCCTCCTGAGCTGGGTTTGGGCACTACGTGCGGTGCCTCTGGCTGATCGCGGCGTCTACGTTCAGGGGGCCTTCCGGGGCAATTGCGGTATCGTCGGCCTGGCTCTGGCGGCGAGCCTTTACGGTGATTATGGCTTGTCGGCGGGCGGCCTGTTGCTGGGCGTGGTTATTGTGTCCTACAACACCCTGTCCGTCATTGTTCTTA
>Ga0307966_1002409_pt1 | contig 14184 bp, 15 predicted proteins | sample OrgLakmetagen646_FD_203141 | JGI IMG/M metagenome (GOLD analysis project Ga0307966, IMG submission 203141) | Saline water microbial communities from Organic Lake, Antarctica - #646 | ecosystem: Environmental > Aquatic > Non-marine Saline and Alkaline > Saline | place: Antarctica: Organic Lake... | reverse complement strand
TTTCCCCCCAAAAATGGACACCCTAGTTGCCGTCTAGGCTTTGACAGCAGTGACGTAGAGGCTCGACAAGGCTCGACCTCGTCGAGCCTCGACTAGAGGCTGGCACACCCTTAATTTTGAGGTTGCAAGTGCCAGGGGGCTTCAACATCGTGGGCACGCCCAGCTTCACCAAAAAGGCCACACCCCAACCTGTTACTTAGCCTTCCATGATTGCTTGCATTTTGCGATACACCCCTTCACTGTCCTCAGTCTTAACGATGTTGCTGTCTGAGCATGAACACAGAACTTTGCCAAGCTGGCACACGCATGGTAAGAAATGAGGATAAAACTGTTGCGTGACATCTACCAATTGGACAAAGAACTGTTGCTAGTCACATACTGGAAGAGGTGGAACAGAAAGAAACCTACCAAGGAACCGACAAAAAGGAAACCAAAACAATATGTCAACGTTGGCCGAGTGCAATGAGAAAGCGGACAAAATTTGCATGCATGACTTGGCACGGCCAGGGCTTTCATGCTTTGCTACAGATGGATGCGCACCTCTTTAAAAGCGACGCTGGTGTTTAGGAAGCTGCGATGCGGCTGTGGTCCTTTGAGCTCGGGATCGTATTCCAAGGCGCCTACCACGTCCATTACATACTGCTCCTGCAAAGTTGCAGAGGAAGCAACAAGGAAGAGGCACCAGAGTTGTGGCGCAGTTCCAAGGAATGCATTGATGTCTTGGAACTCGCTCTGATGCACCACTCTAGTCGATACTGCAGTGCAACCGTTGGTCCTTTGGCGTTGACGAGTCTAGGCAGGTGGCCTGTTTTTTAAGGCAGCATTTGACCATTGTGGCAAGCACCGCCTGTTTGTATCGTACACAGCAGTGCAGGGAGCCCCCCTCTACCATGTGCCAACGCATTATGATGGTGAACTGAATTTAAATAGGGTTCAGGCGGCTATTCAAATATAAGGCTACATAAAGAGCTTGATGCTTGTCAGGGTGGCACAAAGGTACGTGGGGAAAATGGCAAGAAGGTCTATGAAGACTGGCAAAAACTTTGCGACTTGCAAATCATGAAATAGTGCACCAAAGCAACGCTGTGGGTAAACTCGTACACAAGCATTTGCACATCAACCCACACCCTCTGTCACGCTCTACACACACATACACACACGTACACACACACGTACACACACAGCATGTTGTATACCGCGGAATCGCAATGCCCTTACTTTGAGCAGCTCCTCCAGCACGCCTGCATCATTTAGCATGATGGCACCTTTGACAGCCCCGTACATGTGAGCCAATGTGACACCATCATCCAGGTCCTCTGCCTGCTTGAACACATCAAGGAGCTTTGGAATCCAGTTGGGCTTCAGTAACACAGGCACCAAGCGCTCTTGAGCAAAGGGGGGAGCAGTGTTGAGCACCTGGAAGGAGGAGGGAGAGCTAGTGGATGATTGATTGGTTTGCGTGGTCAGTGCGGACAGCTAAGTAATTTATGCTGGAAACGATGGGCTGCAAGCAGGCAACAGCAGTGAGCCTAAAAGAATGCTGCTGCAGCTGGTGTGTGTTCCTTGGAGGCGCTGAGCCCTGTACCCCCACCCTAAATGCAGCCACCCCACCATCTGCTCTCCTCCAATCTACCAGCCACAGAGCTGCATTCCCAGCATTTACCCTGGCTGTCGCAGTTAGCTGCCATACCTGGCCCCCAAACAATGCTGTCGCGCTAGTGCCTTACCCTGGAAATCTCCTCGATGGTGCCAAATTCAGGCCAAGGGAGCTCCATCCCCTTGTCATCAACGTAGATGAGTTCTCCTGTGTGGCGGGCAAGCAGCGCATGCATGCAAGAGTGTAAGTGCAACAGCATGTTGCCAGTCTGAGCTAGTCTGCTGGTCCATCGGGGCTCATTCGCTGCATTTGTATTCCTTGCCTGCAACACAACTAATTCTTCTAAACCCACCGCTCGGTTCTCTTTCGTGCTTGGGGCCTGCAGCAGTGACATGAGCAATAACTAAGGTCAGTATGCCGTATGAGCATTTAATCGCATTGCAAGCGCTGCGTGTGGACTGCTCACCTTCTGAAGCGCGCTTCTGCACCTCTGCCTGAACCTGCACGATTTGGTTCCTGCATGCGGCACGTGTACATGCATGTGCATGATATTGCAGGTGCACGCACATGTGACGTGCTGTGCTGGTGTTAGGGGGAAAATTTATTGCATCCTTCTGCTTCAGCTGATTAGCACCGTGCCTTGAGCAGCGCTCTCCTCCCTTCCACCATACATTGCGTGAATCACATGTGTCCTGTGTGCTCAACCGTGCTGTGCTCTGCCACCTTCGCCCCCATGGGTACGGTACGATGGACAGCCACCCAACCCACCAAATGTGTTCACAGCCAATCTGCTCCTGGAAGCTGATGGCCACATCAGAGTTCAGCTCAAAGTCATGCCAGGTGATGATGGTGGATTCTGCAAGAGGACCAGAAACAGCAATTTTGCTGTCAGACAAACGTTGGAGCAAGTGTTCCCGAACTGTAAGCAGCCATCGGCCGACGCACCCTCGGCCCGCTGATACATCTGGTCTTCTGGCCGTATTTTGTGGACGAGCAGTGTTTTTTGGCTCTCCTCCGCGAGAATGAGCAGCCCCATGGCATTGGATTGCTGCGTGATGTCCGTGGAGGAGGGGAATCAAGGAATGAATTGGGGAATTGCAACAAAAAGAGAGGGAGGTGGGAAGATCGCAGTTGGGAGGGGAAGAAGGAAGGGTTTTGGGCCTGTATGTGTATGTGTGTATGTGTGTGTGTGTGTGCGAGCACATGCGTGTCCCTATGTACCCACTTCCATGTACTCCAGGCTGATGTGGCCTGTACCCTTGTCCAGCCATTCCCCATCACCAGAAAGCTTGTATACTTTGACTCGTGGAGTTGAGCTGGCTGCCATGCCATAAAATTTAAAAAAAATTACGTCTTATATTTAAGTAGTCATTACGAAAATTCCCTCAACCATTACATTGACCAACAACTATAGTTCTAGCAAGCTTCTGGTGGTGGCCGTGTCTTATAGCTCCTGTTTGTCTACAATATCATACATTGCTTCACACAGACCAGCTGTCTCAGCACAATTGGCCCAGCTGTCACTAGCTACACAACAGTTGATCTTCCTCTCTGATGGAACAGCAGCAGCAGCAACAGCAGAATTGTCTGACTGGCACTCTAGTGTGTGAGAATGATAGGTCAGGGGAGGCCTGGAGCCAGGAGCCGTGCATCTTGGGCATTGGTAGGCACGTCTTTTTGTCTACGGAGGCGAAATGCAAGCGCTTTTTCAAATTAACAACTTAACGCGCTCACAACATCCTCCCTCCTGTAATTACCTGCAGATGAAGCAGGGCGAGGCCCTGTCCTTGGGGCGATGGTCTACGCCGCAGCCGTGTTGCCAGAGTCTTTGGAGCTTTCTGGGAGGTGCGCGAGTTCAATTTGATAAAAGACGAGCGTTTATTTTCTTCCGTTTAAATGCATTTGCACATAGTTGTACAGACAATGCTCGTGTGTGGCTGTGTGTCCACTCACGCAGGGAGTTTGCAGACAGCAAAGTGCTCACTGCAGAAAAACGGGACTCGCTTTTTGAAGAAATCAGCAGCGACCCAAACATAGGATACTGTGCAGAAATCCTGTCCGCACAGTTTATTTCAGCATGCATGCTTTCCCGTGACCGGATCAGCCTCAACCTGATGGCCATGGAGTCCACTTACAAGATTATCCAAGCCATCCTTGCCAAAGGCTTCAAACTTACCAAGGTGGGCTCATCACCAGGATCGTGTGCTGTCAAAACGCACACTTCACCTTCCTTTGTAACTAACGGACCTCCTACCCTGCCTGCTCCTAGGTTTTTATTGATACCATTGGAGATGCAGAACGGTATGAGCAGCGGCTGGCAAAGCAGTTTCCTACACTTCAATTTACAGTCTGTCCGAAGGTGAGGAGCACAATTTATAACCACTCACTTTGGTCACCTTTCTGCCAACTGCCAGTGACACCTTTTTTTGGCACATTGTTGGGATTAAGAAAGGACACGGTATTTTGTAAGCCCTGTCCCAGACATCTTTTTTTATAATGTCCAGACATCTTGCTCCTCTCAATCTGTCTTGTAAGAAATCCAGCTCACTAGCTGCCCCCCATTGCTGCTCGTGCTCATTTTTCTCCAGGCTGATGCGCTGTACCCGGTCGTGAGCGCTGCGTCCATTGTGGCCAAGGTCTTGCGAGACAGGGCGCTGGAGTCAAATAAAAAGGTGTGCCTTTGGGTACTTCCTCTCAGGTCAAAGTATTGGTGTCAATGGAGCCTCAAATCCTTTTTGTCAAATCGTACATCATTCATAGACATATTCGTTCCTCCTCATAAATACAGGTATAAATCACGGTGCTTGTGCTTAGACTGCCTATGACAAGTGTGGCACTAGAAGGGCGTCCATCTATTCACGTAGCTCACAATTTTGTGTACTCTCCAGGAAGTGGGAGTCGACGATCAAGTCCAGCTAGGGAGTGGGTATCCTGCTGACCCCAACACCAAGGCTTGGCTACGATCCTCACTTAATGACGTGTTTGGCTTTTCCCAGCCTCAGCTCGTGCGCTTCTCATGGGAGACCGCTAACAAGTAAGTGGTTGAGTCCCACCGCTGACAAGTAGGTGCTCTGATCCCAAACAAAATGATTTAACCTGCCAGGCCAGTCACCATACATAGCTCCTGTCTACCACTTGAGGTGCTGGCAATAAGAACAAGACGCAGGATGTGGATCTAAGTGCCATATCACACTGACACGTATCCTTTTTCTTGTCGTGGTGAAAGGTTGCCTTAAGGGGGCATGTGCGTAGCTCCCTAGGGTAAGGGTAAGGGACCATACTCATGCTGGCTATGTTCTGCCACCAGCGGATTATGTCCTATTCTTCTCTTTAGGATTAAATATGGAACCTTATGCACATGTTGTGATAACGGCATCAAGGCAGGAACTTTGTGTGTACAGTCATACTTGGAGTATGAACACGGTTCTGGCCAACCTGCTTGTAGAAGTTAAGGGCCTCTTGACTTTCTGGAATCAAAGCCCATACCCTTTGCAGACTGCAAATGTTCTTAGGCTTTTGACCGCTTTTGCTGCAATGCTCACAATATTATAATAATAAAGTCTTTCACCACATGAAAAAAATGAGGATCGGAAGAATTGCAGGCTTCGTATGTAGTCTCCTGAATACTAATGAATTTGATAGCAGGATCGGAAAGGGCACGTCTGATACAAACATATCCAGCAGCGATGTCTGCAGAGTGCAACAGTTGCAGTAATAGACAAGACGGCATTAGCAACAGCCATAGTTTTCTACTTCCCGTTGATTCGCTCAAACCAGACCGGGCGGGGTTAGTTGAACAAATAAAAAGGTGCTTCTATGCTGGCCGCTTACTGAACTGAAATGCTCCTACCAATTACAGCCGTGTCAGCATTGTTTACATGAGGCGGTCGTGCATAATACTTCATACGATTATGCACCAGAGCGACAAATAAAAGCATGCCCAGATTCTCTTGTACTGCAGGCTGGTGACTGAGTCGGCCATTGACATCAAGTTTGAAGCGGATGCTGAGGAAGGGAAGGACGGGGCTGGATCTGGCACCCAGCAACGATTGAGTTTCACACCAACAACACGACAGGTAATTGCACGTGAGCAGGGCTTGCCTGCTGTTAGCCCTTGTGATTAAATGCAGAGGTTAATACAAGGGGAAATGTCATTATTTTTGGTACCAAACTGCTCCTTCACTCACAATGCAGTAAAGTGTTCTGTCCTGTTGTTGGTACCCAACTAGGAAGAAGAAAGAGAACTTTAAGACAAAGTGCAGAAATAGGAGAATACAACCTCTTCATGTCACTAAGGAAAAGGAGCATATTGCTGGGGGCGTCTTATTTAGGTGAAAAAAAAATAAAATACGCAGGCGGTGAAAAACCACTCCCCACATCAATTAAGGAAAAGTAGCCACTTTGGTACCGGGTACCAAAAACTCCTCCACCATTTGAATAAACAGAGATTAATGGGCATCAGGAGGGTTGCAGGATTGACCTGGAACCGTCTCCTGGGGAGACTATAGGTGGATCTTTCACCGAAACATACAGAAGGACCAAGTTAGAGACATGTGATACATATAGGAATGTTTGAAGTATGGATGTTTAAACAGCAAATTTAGTAGAGAGAGGGTTAAAGGCTGGAGATCAAGGAGTAGTCCGTTGTTTTGTTGGAGCCGGAAGCTGTAAGCTGGAAGAGCTCAATTCCTTTCTTATTTCGAAGTGAGGGAGCGTCGCTAGCGACGCTGAAAAATTGGCGAAGCCCATCTCGCGCGCAACGTGTGCATATGCATGTGTGTGTGAGTGTGTGTGAGTGTGTGTGCGTGCGTGCACATGCACGTGTGTGTATGTTTGCGTGCGCGCGTGTGTGCCTGTGTATTTGTGTGTGCTCGCCTGTGTGCATACACACGCTCGTTTGTGTTCGTATGTGTGTGCACGTGCGCATGCGTGCGTGCGTGTGTGTGCGTGCACATGTGTGCGTGTGTGCAGGCACGCCTGTGTGTGTGTCTTGCTGCCCCACAGACGCTGCAGTGGTGTGCATGACGCTGTGCTGCAGCACCCTTTGCTGAAGCACGCGTGAGGATGTGCTGCTGCTGCTGCTGCTATCCCCTGTCTGTATAGAGCAGGACGTCCGACCAGATTAAGAGTATTATTTGTGAAGTTTATGAGCGTTGAGGCAAAGATGCTCTGCTGTGACTAAGTAACGCAACATATGATGCAAACTGTGTTTCACAGGCTGCTGGGAATGTCATCGAAACCCAAGCTCTGGGGCGGCATGCTTATTTCAGGGCGCGCAAGCTTGCAAGGATAGGAGAATGCTTTTGAGTGTCGTAAAGTTCTCGCAACCTATTGGCGCAAGACGTTTGCTACTTCTTTTCAAACCATGCCCTAGGCCTGATTTCGCTTGGTTGAGTGATGCTTTAAATGGGGTAGTAAATTAACGCCATGTTGTACCACACTTTAGCATGAACTAGGAAGAAGAAAAAAGATAGACTACATAGGCAGTGAAAACCACATTGATTAAGGAAAGGAAGCATTTAAAACAGAGTAATGTAAAACCCTTTTACCAGCAGACAAGGTCAACCGCAGCCAGCTGCAGTATGCAGCGCGCACTTCAGTATCAAAATGCCTTCAAACCGCTTCAGTTATTTCCAGTGCAGTCTCAATTTCTGTTAGGATTTTGGGTACCTTTTGGGTTCCGGAGTCGCACTAGCTGAGTGAATTAACAAAAAAATATCTAAGCTGTGATGTGCGCTGACTCTTTTTTGGCCTGTCTGTGGGTAGGAAGGCAGTGCTGACGACCTCACAGAATGAGACGAATCATTACCGGGAGGTCTAAAATTGAGCTTCCCCTAATTCATGCCCTCATTCATGCGTGACAATTGACTTCTTGATATACAACCACTTTTCAGCCAGACACTTAAACGCTGGGTGACATGTGTGAATAAAATGTATAGAGTCCGTCTCCCTCACTTGTTATTGCTCTTGTTCTGCCTGTCACCAGGCTTGCTCTGTTCCTGTTCCTGTTTTCTTGCTCCTGCCGGGATCTCTCTTCTCTGTCTCGTCCTACGTTCTTGCTCCTTTTTTGAAACCAGCATCTGTCTTTGAGCTATCTTACACCTGCCTATTACGGGGCTGTTTGATGAGTCAACTCATCAAACGATAACATGGTCAAGCTTAAATCCAATCAAATAAAAAAAGGAGGATGAAGAGAACGCAGGCAGAGAGATCCTGGCCCATGCTGAACCACCAGAGTTTTGAGAGCAAATATCCTAAGAAGGCAAGAGAGATCTTGGCAAGCAAGAAAGCCTGAGCAGGCAAGGGAAGAAGGAAAAGGAGATGGGAGTAATCAGAAAGAAAATTAATAGTGTCAACTTTTGAGAGGAGGCACAAAAGTAAGCATGGGCTACCACTCTAAGCAAAGGAGAAAAGGGGACTAGTACTGAGAGCCCACGGAGTCCTGCCAAGTGTGCGTGTTCAATGTATGTGTTGAGCAGCACTTCACCACATAATACAAGAAGTCACACACGCGAGACAGTCACGTTAACACATTGTTGCTGTGCAGCTGCTCACAAGCCAAAATCCTGCAATTGTAATGCAGGCTGTGAGCTGCCTACACCTGGACTGCTCTGGGCTTGGCGCTCTTCCAGCCTCACTCGGGAGACATGGAGTGCATGCTTGGCTAAGTGTGACCAAGGTGACAGCACTGGAATCTCGCATTGCACAGCTTGTTGGAACAATCCCAGCAGGTGCGCGCGGTCTTCAATGCTGCCATTTGTCAGCGGGTGGGCACTGATGGTGTTGCGGCCAACAAGATGAAGCTTGTCAGCATGGCAGGCCTCCTCAAGCAGCGCATTCAAGGTTTCCTGGAGAGCAGAGGTAGTTATGAGAGCAAATAGTTAGTTGACCACGCACTTTAGTTCAATGTCAGAATGCAGGAAGACTGAGCTATAAAACGACAGGAAAAGCAAGATATATGCAAGCTCTCAAATGACTGAGCTTTGCCCATTGGAGATGGAGTGGCCACAATTTTTATGGGCCGAACCTGAATGCAATGGTCGCCATCATGCACTGCTTTGTTGCAACGCATTTTATTTTATTTTTACAACAGAAGCAATGGGAATTGCCGTATATCTAGAGTCCGCCTCTTCTTTTTCTCAGGCAGATTGTTGCAAGGGCCAGCTGTTCCATCAGGCTGAAAAATGCAGGAAGCGGTATATATCGACGGACTCTACTTATATCAAGCACCATACTGAAGCCTCAAAGGCTGACCATATCCAGAGGAGATACTGCTGCAACGGAACCAAGATCCCGACCAGATTCTCCAGGACTCTCCAGTTAGAACGTAACTTTCAACTGTTGTTTTCCAACACCATGATGTTGTTCAACGATTTTACAGCTCAGATGCCCAGGTTGCGCTACGTTAGTCTAGAGGCCTCTAAAGGAAATGTTCGGTCACACACCTGGCTCATCTTCCGTGTCTCTCGCTCTTCTTGGGATGCTGGAAGCAGCCATTGCTCCTCGCTGCTGTTTCCTTCTTCTGATGCCCCAGATGATGCCCAAGGGCCTGGCAGCAAGGCCTCCAGCACTTCAGCAAATAGGTCGCAGAGCATGTTCACCGCCTTTCTGGCGTCCTCATGGCTGCACAAGGAGCAATCGAGGGCAACTTGATGATGGGCTTGTAGGACTGAGCCAGCTGCTCCTTCCTTCTCGTAAATATGTGAACATGTCAGGCTAACAGAGTAAGGATGATGCATCTACTCTACAGACCAGCCTCATGTTTTGAATGGACCATCAGCTTAGCGTTTTCAAGGTGGAGAAACTTGAAGAGACCGAGCGCACCTTATAAACAAGTCAGGCATCGTGGACAGCTTCACCACACAGCGCGCAAGCCAGAAGAAAGGGCATTTGTCCAGCACCTGTGGGCCACCCTTGCGCCCACCTTCATCCACGAAAGGGCGTCGCTGACAGCCTGCAAGGAAGGGGTTGCAAACCCTTGAATTTGCCATGAAGCCACGCACATCTCCAACATGAATGCAAATGGTGTGCGCACACAAAACAACACAACCACCCACGAAATGCACAAGCATGCCCGCATGTGTTCAAACAAAGGCACACAAGCAGGGTGGGCACAGCCTGCACAAATTGTGTTCATTCGTGCATTTCATGCGTGTGCACGTGCGTGGGAGGAACCACCTCTCACCTGAAGTAGCGCCTTCTCTTTTGGCCTGGTCTCCAGCCTCCTCAGCAGTTCTGCCTTCAGCTCCTCGGCAGCCAGGAGCAGCGCGTCAGCAGCAACAAGTGTGACAGAGGTGCCACACTTCTGGAACTCCAGCTCCAGAGTGTGCATGTGCAGGATGGTACGGCCCTCTATGTCTGCTCGAAGCGCCTCATCACCTTGCTTTAAGTCAGCAACGTGGCAGGCTTGGTCGTCGTCCAGGCGCCTCACCTTCTGCTTTTTCAAGGGGGAGCCAAAAGCTTAGAAGAAATCCCAACGGTATACTTTTTCCCAGGTGTGTCCGAGGATGATATCAGGTAAAAAAGTCACGTTGCTTCACCTACCAATCCTGAAATGATTTCTCGCGAACCAAGACGTGATCGAAAATGTCTAATAAGTCGGTGCGGACGCTCCTGGCATCTGATATAAGCACGTACACGGGGACTGATGTAGAATATACTATATCACGTACTAAGCCAGCATACTCGGGCGAATCCGAGTACCTCACCGCGTTTATGAAAACGATTTCGTTCTCAACGTTGATATTTTTAGTCACGACATCTTTTGGATGCTCAAAAGAAATTTCGACGCTTCGATCAGAAAAATTTTCATGAAAAGAACTCTTGACACTCGAATCCGAGGTGATCCTTTTCTATGTTGTTTCCCAAAACCAGCACACGAACAAGTCCTTCTTCGTATTTATCGAGGTTTTTATTCCGGCATACCTTCATCGACGCCTTCTCCGTATACATGAAGACCATGCATATGAAGTCCAAAAGGTGATGCTATGTCCCTTTTGGCCGTCGGTTGGCATTTTTCGGGCACTGCCCGCGTGCTCACATACATATGTACGCTGGTGGAACAAGACTATTGCGGACTTCCAAAACGCTCTATTTTACGGTCTCTCAGAATAACGAGATTGCGAGGTCCATCAGAGAAACAGAAGGAGAAAAGTCAAAGAGACAGGAGATCAGGCTAAAAGAAGCAAAAACGCCAGGCACAGGGAAGTGTGCAAAAAACATTGCGTAAAACACGAAGGAAGAGTATTGACTCAATGCGAAATACAACTGATCCTACTAGTGTCACACTTCCCCTACCCAACAAGCAGAAAAAAGCACGAGAACAGCATAGGCCTCGCTTTCTTGGACACCAGAAAACCCTCCACACCATCCTGCTAGGAGCAATAGGCACCATTTACAGCAGCCACACAAGGAACCCACTCCACAGCCTCGGAGTTTCTGGCACAGCGCTCATAAAAAATATTGCCAACATGCAATCAGCCAGGTCCAACAAAAATCATACAGATGAGACGAGACATTGGACGCAACCCCCAAAAATATCTGAGCAATACTCCTGGTGGTGTGCAGGCTTCTGCCTCCCAACCACCTGTCAGTGCCCCCCCACTGGAAACTCTTCTTATTGTATTTAATCCAGGTGGGATGTTGTGTGTCTCTGCATCCATTGGGCGATGCAAAACACAAAACAACATCCATGCCGGTAGTGTTTACACTCTGCGTTTTTTTCTTTCATCGGCCGTACAGCGTTACTTTCCCTGTCGAAGTGTTTAGGGTTATGCATTGCTGGAAAATGTGGACCTTTCTCCGAATAGTTTTGCCTCCAACTGGAGTAAAAACTGGACACCCGGACTCAGGTAGCTAAACATAATGGCATGAACACACACACTCACAATGTGCACCCCCTGCAATGGCCTGGCCTTGCTCTGTGCGCGAGCAGGTAAGTCTAATTTATTTAAGGCCTGCTCTTTTTAATTTAATTTAATTTAAATTAATTTAAGGCCTGCTCAACCACATGCATTGCTTTTGACCGTACAGTGCGTGCATCTAAGGTAGGGTGTGAAGCAAGCTTTTCAAGATATGGAAAGCGTCAAAATTCCAGGAATAATGTTACATGTCGAGCAAGATTCTTAATTCCGGACATTTGCCGCACCCAACCACGGACACCTGCTAGGTATGTGCATACAGGGCACTACGTCCTCCCTTCGTAGTCCACAAAGGTAGACCCCATATCTAAATTAATTTAAACATCATTATACCGCTTGTGGGCCGTTAATAATTCTGACAAATCAAAGATTGAAGGTCGAGTACTCCCTTTCGATTTAAAGAGAAGCTAACCTGGTTTAAAAATGGTCAAGTTCTTGAAGGTACGTTGCTAGTCCTGACCTGGTCGGCGGCCAACTTTGCCTCTTCTGTCCTGCACCATTAGCTCAGCTGACACAAGGTGGAGGCATGTTGGGCTGCAGTGCGTCGCGCATGCACACACGGCGTCATAAGCAATTCTCTCCGGCAAGCATTCACTTGTTTCCTCCCTTCCCCTCTTCCCCCCTCTCTCTTTCCTCCTTCGCAGCCCGGAAAGGTGGTGGTGGTCCTTTCCGGCCGATTCGCCGGCAAGAAGGCTGTGATCGTCAAGAACCACGACGACGGCACCTCCACCAGACCCTACGGACACGCTCTCCTAGTGGGCCTGCAGAAGGAGCCTCGCAAGGTGTGTGGGTGTGAGTGTATGTGCATATGCTTGTTGTGCATTGTATGTGCAGTAAGGCAAGCTTGCCTGCCAACACCAACATACCCATTTGACACGCACACGCGCACGCAGTGTAATGGTGCCAAGCGAACGCGTGTCCGCGTAGGGCATGCGCAGTGTGTCACTTCTTCTCTCATCTTCTCTCTCTGCAGGTGACCAAGAGGCAAAACCAGAAGAAGCAGGACAAGAAGGCCTCTGTCAAGGTGAGTGCACTTGTGTACAAAACACACACACACTATGCTGCACACATGCACATACACACACTCACACACTGCAATGCATCAATCAACCTTATTCATTATTCCATTCTCTCTCGCGCTCTCCTTTCCCTCACCCATCCGAATCGCCCTCTCGCTCTTTTCCCTCTCCCCTCGCGCGCAGACGTTCATCAAGACCGTCAACTACAACCACCTCATGCCCACCCGCTACACCCTAGACTTGGATTTGAAGAACGTGGCCGGTGACGTGCTGGAGAACACCACCAAGAAGGTCGACGCCCGCAAGGTAATACTGGAGGGGTAACAGGAGAAGGTTGTGAGTGGGGCAGCCAGGTCTTGTCACAAGAACAGGCAACAGAGGAGGTAGCAGGCTCATGAGCACATGCCTGAGGAGGAATAATTGCGCGCGCTGGGGGGGAGTGGTTTAGCTGCAGCAGGAGGGCAGCACCTCCGCTCCAGTTTCATTCAGCCCTCTGAGAGTGAAGCCTGTCGAAGGAGAATGCAGGCAGCAGCAGCAGCCACAAACCTGCATGTTGGTAGGAGAGCACATTCTCCGACATGCGTGAACTCCTTCAGCAGGGGAGAGAACACCGGTGCTCGGAGACACATTAACATGAGACCATTAGAGCAAAAGAGCGAGGGGGAGCTGCAGAGGTTAGATGAGGGTGCCGCCTACTTGTAACTACTCGAATATTAGGGTTGGTGTGGGTGGCCCCCTCCTCCCTAGAACCCTCCACTGTCCCCACTGCCCAAAGTCCCTCTCCTTCCAACTAGCAGAGGGTTTGATGGCAGAGCATGTAATGTGTGACAGCAGCAGTCCTGATTGCAATGTTCGCTCATGCGATTAAAAACAAGTTGGCCGTGGAAAGATTATGCAGCCCTTTTTTGTACTAGAGTTTGGTATGCATATTAACCTCCCTTGTGTGTCCAAAGTGGATACGTAGATGGGTGACAGCTTTTTAGAATACAGTGTATGTATGCGTGTGTTGACAAATTTTACAGCAAATTGGCAGCAAATTGTTGCTGCCCGTTCAGCAACAGCATCTCATTGTTATCCCCTACCATTTGCAATCCTGCAGGAGTGCAAGAAGCTGTTAGAGGAGAAGTTCAAGACTGGAAAGAACAGGTGCGTGAGGGTGGCTCGTCATGCATAGAGGAACAGTGGGTACAATTTGAGCATAGGGCATGAGAGCTTACCAAAGCTTGTCATGGCTAGAACTGAAGAGTATCTCTTTTTTCCGCCTAGTTGCTGGGAAGTTGAAAGGAGGGTGCTTGTTCCGCCATTCGTGCATAAGGCTCACGCAGAGATTCTTCAATTTCAGGAATGATGCAATGGTGGTGGTGGTGGTGGTGTTCACTGTAGCTTGGTGTCAATATTTTGACTTGGTTCAATGTGGGTCAGTGAAAAGATGCAGCATAAATCCTACAAAGATAGAAAGAAGTTGGGCGGCACTTGTTGCCAGGCTTGTGTCTAACAAAATGAATTCTACAGTGTCAGAGGGGGTCAATTGAGGAAATGTCCAAATATGTGCCCTTTTTGCACTCGGAAGCCAGCCATCCACTGCCCCTTTATCCGATTGGTACCATTTTTGCTTTAAATTGAAGCTGGCATTCTATTCTGAGTTACA
>Ga0307966_1002408_pt1 | contig 14184 bp, 7 predicted proteins | sample OrgLakmetagen646_FD_203141 | JGI IMG/M metagenome (GOLD analysis project Ga0307966, IMG submission 203141) | Saline water microbial communities from Organic Lake, Antarctica - #646 | ecosystem: Environmental > Aquatic > Non-marine Saline and Alkaline > Saline | place: Antarctica: Organic Lake... | reverse complement strand
AAAATACGGGGGAATAGTCATCATGTAGCTTTATAGAGCGGTGGAAATGCAGCAGAAACCCTAACGAAATCGACGAACTCTGTAAACCCGCTGAATACTCTCCAGAAAAAAGGCTCTGCTATTGTGTTATCTTGTGCAAATAAAATCCTTGCGGATTTTAGGGATTTCATAAAAATCTTGATGTACGCTTACTTTTAGTATACCAGATTATTTTGATAATCACTTAACTTTATAGCCTTTGTAGTACTGATTTTATTGAAGCTTATTCGAACCCCTTTCCATACCTGACCTAAACGCCATAAGTCTGCATCTACAACTTTAGCAATCCGGGGATATCCTCCCACAAGCTGTGCGTCTTTCATTAATATGATCGGACTACCCCCATTTGGAAGCTGAATGATTCCGGGAATAACCGGGGCTGATTTCAACTCTCTTTTTGATGATTCTGAAGATATTGATTGTTCTAACTTAATCCCCATCCGGTTACTTTTTGTTGAGATGTCAAACTCCTGATTCAGGAAAATCTCTTGTTCTTTTTCTGTCAACCAAGACCATTCCGGTCCTTCAATTATGCGTAGCCTTTGTTTTGTAGAATAATAAGGAGTTATTTTTTTTGGCACCACTTTTGTCTCCACCTCAATAGTGTCAGTTTCCCAGCTAATAGTATCTTTCTTTTGAAGTCTTCTCCCTTTTAACCCTCCAAATTTTGCAGGCATATATGTTGAATAACTGCCCATTTGCTGAACAATATTCCACTTTCCCCGAATGGCTAAGTAAACCCTGATTCCTTTTTTAACTTTTCCTACCTGTAAAATATCTCCAGATTCAACAATCTTTGTTTTATTCGATTGAAGGGGATTTCCATTTATTAAAAGTTCGGATTCACCTCCGGTAATACTGATAACAGCTTTTGTTTTAAACTCAAACTTTCCCCCTTTCAATGTCATTTCAAAAACCGGGGTTTCTTTATTGTTACCTACTAACCAGTTTGCCAGTTTAAAAGCATGATCATCCATGACACCTGAAACAGGCACTCCATATTTTCGATAACCGACTCTACCCGAATCCTGAATAGTTGTAAGTATCCCTCCATCCAACACTTCAAGATTGCCTCTCATTACTTCTCCTCAAGTGTACTGAATTCATTTTCTGAGATTTGTATGAATGTCACCTCGTCTCCAGGCTCAACATCAGTTGGGGGATTTTTTAAAGCATCAAAGAAGGATAAAGGAGTACGCCCAATAATTTGCCAGCCTCCAGGACTTACCAAAGAGTAAACCCCGGTTTGATTACCCCCAATTCCTACAGACCCTGCAGGAATCTTCGTTCGTGGATCTTCTCTTCTCGGGCAAGCAATTTCATCATCCAAACCTGACATATAAAGAAATCCGGGAATAAAGCCCAACATAGCAATGGTGTAAACACCTGATGTATGTTTTTTAATGACTTTCTCCCTAGGCAAGCCGGTGTATTCTTCGACTACACTCCAATCTAAACCCAGATCGTAGCAAACTGGGATTTCAACCTTCTTAGTTGATATTCTTTCTTCAGAAAGGTCTTTTATACCGTTGTTGATTCTGGCTATTTCTTTTTCGATATCATCTAACAAGCGATCATATATTAAAGCCAGACTTTCATAAGCGGGCACAACATCAATAACATGATCTATATTGGCTTTTTCAAAAAGTCGAGTGACTTTATGAATTTTAGAAATGGGAACAACCTTTGATTCAGGTTGAAGGATTAGCGCTTGTTCTCCTATTATTGAGACTATCCACTTTTCGTTATTAATTTGAAGTAATTTCGACCTCATTCTTCTCCAGGAAATGATGAATCTCTTTAGCTAATTCCGTTGCCCCCTCCGTGTCGCTATGCAAACATATCGTTTCTGCTGAAAGTGGTAATTCCAAACCTCCCTGGGTTTTTACCCTTCCTATTATAAAATCTGATATCTGGTCTAAAACTTCATTTTTATCATGCAGAACTGCTCCTTCCAATTTGCGTGATCTTAAGCTCAGATCATCTTCATAGCGCCGATCTGCAAAAACTTCATTCATTATATTCAGGCCGGCATCAACTGCCACTTTTTCCAATACAGAGTCTGGCTGAGTATAGATCGTCATATCATCCTGAACCTGAACAATTGCCTTCACTACCCCTATTGCGGTAGCTTCATCTTTTGCGGCGTGATTATACAGCGCTCCGTGGGGTTTCACATGATGCAAAGTCCCACCCAATGATTCCGTCATACCCTTAAGGGCTGAAACCTGATACAACACACAAGCTTCAAGTTCTTCTGAAGTAAGGTCCATAATCCTTCGGCCAAATCCCTGCAAATCAGGATATGAAGGGTGTGCGCCAATGGCCACATCGTGCTTTAATGCCAATTTAATAGTTTCTAAGATTGTAACCGGATCGCCGGAATGAAAACCACATGCAATATTGCAGCTAGTTATATATGGCATGATCCTGGAATCTTTATTCCCATCATATATTCCATAAAATTCACCCAGGTCGCAGTTCAGGTCGATGTTTTTAAGCATGATATTATTAAACTAAACAAGACATTTTATATTTACTATATCGCTTAGAATAATGGCACGTTATATTAATAAGCAATGCAAAAATAAAAAAGATTGGAACCTGCAAGGCTTTTTAAATACCAGTTAGTCACGCCTTAATATTCTATTACTGATTGGTTACAGTTCGTAGAGACTTAATTTTGACAGTTGCAGGCCAAATAAGAGCTATTGCAATAATTACAGTTATTATCATCGTAAAATTTTCATTTACTAAATCTGGATAAAATAGATTTGATAATGCTTTAAGGATATTGGTTACTCCAATTGTAATTGTAATAAAAACAACAATTCCCATTGCCCAATTATACCTAGCTGAATTTATATGTTTACTTCCCAATAGCTGAACATTATTAGCCATCAAGAGAAGAAAAACAGCTATAAATGGAAGTATAACGCCATTTAAAGCTTGTGCTAAAATAATGGCTGGTATAGGTTTAACCTGCATAACACCAAATAATACACCTATTAAAATCACGATCCCCCACACCATTCGGTAATAAATACCATTATCTCTCCACTTGCTTTCTACTTCACCATTTAAATCTTTACCCCATATACTTTTTGCCGTAATGGCTGCAGCTAAAGGGGCTGTTAAAGCTGAGCTAAAACCCGCTGCCATCAACCCTATGGCTAGTAAATTCCCTGCCCAAGAACCAAGTTGTTGTTCAAGCTTAGCTGAAAGTAATTCAAAAGAGAAATTTTCTACAATACTCGTTCCAACAATGAGAACAGCTATAGATACAATTCCGCCTAAAATAATTGCCAATGACAAGTTGACCCTCATCTCTTTTAAATTCTGTTTATGTGATAAACCAGAACCAAGAAATAAGTTATATGGAACGACTGTAGTACCGATCAAACCTAAAATTATCAGTTCAGAACCTGGAGGGAAGGATGGGATAAAACTACCCTTAAAAAGCTCCCCCCATTCTGGACCTATAATAAAGGCTGTAGTTAAAAAACAAACTCCCATCAGAGCTACAATACCACCCATCAGTTGGGCAATTATTTTTGTGGATCCAAACCACAAAAGTAATGCTGCGGCTCCACCTAATAGTAGAGTTCCCCAGAGATTTGCACTCTCAAATGAAAGTACAATACCCGCAACCCCACCAAGAATATTTCCGGTTTCATAGGCAGCACAGCCGAATATAATTGAAAAGGGTACTAATACTATTAAGAATCTACCTACAGTAGATTCTCCAAAAAATATTTTCAATGATTGCCCAAGATTTTTACCTGAGACAAGAGTAAGTCTAGCACTAGCTTCCTGTAAAACCACGCAAGCGAAGGTGGAAAATACTAATGCCCAAACAAGGCTATAACCAAATCCGGTACCTGCTGAAGCTGCTGTAGTCACCGTTCCAGGCCCAATAAAAGCGGCTGCCAAAACTGACCAAAATAAAATATTTAAAAACCGACTCTTCATAAATTCATTTTTCCCCAATCATTTATGATAATTTCCTAAACCTTATTTCGAAGCAGAGTTTTGATTTCCTAATGTCTCTAAATAAAGAACAGCAAAGGTGCCAAGCCAGTGGGTTCCTAAATAATCGGTTTTGTAAAGGGAGTCAAACCCCTCTTTACCATGGTAATTGGCAAGTTTTTTGTACAATTCTTTTCGTGGATCATTATCAGGTAACACTTCTGCTAATCGATTAAATGCACTTGCCCGATAAAATGCCAAACCAACCAAATGAGATTTAGCCCCCATCAGGTCATGCTCATCTTCTTCAGATTCAGAACCTTCCTTGGTATCGTCGGGTTCATCTGCACCCTCTTTTTCAAACATAATCTCAGGCAGTTCTTTTAGTGAACTAAAAGCCGGGTCGTAGGGAGCTGGCATAAAAGCATTAAACCATTTATAGAATTCATCTCTTGGTAATACCGAGCTCATTAATACTGCTTCAGCAAGACAAGGAGACAAAAAATCTGAACCAGATGGTTCATAGAATGCAGGACACTGTTCATCGTCCCCAAAAAATCTAATGGAGTGTGTATTGATTGCATCTAATAAGGAATCATTCTTAGCTGACTCGGCATATTTATGCATCAAATCTAAGGAATATGCTGTATTCCCATGAGTACCTACACGCATTGGGTAGTCCATATTCTCTAGATATGGGATTGTTTTTTTTGCGAAGTAATCGGCAAGTGGCTTCATAGCGTTACTCCAATCTTCGGCTTTTTCGTGATCTAATGAAGAAATTTCATCATATAAATATAAATACCAAGCCCAGCCATAAGGTCGTTCAAACCCGCCACTTGCAATTTCTTCAAAAAACTTCAACTCGCCCTGAAGACTTCCCTCTGATAGGTGATTATCCAGTTTTTCTTCAATGAGTCCCCCAAGAATCATGTCTGGATATTCTTTATATAAACGAACCATTGTCCAGGTGGAATTAACCGCGGAGTGCCAATCGTAGCACCCGTAAAAGGATAACGAGTCTTCGTAGGCAGGCTTGATTTTAACCGAGCCCTCGTATAAATAACCTTTATAATCTGATTGTTTTTGGGGCCGGTCTATGCATGAAAGTGGAAGTGCGGTCAGTGAAGTTGCGTAAACCAAATCTAGTGAAGGTTCTTCAACATCTGGTATTTCTGCAATAATCTGTTGTATTTTTTCTTGATCAGTTCCGGTATAAACTATTGTTGGTTCCGCATCACTTACAAATTCTTCCGCCTTTTGTGGCTGATTAGGATTACAAGATGTTAAAAACAGTAAGCAAAATGCTAAAAAAAAATCTTTTATGAGTTTCATAATTATGCTCATACGTGTTAAAGGTTATTCTTATTCAGTGGATTGATATTTATCATATATGGTTTGTGGCAGAACCGGCTTCATCCTGAACTTGCTCCTTAACGTTCTTCCAGTTTTATTATCCACAACCTGTTCGATTTCAGATTTTCCATAATACAAGTATTGTAGAGCGCCAGTACTATGTGCTACTCCTGCCGCAGCATTCATTTCCATCCATTCTCCTCTAGCAGGTTCATCCGGAGCTTCGGAAGTAATCGTGAAATAGGTAATATTTGGGTCATTGTATCCACTTCCAATTTGTTCTCTCCCTTTTAGCGGTGCATTTACCCAAATATCATTCTGATAAAATTCACCATAAGCATCTTCTTGGGAGCGATATTTTTTATACCTCTTTTGCATTTCCAAATTTACTTCGCGCATTGCGGGAACACCATCTACCCGCGAAGAAATGGAATCAAGTAATGCAAAAGAAAGATCTTTATTGGAAGGAAAATCTTCGTGATCATACCAACCAAAACCGGTTAAAAAATATCCTCGAGGAATCCAATAATTATTTGATCTTGGTCCTCTTTCTCTACTCATCATCCAAGCACTATACCCGGCAAAATACTGTACCCACTCGTGTGGTGGATAACCATGCATATTGATAAATACATCAGGTAGCCATGCATCATGAATCTCACGACGAACTTTTGCCACTTCGTATCGTGGATCCAAATTGTTTTCGTCACGAGTAACATCAACACCGAGTGGTCCGAAATATCCGGCATGGTGCATATAAGTTTCATTAATTTCGTGCATCTCTACTGCCAATTTTGCACCATCAGGATTGGTAATTGGATGAAGTACAAGATTTACATTGGCCAAGTATTTGCCATATTCAGGATCAGTTGCCACTTTCTCAGCCAACTTTAAAATATGACTCGTGCTCGAAAATTCGTTAGCATGTTGCCGGCCAGATATAAAAAGTGTGGGTTTAAGTGCATTTAACTTAGCCTGAGATATGTATTTAGAATCAGTAGCCGGAAGCAAATCCATAGCATAGACTTTTTCTCCCAACATCGAGGTTGCCGCATAGTAAACATTGATATTTTCAAAAGTATTTAGCTTTGCTAAAATTTCGTTGTTCTCAGAGGGAGGAATTGGAGTTTCCCATTGAACAAGGTTTTGTCCTTTGTAAACAAAGTCTTTATCTAATGGAGCTTTTCGAATTGTAGGTTGAGTATCTTCCGTTTGAGCAACAGTACTTTCCATGAGCCATTCTGTACTATCTTCTAAAGCAAAACGAAAGGTAATATTCTCAATACCCGAAACACTCAGGGCAGAGCTGAAAATATTTTCATCTCTGAGTTCATTAAGAATATTAACCATTCCAGAAAGTCGTTCGGCAGAAACAAATGTTCCATCTATATATGATTCGGAACCTCTGGTTTTTAATTCATTATAAGGGTTCTCATTTTTATCAGTCTTAACATTCAAAAACAGATTCTGAATTTTATCACCAACTTTTAACTCAACACCTGCAATTAAAGGCTCATCCACATCAATATTTGGGAGTTCATAACGAAACTCTTGAATTTCCTTTCCACTTTCTTTGTACCGAAGTACTACCATTGGACGAGCATGTTTCTTACCGGTAAAGGTAATCTTAGCTTTACCAGGCTTTCCTTCTTCGGGGGGCATCATATAGGGAAGAATTCGACCCGGATATCTAAGTTCACCCACACCATAACGGTCTCCTATCAGGTTGAAAAACAAAAGCGAATGAAAGTAAATATCCTCATGCAGTGCTTCCATTGGGCTGATCTGCTCTTTCAGTATTCCAAGCTGGCGATTAGGTTCACTAAGTGTTACATCAAAACGAAGTTCATCAAAATATGGAGCCAGATCCGGGTCAGGCTTTCCGTCCTGGATATCCATCACATAATCAAACATCCTACGATAGGTGTCCTTTTGCATATGGTCCCAAAAACGTTCAAGGTCTGTTTCTATACGTTGGTCAACAATTGTTTCTCCATCTCTCAATACCGTTAACCACCCTGTACTTACTCTTACAGAATCATAGTCTGGAAATAAATCAAAATATGGTCGTACCACATAGTTAGGATCAAACGAATCCCTTAAGATCGTTTCTCCATCACTATTAAAAGCTTCAAAAACATAGGTGTTTTCGGGGTCATAACTTGGGATAAAAGTCACATCGTCAGCATCAATACTTAGCTCATTTGCCATTATATCATCTATAGGATATAACTCTTGCAACCATCTTGTTTTAGCGGCTGTAGCTTGCCATTTTATTTCTTCTGAATCCCGTAAATGTTTATAATTGATTTTTATAGAAGCCACATCTTTTCCTTCCAGTTGTGGAATCATGACTTCCTCTATCCAACTAAATCCTTGTTTATATGCATTTATTACATGGATATTAATATTACTTTCTGGAATTTTCTTCTCACCTAAACGGGTCACAATTTGTTTCTTTATTTGATCTCTCATTTCCGGAGATTCACTAACTCGCAGAAATATAGATGCTTTTGTAGTTGAAGTAAGCTTAGGAAATACTTCGTTATCAAATGTATTCCAGAAATCATCTACCTCCCAAGGGAACGTAATTTCTTCAGTAAAAATAGTTTCATTAGCACCAAAACCGGTTTTAAATGTTTCAACTTCAATTTTGTTTGCTGATATACGTTCATCCACAAATTCTTTTATAAATTTTGAAAGCTTGTCCGGTGTTTCTTTAGCAGCTAATTCAATATGTATTTCTTCAATATCTTTACCCTCTAACCTCGAAAGCCAGTTGTCAATTTTCTCTATACCGTTGGCCACTTGACCTTCGCCGGTAACACCTTGAAAAAATCTTCTCGCTTCAGTTTGAACTTCTTCTAAGGTTAAATTTCCTTTCCCAAAATCCCAGACATATGGCAAATTCAATGTTAAATATGAAAGTGCAGCTTGCAATTCATTTTCACTTTTTCCGGTAACCACTAAACCATTTGAATCCTCTTCAAACAGATGTTCTTTTAATTCAACTCGGCCGTATCCTCCATCTTTAAATATATCATCAGCATTATTAGTTTTCTCTTTTATCCTGTCTCCAACTCCTACAAGCACTGGAAAACCATTTTGATCAAGATTGCTCATTTGGTTTAGCGGAAATACTATTGGAAGTCGTATACCTGCTGTCTCCAAACCAATTCTCGCTGCAAAATTTATTACTTCTTTTGCAGCTTCTGTTCCAGCATAAGCAACATAAACCTGGCTATCATCTGCAATTTTATCCTTATTAGTATCTTTGAAGAAACCATTTATGCTGTATATTTCAGACAAGCCAAACAATGAAGATGCGGCCTTGTCTTGTCCCGCATTGGATTCCTCTATGTTTGGCTGATTTTGCTCAGATTGTAAAATAATATCCGGGCCTTCTAAGAAAGATAGTGATACTTGGTACACACCTTTTCCTATAAGTTCAGCAGTCCATTTTTTCTTTTCCCCAGTTGAAAGCGAAAATTTTGTATCAAAAATTTCTCCTGAGCCTGTGATTTCAAATGATGCTTTTGTGATCCCCTGTTTACGGAAGCTTAATACTACATTTGTAAGCTTTACCTCACTTACCTCGATACTATCTTCATTTAGTAAAGCCAAAACCTTTTCTTTCAAATCAACCAAATCGTAGGATGAGTCATCACTAATTACCGGATATTGACCGCTTAGGTAATCTGAAGCTGCAAGTAAGCCTGAAGCATCATACCCCAAAATATAGATTCCCTCATTTGGATCACTAGGATTTACCATAGAAATACTTCCCTGTCCTGGAGCCAGCGAGGAAGTTTGAAAATCTGAACCTATTATTATGGATGCTCTTTTAGATTTCTTATTTCTTTCGCTTTCGAATTGAACCAAATCAAAATTCATTGCTGTGGTTTCATAGGCTAAACGAGCTGCAATATTTGAAGCAGCTATAATCTGAGATTCACTCGCCTTATCTGGTAAAATAACTTTGCCAATGATTTCATCAGCTAGCGAATCTTCATTTGAATCATTCAAGAGGTACCCAAACTCTAGAACAGAAGAAAGGTCAGTTTTTGTTTGTCGACTATGGGCTTTATGAGCCCATCCGGAGGCTACAACAATGATTACTAAAAGAGAGAGGAATTTTTTCACAGCAAGAGGGGTTTTTGTTTAAGAAATTGAAACCATGTTTCATTTTTTAAATTTAAGTAGACATTGCATGTTTTGAATTTAAACACACAAGTCTACTCAAAGTTACCTTACATCGGTTAAACTGTACCTAATATGTCGCTTTCTTACACAACCATTCAGTCTGAAATATGGATAAAGCAACACAAAAGTTAATTTGGAATTTTAGGCTTATTTATCCCACCAAATTGGTGTTATCAAATCATCAGCACCGTCTAATCTGCTAACAGCTTCCATTAGATTTGCATTATTAAAAGACTGTTCATTTTGTGGATATATCCATCTTACTGGTACTTGATCAAGTAATGCATCTCGTCCAGGTACTAATACAGGATAATTCAATCTTTTCCATTCATGCCATCCCTGAGTACCTTGAAAGTAAAATTTCACCCATTTTTGTAGTCCGATAAGCTCGCGCCATTTTGCTGGATCCCATGCAACTCCCGGTTCTTGAAGATAATCTGAAATCTCCTGTGCAGTAATACCAGTTGGAAACTCAGTTTCATCTAAACTTAGTTGGTTATAGGTATCATCCCCAGGGAAGCTACCAAGTACGGCATCCAAATTCTCTTGGTTATACATTTCCATGTTTGCTGTAATCGCTTCTTCATATAAATCCCCAGCAGTTTTCCCAGGAATAGTTAGCCAACCACGCGCAGAAGCTTCACTAAAAATGAATAGTACTTCTGAATACGTCATTATAATTCCGGGTGTAGTTGGCGCAACAAAATAAGCACCAAAAGGAGAGACACTGCTATTTGTAAAACCAGCCCCCTGCTCTAGACCCGCTGGTAATCCAATATAAGAATTACTATCAAAGGTAGGAGAAGCATACACTCTCAATCTCGGGTCATTTAGAGCCGCAAGAGTATCCACTATTGTTGCACTTACTTTGTCATCCTCTCTAAGTCTATACTGTTCATTATCAGGATGATTGTTTGGAAATTGAGAATAGGCTTTAAATGCATTGTCAGCGTTACTTGTAAAATATCCACCTTCATCATATACATCTTGAATACCTGACTCTGCTAAACCAGGATTAACTTCAGAAAGGCGCATGTAAATCCTTAATTTTAATGTGATAGCAAATTTTTTCCATTTTGCCATGTCACCATTATAAATAAGATCTTCACTTCCAAATGGGCTACTAGATTCGTCAATAATATCGATAGTGTTATTTAATTTGACAATCAAATTATTATATATCGATTCTTGAGTATCATATTTTGGACTTATGACTTTTTGATCAATAGGTGCATTTCCAAGATTAGCTTCTGTGTAAGGTATATCGCCCCAAAGATCTGTCATATTTTGCACAGTCCAGACTGATACAATGGTAGCAATAGCTTCCTGATTTACCTGATTCGTTTCCTTAGCAGTTATTATTATTTGGTTTAAATTTTCAAGTATGTCAATGTAAAATGTACTCCATTCACCATTCGCACTTGCAGGATTATATTCATATATCCCAGCATTTGCGTACAGTAAATTAGAATAATACTGCATGTATAAATTACTTACATCCAAGCCACCTTGCATCAAATTAACCGCTGTCTCTTGAGCATATGGCAAAACATATTTTGCCTCTGCAAATGTATTTGCATTTGGATTCGAATTTATTCCATTAAATCCAACATCACATCCCACTATCGCAACTAATATTAGAACGATACACAAACTGAATGATTTAATATTAAACTTCATCATGTTGATTCCTTTATGGTTTAAAATGAGATATTTATGTTGAATCCAAATGTGCGAACAGATGGAATCTGATTTGATTCAATTCCCTGTAAGTTGCCCGCACTTAAAGCCGTTTCAGGATCTATATGTGGAACTTTTTTGTCTATAATCCATAGATTTCTTCCAACAAGAGCTAAGTCTAATCGTTGGATTGAGAATTTTTGGATTAAATTTTCAGGAACTGAATATGTTAACCGAACCTCTCGAAGTTTGACAAAGCTAGCATCGAATATTGTAGACTCAGTGATATTTGCATAATGCCTATTGTAGGGATAAACCGTATTCATATCAATTGGAATATCATTAGGAGTACCATCTTGTTTAACAGCACCATTGGCATGTCTCCCACCATCGTATACAAATGTATTTAACCGTCCGTCAAGTGTTTCGATTAGAGTCCCTGCATACCTTCCCCAGCGGTATCCATCTGAATGAATAACACCACCTTGTTTTGTATCAATTAAAAAGCTAAAAGCAATATTTTTGTAACTAAATTGGTTACTTAAACTTCCGCTCCAATCTGGAGAATAGGTGCCAAATGATTTAATTTCAGAATCTCTAAGCGGTATTCCTCTATCATCTACGACAATATTTCCATTATCATCTCTTAAGTATGCAGTACCATATAAAGTACCAAAGGCTTCACCTGGACGTGCTTCTACAGATGCTCCACGACCACCAATAACATAACTTTCAAGACCTTCAGTTAAACTAACTACTTTATTTCTATTACGGGTGTAATTAATTCCTACATCCCATATAAAATTGGATTTACGAATTACAGTCCCAGTAAGCATGAGCTCTATACCGCGATTTTCAATTTCACCTACATTAATAATCTGAGATTGATAACCAGAGGCTCTGGAAATTTGAACTGGTAAAATTTGATCAGATGTAGCAGAAGTGTAGTAAGTCAAATCTAACTTAACACGATTTTCAATAAATCTAAGTTCTGAACCTACTTCCCAAGAAATAGTTTTCTCGGGTCTAAGACCCTTATTAGATATTGTGTTATCTATTGCAAAAGTAGCAATATTACCAATGGGATCTTGTGAATTATAAACCGTCTCTAGCTGATAAGGACTTGTATCACTACCAACACGGGTCCACCCTCCTCGTACTTTTCCATAAGTAAGCCATGAGGGTAAATTTATTAAATCGGAAAAGATTAGACTTATACTAGCAGAGGGATAGAAATAAGAATTATTTCCTTTTGGTAGAGTAGATGACCAATCGTTTCTTCCGGTTAAATCTAGATATACGATATCATTATATCCGAAAGTCGTCGAACCAAACATACTATTTACCTCTTTCTTGGATTGAAAATCAACCAATGTAGGACGAACAGCTGCATTTTCAATTGTATATAACCCTGCCAAGCTTAATTTGGCAGTATGGGCACTATTGTAGTTATAATCATTCTGTAAATTTTCCATCCCAAACATTCCATTAACTGTAATGTTTGAACTTATTCTTCCATTTGCTCTCGCCATTACCCTTGACGACCATTCATTTACATACCTTATAGATTCAGTATATTCTCCATCAGGTGTTCGGTTACTACCTTTAGCATAGCGTGCTTCCCTGCGATCTACATACCAGTCGGTTCCTGTAAATCCCTCAACATTCATCCAATCGTTAATTTCATAACTAATATTAACTCCACCGGTTATTCTGTCTCTATTTTGGGAATTTGTGTTTTCATATTGAATCCAATAGGGATTTTCATGCACAGAACTCCAATTACGCATTACCCCGTTTTCGTCTTTGTAGTCACTAAGTCTATCCATATCAATCTGACGACCTGTCCATTGGCCAATAGTAAACATTACATTATTCCAGTTATAACCCTGTTCAGCTCTGTTGCGAGCAGATAAATCAGTGTAACTTACTTGTGCTTCTGTCCGAAGTCGTTCTGAAATATTCATACCACCATTGAAGGATATATTTGTACGATCTAATTTTTCGTTTGGCACGATTCCGGTTTGATCAGTATTAGAAATTGAGAGTCTGAAACTGGCATCTTCTCTACTTCCAGAAAATGAAACGGAATTATTTGATTTAACACTTGTTTCAAAGAAACTTCTGGTATTACCAGGATTGGAAACCCAAGGTGCAGGTTCTCCATTTGACCACCATTGAACTATTTCTAAACCATCATCTAAACGTGGTCCCCAACTTTCTCCTACATCATCAAATACTCCCCCTCCTTTTCCATCGAAATACTCAAATCGTGGAACACCGTCCGCATCAATTTTCCCCTGCCCAAATTCATTTTGATACTCAGGAAATTCAAGTATGGTTTGAAATTGTATGCTACTGGATATATCAACACCAAAAGAATTACCTCCACCACCACTTTTTGTTGTAATCACAATTGCACCATTAGATGCTCTTGATCCGTAGAGAGCTGCAGCGTTTGGACCTTTAAGAACCGAAATGCTCTCAATGTCATTTGGATTAATATCCATTGCGGCATTACCGTAATCAATTTCACTTGTTGACCATCCCGATGGATTAGCAGCATCGAAATTGGAATTATTGATGTACACTCCATCCACAATAAATAAAGGCTGATTATCCCCTGATAAAGAACTTACACCACGAAGAACTATTCTTGAAGACCCACCGAGACTTCCGGAAGCACTAGAAATTTCAGCTCCTGAAACACGGCCTTGTAATGAATTTATAAAATTCGTTTCTCGGGCTTTAGTCAGATCATCAGAACCGACAGATTGAGAAGCATAACCTAATGAGCGTTGCTCTCTTTGCACTCCAAATGCAGTAACTACCACATCATCCAGAGCAGATGTGCTTGGAGTAAGACTGATATCAATAATGGATTCTGAATCTCCAACGTCAATCGAGGTCTCGTAACTCTCATACCCAATGTAGGAT
>Ga0307966_1002397_pt1 | contig 14221 bp, 12 predicted proteins | sample OrgLakmetagen646_FD_203141 | JGI IMG/M metagenome (GOLD analysis project Ga0307966, IMG submission 203141) | Saline water microbial communities from Organic Lake, Antarctica - #646 | ecosystem: Environmental > Aquatic > Non-marine Saline and Alkaline > Saline | place: Antarctica: Organic Lake... | reverse complement strand
TTAAATTTGAACCGAAACTGGCAAAAAGATCATGATTGTTAATTTGATTGAAAACTTTTTCCAAGAGATTAGAGACACACTACTTTGGACGCTACCTCCACAACAATCCAGAACCCTGAAAGGCATACGCGTCAACTTATGAGTAAGCAAGGCACTCATAAAAACAATTGTTGTGAATGGTTGCAATAAACCCCGATAGGGGTTTAACTTCAATAGCCCCGGGCGACAGCCCGGGGTGGACAATCCACAACAATCCAGAACCCTGAAGGGGTTCAACAACGTATCGATAGGGATTTCAAGGAACCGCTTTTTCTGATCAAATGAGTCCTAGTTCAACCCCTCTCGGGGTTGGATATGTTTTGTGTTCATAGACCCCGAGCTTGCGCTCGGGGCTATTCACGTTCAAGCCCTTCGGGCTTGGGTCTATGGATTGTTTCTATTGAATATAGAAGTCCAATGACGAATTTCTCTAAGAAAAGAGGCTGAAAGGGTACAATGAGAAATATAGTTTTGACCTTAAGTTGACGCGTATACCCGTGAGGGGGGCGGAGGGTCCGGCACGAAAAAGAGGAGAATAGGGGCGCTTGGGGCACCAGTTACCGAGTGGAGGGTTGTGCAACGGATGGGGCGTCTGCTGCGCGTGCCGGAGATGCAGCACTGCTGAGTGATATATAAAATTGAGAGGTGGAGTCATATCTAAAGGAAAGAGCCCATATCCAAAAATCAAGTAGTGCTGCACGGAGCGAACAGCGAACCCCAGAGGCACCCGACCCTCCCCAAAATCTTGGGGAGGGTCACGGCCAAAAAAGAAATTACAAAGTAATAAATTGTTTGCAGAAGAGGGTAAGCCGTATATTTGACGGAGAAAATCGTCTATGAAAATCATCATTGCAGGAGCGGGGGATATCGGGTTTCACTTAGCGCAGTTGCTAAGTAATGAGAAGCAAGATATTACACTGGTGGATAATAATAAAGAGGTCTTGGATTATGTGGGTCAAAAGCTGGATGTATTGACGATCCTTGGCGATGCCTCTTCTCTGAAAGTGTTGAGGGAGGCGCAGGTACAAAAGGCTGAGCTATTTATTAGCGTAACAACATCGGAGAAAACCAATTTGATGAGTTGTATCCTAGCCAAAAAATTTGGTGCGACGCAAACGATAGCCAGAGTAAATCAGGCAGAATATTTAGAAGAGACACTGAGTTCTACCTTTAGAGATTTGGGAGTAGATGCGCTTTTTTCTCCTCGTCTGTTAGCAGCGCAAGAAATTCAGCGGCTAATCGAACACCCGTACTTCACCGATGTATTTGATTTTGAAGATGGGCTATTCTCACTTTGTGGATTGTATGTTGATTCTGATTGCCCGGTCCGTGAACAAACGATCGCGCAAATCGCACAAGAAAATGAGGGCTTGGCATTTCGACCGATAGCTATTTTGCGAGGAAACGAAACAATTATTCCTCGCGGCCCGACGAGAATAGCTATTGGCGATCAGGTCTTTTTTTTGAATCCGAAGGGAAAAGTTCAGGACTTAATCAAAGTGTTTGGCTTAGAGCGAAGGCGAATTCGCGACGTGATGATTATCGGGGGACAAGACATTGCTCATTTGACGGCCCAAATGCTAGAGCAGAAGTATCGATTAAAACTCATCGATGAGAGTAAAATTGTTTGCAATCGTCTGGCAGATGATTTGTCAGAGACCTTAATATTACAAGGCGATCCCACCAATTTTGACTTATTAGAAGAGGAGAATTTGAGTGAAATGGACTGTTTTATCGCCCTAACCCGGAGTACCGAAGCGAATATTCTATCATCAATGATGGCGCGGAACCTGGGTGTTGGGAAAACGATTTCATTAGTAGAAAATGCAGCTTATATCCGCTTGTCGCACAATATCGGAATCGACACGCTGATCAATAAGAAGTTGATTGCTGCGAATCACATCTTTCGCTTTGTCCGAAAGGGAAAGGTAGCGGCGATTACAACCTTGTCCGGCGTTGATGCTGAGGTTATCGAATATATCATAGAAAAAGAGAGCGAGTTAACGAGGAAGGCCATCCACGAGTTGACTTTCCCGGATCAAGCATTAATTGGTGGCGTTATCCGTGAGGATTCGGCCTATATCCCAGGCGGTAATTTCAAAATGAAAGTGGGGGATAAAGTAATTATCTTTGCCTTGCCTAATGCCATATCTACCGTGGAGAAAATCTTCAACTAATCTATGATTAATTTTCAGCCCATCTCCAATGTTATCGGAGTTCAGATCGTCGTTGTTGGCCTATTGATGTGGACGGCACTGCCTTTTGCTCTGTATTTTGGTGATGGAGATGCATGGGCATTTTTTTGGGCGGGGTTCATAACGGTTTTAGGTGGTGGCGGCCTATGGTACTATCACTTTGATTCACGAGCCAATATCACAAAAAAAGAGGGATACTTGATTGTGGTTATGGGCTGGATTTTGATGGTACTCTTTGGCACTTTGCCATACGTATTAACCGGAAGTACCGATTCTTTTACGGATGCATTGTTTGAGACCATGTCCGGAATGACGACGACCGGTGCCACAATTTTCACAGAAATTGAAGAATTACCCCGGGGACTGCTCTTTTGGCGCAGTATGACGCAATGGATCGGAGGCATGGGGATCATTGTACTCACGGTGGCTATTTTTCCTTTATTGGGTTTTGGAGGGACAGAGTTATTTGTTGCGGAGGCACCGGGGCCCACCTCAGACAAGCTACATCCCCGAATTCAGGGAACGGCCAAGCGTCTTTGGTTTATTTATTTAGGGCTAACTGCGACACTTTGCGTGATCCTTAGCAGTATGATGGGATTTTACGATGGAATCAATCACGCGCTCACGACTATGGCTACGGGTGGTTTTAGTACAAAGAATGACTCCATTGCTCATTTTGGACCGGCGGTGCAATACGTCATCGTATTGTTTATGTTGTTTGCCGGTACGAACTATGCCGTTTTATACTTTGCATTAAAGAGAAAGTGGGCTTCAATCTGGCGCTATGATGAATTTAAATTTTATCTACTGTTGGTCGGTGGACTAACCATTCTTTTTTCTATGATTTTGATCTTTGAAGTTGGAAAGCCCGCAGAGGAGTCCTTTCGGGAATCTATATTTACTATTGTCTCCTTAATTACAACTACCGGATATGTCAATGCAGACTATACCACCTGGACGCCCATTATTACCTTTTTGTGCTTCACCTTATTATTTTTTGGAGCTAATGCGGGATCGACTTCTGGTGGGATTAAGCTTGTGAGGCATGCTGTTTTTTTAAAGAATATTTATTTGGAATTTAAGCGCATTCTGCATCCGAGAGCAGTAATTCCCCTACGGCTCAATGGAACTGTGGTTAGGTCGCGAGTATTGATTAATATTTTGGTATTTCTACTCGTATATATTGCCATCTTTCTTTTTGGAAGCGCAGTATTAGTAAGCGTTGGACTTGACTTCAGCACTTCTGTTGGAGCGGTGGCCACCTCACTGGGCAATATTGGTCCGGCTATCGGAAGTGTAGGTCCTGTCGATAATTTTGCACACTTGCCGAGTGCCATCAAACTATTCCTTAGTTTCCTTATGTTAGTAGGACGACTCGAGTTATTTACCGTTATTTTACTGTTTATGCCCTTCTTTTGGCTTAGAGCATAAGTGGTATGAAGAGGCCGCTATTGTAAAACAGTCTCCGCAAAAGACACGATTTAGTGCTGAACCATATCATACCATCAAATCTTCACACTCCACTTATTGCCCCTGCCCTACTAGACCTATTGGGGATCATTTCGTCATCTTTTTTTTCCTTTACCCCTTTTTGCCGGCGGTGCCGAAATAGGCTACAGTCAGTTTCATCAAATGAATGGCAATAAAGGGTTGCTCTCGTCAGGGAATACAGCCCAAATGACCCGAAGCTTGCAGTAGCCGGACAATCAAATGCGCACCCTCTACACAAGAAAAAAGAGGCTGCCCATTGGACAACCTCTTCATAAATACGTCTGCTCAATAACTATTGTTACTGCTTAATGAACGGTATCGTTGTCGGCTGATAGTTCGGGGCTGACAAGCGTAAGTAATACGTACCAGGTGTCAGTTCTCCCAAAATCAAGCTTCTATTCCTTTGGTATTTTTGAATCGGATACGTTCGAATGATATCGCCACGATTGCTGATGATTTCAATCTGACCTTCCGACTCCAGAGATTGTCCCGAAAGTCTAGCCACATCAGCAACGGGATTGGGTGCCAGTTGCCAGTCTTTTCCAAAAGCATCCTCTGCGGACACGGTTTCTCTCACTTCAGCTTTGATAAAGAAAACAAACTCCTCTGTATCTGTAAATCGAGAGGTAATCGTCACAACTCCTACATCTGTCATCCCTTCTTCCGCTGCAAAATAGTTGATCGCAAAAGTATCGAGATCCTGTTCCGGTTCTTGTGGATCGGCACCAAAAATTAATTGTATAGGATCGAAAGAACTCACTGAATATCCATTCCCTGCAACTTCAACATTCTGAATTTCGATGATTGGCTCTGCCAGGGTCTCCATTTCGAACATGAGCGTCGTATCTAACGATTGATCGACCATACCCAAATCCAGAGTGTCACCGGCATTCACCGCATTCATAGAAGGCAGCTGACTCACTGAAAACATTCCTTTTTGCGCAATAAAGCCATACAGCTCTTCTCCACTTTGACCATCGTTGGCCTGAAAATAAATATCCTTTCCAAGAAGAGCTAACTCCCTCACATTAGAATTGCCGGTGCCGGTATTGATTTCCGTCAACTGTTCTTCCAATTGGAAATTACCTAGTAAAGGCACGCGAAATAATTCATCTCCGGAAGCGGCTGTTTCTTTGGTATAGTAATAATAGCCCTCAAGAGGGTCGAATATAAATTCACTGTGATCGGGATCGAGGTTATCCAGGCTCAAACTCATTAGCTGAACATTTCCCTGCTGGAGGACAAAACCAAACGGGTCGGCAAGGAACAACTCTCGTCCTACAGTATCGATACCTCCCATATCATTTTCCTGAGTCAGAAAAGCCGTAAATGTGAATAAAAAGCCAAAGAAAGGGTTCAGATCATCCGGCTCCATGGAATTCCCTTGATTCAAGTTCACCCATTCGTTCGTGTTATCATCGGTTTGGTCTAATACATAAAGTCTATCGCCCGCTCCATCCGGATCTGCTGTAAAAAACAAAACAGTGGGAGCCACACCGGCCAGGCCGATCTCAATAAAATTACCTGGATTAGAGGAGGCAGATCCAGGATTCATATCAACGCTCAACCGAGTGCCCTCTTCAGTGCCATCGGTACGCCAAACTTCCGTCCCCAGCGAGTCTATTTGAGCGCTAAAAAACACATTATTTCCAATCGATGTGAATTGTGTTGGAAAGGAACTCTCTGTTCCTGACGCTATGTCTTTCAACAACTCTGTGCCTGCCAGCGTACCATCGGAAACCCATATTTCGGTTCCTTCGCCAGGGGTTTGTGCATTGAAATACATCAATCCACCTTCAGGAGTAACGTATTTATGATCCGGATTTCCCGAATCACTTCCAGCGTTGATATCCAAGAATAGTCCTGTTCCATCTACCGTACCATCGGACATCCATAATTCAGCGCCTTCATCAGCCGTCGTTGCTGTAAACCACAATTGGTCTTGAAAAACCACGAAATCGCGAGGGGCACCATCGCCTTCTCCATCTTGTATATCAAGAAAAAGTTCGGTCCCCTCTTCCGTGCCATCAGTCACCCAGAGTTCCATGCCAGCTCCCGGAGCGCGGGCGGAAAAAAATACCCGACCGTCAAATTCGATAAAATTTCCAGGGTCGCTGTTGCCCTCTGAAAAATTGGAATCGGGATTAATATCCTTCAATAATCGAGTTTCTTCCTCCGTACCATCGGAAATCCACAACTCTGCTCCGGCATCTTCCGTAGTAGCTCTAAGCAACAATTGATCGTTGTACTCAATCAATCGATCCGGGCTTCCATCTTCAGCTCCGGGATTAATATCCTTGATGAGATCCACTTGTTGTCCATGCATCATGGAGCTGATAAACAAGAAGAGTAATAATGGTATGCAATGTTTCATAATGTTTTAGTTTGGTATATGATTGAGAATGTTTTTAAAGTTTAGCAGGTTGAAGGAAATAATTGTGGGATACAAGCCCAAAACCTCCAATATCGAATTCGAGAACAATGCCTTCTCCCTCCATTCCGCCTATTCAATCTGCGTACTCCATCCTCTTCGACAGCAATATAATAGAAAGCTTTCAAAGTTTTCCTACTTTTTCTATCAACCCTAAGGATTTGTTCTACAACTTCAACTTCTGCGCTCGGTGTATTATTTTGATTCACGGGAATAAATCACAGTACTTCGGTCAATTTTCATAGAACGGAAGTTCTTTGGAAATAAAATATCGCCTCTCTCCGAGCTAATATAAAATTATGCATTCTTCCCGGCTGTTAATATTGAAAAGTCCAGCGACATTGACTCCTGTGCTGTCATTGCAAATCGCTAATTGAAACCCTATCTTTGCACTATGAGTCACACCCAATCGCTAAGCGACACGATTATTGCCTTATCCACCCCTCCGGGAACCGGAGCGATCGCCGTCATTCGCTTGTCAGGTCCCAACTGCATCCAATGGACCGCCGAGAATCTGAGAAAGCCCAAACTTTTAGAGGCAGAATCCCACACGGCCCACTTCGGACTTTTCCGTAATCCAGAGGGTGAAGTGCTGGACGAAGTCGTAACTACTGTTTTCAAAAACCCTAGCTCTTACACCCGACAAGATGTCGTGGAAATAAGCGCTCATGCCTCGGATTGGATTATTGAGCAGATTATCCAGCGCTATCTTCAGCAGGGTGCTCGCTACGCCGAGCCAGGAGAGTTTACCTTTCGTGCTTACATGAACGGTCAGCTCGACTTGTCCCAGGCCGAGGCCGTAGCCGATCTCATCGCCGCGGAATCACAGGAAGCCCATCGCCTCGCACTGCATCAGTTGCGCGGCGGTTTTTCCCGGGAGATTGATCACTTGCGACAACAATTGATCGACTTTGCCAGTCTCATCGAGTTAGAACTTGATTTTGGCGAGGAGGACGTTGAATTTGCGGACCGGGAGCAATTGGCCCAAACTGTCACACACATATTATCCCTCATTCAGCAACTCATCGATAGTTTTCAATGGGGCAATGCGGTAAAAAAAGGCATTTCCACTGTCATTGCCGGTCGACCCAATGCCGGGAAATCGACGCTATTGAATGCCCTGCTCAAGGAAGACCGAGCCATCGTCTCAGAAATTGCCGGTACCACCCGGGACACCATAGAGGAGAGTATCGTTTTAGATGGTATTCCCTTTCGATTGATTGATACCGCCGGACTCCGAGACGCAGCAGATACCATAGAAGCCATGGGCGTTAAAAAAACATATGAAAAAATTCAGTCCTCGGCCATCGTCTTATTTTTATTTGATCTCAGCAGCACCTCCCCGGATCAGCTCAAGGCCGATATCGCAGAATTTCGAGACCAGAATTACCACATTATCGTTCTCGCCAATAAAACGGACCAACTCAGCGCGCCCGAGCTTTCCGCCCATCAAAAAGCCATTGGAGACATTCCCATTCTGCCCCTGTCCGCGCAATTTGGACAAGGCATAGAGTCCTTGATCCAATCCCTCATCCAATTTGCCCGCGATTCTCAGCAGCAAGCCGGCAGCGCTATTGTCACCAACAGCCGACACCACGCCGCTCTCACCCGCGCCCACGAGGACCTTCAGCGCGTCTTAGAAGGTTTGCAAACCGGCATTACCGGCGACTTTGTCGCTATGGATATCCGCCAGGCCCTGTATCACTTAGGTAGTATCACCGGGGAGATCACCACCGACGATCTATTGGGTAATATTTTTAGCAATTTTTGTATCGGGAAGTAGAAAAAATATGTACGATTAAGTAATTCGTGGACTGTCCGAAAATCACCTAAGTCTACACAGCTTATGAAGGAACTTATGAAACGGGCCTTATCTTGAATGTTAGAGAATGTAAAAACTACCAATCATCGTTTGCTGCTTTCGCGTCCATTTTTTCTTTCAGTGATGCTAACATTTGGGTAGCGTGAAAATTTGTCTGCTCTTTTATTTTATTCCACGCTCTTTTTCCCATTCCACCCATAAATCCTCCAGGCTTTTCTTCTTTTAAATCTCCAACTGTATTTGAATCATAAGAGCTGTCGTACTCTCCAGTGTGCCAGAAATCTGTCAAAGTATATCTATATCTGCCATCTTTAAATTCTATCTTAATGGTAAACCTTACATGGCCGGCTGATACCATATTTGCCTTCACTGGAAATAATCCTTTGCCCATTATTATTCCTTCTTCTTTATCTTCATATTCTATAACATTTTCTGATGAACTAAATGTATTAATGAACCAAGTTTTCCCCCGTTTATATAAATCATTCTTACTTGTACCGTCAACTTGAACGACACTTTGATAAGTTATTTTCCCGGTTTCTTCAGAAATAGGGAGGACTCCATTCTGGGAAAACAGAGTAAAAGGTAGAAAGACCAATAATAATAAGACCATTTCATTCATAGTAACTAAATTTATTTAAATTCAATATAAGAATATTCAGCACTAGCGCAAAACCTTTGAGATATATCGACTCATTTCGAAGTAAAACTTCCTCAACTTAAATGAGTCTGCATCCTTAACTTATTAATAATAAACTGGATGGTTTTTTGCAACCAATAACTTAATGGTGGAAGAGGTGCTAATCGTTTCTGGAGCACTTCCACCATCGTTCGTCCACCATAAACAAATACAAACTATAGTCTTATTTTACCACCTTTCATTCTTTGGAAAAGAGTTATTTAATACTATCCTGTACCCTATTCTTCTGAATAATTGATTGTCAATACTTATTACTTTTTGCATTGAAAACTAGGTGCCATACTTTGTTAAGGGAACTATTTTTCAGTTTAAAAATAGGGCGCTGTGAATATTTAAAGAAGGATATACCACAAGTCAATGATTGATTTTTTTTATATTAGCAATGCACTGAATTATAGTCACTGATAACTTTATTTTGATTTAAGATAAACCAAGATGAATACAGAACACAGCATTATAAAAAAAAGGCAACATTATTATTGGTTAGGCATGAAGTGGGAAAATGAAAATGATTTGCCGAAAGCGATTGAAGCGTATAAAACTTACTCAACACATTTAGCAGAACAAGATAAACACATCCCCCATCAATGGATATCCAAATTTTACGAGCAACTAGGGGATACTGAAAAATCACTGTTACACTTGGAAAAATTTGCTGAAGGATGCACTCCCCCAAAAGCTGCCGAAGTATACAAAAGTCTCGGTGAAAGGTATTTAACTATTCATTCAATTGAGAAGGCTGTATGGAATTTTGAAAATGCAATTGAAAACAACCCTAATATCGGTGTCAAGAAAAAATTAGATGAATTGATAAGCACCTTAGAATGAAAAAATTAGATGATTTAAATTATCGAGCTTTTACAGGCAAAAGTGAAGCGCACAAAGCCTTTAATTCTTTGAGAGGAATAATTGAAGGAATTGCGCTGGATAAAAAAATCAACCAAAAAGAAATTGACGAATTAGAGTGGTGGTGCGAAAACCATGAATTCTTAGCGAAAATGAATCCATTCAAGGACTTGATAACAAACATTCAGGTTATAATTAGCGACAACGTAGTGACAGAGGAAGAAATAAAAAATATGAGGTGGTTGTGCGATAAATTTAAGGATGGATTTGAGTACTATGATGAATTCACATCCGACCTTCAAGCTTTGCAAGGAATCTGTCATGGGATTTTGGCTGATGGTATTGTAGATGACGAAGAAATTATTGAGCTGAAAAATTGGTTGAACCAGAATCAGCATTTAGCGACTTTCTATCCATACGACGAAATTACAAGCTTGATAGCGGAAGTCCTTGCTGATGGAATAATAGACGAGGACGAAAGAAAGTTGTTGAAAAGATACTTTAACGAATTTGTGAATCTTAGCGAAACCGAACTCCAAGAAAAAATTGACCAAGAGGTTAAAGATGTGAAAATAGGAGGAGTTTGCTCTAAGGTTTCAGATATTCGATTTATGGATAAACAGTTTTGTTTTACAGGTACTTCGGCGAAAAGTTCACGAAGTGGAATAGCAAACTTGATTGAAGAATATGGAGGCAAATTTATAAATTCGGTTTCTAAGAAAACCAATTATCTAATTGTAGGCGATGACGGAAACCCATGTTGGGCTTTTGCATGTTACGGAAGAAAAGTGGAAAAAGCGATAAAATTAAGGAAAGGAGGCTCCCAAATAATGATTGTACATGAAAATGATTTTTGGAGAGAAATAGATGAAAGAAATTAAGAAAAGAAGGTGAAAGGTAAGAACAAAAATCAATCCGTAGCAAAAAAATATTAGCCATGCTTATTTTTCTAAATTAATAAACAAGAATTAATCAATAACTGGGTAAGGGGGACTAATCTCTAAAGCCTTTATACCTCGAACAACCAGCATAGAGGAAGACAAATAAAAGTCAATTTTTGACCCTTACCCCATTTGCCAAAAATGATTGCTTTTGATACGGATTTACACACTATTTGTACCTTATTTGTACCTCAATTTTGCAAAACCCTGACTATCAACACAGATTACTTTTTGTATTGGAAAGTAGAAGACGGCCATACCTTCCCTGCAAACTCCGTGGTTCATATCTTTGTGATGAATGAAAACGCCCTCTACCCTAAAGAAACAACACATAAAAAAGATACAACCAAAACCGGTTCCTTTCCACGACACCGTCTCTAATCCTGATCATCCTGTCATCCTATAAATCGTAATTCACACAAATAGGCACCCGCGCCGGGCACGATGATGAAGGGGCGTGGGTATGATAGGAGACGTTGCGTTGCAAGGTCTCTACATTGATAAATAAATGGGCAATCACATTTGCTGCCGCCATACCCCCTATGAAGGGACCCGACGGCCTTAAGCCATTCAAGGCCCGGTGCATGATGGCGAAGCCATCATAGGATTTTCCGGCGCGCGTCACAACCCCTGAAGGGGAGCACGCCATACGCACTACCTCTCACGTCATTCCCCAATCCCCACAGTACAATCGATACCCTCCCGCCATATCGTCTTCCCCCAGCAATGCCGCAAGCGACTGATGCACATAGACCGGCGCCGGTAGGCTGCGCCGCCACCAAAAGTGTCTTCCCTGACCGGTCAAAAAGTTCGATACCTGTGCAGATAATGTAAGGCTCTCTATTGACTGCCGACGCAATTCAGCCAATATCCACCATCGGCTCGTTTCCAGACCTTCGTCGTTATCAGTTATCCATAAGGGGATCTTGACATGGCCATCCCGCTGCACAAACCATAGTAAGGCTGCCACCGAGCCGTCTCTAGATCGGAAACGCCACAGCTCGCTGGAAAAATGCTCGGCATAGCAGCTAAAAGGGTACCGAAGCTGCTCCCGGCGATCCTCCTCCTCACTGCCCACCCAGGGATGAGATAGCTTCCATTGCAGCATTTGCTTTTCTTTCTCGGAAAAGGATGTTCTCTCACTCAAAAACTGCTGGTCCTCACTTTTGATTCGCTCTACTCGTTCTGGCGAAGGGGGCGAGGGCAGACGACTCATCCGCAGAATGGGGTCGTGAATAAAATTTAATGCGCGATCTACCCCCTGCAAAACGGGACGCACTGCCTTTGAAAAGGGCAGTCGATGTGCAAAAAAATGAGTCCATTGAAATCGTCGATAGCACCGGACCATAGTCGGAGCCTCCGCGCTCAGAAAGTCGGGGCGCTGCTGTAGCATTCGCTCTCTTGCTGGAGCCATATTGGCCAGTGCAATGCGACCCTCATTTTCCTTAATTATTTTTGACATTAATCGCCCGGCTACTCCCTGCCGCCGAAAGGACGGTCGCACCCACACTCCACTCATCCACAGCATAGACTCTCGCCCGAGCCAGCGGTCGTGCAGCAGTGATTGAAAGGCGACCATCTTTTCTCCTTCTCGAACAACGTACAGTGCGATGTCATCAGATCGGGTGAAGGGTTGCCGAGCCAGCGATCTTGCTCGACGCGCAGAAATCGGAAGCTCACCCGTCTCATTCTCAGCAAATTGCCGCTGATACTCTTCCAGTTCTCCTACTGTGACTCGCTCTATCTTCATGACTGCCTCCGTTGAATAATGTGTCGACCGAGCACGCGTTTTGCCTGATAGGCCAGATACTCGTATTCCAAAATAGCCCACCCGCTCGATCGGCCTCTCTCCATTGGCAATCGCTGAATATGTCGGCTTTGAGGATCTTTCTTAAGTTTACTCGTCCCAAAAGTCAGGTCCATGGAACATTGCTCAAAAAAAGCATTATTTACTCCCAGATCAGAATAGGGAAAAGCAAAAGCGCGTATCTTCTCTCCTAAATATTTGCCGACCCAATCCACACTTTCTCTCGCCTGCTGACACTGTTCCTGCAGAGAGAGTTGCCCGAAATCCGGATGGTCCATCGAGTGTCCTCCCATCGTCCAGCCTGCGGAATGCAGCTCTCGCAATTCAGACAGACTCAGATAAGGATTCTGTTCCTCCACGTAAGCCGCCAGGTCTACACCTCCTTGCTCGGCAATCTCGTCCAATTCTCCTCTTTGATCGAAGGTAACAGCCAATAACTTTTTTCGTGCGGTTCCATCTCCAGGCAGCACTTTATGCACGGTTTGTTGTAGCTGCGGCAAGTGTTCAACCAAAAGACTCGTCTTGAGGCGATACATCATGTCGGCACGATCTACAAAAGAAGGATTGATAAAAAGAGTCGCCGGCAATTCATGAGACTCCACTATCGGTCGGGCAAAGCGGTTCACTTCTCTCAAACCATCATCAAAGGTCAGGTGAAAGTAGCGCCCCTGATCCGGAGATTTCTTCCACTCCAATAAATCACTCAGCGAAATAGGGTCAAAATAATTACAAAATGTCTTGAGATCCGCTGAAAAGTCTTTGGGATGGCGCGGTGCGTACAAATGCTTTAGGTGCACAGGCGCTTCCGGTCCCACGGCATGATACATGGGCACCAATAGCCTGGGTCCACCCGCTTGAATTAACCATTGTAGAAAGCGCTGCCGCATATGCTAACATAGCAAAAAAGGCCGCAAAAATTCCCTTTACGTTATAGAATTGTTCGAAATATTTTTCTGTCGACTCGATTTAAACCGCTGCATCTTCGGTCGTTTCTTTCGGTGTTTCGTCGACCGACCACTGACCCGTTTTCTCCAGCGTTCAAAACTCTTTCGCTTCAGCTCCCTTCGCATCAATTCAATCACCTCCTTTTCCGGCAGTCCAAATTGCATCTCTATCGCCCCAAAAGGCGTCCGATCTTCCCAGGCCATCTCAATTACCCGATCTATATCGCGCTCATCTAATTCTTTCATATATACTAAATGCTTCAATCTTCTTTTTGTTTTTAGGGCGTCCCCACCACCGCTGGTGGTGGGCGTTACGCTCCGGGCTCCACCTGCGTTCGGTCCCCAACGAGTTGGGGACTGGCACGCCACCCTTCGCATCACTGACGCGAACCGCGGGGAAGACTTTTGGGGGCTGGGCACCTCTGCTCCTCTGCGAGCTCATTGGGGAACCTCCTGAGTTGCGTAAATTGACCCGCGACGAGAATTCGAAATATTTTCTGTACCCATCTTTCAGGATTTTCAAATTTCAATTGGCTGGACGAAATCGGCCAGCCCCCGGCAGGGATAGCAGCGATAGGGACCCGCCGCGCGGGCGATGCAGCCGTAGTGCGAGGAGGCGATCGAAGAAAGCCCTACGCAGCCGAACGGATGCCGACCGGGCGGTGGGGCACTACAAGCGAATAGCCCGACCCCGGCCGCCGAATGGCGGGACGGGGTGCCGGCCTAAACATCATTCTATATCTGCCCTGGCATCCGGAAATACAAGTGAACCCACAATTCCACTGCCGAAGATGAGAGGCAAGCCACCGAAGGCCCAATAGAGGGTGTAAAAGCCTTCTTCTCCGAAGTAAATATAGCAGGCGATGCCCCAAAGTAGGCCGACGAAGGTGCTGATGGTGGCGCCCCAGCGAGAGACGATCGACCAGTGAAAGCCGGCGAGAATGGAGAAGCTGAGGGCGTAAACGGGGATGTTGGCGAGAATGAGTTTTCGGAGGATGGAGTCTA
>Ga0307966_1002392_pt1 | contig 14255 bp, 13 predicted proteins | sample OrgLakmetagen646_FD_203141 | JGI IMG/M metagenome (GOLD analysis project Ga0307966, IMG submission 203141) | Saline water microbial communities from Organic Lake, Antarctica - #646 | ecosystem: Environmental > Aquatic > Non-marine Saline and Alkaline > Saline | place: Antarctica: Organic Lake... | reverse complement strand
AAAAGATAAAAAATAACACTTTAGTTCCCTATAGCTGCATAGATATGCCAATAGCAATGTACCGCGTTAATGCGTCTGCGAAAAACGAGATCCGTGTACTAATGTGAAGCTACGAACTCAGCGGCATTCTCGATACGTGTAGTTTCAAACTTTAATACAATTGCACCGTTTACGCCTGCCAGCCAATATCAGTGGCTATTAAAATGCATTCGCACATAAAAAAACCTGAAAATTAAGTGCTATTGTTCAGGGTTTTTTGACACTTTTTTTACTCTACTATATGCATATTAAAAGCGGCGCTTTAGATTAAAAAAGCTCAGTCAGCAAGGACACGCCGAAGTATTTTACTGCCACTGTATTAACAAAAATAACCAATAAGATGACCGGAATGAATGTGCCTACAGACAGGTTTACATAACGCTCAAATAAGCTCTTTTTGAATTTCGGTGCGCCTTTGTTCAACTCTGCATTAAAGTTGTGCTTTTTCCAACGGTACATAACAAAAATGCAGATCAAGAACCCATTTAAGGGCAAAATAGTGTCGTAAAACACGTCATAAACTAGCGTGAAAAAGGAGTTATCGTTGCCCGCATAGGTAATGAAGTTGGTAAAAAACTCAGAATGGCCAAACGACAGAGCACACATTACTGAAAATATAATTAACAACGAACCACAAATAAGGAGGGATGGTTTTCTTGCAAAGCCCTGTTCACTCATTAACGATGCTACTGGAACTTCAAAAATAGAAACCAATGAGGTAATTGCGGCAAAAAATACTAACAAGAAGAAAACACTGGCAACCGTGCTTGCTCCTACATAGCCCATACTGGTTTGTAATTCTAAAAATATTTGCGGTAAATAAGAGAAGATCATGCTTACTGAAGACTCACTTAGATCTTCTGGATTAATCTCTGGGTTAAACGAGAAGATTGCTGGCAGTATCATCAAGCCGGCGGTAAAAGCGACGGCCGTATCGGTCAATGCAACTAACTTCGCAGATGTCGGTACATCAGCTTTGCTATCAATATAGCTGCCATAGGTAATCATGATCCCCATACCTAAAGACAGCGAAAAGAAAGCTTGAGATAGCGCGCCATTAACAACTGAAGCATCAATTTTAGAGAAATCAGGCACCAAGTAGAATTCGACCCCTGCCATCGCGTTATCGCGCGTTAGAACAAAAATAACCAGCACTATCAGCATAAAAAAGAGTGCCGGCATTAGAATTTTAGCCGCTTTTTCGATGCCCTGTTTAACGCCTCCTTGCAGGATGAGATAAACCACCAGCAATACGCCAGTCATGTAAACAAATATACTGTTGCCGCTAATAAATGCGCCAAAGGTCTCAGCGTTAGCTAACTGGTCTAGGTTTCCGATCATTGATTGCAGTAAGTAACCGAAGATCCATACGGTAATTACTAGGTAAAAAACGGCAATCATGAAAGGCGTAATTACCGACAACCAGCCGGCTATACGCCAACCACCTGAGCGCTTAGACAATGAAGCATAGGCTCCTAGTGGATCTTTTTGACTATTTCTACCAACCGACATTTCAGCCAGCATAACGGGGAGACAAATGAAAACCACAAAAATGGCATACATCAACAGGAAAGCACCACCACCGTTTTTAGCTGCACCAACGGGAAAACCGACAAGGTTACCAATACCTACCGCAGAACCTGCCGCAGCGAGAACAAAACCGAGTTTTGAGCCAAATTGCTCTCTTGAACCACTCATCATTAATCCTTCTTTTTATTTTTGTTTTTATGATGTTTAGCGGTAGATATTAACAGTGTATTTACAAAAAGTCTTGAGCTTAACGCAATAAAAATGGCCGATCGAAACCCGCTATTGTAAAAACATCACGTTCCATGCAATCAATTACCAGGGAATAGTTTCACCTTTCCAGTCTAAATAAAATGGGCTTTCTTCTGGATGTAGATTTTGGCATATAGACAAAAGTTGACTAACAGTGAACTCAGGGGTAAATAATTTACCGGGTTTTACATTTGCTTGGAACGGTTTGGACAAGCCAGTATCGACAGTTCCTGGATGATAGCAAAGCAAGCTCGTTTTCGGTGATCGACGCTTATATTCAACGGCAGCCGTTTTCACTAGCATATTAAGCGCAGCCTTAGATGCTCTATATCCATACCAGCCACCTAACGCGTTGTCACTAATACTGCCAACCCGGGCACTAAAGAAGACAATTTTTGCTCCTTGTTTATTAACAACATTGGCTAAGTTTTGTAGCCAAATTGCAGGTAAAATACTGTTAACACGGAAGTATTCTATGAGTTGTCTTTCATTTATTTCCTCCAAGCGTTTTTCTGGTTTTAGTGTCACAACGTCGTCACTACCCTCTGAGATTGACTGTTGATGCAAGATCCCGGTGGTGCATATAACTAAGCTGAGTTTGATCCCCTGCTCTTTTAACTCACTAACGAAACTTTTTACCGCAACTTCATTTGCTGTGTCCATCACCTTATGAATAACCTGCGTTGCGCCTGCTGCAGTGTCCAAAGTATAAGCTGCCTCGTTGCGAGAAAGCGTAAAAATGACCTCAAATTGTTGCTGCGCACTTATCTGACTAACCACTTCTCTGCCGATCCCGCCGTTTGCACCTATAATAAGTGCATACTTTTTTTCGCTAGCTGTTTGTTGCATGCTAATCCTTCAATTCTGTTCGATAATGTTATTCTTTGACACGTTTATAAATGCACTATTATTTTAAATTGCAGCGATTACTCTCGCATCTTTCTTTTCCCGTCAACCAATATGAGATTTTGTATCTATGTTTAGCAAAGACCAAGTAAAGTTTATCCGCAAACCAGCTGATCACAGGCCAGCGAAGGGGCGCATATAACCAAGTAACGCCCACCAAACTCCATGCTTTGTGAGTAACATCAAGCCCCGTTATCATGGTACCGTCATCCAATTGCCCATGAATGCGGGCGTTTAGCTCCTCTAAACATAAATTGGGATAACGCTGCGGAAAATCCGATAAGGAAATATCCTCGAAGATAATTTTTTTGTCTTTGTCACGCTTTATCAGATGAGTCATTTCTTTTTCGCACAATGGACATAGTCCATCGTAAAAGAGCGTAAATGCCATGTTTGCCTCGTTTATTCGCTTATATCAATTTTGTACGTAAATTAATTAGGAATAGATGACTTGAAATTTGGTCTAGCTAGATAGTCGCACTTAATTTACCCAATACATGAATTACACACTTAATAGGATAAGTCATGAGTTCACAAATAATGCGCAGAATCAATGCTGCATGCTTGCATAAGCTGATTGCTGTTTTGTAAACTTGTTGTCCTAGTCAAACCAACTATCATCAATTTTTATTTTAAACAGCAATGGCGCCATTTTCTGATATCTATATTTATCCATTGGGCAGACAATATTTTTATGATAATTCATTTTCCACGGGTCATTGACCATCCATACATAACCATTCACAACAGTCACGCCCTCAATTGAAGCATTGTTCATTAAATGAGTGGCTTCACATGTCGTTTCAGTTGTATTTTGAGTCATATTCGAAGGGGCAGAAAATGCGAGTTTTATACGTTTCGTTGGCTTCTGTTTAGCTAAGTCTATAATCCACAGTTCATTATCATTGCGTGCTGCTGCTAACAAATAACCTTGGCTACTGGATGTCGGATAAAACACATCCATTGCGTTGATAGGATGGTTTCCTTGCCCAAAACTAGGCAACAATAGCTGGCTGTCACGCACTTGGACGAAACCTGGGTCTTGCCAAAAACTATCATCGACACTTATTTCAAAGACTCTTGGTTGTTTGTTGGCGTCTCTTTCTAATCCCAATAATAATCGCTTATCCTTGGTAAACGTTAACCCTTCTATGCCATCATTTGGGAAATCACCGACTTCAGCTGCTGCCGGAAATTGAACTGGACGCACATGCGTTACTTCCAATTTTTCATCCTTAAGTTGCAAGCGCACCAGTAATGTCGGATAGACTGTAGAGCCGGTTTTTGCATATTGTTGCTGACATGTTTTGCTAAGCTGCTCTGAACGGCTCGCATCCTCAGTCACAAATATCCAAGCTCCGTCTTCACCTGCAATCGGTGTAAGCCCTTCATAATCAGGTTTGTTAGCCAGATAGTCAAAAAAACAACTGCGCTTAACCCGTTCACTAAATACGCTGGGTCCGAATTTGTTAACTACTTGGCTATCTTTCATCGAAATCTGGTGCAATCTTAACACTTGACTTATATCTGCACTTGCGTCAGACAATGAGTACAAATATCCGTTGTCATATTTCAATCCTGACGTTTGCGGGTTTAACATCACGTCACCATCAACATCAATAATCCAGCTTCCTAATAAAGGCGTAATAGCGGGAGGACTGACAACAGAGCTAGATCGAGTTTTTTCTGGCACGCAACCAGCACAGAAAGCTATAATTATCGAGACAACGACTATCGTCATCAGCTTTTCCATTGTATATCCTTTTAACTATATTTATGTTGATGAATAAAGAGGCCACGCGAAGTATACATGCTGTACGCAAACTTATTTACCCTAATTTACGTAACAAATAGTGCTAAACTCGGGTTTATAGATTACTTTTATCAAACATAATCAATACTATTATATTCTCAAAGGCTAGGTTACTGGCCGACGCAAGGGAACATCAGAAACTTGACAGAATTACTCCCCACAGTCATCGCAGGTCCTATTTTACGTCACACTGATAACCAGCGTATTGTTTGGTGGCTGGTGACTTCCGTCGCGATTGATATAAAACCATTGTTAGCTGATGCGCATAACAAGGTAATCGAATTGCAAAATGCAAAGGCGACGCAAGAAACATTTTGTGTCGGGCAGCGCGCATTCATCCAGTTAATTAGCTTAGAAGCAACCACCAGCAAACCATTAATTCAATCGGGTGTTTTATATCATTACGATTTATTAGATGATCTAGCAAGTATCTTAAAGGGTATGCCGCACTTGGTGTATGAAGGGCATCAACGCCCCAACTTTCGATTTAATCAACATTTGACCAAAGTCACGCAAGGTTCTTGCCGCAAGCCCCATTTCCATGGTCAAGACGCCCTGCCACAACTTGATAATTTAGTCGCAGATGAGTTAGCTAATAAAGTTAATGTGTCGAAAACTAGCGAGACAACAAGCGTAAACCGCCCCGATTTAATGCTAATGACCGGAGACCAAGTATATGTTGATGATGTCGCAGGGCCAATGTTACATGCGATTCATCAAGTCATCTTATTGCTGGGACTGCACAACGAACGATTCGAAGGTGGCACTGTTGATGATTTAACAACACTGATATCACATGAACATGGTTTTTACCAAAGGGAATTATTATTACCCGCAGTTGAAGCTAATGATAAGCTTACCAAAGCGTTTTTCGCCGCAAAGCGCAAACCCGTATTTACCTCAGTAAATGCTAAAAATCATCTTATAGCACTGAGCGAGATGTTAGCAATGTACCTGTTGACTTGGTCGCCATTACTCTGGCAATTTGTTGATTTGAATAAGTCAGGGTTAAACCAAGATAAACAAGCGACTTACGACCAAGAAAAACAGAATATAGAGTCATTTCAAGAGGGCTTGCCGAAAGTTCATCGGGCCCTTGCTCACGTGCCAAGCTACATGATGTTCGATGATCATGATGTTACCGACGATTGGAATCTAACCCGTGGCTGGGAACAACAAGTTTATGGGCATCCTTTTTCAAAGCGAATCATTGGTAACGCTATTACTGCCTACTTTTTATGCCAAGGTTGCGGTAACCCTAGAGCAAAACTGGGGTCCTTATTCAATCAATTCAGTACCGTATTCTCAATAGGCGCCTTTACAGAAAATGCCATCGGAACCGACAATCTGGCGATTTATAAGGCTTCACATAGCGAACTTATCAATACCTTATTTGAGTTTGATCAATGGCATTATGAACTAGCAACACAGCCTCCCGTGCATGTGCTCGACACCAGAACGCAACGTTGGCGCTCCGAGTCATCGCTGAACAAACCATCCGGGCTAATGGACTGGGAAGCGTTGTGTGAACTACAACAGTCTATCATCGGCAAAGAATCCGTTATCATGGTTTCGCCCGCACCGGTATATGGTGTAAAGTTTATAGAGACGATACAAAAAATATTTACTATTTTTGGCGGTGCATTAGTCGTGGATGCGGAAAACTGGATGGCGCATAGAGGCACCGCCAGTGTCATGCTGAATATATTCAGACATATTAAAACCCCACCAAACTTTATTATTTTATCGGGGGATGTTCACTATTCCTTTGTTTATGATGTGAGCTTGCGTTTTCGCCGCAACAGTCCGCACATTACCCAATTCACGAGTAGTGGGTTACACAACGAATTCCCACCAAGCCTGCTAAAGTGGTTTGACCGCTTAAATAGATGGTTTTATGGTCATCGCTCGCCCCTCAACTGGTTAACAAAGCGTCGGAACATGTCGGTTAGGCAACGAGAACCGATTGATCACAGCGGTACGTTGGTCAATAATTGCAATATTGGAGTGCTAACCTTGAATGATGATGCAAGTCAGGTAGACTGCGCTCTGTTATGCAGTGATGGTAGCTATATCAGCTTTTCAAAAGCCAAAAGTCGATTGAAAACAAAAGCGAGGCTAGAAGCAGAATCACCTACGAAGGCAGAAACAGAGTAATGAATTTAGCAACAAAACAAATTGCCATTTTTTATGGTTCAACAACCTGCTATACAGAAATGGCGAGTGAGAAAATACAATCTGAATTGGAGGCTATGACACGCGAACAAGGCATCCAAGCGATTATAAGCATGTTTGACATTAAAGAACATACTCTCGAAAAATCAACCCAGTACGATTTAGTGCTGTATGGCATTTCAACTTGGGATTTTGGTGAATTACAAGAGGACTGGGAATCAACTTGGGATGATATAAAAACCCTGAATTTGGCAAGCAAGACCGTGGCTATTTTCGGCTTAGGTGACCAACTCGGCTATGCCGATTGGTTTCAAGACGCGTTGGGAATGTTACATGATGAATTAATAGTACTGGATTGTGATATTATCGGTTATTGGCCCAATCAAGGCTATGAGTTTACTGCGTCCAAAGCGCTAACTGACGATGGTGACTTTTTTGTTGGCTTATCGTTAGACGACGAAAATCAGTATGATCTGACTGATGCCCGCATAAAACAGTGGTGTTCACAGATTATAGAAGAGTGGACTGAAGCTTAAGCTAGTTAATCAAGGTGGGCATTTATTCAGTTGTTTTACTTTTCAAATTAAACTCAGCAAGTCTATGCTTGCTGCTGCGGATTAAGAATTCTAACTTCACGTTGAGGGAATGGAATTTCGATACCGTTTTCTTTCAGTGTTTCAAGAATAGTAAGCATTAAGTCACCGTCAATTCTAGATGCAAATTTGCGTATTGGACGCGCTTGTTCATCAGGTTCGTTGCACAGTATGGAAATGCTATGGCGCAATTGCACAGGAGCAAATTGATGCCAATATATTTTTACACTTGGCATCAGAATTAAAAATTTAAAAATGATAACCTTTGTAGGTCATTAAGTGTAAAGACAAACGCCATGGATACCTTAGTAAAAATTGAAGCTAATGAATCAACCTAAATCACAACAAGGCGAGAACAGAAATAAGAAAGGTAGACTTTATAATCAATTCTATCGAAATGGTGACGAGCATCGAGGGGGAGCCGATGTTAATTTTCAGGACATACTGCGCTTATTTCGATTCCGCTCAATTGAAATTGGTAAATGGGTAACGCAAGAAGAAAAAAGGATAGCGGCAAATCTGTTTTTTGATGCCCTGTGCGATCTTATGGATATATTGCAAGTGCCTGAAAATGTGGTTTCTCTAAATGGTACTTTATCGTTAGGGTTTGGCGTTGGTGGACAAAAACACGCAAGTGCACATTACAACAGTGCAAAAAAACAACTATCTCTTGCCAAGAATGCTGGGGCCGGCGCCTTGGCTCACGAATGGTTTCACGCCTTTGACCATTACATTGCAAGTAAAATGTTTGCGGTGTCTGGGAGTAATCTTTTCGCTTCAGAAATTTGGCTAAATGAAAATGCGGCGTTAAATGATCATGCATTGAACAATCAGTTGGCCCTTTGCTTCAAACATGTTTTTTTACAAAATAATGGCGCTGAACCAAGCGAATTGATGCAAAAAAGTGTTTTTGTTGATTATCAGTTAAAAAGTTTTTACTACGCACGGCCACAAGAAGTTGCCGCAAGAGCTTTTGAAGCCTGCATTCAGCGCAACCCGATTAAAAATGCTTTTTTAGTACAAGGGACTAAACAAAGTGCCGAAGCTAAGTTAGGTATTTATCCTAGCGGTGAACAATTGAGCAATATAACAGCTCAAATAGCAACTTATTTCAATTGGTTGGGTAAAGCACTTGATCATAGCCCGCCTGACGAGTAAAGTTGTCGTAACAAAAATCAATGAAATGCTCATTTTCGCGGGGCTAGCCTTGACATGAAAAGTAATTGAGAGAGTAAGCGCATATTTTTTGTTGGATTCGTTTACAAAACTCTATGCTTTTTTTATTAAGCCATTATACTATAAAAAATGCTATAGAGCAGAATTAGAAGGACTGAGTGCAAAGATGAAAAGAAAAAAACATACATCCGGTGATGATGACGCAGCAGTAGATATGACGCCAATGTTGGACATCGTGTTTATTATGTTGATATTTTTCATCGTAACCACGACATTCTCATCTGAGAAAGGTTTGAGCCCAACTCGTCCACCGAAGAGCGATACCCCAAACCCACCGAGTAAGTCATTGTCTATTAGAATTGATGCAGCTGGTCAAATTCTCATGGCAGGTCGTATTGTCGATATTCGTCGAGTAGTTGCAAATGCGCAAACTTACTTAGCGAACAATGATACTGATAGTGCTGCTATTCAAGCGGATGAAGATACTGAACATGGTGTTGTTGTAAGCGTAATGGATCAGGTCAAATTGGCTGGTATCTCGAAAATATCGGTACTAGTTAAAGAAGATTAATTTTAAGTTATTGTGTAAATTTTAAAAACGCTGCTCCATGCCGCGTTTTTTTTTGCTCACAATTGCTGATTAATCTTTAGGTAGAGCCATCTTTGCAGCCAAGTCTTTCTTTTCAGCAGCATAATCTTGATAAAGGGTATAAATAATACTGAGTAGATTAGTAATATTAAATACAGTACCGAATATGCTGCCAACCATAATTGCGTAAATTAAACCCAAAACTTCAGCCAAAATAAACCATTGACGGATCCTCTTCGCACTCGTCAACGAAATTGACCCTACCGTAAAAATAAGCGATGACGTATAAGCGATTATAATCGTCCAACCATGATCGAGCCAAAACAGTTCGAAAAAGAAGAAGCCTAGATTAGCCGTAACAAAAATGATAAGTACCGGTAGACCACGATACTTAGTAGCAATAATATTACGAATACAGGCGAGCATACAGCCAACACCAGCAGCCATTGCACCTAGCAAAAAGAAGTGAATACTAACGCTTAAAAGCGCGATAGCAGATATAAAGCGATATCGATTGATGTCGCTTTGTCGGTACCCAATAAAATTAAAAACGACGGCTATTGCGCCAAAAATTTCTGCTACTGGTAGCATGTGTTCTCCGTAAATTACTTGTTAACCCACTATCAGGGTAGAACGAGAAACACAGCTAGAAGCATGCAGAATAAGCAATAAAACGTTATTGGAACGAAGATTGGGTTTCAAACCACTCGTCGTATGACAGTATAATATGTTCATCCATATGATCAGCCGGATAAGCAAATAATCCAAACTGATTACCCTTATGATGCGATATGACAACTGCCAACTTCGGCATATCAGACATATTTTGATGAAAAGGATCCCAAAGCGGGATTAGATACTTGTCGACATGGATCAAAGGCACACTAACGCCTTTGATCCGCTTCCATTCGTCAGCGACTGGATTGGGAATGCATGCATACACGCAATGAAAAGGGATTTTAATTTGCACCCCGTCCCACCAAAACTGCTCAATTCTTATATTTTCTATCAGTGTTTCAACATCTGTTGGAATAGCTGTAGCCATAACGAATTGCCTCCGAAAACTTCATAAAGGGACGTAAACAGTATGTCCCTATTTAGGTTATCAATGCAAACTAAGATTAACTTTAGCTAAAATTCGGCGCGAGTATAATAATTATTATTGTACACCACCAGCCCTATTTCAGAAAACTTGAAGTTGTATCATTTGATAAGCCACTTGATTCGCACTTACCGGCCGATATTTAGCCAAAGATCCGAGCATGATTGGAGAAAGTAATTTAACGATATTAATTCCCACTCTTTCTGCTGTGCGTTTTTGGATTCGATGTCCTAGTAAAAAACTTGGTCGAACAGCCGCTGCGTTATCTAATTGCGGCATTCGAAGTATCGCATTTTCTAATTCGCCTTTAACTTTTAAATAAAAACTTCTACTTTTAGCATTAGCACCAACCGAGGAAATCCAAACAAAGCTTTTAGCACGTTGCGCTCTGGTCAATTGCGCTGCAACATGCACAAACTGAAAATCGACACGCCGAAAATTAGACTGTGAGCCAGCCTGTTTAATCGTTGTGCCTAAACAACAATAAACATGTTCAACTGAAAAGTAACCTTGATAATCTTGTAACTCCTCAAAATCGATTACAATAGCTTGGATTTTATTTAATGGGTCGCGATACTGCGATTTAGACAACGGCGAGCGCACCAAACAAGTCACTTGCGAATAACGTTCGTCTTGGCACAATTGATTTACCAGCGCTTTGCCAACTAAACCTGACGCGCCGAGCACTAAGGCTTTGTATGTTGCCGTCATATTTTCCCTAGGTTGTGATACCCTTTTCAGTTGCTAAAACATTAATAATCTAAAAGAAGAGCAATTCATTATGAATAGACTAATCATTACTTTAGCTTGCGCATTTGGGTTCAATTTAGCCTCAAATGCAAATGCTGAGAGCCTCAGCATTGAACGCATTCATCAGTCACCCTCATTATCAGGCAGTGCACCAATAAACATCCAAATATCACCAGATGGTCAACGAGTGACCTTCCTGAGAGGCAAAGCGGCTAATTACAATCGTTATGACCTGTGGGAATATCACATCCCTACCGGAAAAACACAAATTCTATTTGATTCAGACGATTTACATACCGGTCCTGAAATTTTATCCGATGAGGAGAGAGCGCGCCGCGAGCGGATGCGTGTTTATGGTAGTGGTATTATTACTTATGATTGGTCAAACGACAGCAGTGCATTACTTTTCCCATTAGCAGGTGATGTATACTACTTTAAGATTGGTGATAAGAAAGCGAAGCGTCTATTGGAAACAGATGCTTTTGAAACCGATATCAAGTTTTCACCCAAAGGAAATTTTATTTCCTATATTCGTGAACAAAATTTATATGTTATGAATGTAGAAACAGGAAAAGAGCAAGCTGTCACAACAAAAGGCGGTGGCGATATTAAATATGGCATGGCGGAATTTGTTGCGCAAGAAGAAATGAGTCGCATGACTGGCTATTGGTGGTCTAAGGATGAAAAACACATCGCCTTTACCAAAGTCGATGAAGGCCCTGTGGATGATATTGTGCGCTCAGAAATATATGCCGATTCCATCAGTACTATTGAGCAGAAATATCCCAAAGCTGGCACAAATAACGTACATATTGAACTTGCCATTGCCAACCTCAATAACGGTCAAGTGCGTTGGGTAGATTTAGGCGACAATAAAGACATTTACCTAGCTCGCGCTAAATGGATGAATGAATCAACACTCACTTATCAAACCCAGTCTCGCGATCAGCAAATCCTTAACTTGAATGCCGTTAATATTAACAACGGCGAGCAAAATGTGTTATTGCAAGAAACCAGTAATACTTGGCTTAACTTGAATTTTGATTTGCATTTTTTATCAGATAACGAACATTTTGTATGGGCATCAGAACGCGATGGCTTTAAACACGTGTACTTATATCGCAATAATGGCGACCTAGTTCGTCAAATCACCAAAGGCGACTGGGTTGTTGAACACATTAATGCGATTGACGAAACAAAAGGACTCATTTATTTTCAAGGGCGCAAAGACACACCGCTTGAAAGCCACGTCTACTCAGTAGCACTAGACGGCTCTAAAATCAATAGATTGAGTAAAGCGGATCAATTCCATAGTGCGACATTCAGCTCAGACGCTTCGGTATACGTAGATTCACATTCAACTGCAAACACTCCTGCTCAAGTCAGCCTGCATCGCTTTGACGGCAGGATGATCACTTGGCTAGACGAAAATAAAGTAGACCAAAACCACCCGCTATATGATTTTACCGACGACTGGGTTAAACCTGAATTTGGCAGCATAAAAGCACAAGATGGCAGCGACCTGCAATATCGTCTTTATAAACCCACAAAATTGAAAGGTAAACATCCGGTTATTGTTTATTTGTACGGTGGACCTCATGTACAAATGGTAACCAATAGCTGGGGTGGTAATCGTGGTTTATTAATGCAGTACTGGGTCAATAAAGGTTACGTTGTATTTTCCCTTGATAATCGCGGGTCTTTCAACCGAGGTAAAGCTTTTGAGGATCCTATATTTAAGAAAATGGGCTTTGTTGAAGTTGATGATCAAATAACCGGTGTGACGTTTTTACGTACATTAGATTATGTAGATCCGCAAAGAATTGGTATACATGGTCACAGCTACGGTGGCTATATGACACTCATGGCAATGTTCAAAGGCGGCGATTATTTTGCAGCTGGGGTTGCAGGCGCACCGGTAACAGATTGGCGTTTGTATGATACTCATTATACCGAACGTTATATGGGTAATCCAAAAACTGATGACCAAGCTTATACTGACTCGTCGGTGTTCCCATACGCAAAGAATTTAAAAGGTGACTTACTTATTTACCATGGTATGGCTGATGACAATGTATTATTTACACATAGCACGATGTTGTATAAACATTTGCAAGACTTAGCGTTGCCGTTCGAGGTAATGGACTACCCGGGCAAGAAGCACAGTATTCGAGGTAAAAATACAGGAATTCATTTATATAAGACAATCACTAACTTCTTTGATAAGCATTTGCAGCCCGTCAATACTGCCGAGTAGTTGCTTTTACCAATCACATATTGGTACTAAAAACATGTGCTTTACGATGCGCCTTCAAATCAAAACAAGATACGTTTAGACTAGGGTGGGATTAAGCCAATTTGTTTTCGTAAAAGGATATTTATTAGATGGTATCAATAGCTGATATAGAAGCAGCCCAAACACGGATTAGCAGCATAGTAAAACAGACACCGATATTTGAATCACGTTTACTGAATCACTGGCTAGGTCATCAAATTTACTTTAAAGCCGAGTGTTTGCAACGAACGGGGGCATTTAAACTGCGCGGCGCAACCAATATTCTAGCTAAATTACATGAGCAAGGAGAATTGCCGCAGCGCGTTGTGGCTAATTCATCAGGCAATCATGCGCAAGCAGTTGCATTTGCGTGTGCGCAATTTGGTATTCCAGTTTCAATCTATTGTGCCGACACTATTTCACCAATTAAAGCTGCCGCAACCAAGTTTTATGGCGCAAAAATAAAGGTATTTGCAAGCAGAGAAGAAGCTGATTTAGCAGTGGAGGAAGCGGGCAATGAGGAAGGAACCCTATGGATCCCTCCTTTTAATCATCCCGATATTATTGCAGGTCAAGGCACAGTCACATTGGAAGCTTTGCAGCAACTTGCTGAGACTGGGATTGAACCTGATGCCGTATTTGCTCCTTGTGGCGGCGGTGGTTTATTATCTGGGGCTATTATTGCAACAAACGCGCGTTTGCCCAATGCTGAAGTGGTCGGTGCTGAGCCGTTGAATGCGAATGATGCTGCTCGAAGTCTACAAAGTGGTAAAATTGAGCGCTTAAACGGCATACCGAATACATTAGCTGATGGCGCAGCGACTCCAGCTATAGGTCAGCATACGTTTGAGATATTGAAAACCGTTGATGATTTCTATGAAGTAGAAGAAGCACAGATAGCATATTGGACGCAATGGCTACATCATTTGTTAAAGTTACATATAGAGCCGACATGCGCTATGACAATGGCCGCCGTTGCAGCTTGGTTAAATGATAAACCACCTAACCAGAAGGTGCTAGTGTTGTTATCAGGAGGTAATATCAGTCAGGCATCAATG
>Ga0307966_1002391_pt1 | contig 14261 bp, 14 predicted proteins | sample OrgLakmetagen646_FD_203141 | JGI IMG/M metagenome (GOLD analysis project Ga0307966, IMG submission 203141) | Saline water microbial communities from Organic Lake, Antarctica - #646 | ecosystem: Environmental > Aquatic > Non-marine Saline and Alkaline > Saline | place: Antarctica: Organic Lake... | reverse complement strand
TAGACGGTGCCGCGCTCGCCGCGATATTGCGACCGGGTGGCGGCGTCGAACGTCCAGTAGGGCACGTAGATGCCGTGTAGCTTGCGCCCTTTGCGGGCGTAATCCTTGAGGCCATTCGGCGCGAACCAAAGCTGGCCAAGCCAATCGTTCATGGCGTCATGCGCTGTTTTTTCGTCCAGCCCGAAGGGCAGGACGCCCCGCGGCTTGATCCGCCTTTCCGCGCCTGTGCCGGTCACCATCGGCGTTGCGCAAAAGGGGCATTCGCCCGCATGAGATTCGCCTGTCAGCGCAATGTTGGCGCCGCAATTGGGACAGGCCAGTAAGGCGCGATCTTCGGTTTCGGCGGCTGCCTCTGGCGCGGCCAAGGATGCGCTCAGCGCGGCTGTCAAATCCTGCTCGCTTAGTGGGTTTTCCCATGGGCCGGGGCCAGCGATATCTTGCCGGTTGCCACAATGGTCGCAGATCAGCGCGCCGCCACCCTGTGCTGCGCCTGGCGCATAGCGCATGTCGGCGCCGCAGGTGTCACAAGGAAAGCGGTGCTGTGCGGGCGGCGTGTTGCCGGGGGCGGGCGATGGCATGAGGTGGCCGATGCGGTATGAGTACTTAAGGAACAGTGAAAGCTGGGGTGCGGCAGAGTGAGGTGGAGCGCTTATGCGGGCGGCGGCGGCGGCGGCATGACGGTAAAGAGTTGTGCCAGCTCGGCCACGTCCTCGGCGGGCAGCCAACCATCTTGGCCGGCGGTCCACACCATCGCGGCGCGCGCGAGGTCACCGCTGGCGGCCATCCGGCCCATTGCAGCGCGTGAGAACGGCCCGCGTGTTTCGCCGTGTTCGGCGATATGCCAGACTCGCTCGGGCGCGGGCGGGGGTGGCGGCGATTGGGGCGCTAGCGTGGGCCGTGCGGCCCATGGGCCAGATTGGCCCATTTGCTGCGCCATCGCCATGCCCACACCCATACCGAGGCCCGCACCTATGCCGCCACCGCCCGATGGATTGCGTGCGGCATCGGTCATCGCCTCAGCGGCGGAGTACTGTGCGTAGGCGTTCAGATCCCCGGCAAGGCCCGCGGATGTGCGCTTGTCCAGCGCTGCCTCGACGGCGGGTGGCAGCGAAATGTTCTCTATATAAAGCTCGGGGATGGTCAGGCCGTAGCTTGCGATGGTCTGGCTGATCGCGCCTGCCACCAGCTTGCCCAGATCGGCGGTGTTGGCGGCCATGTCCAGCACGGGGATACCCGAGGATGCGATGGCGCGGCTGAACTCCTGCACGATGATATTGCGGATCTGGAAGCTGATTTCGTCCATCGTGAATTCGCCGTCGGTACCGACGATTTCCTGTAGGAAGCGCGCGGGATCTGTCACGCGCACGGTGTAGGTCCCGAAGGCGCGGATGCGGGTTGGGCCAAACTCCGGATCGCGCAGCATGATGGGGTTTTTCGTGCCCCATTTCAGATTGTTGAACCGCGTGGTATTGACGTAGTACACCTCGGATTTGAACGGACTTTTGAAGCCATGATCCCAGTGTTGCAGCGTCGTCATCACTGGCATGTTGTTGGTTTCGAGCATGTAGAGGCCGGGGGTGAACACATCTGCCAATTGCCCTTCATGGACGAAGACGGCGGCCTGTCCCTCGCGCACGGTCAGCTTGGCGCCATACTTGATCTCATGGCTCTCGCGCTGAAACCGCCAGACCATCGTATCGCGGGTGTCATCGGTCCAGTGAATGACGTCGATGAATTCGCCGGTCAGAAAGTCGAAGATACCCATGACGCGTTGTCCTTAAGCCGCTCTTGTTCGGCTACGACTGAACCATGTTTGATCGGCGGTGCCAAGCACTTGCCTGCTGTACGGGCTGCGCGCATCACGTGATCGCCGCACAGGTATGTCGTGACCACCGCGCCTTTGGTGCAGACGACTTCATGGCGGTTGAGGACGAGGCGGATATAGAGAATCCGCAGCCCGCATATGCGTTGGGAAATACCGCTTTAGCCGGTCAGCGCCTTGGCGTGGCACAGCACCTAGCGCCACATAGGGTGGGCCAGAAGGAAGCGGTGGTTGAGGGGGGCAGAACCAGCATTTGCACAGTGATGCTTGGGGCCAATGTAGCCGGCTGTAGCCAGTCCGGCTTTTTGCGGGTATCAGGGCCGGCACAGATAACGCTGCGCAGCTGGACCATGCGCAGCTGAACAACGCGCATTGGGCGCGGCCCGTGATCGCGGGTGAAGGCCGCTTGAGGTGTCGATATGTGTGCTTTCGGCAAAGCAGGGCAAAACCGTGTCCCGATAGGGGGGGGGGCTTCCGCACCACCGAAATTACCGCGATTGACCTGATTGAGCCGGACACCGTCCAGATTGGCAGCTATATTACCCCCCTGCGACAGGCCCGCGCAAAAGGGGCTTTGCGGTCACGCTAGCGAAGAGGGGGGTAAATATACCGTTGCCGTGGATTAGCTAGACCCGCCGTGCCGCTCGGCGATTAACTGGGTGAGGATAGGGCGCGCGATGTCAAAGCCCATGCCCGGCGTCAAGCGCGGGGAATAGAGCAGGCGCAGTAATTCCTCGTCCTGCGTGGTCAACAACGCGAACTCATCGTCGTCATTGAAGATCGAGGGCCGCGCGCGTGGACTGTCATTGGCCAGGCCCAGACCCTGCGCCAGCTCCTCATGCACGCAAGATTGACGCAGCAGATCGGGATGTTCTGACCGGATCAGCGCGATCGCCCGGCGGTAGGTATAATCGTCGTTATTGCCTGAAAACGCCACGACGAGGCAGTGGATCGAGCGTGGTAGCGCGCGAAACAGGTCCAGCGCGGCGGGGCTGATGTTAGGCACTAGCGCGCTGATGCGGTCGATAGCCTGCCCCCGGTCATCCTCGCCCATGAAAAGAACGTGAAAATTGGCGGTTGCGCCGGCATCGGCGGTGATAGGATGGCCGGTCACGCGGGCGAGACGGGCGGCGTAATCTGTTACCATCGCCGCGTCGGTGCTGCGCTGCGCCGCTGGCACCGATGCGCCGAATTCTGCGGTCATCCGCACTGGGACGGTCCATTTGCGCAGGCCGCCTGCGCGACCATCTGCGGGTGTCAGGCCTCTGTCGCGCGCGTATTCGTCGTGAAAGGCGATCGCCTCGAAATTGCGCATCATATCGGTGTCGGTGTAAGGCGTATCGACGCCGCCGCCCCCGGTGCGCAGGAGGCTTTGCGCCAGCAAGCTGGCCTGAACCCGCGCATAATGTGCCGCTAAATTTTGGCTGCGCCCGGACGGGCTGGGCGCCGGGGCCGAAACGGGCGGTCTCAAGGCTACTGGGCCAGTCGGCTGTGTTGTTCTGTGCGGCGCGGGCGTGCCCGTGCAGGCGACGAGCGCCGCAATGCCCGCCGCGCCGCACAGCGCCTTGATGATGCCGCCCGCCCGCATGTCCGGCTAGACCTTCGCCGCAGTGGTGATGGTGTCGCCAAGCCCGGTCTTGCGGGCCTTGGCCGAGGACAGCGTGTCGCGCAAATCGGCCTCCATCGTCTTGAGGTCTTTCTCTGCGGAGGCGCGGCGGGTTTTGCCCTCATCAGCGATCTGCAGGCTCTCTTGAATAGTGCCGATCAGGTCCGCGTTGGCCTTTTTCACGGCTTCGATATCAAAGACACCACGCTCCATTTCTTCGCGAATGATCTTGTTGCTCTGGCGCAGGTTGGCCGCATTAGCGGTCAGTAGCTCGTTGGTTAGATCGTTGGCGCCGCGCACGGCCTCGGCGGCCTCGCGCGACCGCTGGATGGTGACGGCTTGCGCCAGCTGCGTCTCCCACAGGGGCACAGTGTTGACGAGGGTGGAGTTGATTTTAGTGACCAGAGATTTGTCGTTTTCCTGTACCAAACGTATCGACGGCAGCGATTGCATCGTCACTTGGCGCGTCAGCTTCAGGTCATGCACGCGCCGTTCCAGATCATCGCGGGCCGAGCGCAAATCACGCAGCTCTTGGGCCTTCATCACCTGATCGCCCTCAGGCACATTTTTGACCTCGGCCTCTTTGGCGGGGATGTCGTTTTCGTCTAGCAGGCGGACCTTTTCTTCGCCAGCGGCGATATAGAGCGCCAACTCATCGTAGAAAGTTAGCGTGCGGTCATAGAGCATATCCAGCGATTTGATGTCTTTCAGCAGCACATGCTCGTGGCGCAGCAGATCGTCGGTTACCTTGTCGATCTGGGCCTGAACCGTCTCGAACTTGGCGGTGAATTTGGCAAACGGCGCGGCGCGGCCCAGTAGCTTCTCCCACCATGACTGCTCGCGGCGCACGTCCAGCTCGGACACGGAAAAGCCGCGGATGGTGGTGACGATCCCGCGAAGCGAGTCGCCCGCCGGGCCCACATCCTTGTTACGCACGCCTTCCAGCATGGATTGCGAGATTTCCTGTAGTTCGGCCTGCGCGGCGGACCCGAAGGAGACGATGGACTGCGTATCGCCGATATCGATCTCGGCCATGCGCTTACTGATCGCGGCGCTGGCGGATTGGTCCGCATCCTTGAACGGCACGATGGCGTTCGCATCCTGCGGGGCGGGCAGGATATGCTGGCTGACTTCGGTAACTTCGGCAAGGCTGGCTTCGGCCTGTTGGCGCACGGATTCGGGCATCATGTGTCCTCTTGTGAGTTGGATGTTCGGGGCAGGTGGACGCCTTCGCGCTCCAGCCGGTCACGCAGCACGCTGATTTCAACCTCCAGCGCGCCCTGATCGTTTTCCAGCAGTTTCTGCGTCTTGGCGGCAAAATTATCCTCAAGATCGTCCAGCAGGGCCAGATAATCGGCACGGGCTGCCTCGTCGTGCGCGCGTGCATTTAGATCGGCAAACCGTGTTGTCGCGTCGCGCGCGCCCATCAGGTAGACCCCGGTATAGCGGCGCGCAGCGCTCAGGTCGCGCGGATCCTCCTCCAGTGTGCGCAGCATGTTGCGCACCGTCGACTGAAAGCTGGCAACGCGGTCTTCGAGGCGGCGGTCGCGGGCGCGCAGGATTGCATCCGACATTTGCGCCAGTAGTGCCTCGGCCTGCTCGACCGTGCGCGCGACGCGGTCCTGCTGAAAAGTATCAATGCCCTCCATGCCCTTGTCCCGCAGCGGATCGACGCCGAAGGCGGCGATATGTAGGCCGGCCGTGACCGCACCATAAAGGACCGCCGCGATGATGTTGCCATCGCCCGTCAGGGCGGCCAGTGCGATCCCGATACCCGCAATGGCAGACGAGAACATCTTGCGCGGGATGGCCGGACGGCGGGCGACCTTGCGCTCATTGTATGCGGCCTCGGCGCGCAGGCCATCGCGCAGCAGCCATGCCGACAGTGCCAGAACGCCGGCCGATGCCGCGCCCAATGCCAGCCCGGCGGCGCCTGCGGCCAGCGAGGTGAAGAGGACCATGGCCGCGGGTACAAACATCAGGTTAGCACGCGCGCCTACTGGATCGACGCGGTACCGCCCCGCACCGCGCCCTACACCGCCCGCTGGGGCGCCGTTGCCGCCTGTCTCATTTGGACTGAATTTACCACCGAACCGCTGCGCCATAAGACCTATAGCCCCCCGAGGAGGCCGCTGGTCACACCCAGCATCAGCAAAATAAGGGCCGCATAGCTAATCCGTTCCACATCGTTTCCCTTGCTTGGCGCGCTCGACTCGTGCGCCGCACGACTGCCGACACTTGCGGCATGCGCCAACTGCGCCGCCGCCACTCCGACCAGCGCCAGAATGGCGAACACCAGACATATCAATAACAGAAAACGTGCCATTGGTCGCCCGTACCCTCCTTGGGTGCGCGATGAGCGCGCAGTAGAAAGGTAGGGGATGCGCTGCGCCGTTACTAGAGGCAACCGGCGCATACCAAGGGATTGCTGGGTGCTTGGGGGCGGGGCAATGGGCCGGCGTCTGCCCTAATCCCGCGCCGCCTTAGTGCCGTGCGGCGCTGCGCGTTCCGCTTGCGGGTATAACCCGATTGGATGACCTCGACGGTGACGAGAACGACGACGCTGAAATAGAACGTCGTCTTTGACATCGGGATCAGCTCATATCCAAACAGGTGCAGCGCCATCGTGTCGTCGCCCATGGCATGCGCATCCGCTTGACCGGCCTCGCCCAAAAAGACCACACCAACGATCAGCAGAATGAACAGCCCTAACACCTCGTACATGCGGTTCTTTTTTAAAAATTCGGTGACAGTGTCGACCAACATCAGCATGGCTACGCCCGACAGGATGATCGCAGCGGCGAGGATCACGATCACATCGGTGATAGCCAGCGCTGACAGCACCGAAGCGAACGAGAATATCAAGTTCATCAGCACGATCAGCATCACCACTCGCGTGGCTGACTTGTCGGTCTTTGCGCTAATTTCATCGTTCAGATGCTCGATCGTGAGCATGTGACCGATCTCTTTGACGGCGGTATACATGATGAAGATGCCGCCAACGACAAAGACGCAAGTCCCAAAGTTCACAGCGCCCTCGATTACACCCTCCCAAGCGAAGGTATAGAATGGCTCAGCCAGCAGGTCGATCAGGTGGACCATGACAAAAAGCAGCGCAACACGCAGCGCGACCGCTATGATAATGCCCCAAGAGCGCACGGCACGATGATGCGCAACTGGTGCGCGCTGCGATTCGATCGAGATATAGAGCAGGTTGTCGAAGCCAAGAACCGCCTGCAGGAAACACAACATCGCGAGATTGCCGACGTTTTCAGGCGTCAGAAAGTCAGTCATGCGGCGCTCTTGCGTGCTTGGAAAACAAGTGTGTCGGTCTTGGATTAATCATGCGGCGGGCCGAGGTCGGGCGCCGCATGTCCGAGCTCAAGCCCGCCGGGCGCCAAATGGCTCCAAACTTATTCGCGGGTGCGGCGGCGCACCACCGGCTTGCGCGTGGTTCTGGTCGATGGCTTGCGGGCCGTTGGCGCGTCAGCCATAGGGCTATCTGCCGCCTGACCCGGCTTGCCAAATTTGGTGCCAGGCCGGGCGCCTGGCTTCGCTCCAGGTTTCATGCCAAGCTTCGCGCTGGTTTTCGTATCCGGCTTCGCTTCAGGTCTTGTGCCGGGTTTGGCGCCAAATTTCAGCGGGCGCCCTCCGGCCGGCTTGCCGTCCTGATAAGTCTTGTCGCTGCCCGGCTTGTTGCCGCTTGGCTTGGCGCCGCGCGGTGCGCCGTGTCTGCCACCCTTGGGCGCGGCGGGTATCGCCGGTCCGGGCTTACCGGCTAGCGACACGCCCTTGCGGCGGGGCCGGGGCTTGGCCTTCTGGGCCTCCTCCTCTTCTGGGGCTTCCATACCCAACTGGTCGCGTAGCACGCGGGGGCGGATTTCCTCAACCGCGCCAGCCGCCAGCTGGCCCAACTGGAAGGGGCCATAGCTGACGCGGATCAGACGGTTCACGGTCAGGCCCACAGCCTCCATCGCGCGGCGCACCTCGCGGTTGCGGCCCTCGCGGATGGCGCAGGTGATCCACGCGTTCGCGCCCTGCTGGCGATCCAGCGACACCGCCATTGGCTGAAACCGCTCGCCGTCCAGAACCAGCCCTTCGCGCAACGGGGCAAAACTGGCGTCGGTCGGGCGGCCATTAACGCGCACGCGGTACTTGCGCAGCCAGCCGGTCGAGGGCAGCTCTAGCTTGCGCTTGATCCCACCATCATTGGTCAAAAGCAGCAGCCCCTCGGAGGTGATATCAAGCCGCCCGATCGTCATTACGCGCGGCAGATCATCCGGCAGCTCGTCAAAGATCGTGACGCGGCCCTGCTCGTCGTTATTGGTCGTCACTAGGCCCGAGGGCTTGTGATATAGCCACAGGCGCGCAGGCTCTGGGGCGCCCAGCGTCTTGCCTTTCACGGTCACACGGTCCTGGGGTGTTACGTTCAGCGCGGCGCGGTCGATCACCGCACCGTTGACCGTGACTTGGCCGGTTTCGATCAGGCGCTCGGCCTCGCGGCGGCTGGCGATGCCTGCACGCGCGATGACTTTGGCGATACGCTCGCCAGCGGGAGGGGACTCTTTGCTCATAGCGCGGAGATAGCCCAAACGCGGCCCTTGCGAAAGCGCCTATCGCGGGGCAACACAGTCGGCATGAGTTTTACGAGCCACATGGATGCCGCACTGGCCGAGGCGCGCGCCGCCGCCGCCCGCGGCGAGGTGCCTGTGGGGGCAGTCCTGCTGGATGCAACGGGCCGCATTGTTGCCCGCGCGGGCAACCGCACGCGCGGGCTGCATGATCCGACCGCCCATGCCGAAATCCTCGCCATCCGCGACGCCTGCGCCGCATCAGGCAACGAGCGGTTGGCGGGCCACGTTCTATACGTCACGCTGGAGCCTTGCGCGATGTGCGCCGCCGCCATCGCTGCCGCGCGGCTGAAGGCGGTGTATTTCGGCGCTTCAGATCCCAAATCGGGCGGCGTGTTGCATGGGGCGCGCGTGTTCAGCCATAGCCAAGCCCATCATGCGCCCGACGTTTATGACGGAATAGCCGCCGATGAATGTGAGGCATTGCTGAAGGCGTTTTTCGCCGCCAAGCGCGGTTAACAAGGTTTATGCCTCTGGTGGGACTATTTACCTTCAAAAAACTTTGACTATAGAGCTTGCCCACAAGTTTTTTCTTGGCGTAAATATCCAAATCCTGCCCTCAAAGGTCGATATCCTCCATTACCTGAGGCTTGATCACGTCTACGCCGGGCAGGACGGCAATAAGCGCCTCGGCCGACTGCTCAAGGACGTCGAAAGTACGATAGTGGCAGGGAATCACAGTCTTGAAGTCGAAAAATATCATGGCGGCATAGGCGGTGCGGCGCATGTCCATCGTAAGATGCCCGCCTGCGCAGAGGATGCCTATCTCTGGCGTGTGCCGCGCCTCGAACATGGCCATGTCGGCCATCACGTCGGTGTCGCCGCTGACATATATCGTGCGTCCGTCGCTCTCGATCATATAGCCGCATTCGGTGCCGGGCACATGCGGTCCGCTCTCATCGGGAAAGCTGCTGGAGTGCGTGGCATGGACCATCGTCACAGATATTTCACCCAGATGAACGGTGCCGCCTTTATTAAAGCCTACCGTCTGGATCCCTTCGTTTTCTGCCCAGTAACTCATCAGATCAAACTGGCCGACGACGGGAATGTTCAGCTTGCGCGCCAGATCCAGCGTATCGGTGGCGTGGTCAAAATGCGCGTGGGTCAACAAAATGTGCTTGGCGTCCTGAACCGCCTCGTCATGGCGCCCCTCGGGCAGCACCGGATTGCTGTTCAGCCACGGATCGATCAGCAATATTTAACCGCCCCATTCGATGCGGAACGAACTGTGCCCCAGCCAGATGATCTTCATGAATAGTCTACTGATTGCGTCGGCCCAAATGCTTAGCACAGCCGACCGCGCATGCCAGAGGTTCCCGCACCGATACTTGCACAAGCGCCGGGGCGGCGCTAAACGCTCGATTAATGCCCCAATCCGAAGGATCGCACCATGTCCATCGACACTGCCACTGCCGCGCGCGTGGCCAAACTGTCTCGCATCCGCGTCGAAGAGGACGCGCTGCTCGCCCTTGCCGAAGAGTTCAACACCATTCTCGGCTTTATCGAGCAGTTGGCCGAAGTGGATGTAGACGGGGTGGAGCCGATGGTATCGGTCACGCTCATGCGTCTGCCGCGCCGGGCTGATGTCGTGACCGATGGCTATCAGCAGGCCAAGATCCTGTCGAATTCGCCTGGCGCGCGCGAGGGATTTTTTGCAGTGCCGAAGGTGGTGGAATGATGAGCGATCTGAACAAACTGACCATCGCAGGCGCCCGCGATGCGCTGCGCAAGGGTGACACCACCAGCGCGGAGCTTACCGAGGCATGCTTGACGGCCATCGAGGGCGCGCGCGCGCTGAATACGTTTGTCCACGACACGCCGGATCAGGCGCGTGGCATGGCGGCTGCTGCCGATACGCGTATCAAAGCCGGGGATGCGCCCGCGCTGTGCGGCATTCCTTTGGGTATCAAGGATCTGTTCTGCACCAAGGGCGTCGCCGGTCAGGCGGGCAGCGGCATTTTGAAGGGCTTTGTGCCGGAATACGAATCGACGGTAACGCAGAACTTGTGGGATGCGGGCGCGGTCATGCTGGGCAAGCTCAACATGGACGAATTCGCAATGGGCTCGTCCAATGAAACCAGCGTGTATGGCAATGCCGTCAATCCGTGGCGCCGCGCGGGTGACGACACCGCCCTGACGCCCGGTGGCTCTTCGGGTGGGTCCGCAGCGGCCGTTGCCGCCGATCTGTGCCTTGGCGCGACGGGCACCGATACCGGTGGCTCGATCCGCCAGCCTGCGGCCTTTACGGGCATTACGGGGATCAAGCCGACCTATGGCCGCTGCTCGCGCTGGGGCGTCGTCGCTTTCGCCTCGTCGCTGGATCAGGCGGGGCCGATGACCAAGACGGTGCGCGACGCCGCGATCATGCTCGGCGCGATGTGTAGCTATGATGCCAAGGACAGCACCAGCGCCAATCTACCGGTACCCGATTTCGAAGCCGCGCTCTCGGGCGATATCCGTGGCAATGTGATTGGTATCCCGCGCGAGTATCGCATGGACGGGATGCCCGCCGAGATCGAGAAGCTATGGGCAGACGGCACTGCGATGTTAAAGGATGCGGGCGCCGAAGTGCGCGATATTACTCTGCCGCATACCAAATACGCCCTGCCAACGTATTACCTGATCGCCCCTGCCGAAGCGTCAAGCAACCTCGCGCGCTATGACGGGGTGCGCTATGGCCACCGCGCCAAGCTGGCGCCGGGCGACGGCATCACCGAGATGTACGAGAAAACCCGCGCTGAAGGCTTTGGCGCGGAGGTGCAGCGTCGCGTGATGGTGGGCACATATGTTTTGTCTGCCGGCTTCTACGATGCCTATTACAACCGCGCTCGTAAGGTACGCACGCTGATCAAGCGTGACTTTGAGCAGGTGTTCGAGGCTGGCGTCGACGCCATCCTGACCCCCGCCACCCCCAGCGCCGCATTTGGTCTGGGCGAGATGGGCAGTAAGGATCCGGTGCAGATGTATCTGAACGATGTTTTTACCGTCACGGTGAACCTTGCGGGCCTTCCGGGCGTTTCGGTTCCCACCGGGCAGGATGCGCAGGGGCTGCCCTTGGGCCTGCAACTGATCGGCCGCCCTTGGGAGGAAGGCGATCTGCTGAATTGTGCCTACGCGCTGGAGCGGGCTGCTGGATTTGTGGCAAAGCCCGTAAAATGGTGGTAGACCAGCCCATCAGCCAAGCGAAGTGAGTGTCAATATGCGATTCCTGATTACCAGTGCGGCCCTTTTGGCGCTGACGGCCTGCGGTACCTCCATCCCGGAGAGCGGGCCAGACAGCGGCTCTGGCGTCGGCTTTGGCAACTATGCCAAATATCAGGCCGCGCGGGAAGCGCAGCTGGCAGGAAATACTTTGCCCGCGCCAGATGCAGTCACGTCGACGCCGCTGGGCGGAGCAGGTGCCGGTTTGGGCAGCGACACGGACGAGCTGGCGGCGCAGACCCGCGCAGCGCTGGGCACCGACGCCGATGATCTGGCCGGGAACTCAGGCAAGCCCATCGTGCAGGCCGAGCCGGGCAATCCGGCGCCGCAAATCACAAACAGGCCCGGCATTTCGGTCGAGAACAGCTTTGACGCGGTCAGCGAAAGCCGCTCGATCGAGGATGACGCGGCACGCGTCGCCGCGCAGCGCCAGCAGTATGAGGTCGCCTCGGTCGAGGCGCTGCCCAGCCGCAGCGGGAGCGAGGGCGCCAATATCGTGGCCTATGCCCTCAGCACGAAACACGCGCCAGGCACGCAGATCTACCGGCGCCCCGGGTTGAACAAGCAGTCTAAGTTCGAGCGCAATTGCGCGGGTTATGCCGGACCCGACCTTGCGCAGATCGACTTTCTGTCCAATGGCGGGCCCGAACGCGACCGCCAAGGGCTGGACCCTGACGGCGATGGTTTTGCCTGCTCATGGGATCCGCGGCCCTTCCGCAATGTGGGCGGCTGAGCCTGCCGCGCTGGCCATGCGAGGTATGGATTTGAGCTCTGCGCATCTGCCTGAGATCGTTTGGCACCCGTCGCCCAATTGCGGCGCCCGGCGCTGCGGCGCGGTGCCTGATATCCTGCTTATTCATTTCACCAACATGACCAGCGCTGAGGCGGCTGTGGCGCGGTTGTGTGATGCGGCGTCGCAGGTGTCGTGTCATTACGTTATTGGCGAGGATGGCCGTCTGTGGCAGCTTGTGGACGAGGCGCAGCGCGCTTGGCACGCAGGGCAGGGCCGTTGGGGCGATGTGATTGACGTCAATTCCCGCTCAATCGGTATTGAGCTGGCAAACTGTAAGAGCCGTCCGTTTCCCGAGCCGCAGATGCGCGTGCTTGAGCGGCTAATGCGCTGCATTATGGCGCGCTGGGATATTGCGCCTGCCCGCGTCGTCGGTCATTCCGACATTGCACCCGATCGTAAGGACGACCCTGGCCCGTGTTTCGACTGGCGCCGCCTGGCGCTCCAAGGCCTGTCGGTGTGGCATGGCGCTGGCGCCTTTAGTGAGCCGTCCGCATTTCGCGATTTGGCGGGGCAGATTGGCTATGGCGCCGAATTCAGCGACGCGGCTGTGCTGGCGGCCCTGCGCCTGCGGTGGCGGCCGTGGGCGCGCGGGCCGCTTGCGCTGGCCGACATGGCTGTTCTGGCCGACATCGCCGCACGCTTTCCCGTTGACCGGAACGAGCAGGGCGCTTAGGTGACCCATGCGCGGAGGGCCGGATGGCCGCTTTCGGGGAGGCCGCAAGGTGTCACCGGAGGAGGAAAGTCCGGACTCCACAAGACAACGGTGCCGGGTAACGCCCGGCTGGGGTAACTCAAGGGAAAGCGCCACAGAAAACAAACCTCTCTGGACTTCGCTGATGTGAAGCACACGAGTAAGGGTGAAACGGTGGGGTAAGAGCCCACCGCGGGGCTGGCGACAGCACTGGCACGGCAAGCCCCACCGGGAGCAATGCCAAATAGGGACCGCGCGCGGGGCAGGTCGGCCTAGGTCGATACCGCCTGCAGGCACGTTTTGGCCCGGCGGTCCGGGTTGGCAGCCAAAGGGGCGATGGTAACATCGTCTTTAGATGAATGGTCATCCAAGGGGCGGGCTAGGGCCCGCCTTGGGACAGAATCCGGCTTATAGGCCCTCCGCGCATTTTTGGGGCTGCGTTCAGAAATTGCCAGGAATCTGGGGCCTGCGCACCCTCGCGGATGGTGCGCACGGGTGCGCAGTGGGCTCTGGATATTTATGCCAAGAAAAACCGGGGTGGGCGCGTCGATGATTGTCGCTATGCGGTTGACTCGGGGGGCGGTGGCGTTAAAAGGCTCTTAAATGTATTTAACGGCAGCCCGGCTGCCCGGCGCAGGAGATGAAAAATGGCGAAGCCGACCACAATCAAGATCCGCCTTAACTCGACCGCGGGCACGGGCCACTTCTATGTGACCAAGAAGAACGCCCGCACGATGACCGAAAAGATGGCGCTCAAGAAATATGACCCCGTAGTGCGTAAGCATGTCGAGTATAAGGAAGGCAAGATCAAATAAGATTTGTCAGACTTTTTGAGATCAAAGGGTCGTGTCGTGAGGCACGCCTCTTTTTTAGTTTTGGCCCCTTTTGTTTGGAGTCATGCGGTTACGGTCTGCATCGATGTCATCTTAGCCAGCGAGAGGATTCTGTGGAGTAAGCTAACCCGTGGAAGCCTGATTGGACCGTTGCGCTCGATCGTGGCGAAGCGCTGCTTTGGTTCGGTGTCCTGAACACGGCTGTGCACTCTGGCAACTTGCCGAGCATAAGCCTGTTTTGTACGGTAGTACGGCTGCCGGAATTGCCGCGATGCAGACCAACTTGTTCCACCTGCCTTGTGACAGGAATTTTGGTCTGATTGAGGCAATCACGCTATTTGCCGTCACGCCCGAGTTCTTCGCGACTTTGGCTATATTCATGGCGTCGCAGCAACAATTCGTCCTGAACAATCTTTGTTATTCCCTCACGGATCGGCGCCGGATCGTGTGCGCGCGCGTACGCAGACGTCTTGCTGTGAGATGGCCTTCATCTGGTGTATTTCCCTTTGGATGCAGGATGCGCCTATTCGCTCGTGCTGGGCCGTCCCTTCAGCTTCACTCGCAGTGGCCCGTCACTGTCCCCGCAGACTGGTCAGCCATTCGGTGCGGTCTTTGCGCATTCTGGCTGGTAGGTGCTGGCTGGTAGGTGCCCTGGGGGGGGGGGGGGGGGGATGGCAGAGCCTG
>Ga0307966_1002383_pt1 | contig 14279 bp, 13 predicted proteins | sample OrgLakmetagen646_FD_203141 | JGI IMG/M metagenome (GOLD analysis project Ga0307966, IMG submission 203141) | Saline water microbial communities from Organic Lake, Antarctica - #646 | ecosystem: Environmental > Aquatic > Non-marine Saline and Alkaline > Saline | place: Antarctica: Organic Lake... | reverse complement strand
GTCGGCCTCGCCTGAGCGGGACCGCCCGCTTTTGGACGGAAGCGCTTTGGGAATCGGCGCTTCGATCAGCAGATGAGGATGGGTTTTCTGGAACTGGCCCAGAACGTCTTCGTGAATCTGAGAGCCCGAGTTTTTCTTCTTCGCCTCAAGCGAGGCTGAGGTCCAATAGGCGTTTCCTGAGAATTTCAGCTCCGGTGCCCGCCGCACCAGTTCTTGTGTGGCGGCGACACTGCCCCGTGACAACCGAGCCGGCCCCGGCTGTGTCTGCTGCAACACGTGGGCCAATTCATGGGCCATGGTAAAACTTGGGCCCTCGTTCTCCATACCGCCCAGCCAGATGTGATTGCGGAAGGTAAACGCGCGGGATGCGATCGACCCGTTCAGGGCTTCCGAGGCAGCTCCACGGTGTATTCGCACATCCCTCAGGTCGCGCCCCATGCGGCCTTCAAAAAAATTACGGGTGTGCGGCGACAGGGCGTTGCCGCCTGAGGTGAGTTGAGGTGAGCTGGCGGCGATATGTTTTGTGCCTGTGGTGTTATCGGCCCTCATCCGTGGCATCTCTTCGTCATCGCAGGTGGCGCATTTACGCTGGACAGGGAACCGTCGAGCCATCGCCAAGGGCTCTTCATCATCCAGCGCCGCGTGCTGCACCTTGTCCGGCTCTCGCATGGCCATCACCCGCCCGGCGATATCATCCGCCTCGCGCTCATAGGGGTCATCCACCGGGCCAACCTCAAGCTTTGGCATAACCGGCGCTTCAGGTTCGTTATCCTTGCCACTGCATCCGGCACAGGCGCGCTGAACGCCGGGAACCGCAGAAAGCGAAGTGAGCAGGCGCCGGGGCGTTTCATCCCTATCCAACGAGGGTTCAACCTTGCGCTGCACCGGCGCGGCCGGTGTAAACGCGGGTGGCTTAACGGCGTGGGCGGCGGCTACGGACATGGGCGCCACCTTTTACCGGCGCGGGCCGCTGAATTGCGGCCATACCCGGTCATAATCGCGCTCCATAGGTGCGCGGATCGCTCAGCGCACCCAGCGTCCGATAGGACTCCCTTTTGGCGGCCGCCATCCGTTCGCGATTGTACTGCCCGGCCATTTCTTCGGCGAACTTTTCGCCTTTGTTGTCGGCTCGAATGTCGGGAACGCTATAGCCTTCGGGGTCCTTGCCAACCAGTTGTTCGGCTTCGTCGTAAAGCTCCTTGCCGTAGGTGAATGCCTCTGGGGCCAAAACGCCGCCACTGATCCATTGCAGGTAGGCGGTAAAGACGAAATGGCGAAACTTGTCCCAGCCATTGGCGCTGTCGGTGCCGACAATACGGGTGTAATGGTTCTGAAGCCCGCTGCCGAATTTGTTCCATTGCAGATTGTCGAGTGTGGTGAAGGCGGCCGAGTAGTCTCGTCCATTCTCGCGCAGGGCGACCTTGAAAAGACGCCGCGCCAGCGAGTCGTAGTAATCCGACGGGAAAGCACCGGCTTTGTATTTCGTTAAGTCCGCGTTAATTCTGGCGATTCCCGCGGCGACCAGGTAATGCGGCTTTTTATTCTTCGGAGTATTTTTGGGTTCGCGTTGGATCAAATTTGTACCGGCCGCGCGTTGAACTGACGCCGCAGTAGTGCCTGGCGCGGAAGCCGGAGCCGCCGCAGCCTTGTATTTAACATAAACCGGGATCTGGGCGCTGGTGGCTTTGATCATGGCATGAATAGCGGCATTATCTTTGGTGTTCCACACGCCGACGCACCCGGCTGTGCCGTTGTGGTTGGCATCTTGGTGAAGATAGAAACCGCCCGTGCGCTCGGTGATGGCGCGGCGCCAGATGTTGGTGCCCAGAGTTTCATGCAGCCGGGTGCGGTACTTGCCCCAGGCCGCCGTGTTGAACTTGCCGGGAGGGTTGGATTCCACCTCTGCAGAATCAAGGTAGTAGCTGCCTTCAGGAATCGGTCCCTTATCCGGTACGTTCTGATATTCGGGCCTGGTGTAATCGACCCCTTTGGTGTCTTTGGGGTGTGGCATCAGGCCTGAAATCGCCTTATAGGTGGCGCTTTTGTTGCCTGAAACCTTGACTTCAGCGCCATCGAAATTGATTTGGGTGATATCGCCTTCGCCCCTGTCCCACCAGCCTTCTGCGCCTTGAATGGCCCGCTCGGTCAATTCACTGGCATGGTCGGCACCGCGCTCGGCCAGACCGGTGGCCTTGTCACGATAACGTTCTGCCCGTTCCCACTGTCGCTCGCCCCAGCCGCTTGCCCGGTCGGCCAGTTTGCCGACATCCGGGATTGACTGGCGCTGCAGCACGGCGGGCACTGCACCCAGCGAACCTGGCAGGCGCATTGTCGATTCGGTTGCTGTTGCTTGACCACCTCTGGCGGCGGCGTGGGGTGCCGAACGGCGAGCGCGGAGGGCGGTGCGAGATGGCATCAGCGGCCTCCTTGTGGTCGGGTCAGGGCGCCTGCGATCTGATGGCCTGCTGCGCGGCCAATCGCGGCGGGCCCATGGCCGGCTGTCGGCGGAAGGTTCAGTTGCAGGTGATCGGTCTGATGTGCGGCGAGCGCTGCGGGGTTGGCAGCGATGTGCGCGCTAATTGCCGCCTTCAGGCCTTCAACCATAGCGGAGGCATCGCCCCCATTTGCGCCGTGAATGCGTAACCGGTCGATGTGCATCGTAATGCGCGGGCCCTGGGTCATTGCAGCCACCCCGCGCGTTCGGCGTCGGTCATCGAGCGACCAACCTTGTCGTATTCCTGATGTGCCGCTTGCAGGATTTCGGCCATAGACACTGCGCAATTGCGGTCTGCGGCCAGAAACGAGGCCCCCAGCGCAATATTGCGAATTGAGCCGCCAGCGACATTCAGTTGCGCCAACTTGTCGTAATCCAATGGTTCCAATGGCAAAGCAGAGGGAAAGATTCGCTGCCAGATCGCCAACCTTTCGGTGCGGCCGGGGAAACGGAAATCAACGATAAAGCGCAGACGGCGCAGAAAGGCTTCGTCGATATTGTCTCGCATGTTGGTGGTCAGAATGCAGAGCCCGCGATAAGCCTCCAGCCGCTGTAGCAGGTAACTCACTTCGATATTCGCGTGGCGGTCGTGGCTGTCTTTAACCTCGGACCGGCGACCGAATAGCGCGTCGGCTTCGTCGAACTGCAGAATCACGCCGCCGTCTTCTGCGGCATCAAAAACCCGGCGTAGATTCTTTTCGGTCTCGCCCACCCATTTTGACACCATGGCCGAAAGATCGACGCAATAAACATCCAGATCGAGCGCATTGCCGATGACCCCAGCCGCCATCGACTTGCCCGCGCCAGAAGGGCCGGAGAACAGCGTTGAAACTCCCAGCCCCTTGTTCTGGAGCTTTGGGCCAAAGCCCCAGTCTTCATAAACCTGTGCCCGGTTGCGCACCTGCGCGACGATGCTTTCCAAAGCCTCTTTCTGGCGCGGCGGCAGAACCAGATCGTCCCATTCTGCGGGCGAATCGACCCGTTGCGCCAAGTCATCCATCTGCGGGCGTGCGGCGCGGCGGCAGGCCTCCCAGGCACAGGCCGCCAGGTGATCGGGGTCGCGGTTGTGCTCTAACGACACTTCGGCGGCGATGCTGCACACGGTTTCAGGGGCGAGGTTAAAAGCGCCGGCCAGTCGCGGTAGGGCGGGGGTCAGCCCGGCCTCCTTGTCGTCCAGAATGCCTTGCCATACTGCCAGTTGTTCGCAGGCCTTAAGGCGTGGCATTTCCAGTCGCAGCGCCATGCGGTGCCCCACCCGCATCGGCTCGGTCGACGCAATCGCAAGCGGTGCTTCATAGGTTTCGGCAAACAGCTGTGCGGCGCGGGCTTCACCCATATCGTCATGCACCAGCACTAATCGCGCAGCACACAGTGTGATGTCCCGTGCCAGCCCGGTGGCAAACGCCACCAGATCGGCTGATGTCTGGGGCAGAAGTTGTGAGTTCAGCGCATAGGTGCTGGCGTGGTTTTCGGTTGCGGCCTCGGCAAACGCACAGAGTTTGCCCTCGGTATCGGCGCCGGTCAGATGCAACACGGGGGTGCCGGCCAGGCTCAGGCGAGCGGCGATCGCGCGCGCCAGCGCTGCGCGATTGGGTGCCAGCGTTTGCGGCCGGGGAATGCGGCGTAGCACGGCGGCAGCGTCAGGCGTTAAAGCGGTTGCGCCCAGTAGGCGAAAAAGAACGGTTTCAGACAGCTGCAGTCGCGCATCCACCAGTGAGCCGCCGCCGTCGATTCGTATCAGTCCGGCGCGGCGTAGTGGGCTTTCTGCGGCTAATGCCTGCCAATGCGCTCCTGGCAGCCGCGCCAGCGCCAGCGCCAGTGTCGGTGCCGTGACCATCGGGCTGTCTAGCAGTCGGGCGGCTGTTTCTCGCCCCGCCGGCTCCAGCGTGACATAAGCGCAGAGCAGCAGGATATTGCGGCCAAAGGCATCAAGATCGAAAATTTCGGCCAGTTCGCAGGCGGCGGTGCGCGGCGGTTCTGCGTCGGCGTCAGGGCCCTGCTCCAGCCAGGCCTGCACCGCCGGGAAGGCCTCGGCCAGTGGCGATATCCGTTCGGCGCGGTTCACAGCGAAAGCTCCGGGCCGGTAATCTGGCCAGAAGTTGGGCTGTCTGCGGTGCTGTCGATGCTGACCGGGCTCAGCAGCCCGTCTACATCAGCCCGCACCAGATAGGCACCGCGCGGCAGATTGGTAAAACTGAAGGTCAGCGTGGCGGCCTCAGGGTCGCCTGCAACCGGATCGCGCCCCGGCAGAATGACCTGCGCCGGCATTGCCGGGTTACGGGCATCCAGAAGCAACCGTACCGCCTGATCCGAACGGATTGCCGGGGTGAACTCGATGTCCACGGTGCCGGTCGCGGTATTCCCGTTCGGCGGTGCGGTGATCGCACGGATGGTAATGGCCGGGCTGAGTGCAAAGGCCAGCGCGTTGGAACGTGCACGCAAATGATCGGGCTGGTCCGCGCTGATTTTCGGTGCAATCGCCTGCAGTCTGTAAACCCCTACCGTAAGCGGCGGCCCGGCAAATGTGGCGGCCGTCAGTGGCACGGTGAGTATCGTTTCTGATTGCTCGACGGCATCCATCACCAGCCCCGCGCCATCAACCTCTAACGCAAGCCCCGGTTTGCCCAGCCCCCGGCCCGCCACATGCAGCACCCCGCCCCAAACCGGCGGAATGTTGCTGCCTGGCGCGGCCCCCGCAGCGTCGAGCCGCAGCGTGGCCATCGGCGAAACCCAGAGCCCGGGATGGGTCACGGGTGTTGGCACACGTGGAGTGTCAGCGGCTGCGATCACCACATAGCTGACCTCGTAAGACAGCGACAGTGCGTAGGGCACCTGATAAAAAATCGACCAGATCTTGGAAAAATCGTCGATCGTTAAAAGCTCGCGCGTTGCCCGCAACCGGGGCCCCGCTGCTTCCAGGTCGCTGCCTTCCAGCTCGTCATAATCGTCGATGGCACTGCGAATCGTGGTCTTGCTGAGCAGAGGCTCATGCTCCAAAGCAAGCATCACCTCAGCCAGCATCAGATCAGGTTCGAACTTGGCGTGGTCGCCGTAAAAGCTCACCACGTAATGCAGATTGAGCGCCAGTTTGCTGGGGCCGCGCAGCTGACCGCTAGCGCGGCGCGTCGGCAAATGATCATTGGCATGAGCAGCGTTGGGCTCCACCCGGTAGAGGTGCAGATTAACCAGAGGCAGGGCATCCTCGGCCAATTTGGCAGTCGGCGCGCCGAGCCGCACATCGGCGTTGGGCACCGCGGCATTGGCCGCCGACAGGATGCGCCGGAGAAAAGCTGCGCTGACGGTGGATATGGCCAGCGGATTGCTCATTGCTTGTTTACCCCGTCAAGAAAGTCATCAAGACTGATTCCCCTGCCAGGCGCTGGCGCATGGGCCGGTTGCGGGACCTGGGGCGCTTGCGCCACCAGTTCGATGGTGCCGATATGAATCTCGACAGTGGGCGCTTGCTGCGATTCCGCACGATGGGGTGCGTTTGCCTCGCTTGAAACATGCGCTGCACGCTCACGTGCTGCGGCCACTTGTGGCACCAGAGGGGCGGGGGCGTTCTGCAGGGTGGCCAAGGGTGAATGCGTGGCATGACTTTGGGCTAGAGCCTGCTGCGAGGCAGCCAATCTCGTGTCTGGCGCCTCCGCGGCTGGTTGCATGGAGCCGCCAGCAACGTTTGGCATGACCTCCCGGTCAGCGTCTGTAGAAATCACCGGGGCCGGGCCGTGAGGCGCTACGGGCAGGGAAACGGTGTTGCGCGATGCCGGCGCGGCGTGTGCAAAAGCGGCCAGTACAGCAGGCGCTGGGGCGAATATTGCAGGCGCGGAAGGCGGACCGGCGTGTTCACTGGCCGTTGCGAACATGGGTGCTGACGCCGATGTATAAACGGGCGATGCCGGTGGCTGCGCGGCAGGGCCGGAGTCACCTGTGGCAGTTGGCGCGGCCACCATGCGACGCGCCGGAGCTGCGGGTGCTGCTGCAGCCGAAATGATTGGGGCCGGCGCGGCAGGTGTCGGGTTTCCATGGGGCGCTGCGGCAGGCATGGCCGTAGGCCTAACGGAATCAGGCGAGGGTGCGGAGAGCGCAGCTTCTAAGGTGCGCGGGGCGCTGGCAGAAAATTCGGTAAATGCTGCAGGCGCCGGCATGTCAGCGTTAAAAGGCTCCGGCCTGTTGCTCTGTATTTCAAAGGGCGCGGGTCTGCGCGGCTCCAGCCGCGGCAGCGTGCCGCGTGCCCGCGCTGCGAGATTTATCAGGAACCTGCTCATGCCAGCGCCTCGGCCACGTAAAATGCCCGTCGATGCTCGGGAAGAGCCAGAATGTCGGCTTCAGACCAATGAAAAACCCTCGCGATATCAACTACGTCACAAAGAATTTTCCGCGACATCTGCTGTAGTTCACTGGCCACGAAATGCACAGCATCGAAGGCCACCAATTGTTTTTCGCCGCATTCGGGGCAAGCCGTTTCAAGCCAGACATCGGCGCCGGGGTCGAGCGTTTCAAGCGCTTCGGCCAGCGCGTCAAGCGGCAAATCCTTCGCCGCATTCTGAACCCGCGCTGCCAGCATTTTCGCGGCCTCGTCTGGTGCGGCGACATTCTCCACCGCCAGAATGTCACCTAAAGCCACCGCGCGCAGCATAACTTCGGTGTCGCTGATGGCCACCGCACGGTAGCCCGAGTCGGGCCAGGGTGCATCGCCGCCTAATCCGAAATCTGCCGGGTCGAGCGCCAATTCATAGGTCTCGCCGCACGCCTCGCAGATGGGTTCGGCCCGCAAAGGCCCCGCTCTTAGGCGCGCCCGGATTGCCAGCACCAGCCGGTTGCTTGCGCCCACCGGCAACGCCAGTAAGTCATCGTGCGCTGCCTGCGGGTAGGCGCGCTGTAACAGCGCCAGTGACCATTGCCCTGGTGACAGTAAGCTTGCGCGGTCAGCCAGGTCGACCAGCGCTGCCGCGTCCAGTCGGGTGGTATTTTCAGGGTTCATGGTCAGGCCGGTACTTCGAAGCTGGGCTCATTGGGCTCGACGACATCTTCGTCGCGCTCCCATCCTTCGTTTTCCAGTTTCAGCGTCTGAATCGCTATTGCGCTGGCCGAGGCATCCATATCGGAAAACGCCGAGAACTCCGAAGGCCAGCAACGATAGAGTTTGTAGGCCAGCGCGATTTGCCCGGCCTCATTGTAAATCTCCAGCACCAGATCCTTGCGGAAGTCCTTTAACGAAACCTCTGCCCCCAGCCCGGCACCAAAGTTCCAGACCTTGTTGGCCCATCGCTCGAACTGTTTCGAGTGTGTCACGCCGCGTTCCAGCGTGATCGCCTCGTATTCCGTTTGCCCCGGCGACTTACGACTGGTTGAAGGGTCGCCACCTTCGCGGTGCTTGACGACCTCGGTCGAGCGCTTTAACCCCGAGCATTTACTGACCCCTGCGATGTATTCGCCATCGGGCAGGCGCAGGCGGAATTTGTAGGTTTTATAAGGGTCGAAACGATCGGCGTTTGTGGTGAATTGTGGCATGGCTTGTGTTCTCCCTTAGGCCGCGCTGCGGATCTGCTGAATCGAAATGATTACAAATTCAGCAGGTTGCAGCGGCGCGAAACCGACGGCGATGTTGACGATGCCGCGATTGATGTCGTCCTGCGTGGTGGTGGACGTATCACATCTGACGAAATAAGCTTCCCTGGGGCTTGCCCCCTGGAAGGCGCCCTGGCGGAAAAGTCGCTGCATGAACGAGCCGACCGACAGGCGGACCTGCGCCCACAGTGGCTCGTCATTGCCCTCGAAAACGACCCATTGGGTGCCACGGTAAAGGCTTTCCTCTATATACAGGGCCAGGCGCCGCACCGAGACATACTTGTAGTCGTCTGACAGCATGTCAGAGCCCATAAGAGTTCGCGCGCCCCACACCACGCGCCCGATGTTCGGGAAGGATCTGAGGCAATTAACGCCGATCGGGTTAAGCAGGCCGTTTTCCTGGTCGGTCAGTTTCACGGTCAGCGCATGGGTGTTGGACAGCGTCGCGGCTAGCCCGGCCGGTGCTTTGAACACGCCGCGATTGACATCGGTTCGGGCAATCACACCGGCCACAGCGCCGCAGGGAGCGAAGGCGTCGATCTGGCCGCCGCGCAGGGGATCGCGCTTCAAAAGTCGCGGAAAATAGAGCGCGGCATTGCGGGCATAGGTTAGCGGAAGCACCTGGTTGGTGGCGTCGAGCTGAGCGGTCTTGGTGGTGGTAGCCGCGGTATCGGGGTTGGTGTCCCATTCGTTCGGCGGATCGACAATGTACAGCGCGCGTTCCTCAGCGCAAAGTCTGGCTGCAGCTTCCCGCACCGCTTTCGGCAGGGTAGTCTCGCGGGTATCGGGCGGGATGCAAAGCAGATTGAATATATCCGCCTTGCGCAGCGCCTGCATGCCGGTCTTGAGTGCCGGGTCGCCCTTATAGGTGCCCTCAGTCAGCGGTGTGCCATCGTCGCCACCAGCGGCAACGCCGGTGGTGCCATCTGCAGGTCGATCGTCGAAAAAGGTCGGCACGGGCGGCGCTTCAACCAGATTGCTCTGGGCCGCAAGAATCCGGTCAAAGCGGCGCTCACCTGCATTGCTGTTCATCGATACGGTGCGGAAAGTTTCCCGGGTGCCGGTGGCTGTATCTTCGATTTCCAGATCAAAAGTATCACCCACTGTCAGCCCATATTTTGCGGCGGCTGCGGCAGCGCCTGAGGGGTCGACGGCATCAGGATGCGAGATCGTGCCTTTCAGCGCGTTACCCCAGTCGCCCGGGCTCCTGGCGCGCAAGATCAGTGTGCCCAGCGTCAGCCCGGCATAGCCGTCGCCGCCATCCTGTTCGAACAGACGCACGATCAGGCATTGGCCTCCGCCGTTGGAAAAGAAGTCGTCCACCGCGTACGAAACGGTGCTATCGGGCCAGAGCCCGCCGAAGCGTCGATTGAATTCGCCCATATTGAAACAGGGTGTGGGGTCGCCGACGACGCCTTTTTGGGTGCGTCCTACGAAGGCCGCTATCGAGGTCGCTACACCGGCGACAGTGCGCACACCGGAGTCGACCTCCTGAATATAAACGCCGGGATAGGTGGGAGTAATAGGCATGGGGGCAGCTCCTGTTTCAAATAGTAAAATTATCAATTCGAAAGCGGGCGAAGCATTTTTGGTGACCTGTCCCGGCCACCAGAACCGGTAAAAATCAGGTCAGACCGTAAGGCCAATGAGTATCGTGATCCTGGCGGCGCTGACCACCGACGTGTTTTCAACCGTAAGCGTGGTCAGATCGCCGGCAAAGAGCTTGACGGCTTCCCCGAACAACAGGATGGGGCCACTCAAAGCGGTGGCATTCGCGCCATCCGCCTTGACCGTGACCGAGCCATCAAAAAGAGTGGACGAGATTGCGAGGACAGCGACGTTGTCGACCGTATCGATCTGTAACGCGAGATCGCGTGCGGAACTTGCGGCATCCAGTTCGACTGAGACAGAAATGATTCCGTCGCCTACCGACGCGCCTTTGGTCTGAACAGCCGAACCTGACGTACCACCTGCAGTTAGTGACCAAACAATGGTTTCAGTCATGCCACGCACCTCTGGGAACAAATCAAGTTGACATTGTTTTAAATTGTAGTGCGGATTCAGATTTGCGCAATTTTTAAACAAAACTTTGAGTCAGTACGCCGCGTGCCGAATCGAACTGCATCCGCTTAAGGCGATCGACAAACCACTTCAGGGCTTTTCCCGAATTGCCGCGCGGCCAGGCTACCGATATTTCTACAGGAGGCTTTGGTACAATCTTTACGCTATTCGTTGTTCGGCCGTTTAACTATGGAACCTCTGAATAACTTTCCAAAATTAGCGATAATACAGCTATCGGTGATTTGCAACCCAGTTGTCCAAATAGCTGCGTTTAAGCTGCCTGTTTATTGCGCTCAATTTCCTTTCCTGGTTAGTCCATTGCCACATCGGGACTCAGAATAGGGTATCTGCATTACTTGGCCGGTACGCTGGAGCAAAGAACGGAGCAAGATAACGGGTTGTGAGGTTTGATTTTGATTCCTGCCAGCATGCAAGGCCTTATCGTGGCCACCAGAAAATCGACGTCTAATTTTTTCTAGCAAACGAAATAGCGTTCAAGTAACGGTAGATTTACATCCCATCATTCGAGAAACCATTCAGGTCATCCAGAACGCATCCAACATCGACATCGACCACGTGGTGCCGCTAGCCTGGTCGTGGCCTAGCGGGGCAGGGCAGTGGACACGTGAAAAACGTGAGCAGTTTGCGAATGATTCGATGAATCTTTGGCCTGTTGAATTAAGCTTGAATCGCAGCAAGGGTGCTAAGGGACCTAATGAATGGTTACCGCCGGCAGGTCAGTGCGGTTAGGTGGCTCGCTTTTACCGGATTGTGAAAATCTACAAGCTTGAACCGCGGCCGGCTGAAAGCAAGTGGATATATGACCGTCCAACCGATCCCATATGGGACGAGTACGCTGGTTCGGACGGAGGCTTTATAGACGATTTCATGGAAGATCGAGATCAGCCATCTATGGAAAAGGGGTAAGGGCAATGGCTACTCCCTACATCACGCTCTGTGCTATCCAGTAGGGCCGGCGCAAGACGCGATCCTTGATGCGTGAGGCCGGCGTTAAAGCCCGGCACCGGAAGAAGTTCAAGATAACAACCAACAGCGACCATCAGCAGCCGGTGTTCGACAACGTACTGGCACGAGATTTTAGTGCCGCTGAGCCTCATCAAGCGTACGTCGGTGAAATCCTGTGCGCCTTCCAGAGTGCCGCGAACAGCCTCCTAAATAACTCCCCAAAACTAAGTGAGATGCATCATTTTGTAGCGCGCTACAAGTCTGAAGAGGACAAGTAGCGCAGTCGTCTGTGAATCTCGGCTCTAACGATCAGATCGGGTAACGTGAAATCACAGCCAGATCGTGGCGCCCGGGAATATCTTCCCTGCGAACCGCCATAACCTTCGCACCCGTACGCAATGCACGGCCGGCAATTTCATCAACTACGCCGTAATTGATGGCATCACCCTGATTGCCGAAAGTGACCTCACCGGTTTCATCATCAACGAAGCCGTCTACCACGCTGTCTATATCGACCAACAGCTTGTCGATTCCGCCATAGGTCGCCAATCGCGCGGCATCGGAAATATCTGTTGTGGTGCGGTTTTGCCCGGTTCGCTTTTCAAACAGACCGTGAAAACTCTTGATCTGTTCTTCGTAATGGGCATCAAGAACCGGCCTTGCGGCACTTGCCAGCTCTGCCTCGCTCAGGTGTTCGGGGTTACCCGCAATTATGTCAGGAAGCGCAGGAATGGCGCTGATCGAACGGAACAAAGCTTCCATTGGTTTGGTGGTCGCCAGTATCAGCGGACGATCTGTGCGCATGAGCATTGGGCGCAGCACCGCATTGATTTTGCGAATATAGCGCGCCAGATAGGAATTCTGCCCCTGAACGCCTTGCCTGTGGCCGCTACCCGTGTAGTCTTTGTTGATTGTCTCTCCAACCACCATAGTAAGACTTTCAGGCAAATCCGGCACATCGATCGTTCTGGCCGGCAAATCTGCAGACACCTCTATTAACCTTACCGCATTTTCAGACAATGCCAGAATGTGCGCCGCGTGGGGGAAGGTAATTGCACGCAGCAGCGGCTTCAAATGAAAGCGGTCTGATACTTCAACGAGGTCAGCCAGCTTGTTCGCCATGCGATAGGTGCGCAGCGATTCCGGCGTCGCCAGAATCGCAAGGCTGTTTGCCTGATAGTTCCAGAATTCTTCATCCGCTAACAAGTCTTCGAACTGCTCCTGCAATGGCAAAATGCTGCGTTTTTCAAAACCCTTGGCCTCAAGCTGGCCGATGGCTTTCTTGATCAGGTTTCCGAGGTTAATACGGCTCGCCTCGGTCTCGCGGCTGAGCGGTGTCGTAGGAAGATAAATCGAAACACATGCTTCAGAGCGAACTAGATTTAGGTCGCCAATTTCTGCGGCGCTTGGCATGTCTACATAATACATAGGAATCTCCTGAAATTTATTGCTTTTAACGTGTTAAAACGAAAAATCAACAAATAACAAAAACCAACCACTTGACCATAGCATTTTCAGAAATATATATCGGCACTCATGGAAGCGTCATTTTTGTCCAATACTCCTAAATATTGGACATTGTATAACGGGCTCTGCAGGGCGGTTTACTCGCAGGCTTTGACGCCTTTCCTCGAATTCGGTTTGGCCTCACGTGACCGACATCAGTTGATGGCAATGCCACGTTCTATAAGACGGCTCCTCAGTAACTCGACCCTGCGTCGATTCACTCCCAGATCGTAGAACCCGATAAGCGATTGAGACCTTACGTCCAGATGTTGTTTGTCTGAATCGACCAGCAACTCAAGATAGTCCGGGAAACCAAACCAATCGCTGCGACAGGTGATATCCGCATATCCAAACCGGGCACTGTTGAGCGAAGCGCCAGGCAGTTCGGTCGCCACGGCTCTGATCAGCTCCCAGGATGACTGACTCAGTGGTTCGGCCAAACGGATAGGCTCTATGGAATAGAGTCCAAAATGCAGTTATCTTGGACTGCCGGCTCCCGGATAAACAATTCCTTCCTATCATCTCGTACTGCGCATAATGTATATTATGTTAAATGCAATAATTGGCAGTGTTAAGACTTTCAGTTGATGGCCGTATAGCCACCCTCACCGAATTGAACGAAACGTGAGATTAAATCTTGAGCCGTTTGCTCTCTTCCGTTTCGGAACCGAATGTTCCCAGTAATGCTGCAATTCTCCCTGCATTATGAGCAGAGTTCCGTGTGCTAACGGAAACACGATTTTTTTCGTTTTATCATCCTTTCTTCTAACGACAAAATCCCGAGTCTCTCCGAAATTTGCGGACGCAATGACAGGATTTTCCCCAAGCTCCCTTTCGTCGTCGGAATGCCAGCCCATATGATCGTCACCATTTCTATACCAATTGAGCAAAACACTGTTGAAATTGACGCCCGCCCATTTTTCAATTTCACCCTTCAGGTACAGCAGGCCTGTGTTCCATTCGTTGGGCACTGAGGTGATTCCAGAGTACGTGTAGCACTTGCCCCTGTCGCCGTACCACGACGTCAGCCTGGGCAGTCGAATGACATTGCCGTAAAGCTTGATAGAGTCCTGCTTCCATTTGATGTTTTTAAAGTCGATTGGCGAAAGGTCTCCGCGAACCAGATCGTTCCATGTATCGCTTCGCCAATCGCAATTGGCATTCTCCTGGAAATACCCGACGGTCCTGTTGCTGATCCTTGCGTCAAAAAACGTTTCTACATAAAGCATTTCGCCGTTTGGAACGGAAATCCGGTAACCCTGAAGTGTGTCATTCCAGTTAGTTTCGTACCCACTGTCTTGCGGTATCCCAAACGGTAATTGCTGCTCAGTCCTGCCAAAGAGGTCCACGGGTTGCCTCCGCCTGAAAGATTCAAGATACGCCGTCTATGATTGGAACATTGGCGAGGGTTCAATGAAAATAACTTTCTGAACCAATTTACGACTGCCGTGCTCAGTCCGTTTTATTAAACGAAACACGCGGAAACGTAATGCAGGTCCGGCCATCGACAATAAATGTTTCCTGATGACAACGAAGTGCTTGTTAAATGTACACTCTACTCCTAAAGTTGCAATGCGCAGCCAATGCACCAAAGCCCAGCATAAGCGCACCAATAAGCTGCGTTTTATGTGCCCAGCAGACACAAAGATGAGCAACCACTTTTAGAAATAAAATATTATTC
>Ga0307966_1002365_pt1:0-12500 | contig 14342 bp, 14 predicted proteins | sample OrgLakmetagen646_FD_203141 | JGI IMG/M metagenome (GOLD analysis project Ga0307966, IMG submission 203141) | Saline water microbial communities from Organic Lake, Antarctica - #646 | ecosystem: Environmental > Aquatic > Non-marine Saline and Alkaline > Saline | place: Antarctica: Organic... | reverse complement strand
ATTACAATGGTCGTTAAAGCATCCCAAGCCTTCAGCATCTGGCTGCCTCAAGTCCAGGAGCGACATGTTCTGTGCGGGAAATTGCATGGAATTTGCTTCACATATTGTGATAGTGTGATAGCCTACACAAAGCATTTGTTATGTGAAGAGATGACAAACTGCATTGCTTCAATGCAGCACTGCGTGAAGTGATGAGGTACCTCCTGCACGCAGTCCAGGAGGGCCCTGATGTGTGGCCTAGAAACAGCATTTGGGGAAATACGATGTAGGCCCGAGCAAAGCCCCAAAAAAGGCATTTTCAGTAAGAAACATGATCGATCCGGCATTGTAAAAAATAGGACGTCACAAATCACAACTACCCTCCTGGAAGTTTTACCTGAGGTGTCACCACATTAGATTCCGGGTGAGCATTGGCAGCTGACCCTAACCCTGATCCTGCTGTTGTCGGAAGCAGCTGCAACAAAAGTGCAAAACACAAATGGCACAATGTCTGGCGGAATGTCTTCTAGGTATGTTGATCCACACATTCTTTATTGAAATATGTATTAATTTCTGTGTCTTTGCACGTCCTTCTAGGAAGTTGTCGTTGCAGGTAGAGCATTATACAGGCTCATCACAACAAGTACAGTGAATTTTTCACCTTGATGAACGGACACGGGTTCTGGACCTTACCGTGTGCGACATACACCCATCTGTTAATGAATTGCAATTTTAGGTGACAGACCATGCTCCCCAGAAGCTGTCTGGCGGTCTGGCCCAAATTGTGCCAGCACCTAGCACATGCAAAGAATAGCATGGCTGGCGCAAGAAACGAAGCCGGTGTCTCAGGACCAAGAAGTGTTCGAGGTTCAAGCATTTTTGAACAGCTGCTAATGTTTAGCAAAACCACTCACGAGGAAGTCATCAGAAGGGGGCCTCTTTAAAGTCTAGTGTTTGGCGAATAGTACTCGCAAGGCGTGTGTCATCAGTAGGGAGCCTTTTTTAGATTCTGGCGTCTGGTAAAAATACTCACGAGGCGTGCGTCATCAGTAAGGGGCCTTTTCTTCCTCTAGTGTTTGGTGAAGAATACTCACAAGGCGCGTGTCATCACTAGGGGGCTTGTTCCTCCCAAGGCCTTCGTCTCTTTCTAGGCCACTGAAATCGTTGGCCAATTGGACCCACGGATATTCAGCACCCTTGGCCTGCAGCGCATGAGCAGATGCACACGTGTGCGTGAAGCCTTTCACTGAGTGGATACTTGAAAACGCAGAACGCAGATAAGCCCCTCACAGGGATCCAAAGCGCCTGGATCCACAACTTACTCTGAAACGCAGATAAGCCCCTCACAGGGACCCAAAGCACCTTATTCCACAACTTACTCTGAAACGCAGGTAAGCCCCTCACAGGGATCTTAAATACCTTGTTCCACGAAATGAAGACCAATGTTATGACTAAGTAGCGCAGCTTTCTAGCTGACTATGCCTAATAAATTGGCTTTAAGCACATATCACATATTTTATAATGACAGGAGTGCGCTTCTGTCACCTGATGGGTCGTTGACAGAACAACGCGTGCGCACTCTTGTGGCACCTGCAAGGACAAAGAGTTGGAAGTTATCAGCTAAAAATAAGCACTTTGTCAGCATTGTCGGTGCAGCCAGTCAACGCCCAAAATTAAAAACTATTGCAATAAACGATGTGTGCAGTGACCACTTCCTGACACCCAAAAGGATATGAATGGAAATAAAGATGTACCCAGCGACTATTTCCTGGAATCATGCAAGCTCATGTATTGTTAATTTGTGGCCAGTGAAGACTAGCAAGCAAAAAGTCACTGACCTAGGCGTTCTATTCCGTTTGCATCGTGAGATGGCGGTGGAATTATTTACAAGGACACAACACAACTGCTAACAGCCATGGTCCTCACAAACTGCCCAAAGGAAAAAAATAGTAAGCTAAAATAAGCTAAGAAAGAAGAGCAGTTGTGAGGACCAAGGAATTAAAAAGATGAAGAAAGAGAGAAAAACACAGATAAAAAGCAAGAGTGATAATGTGATATCACTTTGCTGCTCTACAAGAACTGGAATTCAAGTGTTTCACACTGAACTCAGCAGTTCTATTCTATTTGCATCGTGAGATAATAGTGGAATTATTTACAAGGACCAACATCAGTCGCGCTGAAAATCAGTACTGCGTGGCTGACGTATAAGGAGTTTTTTTTCCAAAGCGTAAAATAAAGATTTTCGTCCACTTTGATGTTTTCCAGGCCCCATGAGCCTGAAAAATGTAATCAGGCACTTTGTCGGCTGCAACAAGGGTGGCACTTCCAGAAAGCAGGGAGTGTAGACCATAGGTGGCCATAAAAAGTGAAAAGGAACATTGGCAGTGTCAGCTAGGCGCTCAAAACGTGCGTGCGTGCTTGACTGTATGGACAATTAAAAGATGGGTGATCAATTTTGGAAGAAGAATTTCGAGTAAAAGAGCGGAATACATGGACGTGCTGTGTCAAGATGTTGGATGCTGTGAGGTACAAGTGGAGTAACCGGACTAAACAAGCGTGTGAGCTGCCTGTAGCCATACAAATGATAGAGCCTTTTTGAATTCGATCATTCTTCTGTTTGACAAGGAAAGTTTTCATATGTGATGGGTCAAAGCGGACGTCGTCTGCATAAATATGGCATGCGTATGGCATCATATCTGGGGAAGCCAGAGAAGCATAATGAATGTCGCTGTTTGAAGGTTCAAAGAGGTGGAGAGGGTGACCTCAGTTGACAGGATACAGCAGCCATGCACAGGCTGAGAGAAAGGGTCTTTTCTATTCACCCCCCCACTTGTATAAGCTGTCAGCCTGGAAGCGCTTGACCGACGCTTCCTCTCAAGTGCTAACAATTACTCCCAAAAGAAGACTGTTGAAATATACGACGTGACTCTTCTTGACTTTCAAAATAATATGAATGAAGTAAACGATGTATCCAGGGACTACTTCCTGGAATCGTGCAAGCTCATGCATTGTTTATTCGTGGCCAGTTAAAACTAGTGAGCAGAAAGTTATTGGGCAGAAAGTTACTGACCAAGGCGTTCCTCAAAAGACGGACCATGCTCAGCGTTTCGCCCTTGAATGCGGCGTACACCTGCAGTTTGCGCAGGAGATCTGTGTTTGGCGAAAGCTAAGGGTCTTAAGGGCACTAGCAGGGCATGCATCACATTTCCAAGTATCATTGTTGCACAGATGACCGTTATGATGTTTTTTTGCACTGTAGTGGACACAGAGACAGTTGCAAAGGAGCAGACGTTTTGGGCAGGCTCTACTTACTTGCGCAGCAGAGTACAGCTTCCTTCCAATGGTGTTGGTCTGCAGGGCCCAAATGATGCTTTGCTTCCTGAGTTCAGGGCTGTCAGCCTGGAAGCGCTTAAAGGCAGCTGCATTCTTGTTGTTGGCACTGCGGAGGCAACACACATGCAGGTACCGAGTTACAAGTAGGTGTGTGTGTGTGTGTGCCAAATTTTGTACATGTGCGATAGGGGGCAGGTGCAGCATAAAGGAACCACAAATCAAATGCATGAGCAGTTGCCGCAAGAAACACACATTGTGACGCACGTGTGTGGCTTGCTCAATCACGCACAAAGGGGCGATTTTGTGTCAGTTCTATGGTCAATGTATCAGAAGGGAGCTGATCAGGCAGGATTTTTACTCACATAAAAGCTGCCAGCGCCTCAATCTCATTCAGGGTCTCATTGTCTGAGAGGTAGAACTTGACTCCGGCCTGTTCAAGGTAATACGGTAACGTGTCATGCACAAATTAGAGCGTTATAAATGCATTTTGTTAAGAGTGGTCACCCATACCAAATAAATGCCCTGTGCCTGTTGGAAAGTGCTTCAAGGGGAGTAATATTTCCTAACGCGTCCTTATTTGCTTTGATAAGATGAGCAGGTTGCAAGGGCGCTTTTGCGTCTGAAGAGATTATGGCCTTTCAGTTATAGAAGGATTTGCCCCTGGGGGAACGGCATACATTTTATGGGGGAGAAATCAGCATGGCTTCACCAAATGCTATTAAACGATGGCTTTATCTGGAAACTGTGTTGAATCAAATGCAGTAAACAATGATTTGGCACGCACCTTGCTCAAAACTATGGCGGCACAAAGGAGACCCAGCTTCTTCCTGGAGAGGTAGAACAGCTGCGTGTTGCATTTGGAAACAAGGCTGTGGTACGTGCGGTTTCTACTTTCCAAATACATGTTCATGGCAGGCGTGCAGGTACGGATAAGTCCAGTGAATGGCACTTGGACTCCAGTTGTTGGAGTGAAGCAAAATGATATCACTCAGATCACTCTTGCTTTTTATCTGTGTCCCTCTAGATATATTTGTGTCCATCTTTCCAGTCCTTGGTAAGTGATTCACTGTCATCGCACGCTGCAACAAAAAAGAGCTGAATGCGCAAAAAAAGTGAATGTCCCACCCGAAGATGTTTCCCACGAGCGTCCTTGAGCAACGCAGGGGGTGAGAATGCAGGAGTGGGTGCGGGAGGCCTGGGCGGAAACAATCTGGAAACTGGGGAAGACTGCTCTGTGTGGATGGCCACCCACAGATCAAGGACTTTGCCTGGGAGAAATAAGGGCAACACGTTTGCTTGTCAATATTGTGCAAGTCATCCAATACACACCTCACAGGAAGTAATAGCCATTTAAAATATGTCCGTTGTGAGAGCGTGGGGTTGTTAGCATCAATGGTTCCCTATAATAACATAATAACACAATATAAGGCACCTTGTGCACAAACCAAGCCATCGATTATTCTTCCTCTTTCCATTTTAAACTGCAAGGCACCTTGTGTGCAGGCCAAGCCGTTTCTCTTACCTAGGGTTTCGGTAACCTAAACCCTAAACCCAGAGTCCTAAGCCAGAGCTTTGTTCACTCACTGGAGGTGACGGGCGCACATTCCAGCGTCAAGGGGTGGGCAGGGTTTGTGTGTCGGCTGAGCAGAGGCCGTTGCTCAAACCTCTCTGTGACCTGCAAAACAATCCCTGGAGTTACCGATGCATTCCGTGTGACTGGCACGAACACTGCACTATCGGGGTGGCCATTGCCAATGAGCTGCCGGGCCTCTTGGCAGCAGTCCCTAAAAATCCTGTGGGCATATTGACGCAGCGATGTCATGCTGCTGTTAAATACTAAATTACTATATACAATGTTCACAGATTCAGACACACTGAAAAGCATATAGGGGGAGGTTTGCCCTTGGGACTGGTCTAACTGGGAAGCAATCGGATTATTTGATTATTCTGATGTGCCTCAACGATTAAGAATGATATGAAATCATCCAGGAGCACCCAAAAGGCTTGCCGAACAATGAAAGCACACTCCTACACTCCTACATCTCCTTGTCTTGTCAGGCACTCAGCATACCTGTTGGCCACTTGAGCAACCTCAGGACCCTGCAGTCATGCAAAAAGACAGCAGCACTGATTAGTGTGCCGTTGCTATCTAAGGAGGGGATCAAAACTCTACCACGCAGAATCAGGAACTGAATTTTAATTGTAGAAAAGAGGCAACTTTCTGGTTTGTGCGTGCGTGCGTGCGTGCGTGCGTGCCATTTTAGCATGCTTCATGTTTACACACACACACACACACACACACACACACACACACACACACACACAGAACGTGTACGACAATGTGAGGCTCAATGCGCAAGCCTCAAACATTGCTGCCTACTACTACTAAATTAATATTATTGCAGTATGGCAGTGTAGTGTTGCCTACTACTAAACATGAATGCGGGGCTCAATGCAGAAGTATCACACTACATTGCTGCCTTTGCTTTTCCTCTTGCTCAATGCACAAGCCTCGCACATTGCTGCCTTTACTTTTCCTCTTGCTGCGCACCAGCCGGAACGACAGGCTGAGTGACAAGGAGAGGCCGCGGTACTGGGCTCGAACCAGGTCTATGAGTGGTGGCATGGTGAAGGTCTGCGGAGCTTGGGGAATAGCTGGTAGCGCAGCGGGGGCGGGCTGAGTCTGCTTTTGCAAGGCATTTGCAACGATCGCATCCAAGTCAAGGCTGGCATAAACTCGTCGTCCTCATCCAGCACCGCTCCACAGGCACTTGCGGGGGGAGGGGGCTGTTTGAGAGGTTTGCTGCCGTTGAGCTCAGCTGCAGAGAATGGCCCCGTAGCATCTAAAGCTGAGCAGCTCCCGATGAAGCTGCAAACACATCCTGTGTAACAGTTTTTAAACCCTGATGGTGACTGTGTTTGGCAACCATAAGAGCAGCAGCACACAAGCATTTGCTTTCCTCAACACAACTGCAACAGTTCAAGGGACAAAGTCAAAATTACGCCTGCACAAAAAAGGTCCAACTACGTCCCCAAAAAATTACTTTTTGCTGGCTATTGTTGTTGGCATATTACATAGGTCAAGGGGAGATAGCAAACTCCCTACTGGCTTTCAATGGTTGTATCTATAGACATTTTGCTAACGTGGTCAGGGACTTACTGACAGACTGGGCTCTTGCTGAACATCAAATACCAGACTCTCAATTTGGTTTCTGCCCCACAAGGAACACCAACCAACCCCTCTTTATTCTTTGCCACATTCTTGCGACTGCTAAAAGGGGAAAATAAAGGTATACACTGCTTTCCTGGACCTCTTTGCTGCCTACGACAGTGTTCCAAGAGAGAAGCTTTGGAGACACCTGCAAAAATTAAGACTCCGCAGTATTTGAGAGATATCACTCAAAATATGTACACAGGATGCCTATACCTTCTCATTGATGGCGACACAATTTCTGAGGAGGCTTGAAACAGGGCTGCTGTTTAGGTACCCTTCTATACTCCCTTAATAACAATGGCATGGACAGATTCTTGACTGCACAGAGAGGTGCTGCCACTGCCCTGGATTCACTTCAGATCCCTCACTGTGATTATGCTGATGACATTGCTCTCACTTCAAACACAGCTGAAAGTCTGCAACTACAACTGAACAGATTCTATGATTATACACGTTTCAAAGGGCTCAAGCTGAACACTGACAAAACAAAAGTCATGGTCTTCTTCAGCAGATATACTTCTGCGATTCCCACCTTCACGTACGACGGCACACCTCTGGAACTTGTCATTCAATTCAAATATACCTTGGAATCACTCTTACTCGTGATGGAATCATGCTCACAGCTGCTGAGAAGATGGCAGACAACTTCAGGTCTGCCGTTGCCAGAGTTTAACGAATTGGTGACAGCAAGGGTATCAAGAAAACATGCCATGCTGTGTTTTTTCCAGGTCTTCGCTTTGACAGCTGGTCTGTATGGTTGTCAAGTTTGGGCCACTTCTTTTCTGACAAACGATTCCTCAAAAACCACCCCTGTATACGTCTTGCATCTTGGCTTCCTAATAAGACTCCTGGGTGTCAAGAAAGGTACTGGTACCCATTGCGTGCTCCGCGAAACAAGTCCGATGCCCATCTTTCTCTATATAGATATTGGTTCAGACGCATCATACGATTCTGGAACAGTTTACTCTCTTCAAACAATCATTTTCTTGAGAAAGTTGTGCGGGCCGACCTTCTTCTTGCAAACATAAGTGATACATGGACTTATCAGCTTCTGCAGGCGCTCCAAGAATTCCCTGCGTCTCAGCAATTTTTGGATGCCATTCGATCTCGTGAGCCTATCACTCTGAAACAGTTTGAGTTCACTCTTCGCGAACATATCATTGGGGGCTGGAGAGAGCTTGACAGTTTGACACCACATGGGACTCACCATACTAGCAAAATTATGAGGACTTACCACACACATTTTGGTGTACCTCTGGGAATTGCTCCTGGCTGGTGAGATGACAGAAAAAGAAATCACAAGCCTGTGTTGCCTCTATACCTTTGCTTGGACATTTCCAACAACTCAACCGTGCACTGTCTTGCCTTCGCCTTTCTGGCCATAACTTTATAATCCAAAGAATGCGTCATAACAGGAATAGAAGGCCTTATGAGCTCAGGACCTGTGACAAATGTGACTGGCACTCTGTTCAGGATGAGGTACACATTTTGCTGGACTGTCCGCATGAACATCTTGTAAGCCTTCGCACGCAGAACCGCCAGCTGGTCTTCCCGCCTCAGTATGAGGATAGTCCAACTCGTTTGAGGACTTTTTGAACCAACCAGATATATATGGTGTGGCCTCTTTTGTGGCTGAGTGCCTAGCCCTTTTCCCTTGATTTTTCTAGCGCCTTTTTGGTTTTGTTACAGGCTTTTTCCAAGCTTCCCTTCAGATGCCCCCCAGAGGCATATATAGCCTTATATGCAACCTTACCTTACCTTTTCTCAATACAACTGCAACCGCATCCACCAGTTCAGGTCATGACTGTGTTTGACGATCATAAGAGCAGCAGCACACAAGTATTTGCTTTCCTGAATAGAACGGCAGCCGCAGCCAACACTTCAGGACATGACGGTGACTGTGTTTGAAGATCCTAAGAGCAGTGCACAAGCAAATGCTTTGGTTGCTATTGAACTGCTGCACTGATGCACTGCACACAGCTACACTGCTGCCAGGCCGCACGTGATTCACGCATTGTCCACTCACGAGTAGATGTGCTGGTGGGGGTCTCCCACCATGATTTTTATGCCGGGCTGTGAAAGAAGCATCTGTAAGGTGGCTCTGTAGTGTGAAAGGTGCAGAGTGTAGAGGAAACTCAGGTTAATATGTCCTTGACGTCTTGAGAGAGCGAACTGCAACATGCTGTGAGTAAGTACCTGTTGATGTCTTGCGCTTCATCAATCAAAATGACGTTGAAAGTCGAGAAGCCGTGGTCAAAACGTGATGCGCCTTCTCCGTGCTTCGCTCTCCTAATCATGTTTTGGATCACTGGTGGAGAATAGACAGGACCTGTAGCATTTCTTGGGAAAGAGGATGCCCCTTTTAAAGTGAAGAACTTCAGGTACGCATGGTGGGGAGTCTTTATTGTCCTATTGTTGTAGTCGATCATGGCACTGAAAAGTGTCTGCGTGGCAAATAAAAGTCCACTTACAGTTAATACTTGAGCAGCTCATACTCATACAGCAACCAGCGGTTGGGAGGAAGAGAGAAAGCGTACCTTAGCATATTTGACCAGGCCAACACTGAGGATTTTTTCTTTTTTTCCAGACTGGCAAAGGTCCTTGTACGGGATGTGGCAGGCTGCTACCTGTGAGTAAAATCACATTGAATGAGAAAAAAGGAGCGGCTGCAATGCACGGCATACACATTAGCTGCAGGATAGGATAGCCGCAGGATAGGATAGCTGTAGGATTGGAACCAACCTCTGGATCACTTGATGTAGTGAAGTTGAAGACGGTGTCCATAACTGCTTCAATGACCTGTATGGTTTGCACAGTCGGCAAGCGGTCAGCGGACAAGCAAACGCTTTGGGTCAGGTTGAGTGACAAGGAAAGGCCGCGGTACTGGGCTAGAGCCTGGAGGCCAGCAGGGTGTATTATTTGAGAGCAAAGCTGAGGGTGTACTATCTGAGGGTGTACGATAGTCTAGCAGGGTGTACTAGCAGGGTGTACTATCTAGCAGGGTGTACTGTCTGAGACCAGCAGGGTGTACTATCTGAGAGCTCAGCTCCCCAGACGTAGAGCCGCGCTTTCACAACAGGCACAGGGCGGCGTGCAGGTGGTTTGTCCAAGTAATTAGAAATAAGAGGGAACTAGAAGCCACCCACACGTAATTGTCAGCCGACGCTTATGAGTGAAGCTGAATTGCATGATGCTGAAGCAGCAAGGAGCCGCAAGCTGCATGAAGTAGAAATGCAGCATGGCTGCATGAACACCTACATCTCTGTCATCCAGGCAGTCTTCTCCATAGATGTTTTAAAGATAACTCGCCACTTCATCAAAGGAGGGGTCACTGCGTTCGTGAAAATAACCGAACTCTACAGTCAAAGTTATGTCCTTTGAGCATGAAATGAAAATCAGGTAAGGCTTAATGCACATTTAGCTGGCGCGGCATGCACAGAGCACGCTATGACGCCTTGTTAAAAAAGGTAATAACATTAATGTCTGTATTTACCTTATATCTCCCCAGGCTTTGGAGCCAGTCTCTCCCAGTGCAATGCTGTTCGCAGTGGCACAGATCACGTGGAGGCCATTGAACTTTTTTCTTGCTTCGTCGGCCGTCTTTCTGAATAACGAGCAACAGAAAGCAGCTTTGTTCGACACGAGTATACAGGGAAGGCTTCCGTTCTAATTGCCAAATTGAATCACCTTCTTGTAAGCACAGCGGAAAAAAGCGACGCAAGCCCTAAGTTTGACAGTTTCGGGGAAGAAAAAGAACAGCCCGCTTTTGGAGCACAAATCTTATTTGTATCAAACGTAGTGGAAGGAGACGCTTTTAGTAAGCACAGCAAGAAAAGGCAACGCAAGCCCTGAGTTCGACAGTTTGGAGGACAGATCTTACTTGTTGTAGCACACATAGAGGAAGGAGACGTCAGGGTGTGCTTGGGTTAGCATTTCCAAAGTGCTCGTCTTGCCCGAGCCCGCAAATGCCGAGATCCTGAAGAGAATATTCACACAATATTAAGTCAGTTTCTCCTTAAGTCACAGTTTCCTTCAAAGTGCATGGACAAAAGATGGAAGATTGTTTTAAAGACAGGGTCAGAAGAAGGGGTGACCTAGGCAGCTTACTATGACTGCTGTGAGAGATGAGAGGCATGCAAAACGAGCGGATCTGTGGCAAGACAGGCAAATGTATCTAACTGACAAATTTGCTTGATTAATTACTACACCGCACTCTAAAACAGACAGACCAGTTGTCGCCTGTACCTGTGAACTACTTCTGAAAACGGCCTTCTATAAATTCGAACAGGGCCTTGAGGCGTAGGCACCTCGTCAAAGGGGATGAGTTTCTGTATCAATAAAGATAAACCAGGAATTGTGTGTATGTGTTTGTGTATGTGTATGTGTATGCGTGTGTGTGCGTGTATGTGTGTGTGTGTGTGATTACCTTGCCAAACATATACACGCCAGGGTATTTGCAATCATGGCCCTTGGTAAAAGCAGAAACTAGCTTAGGGTCAAGGCGACCTCCATTTGCGCTACAGGCTTAGAGGTAACACTGTCGGCCTTTCATGGTCATAACTTATGAGCGCTACCCACAGCTGTTTCTCTGACATACCTTTCTCCCTGTTTCCGCAGACTTCTGCACAAACGCACAAACGTATCGCTAATGGCCTTGTAGCCTCCCTACGCATTGGCAACATGCAGTGCCAGTTGAACCAATTGCACATCTCACCTGCACGACGTCCATCTGCTCTTTTGTAATGAAGCGTTGGCCGCACTTGTTCGCTATCAGGTCACGCGTTGGCTGTGGCCACTCATCCAAGATAGACTGCCTGCTCTCTGCGGCCTTTTCTTGCTTTGACGCTCTTCCTGCCGGGGCGTCTGCTGAGCTACTTGCTGTTGCTGCGTTTCCTGCTGCTATGGCAGATTTTAATCTGCTCTGGCTCCACGCAAAGGCATTGGCCTTGTCTGCTGTCTCAAGGTACTGAAAGGAAAAGGAGATTGATTGATCAATGAGATGAGCTCTTTTTCAATCTACAAGATTTTAAATCTCGTAGAAAGGGAAGGGTTTGAGACATATGCGGAGAATGGTGTCAGCATTTGCCATAAGCACTTGACAAAAACAAAACTACAGCCCTGAGCTCCGGAGCAGTTCAATTGAGAGTCGCACTGCTAAGGCCTAGACATGCACATATGCACACATGTCTGCGGATTTCCTGGTGCAGGCCTAGTATAAGCATGATCGAACCTCAATACCAGACATCGTCACAGCGGTCTTAAATGCTTGAGCTGATCCGGTAGAAAAACAAAGAAAGTGCACTGAGACCACACCCATAATATTCAAAAGGCATGAACTTCAACAGCCTTTTTCATTTTCTACAGTCCAGTGCCCCATAGGGTGCTGTAGCCGCACACAGGCGGTAAGGGCTGCCTGCTGCATTTGGTGAACACATGTCTCTGTCACCTTGAAATGCACATCTACAAACCTTTGGACACTGCTCGATGAATGACCGCGCACCTGCACGCACTGAAGCAACGTGTCGTGTAAAGCTGCGCAGTGATGCGGGTAAACCAAGCCTCCCACGTTGTGCCGTGTGAACAGCAGCACTGCATGCAGCAGCTCCCGCACCTGCGACAAATGTGCATGGCAATGGCAAATTTTGCTGTGACACTGCGAGCCGTTTGCTGTGTTAGCTTTTGCTGTCACACACACATAAAATGCCAGCGTAGTTCACATTTTACTTGTGCCAATCGCTTGATCTGTGACAGCATGAGAAAGTGTTCAGACTATATTTGTATGGCTGAGCATGTGCAGGTGTTGAGAGGTATATCTGCATCATTTCGCTTTTCTTTTCCTTTTACCAAACGTAAGGAGGTACGAAGGGCGAATATCTGCCTGTACGGACGGACCCAGTGTTCAGACACAAACGACGCCCATTGATGTGTGCAATCGCCAAAGTACACATGATTCGATCTGAGGGTGTGCTGCATG
>Ga0307966_1002364_pt1 | contig 14344 bp, 16 predicted proteins | sample OrgLakmetagen646_FD_203141 | JGI IMG/M metagenome (GOLD analysis project Ga0307966, IMG submission 203141) | Saline water microbial communities from Organic Lake, Antarctica - #646 | ecosystem: Environmental > Aquatic > Non-marine Saline and Alkaline > Saline | place: Antarctica: Organic Lake... | reverse complement strand
CACACACACACACTCTCACACACACACACACACACACACACACACACACACACACACACACACACACAAACACACACACACGCACACGCACCCTCACACAAACACACTCTCACATCTCACACAAAATCACACACACATTCACACACACACATACACACACACACATTCACATACACACACAAGCTCAAAAACCACAGACACACACAACCGCAAACCCTACACTTGTGTATTTCACCCCGAAATACGAAAGGATGCAGGCTTTGCCTCTTACAAGCCCTCCGTGGCAGCCTTCTTCCCGGGCCAGGGTGCTCAGACTGTGGGCATGGCCAAAGACCTGGTGGCAGAGGTGCCAGCTGCGAAGGAGATGTTTGCAAAGGCGTCCCAGATCCTAGGCTATGACCTCCTGCAGGTGCGGAGTCGTTTGTTGCGTTGATGTGATTGCTTAGTGATCATGCAGGATGTATGATATGATATTACAAACATGGCGTACCTACAGTGTAACATTGGAACACGCGTGTTGTGTGTGCAATCATCATCATATATAGCTACCAGCTTGCCGCGCAGCGAAATAAATGCCAGGCACCCGGCCTGTTCGCACAAGACTACTTTCCCTTTGTACACAACCTGTTACTATGATTGAACACCCGCAATCATGTCATAAGAGACTCACTGTAACCCACGCTGCCAGGCAATGCTTCAGCAGTGCCGTAAATATGTGCAAAACAATTATGTGTCCTTGCGCAGCTCTGCACTGAGGGACCTAAGGAGAGGCTGGACAGCACCGAGATTTCGCAGCCTGCCATTTACGTCGCCTCGCTAGCAGCAGTGGAGAAGCTGCGGGCCACAGAGGGCCAGGTTGGTTTTCCCTTGTCTTAAGAGTGTTTAACTCCCAGCAAGCAAGGGTCCGCTCGTTGCTGTTTGGCCTTGACACTCAATTTCAAACAGCATGATGTGCTGGATGGAAGCTGATTGCTGATACCGTTTTATCCTTGTGTTCAAACTAACTCAGAAACACTAGAACTGTTTAGTCAGAAACACGAGATGCTGTGATGTTGTATGCCACCATACCTCCCTTTCTGGCCGATTCCTGATGATTTCCCATTGACAAAGCCTGCTTACATTTCTTTGGTCTTCAGGCGGCCATTGACGCCATCGACGTCACTTGCGGACTGTCCCTGGGGGAGTACACGGCTCTGGCTTTTGCAGGCGCTTTGAGGTAGGCCATCTCGAATTCATTTCTTACCATATCTGGTTACCTTATTATAGCTTAGTGGGCTTGTCAACTCAATGCAACTCATTGCAAGTGTCAACTCATTACAAATGTATGACAAGGTTACTGTTTTCACGCTCAGACACACTAAAATAAAAGGAGCTGGCCAACCCAAATTTGTTCACACCTCGTTGCACCATATATAGCTTTGAGGACGGCCTGCGCCTTGTGAAGCTCCGAGGAGAGAGTATGCAAGCTGCTGCAGATGCAGCCGCCTCTGGCATGGTGTCTGTCATCGGCCTGGACGCTGCCAAGGTTGCCGAGCTGTGCAAGGTAAAAGTGTCACACACTGTCCTTTTTGAAGAGGGAGCGCCATGCGCCTGCGTGTCCTCCTCTCACTCCTTTAGCCTGTCAACTAGGCCAGCGTGGCCCTTGCACTTGCTAAATTTTGAACAGCATCGCAAAGCTGTCTGTGTGAACAAATAAGGTAATAAGGTGAGTTGCTGTGGCAGCAATTGCTGAATTGCTGCGTGATGCATAGCTTCCTGTTTGCATCTTTTAAAGGTATGTTCCACTCCGACCGCCAGCAAAAAGCTAGTTATTGCCGCCTTCATACATTATTCCCCTTTGGTTTTCTCCTTGTGGCACAGAATGTACTTCCGTTCATACTTTTATTTACCTGTTGCACTTTGCTTCTTTGCACTCCCTCCAGCTTTTTCCCAATCACAATTGAAATCCTACTTCATTATTCATCGTTGTGTGCTTCGCTCCCTGCAGGCTGCATCGGCTGAGGTGGGCAAGGAGGACGCTGTGAAAATGGCCAACTACCTGTGCCCTGGGAATTATGCCGTGAGCGGCTCAAAGGAGGGCTGCGATGCAGTGGAGAAGCTTGGCAAGAGCTACAAGGCTCGGTGGGTGCGGGGATAATGGGTTGTGGCTTTAAGCCGCTGGCTAAAAAGCAACTAGCAGCCAGGCTCAGGGTCGTATATTTTTGTGCATTGGACAGGAATATTAAGGGTTAGGGGCGATCAGATGGTGTGCCTCTGTAACTGAGCCCAAAACCCTTGGGCAAAAAAAGAGCAGGTTACTCTGGGAAGAGTGAGAATGCTTGCTGTTTGCTGTAAAGCGTTGGTAGAGCACGTCGAGTAACACTGAGCTTTAACATCCTCAACTGCTCTTTTCTTTGCACTACTAGCTGTCCTGGAGCGTCTAACATCCCCTCTTTTTAACTCCTTGCCCTGTGCAGGATGACGGTGCGACTTGCAGTGGCGGGTGCTTTTCATACGGAGTTCATGCAGCCTGCCGTAGAGAAGCTGCAAGCAGCACTTGCACAGACGGAAGTCAGGTACATACAGGGATTGCTGTTGGGAAAGTTTTCAGGGGACGGGGCTCTAAGCTAGGTCTACCTATTCAAACACAGACATGTTATTGGTAAGCTTTGCATAGCTGCAGGGCAAGGTCTAGAAAGCGCAACTTCCTTGTTTTTAAGCAAGCACTTGTACCTTATACGGTTTATATGGTAAATTATACCGTTGCATAAAGTCTGCATTGTTTGTTATTTGTACATTTGCAGATAAAAGGGGGTTCTTAGGTCGTTTGTGCAAACCTGAGTAGACATGCTCCATTTGAAAAAAATAGCTTATGTCCATCCGGCATTACAGCACTCAGTAACGTGCATAGTTAAACCTCAAACACGCACAAAGCGTTCACCTTCGAAGCGTCCACCTGCAAAGCGTCCTCATAGCTCCAAAGCATTCACCTTTAAAGCGTCCACCAACCTGATGCATGTACAGGACACCTCGTATCCCTGTTATTTCAAACGTGGATGCCATGCCTCACACGGACCCGGAGACTATCAAGTCCATCTTGGCAAGACAGGTCAGTCTGCCAAGTTCTTCCTTTTTCCTGTTTGCTGACCCGCAGCAAGATGAGGGGGGGCACTGTAACATTCTTTCACAGGAACTACATGTATGCTAAGGTGGAGGCAACTTAGTTTATGTGGGGAGTGGTTATTAGCTGCCTATGCCATTTTCTTTTTGCAAAGGTTGTGGAGGCCATTTTGTAATGCACTTCTTTTTTACTGAATATGATTCCCCAAAAATCGTGCTTTTTCCTACAGGTTACGTCCCCAGTGCTGTGGGAAAATACCTTGAAGACCCTCTTTGACAAGGGTCTGACACGAAGCTACGAGATCGGACCAGGCAAGGTGGTAGCCGGAATCACCAAGCGCATCAACAAGGAGCACAGCATCACCAACATCAGCGCTTGAAATGTTCTGTCTTGTCATAAAACAAAAATCATTAAACAGCAGGAGTTGGGGGATTGCCACAGTAGCCTTTCTAACTATCTAGCAAGCTGCTGCTACTTTTTTCGAGATGTTGTTAAGTGTAGTAAGGACAAAGTATTACTTGGGCCGCTGCCCAGTTAGTTCTTCATCGTGGCCTGCCACGTTACAGGATTTACAGGATTTACAGCCACGTTACAACCAACGAGCTTGCTTTTACGGAAGACTCTAGGAGTCCTAGCCATCAATCGCCATAACCAAAGGCCGTTTCCCAGTGTAATCTTTCCATCACTTTTTTTTGTTGCCGGATAATCCCCCCGAGCCAACCGCTATGTATGCCTCTGGGGGGCATTTGAGCGGAAGCTTGGAAAAAGCCTGAAGCCAAACCATAAAAAATCAAGGGAAAAGGGGGAGGCACTCAGCCACAAAATAGGCCACACCATAAATATTAGGTTGGTTCAAAAAAGTCCTCAAACGAGTTGGGCTATCTTCATATTGAGGTGGGAAGACCAGCTGGCGGTGCTGTGTGCGGAGGCTAACAAGATGTTCATGCGGACAGTCCAGCAAAATGTGTGTCCTCATCCTGAACAGAGTGCCAGTCACATGTGTTACAGATCCTGAGCTCATAAGGCCTTCTATTCCTGTTATGACGCATTCTTTGAACCAGAAAGTTATGACCAGAAAGGCGAAGGCAAGAAAGTGCACGGCTGAGATTGTTGGAAACATCCAAGCGAAAGGAGTGAGGCAATACAGGCTTGTGATTTCTTTTTCTGTCGTCCCACCAGCCAGGAGCAATCCCCGAAGGCACACCAAAATGTGTGTGATAAGTACACATAATTCTGCTGGAATGGTAAGTATCATGTGGTGTCAAATTGTCAAGCTCTCTCCAGCTCCCAATGATATATTTGCACAGATGAGCTCGAACCGTTCCCGGTGGACACGCGAGGGCAAATGGAATTCAAAAATTGTTGCGATGCAGGGAAATCTTGGAGTGCGTGCAGAACCTGATAAGTCCATTTATCACTTCTATTTGTAATAAGAAGGTCAGCCCGCACAACTTTCGCTCTCAAGGAGAGAATTGTTGGAAAGAGAGTTAACTGTTCCAGAAACGTATCATGCATCTGAATTAATAGAACAAAATGGGCATCTGACCTATTTCGCGGAGCACGCAGTAAGTATCAGTACTTTTCTTGACACCAGGAATTTTTTTAGATAGCCAAGATGAAGGACGTGTGCACGGGTGGTTACTGAGGCATCATAAGTCAGTGAAAAGTGGCCCATACTTAACATCCGTACAGGCCAGCTGTCAAAGCGAAGACCTGGAAAAGCCACAACATGGCATGTTTTCACACACTGGGGGTGATACCCTTGCTAGAACCGGTTCTGTAAACTCGTTATTGCGAGCCTCAAGTTGTCTGCCATCTTCTCAGCTGCTGTGTGCATGCTTCCATCACGAGTAAGAGAGATTCCAAGGTATTTGAATTCAGTGACAAATTCCAGAGGCGTGCCGTCGTACGTTAAGGTGGGAATCGCAGAGCGAGTTACCCCTGCAACTGAAGACCATGACTTTTGTTTTGTCAGTGTTCAGCTTGAGCCCTTTGAAACGGGTATAGTCATAGAAATTGTTCAGTTGGAGTGTTGGAGTTGCAGATTTACAGCCGTGTTTGAAGTGAGAGCAATGTCATCAACATAATCACAGCAGTGAGGGATTTTAACTGAATCCAGGGCAGTGGCAGCACCTCTCTGTACAGTCAAGAGTCTGTCCATGTCATTGTTATAAAAGGAGTGCAGAAGGGGACTCAGAGGGCAGCCCTGTTTCAAGCCTCTGTTGCGCAACCTCCTCAGAAAAATTGTCGCCATCAATGAGAAGGTATAGGCATCCTGTGTAAAAATATAAATGATATTTCTCAAATACTGCGGAGTCTAATTTTTTGCGTCTCCAAAGCTTCTCTCTTGGACACTGTCGTAGGCAGCAAAGAAGTCCAGGAAAGCAGTGTATACCTTCAGTTTTCTTTTTTAGCAGTCGAGAGAACGGCGAAGAATAAAGAGGGACTGCTGAAAAAGAAAAATGAAGGTATAGCGCGTTGGTTGGTGTTCCTTGTGGGGCAGAAACCGAATTGAGAGTCTGGTCTTTGATGTTCAGCAAGAGCCCAGTCCGTCACTTTGCAGACCACCCAGCACCATCATCACAGCGCAGACCCCAATGAAAAAGAAATGACGATGTGAGATGTGAGATCCTCGATATACCCCATAACCTTCCTAGCCTAAACCTGACCCCCTTGCGCACCACGCATATTTAACAAGAACTCTGGACGTACAAGAAGGATAAGGCCTTTTCAATGCCACCCACAGAGGCCATCAAAACACTCTACTATGATGATATGGACATCCTGCACATAGATAATTGGAGGTTCTTCACCCCCAAGAAAAGAGATAGACAGATGATACACCCCTAAGACAGAAACAATACCACACTTACTACTATACGCCCCCATGAGTATTGAATGATGGGCCCTACCCCTCTTTAAATCTGTTGGACTAGTGCCCAAATCCAGTAAGACTATTGCCCGGAGCCAAATAGAGTGTGCAAGCTGTGAAATTTGCTCGTACCATCTAGGACTTGAATCTCCAGACGTTTCCCCACCTTTTAAAGACATGTAAATCTGTGACGTCTGCAACCGTGCCTACCACTGGCAATGCTTGCTTAAAACAAGCTGTTGCAACGCCACTGAAAGGGAAGCTATTGATGCCAATGATTCATGGGCCTGCCCTACCTGTATCAATCTGAACCAAAATGAAAAGGAAAGCCGTTGCTTTTCAAAAAAGGGATTGTAGAGGTCTCATGGAACCCAACCTGGGAGCCAGAAGAACTACAAAACACGTGTGAAAGCTTCAATAAGTTTGAAGAGCATATCGCCGCGCCAAACTTATCTCAGGCCGCACCAGATAAACACCTAAATCATCTTCAAAAACAAGGGTTCTCTGCCACCTACCCAAGAGGGCAATACATGGTACCAGCCCTACAATGTCGATCTTCGGAACAAAGTCAGCTTTGACACTTAACCCACCAACCCACAGGCTGACATTACGGCCACAGGGCATTCTGAGTACTGGATCACAACCATTGATCTCATGAAGCATCAAGAAAAGAGTACCCTATCCTCACCAGATGACACTATGCTTCCTGAAGTGTACACTGACACAGTAGCCTGTATTTACAATGTCGACGGAAAGTGTAAAGGTATATATGCTTACTCCCAAGCGCCTTAACATAGGTACTACGAAAGGCCTTTGACAGAACAAAATGCAGCGATCTACACGATCACGTCCAACCTCCTCCCATAGCTTTGCATCAGAACTTGTAGGCCTCATTGCACGTATGTACTCTAAACATACTGAAATACTTGAAATCAACTGCAATTCCTGTTCACCAAAGCACAGTTGAAGAGCGGTTGAAATCACTAACCGAGGGCCTCGTTTTAAATCCACAACCGCGGTTAATTTCAACTGCTTCAACCGCTCTTCAACTGTGCCTGTCTTGTCTGCCACCGCGCTTCAACTGATGCCTGTCTTATTTGCCTGACGGCTGTGGTATTCACCACCCCTGCACCTCCTGAGTGTACGTACCACTCAGCGTTAGTTTTTGGTTTTTGGGCAGTGTAGACCCTTGCGTCCTTCAAATTTTGGGTCTTGCCTGTGCAACTACCGTCTTGCTTTCTTGAACAAAAACTGTTTCGGCAGGGTTCCAGCCAACAGCCAATAGGTCTGAGCTTCCTTCAAACCTAACAGGAATTAAATGCGTTAAGCGTTTGTGCAAGAAACCAAAACAATGATAGGCAGCACAAGGCACCGACAAGGGCAAAAAAGCACAGGGGAACGTTGAGCAATAATTCAAGTGGTTAAGAGTAAGAGTAAGGAATGAAATGAAAAATGGATGAATTAACGATAGAGGCAGAAAAGTGCTTGGAAATGCTGCAAGCGGTGCTCAGACTGTTAAAAATGTTGATGCTGTTTTTGCAGGGACGTTGTTCATAGTTTTGTGTTTCGAGCCACTGCAAAGCATGAATTTCCTCTCAGACTACCAACAGACATTCAAACTCCTTGCTCCCGTTCTCTAGAGCAACAGCAACTCTCGGTGTGTTTTTTCCAGCGTGCTCCCTACATTATTCTCCTCTACACCAGCCACAACAGGCAAAACAAAAACAAACCGAATGAAATGAATGTAAAAAGCCCGCGGCTTTCTCTTTCTTTTCTCTCATATTTACAGGGTCGCTCAGGAGCACTCACACTCACACAGGTATGGTAGACTGTGACCCTTATATTTCTAATTAAAACAGCCTCACAAGCTGAACATATCCCTGCCACTGAGTTGCTTGAACAAAGCATTCACCAGAAAGCACATCACTCCCTGCATAACGTACAAGTGCGAGTGGAGAGGACACGGCTTGTTACTTGCATATATTTGTAGGTAGGTACAAAGTGAGAACGTCCGAGCTATGTATGTTTGTGTGACTGTGCACGGTTGTATGTGCACATGATTGCCATATTATGTAGGTACATGTAATTATAATTGTATTGTGTGTGTGTGTGCGTTTGCGTATGCGTAGGCGTGAGTTTGTATGCATGTGTGTACGGTGTGTGTGCGTGTGTGTGTGTGTGTGTGTGCTGTGTGTGTGAGTAAGTGTGTGTGCATGTGTGTACATGTGTGTACGTGCGTGTGTGTACGTGCGTGTGTGTGTGTGTACGTGCGTGTGTGTGTGTGTACAGTGTGCAGTGATGTGCCAGTACGGTGTACGGTGTACGGTACGGTATGTTACGGTGCGGTTACGATACGGTATGGTTAGACCATATATATGTAAAATACGGTACGGTTACGGTACGGCGTGTGTATGCATGTGTGTATGCGTGTTTGAGTGTGTGTGCGCGCATGCGTGCGTGCGTGCGTGTGTGTATGTTTGTGTGTGTGTGTGTGTACGTGCGTGTATGTGTGTACAGTGTGTGTATGCGTGTTTTTGTGTGTGTGTGTGCGCGCATGCGTGCGTGCGTACGTGTGTGTGTGTTTGCGTGTGTGTGTGTGTGTGTGTGTGTGTGTGTTTGTGTGTCCTGTTGTGGCAGATTTTTTCATGTGTCTCGCCCCGGAATGCATATGCCTAATTGCTGCACCGCAGGACACGTTGCCAATGAGAAATTGCAAACATCTGGGTTTACAAACAAAGGTTGAGACCGGCAGCAAATATTGACCATGGAAGTGTGTGGCACACTCCGTGCACACCCTGATTGTGACACTTACCAGTGGCAGGAAGGGAATCATGGGTAGGAAATGGCTCCTGCAAGGCGCAGGAAGGTGAAGGAAGTCAACACCATTTCCCACTCCCAAAAAGCAGCAGGCAAGCAAAGGCTAATGTACCAAGGCACAGACGGTATCCAGTCCTGTTTGTCCTCATGGAAATCACAAGGAGAGGGCTCCTGTGCTCCAGCCGAAGCTACCCCCGGCATAATTAGTGAGAACTAATGAAATAAAAATAAAAAATCAACGTGACCAGTTTGATGCGCCCTGCTCTCTTTGCTGAAAAGAAATGCAGATGATCCTACAGACTCCTGGTTCTGGTCCACATCAGGTTTTCTCCAGCTGCTGCAAGAATGCCAGCACCAGGGCTCATCACCGGCATTTGCGTGTGTGTCCTTCCCTCCTAGCCCCAGAACCCACCTGCAGCCCTGTCGTGGCTGCTGCTGCCAAGGTGCCGAGCAGTAGCAGCAGCGGCAGCGGCAGCAAAAAACGAGCCAGCCGTGGGTTTGCCCCTGCGAACGAGCAGTCTGGAAGGGAACAGAAGAGGGGCCAGGCTGAGCACCTGGTGCAAGTGAGTGCCTGCGCTTATGGAGGACGCATGGGCGTAAGAAGCATGTGCCATAAAGGGCCCGCATGATGGCCTGCACTTCCTGGTCTAGCCACTACAGCAAGCACATGGTCGCACTTGCAAGCAAAAGTTCATTGAGTTACAAGACGCCATCATGTGGATGCAACATATACATAGAACAAACACGTCTAGGTATGCACATAGTATACAAGTACACATGTGCATGTATACACAAAAACGCAGGCACGCATGCACGCGCACGGACACACACATACAAATACACACATCAAAAACACAACACATGAATAGGAAATAGAAGGTGAGCAGCAGGGCGTGGGACCAGGGGTGGATGCCATCCAGATGCGATCTGAGTACCAGCTGTACAAGGATGCGGAGTACAAGCCGCAGCGCTGGATTGGGCCCGTTGAAATTCAAAACTTTCCAGGTGCACTTACAGAGCAGGCCTTGGGCCTAGAGGCTTGTGTCGGCTTGATTGAGTCAGTGCTCAAGTCTCCCCCTTTGCCTTTGCAGTATGGTGCTGAAACATAGTCCACAGTCCACCTAGCCCTTTGTGTGGTTGCATTGGTGCACACGCCTGTGTGCTGTTTCAGGGGTCCTTCTTACTTCTTTGTTTGCCTCGTGCTGCAGGTAAGGGCAGGGGCCTTGTGCTGACCCAAACTGTGGTGCCAGGGGACCTCCTAATGGTGCTGCCTGCTATGGCTTTCCTGGAGGGGGAGCTGGGAGAGGTGCCTGAGCCGGTGCGTGTGTGTGGTGTGTGGGTGGGGGTGGGTGCCGGTGTGGTGATGTGTGAAGGGGGGAGTTTAAGAACTTGACATGGAAGAGGCATGTAGCATATAGGTGAAAGAGGTGGTCATGCTTAGGTAGGACATGCTTTGCTAACCAACGTGTGTGCTTGTGCACCCAACCTTCAGGACTGACCTGCTTGTGTGTCAATTCTTTGTGTGTGGTGTGCTGTGCATTGTGTCAATTCTTTGTGCGTTGTATGCTGCGCATTGTGTCAATTCTTTGTGTGTGGTGTGCTGTGCATTATGTCAATTCTTTGTGCGTTGTGTGCTGTGCATTGTGTCAATTCTTTGTGCGTTGTGTGATGAAATGCAGGAGGAGCTGCACGTGGCCATGCTGGAGGATGGCCTCAGCCCTGCGCAAGTATGTTGCGTCTGTCCGGGTGTAAGCGGAGGGGGAGGAGAGGGGGGGGGTGACTTTTCTTGCAATAACGTGTCTAGTGGTAATATTGCAGTATAGAAATGACGTATGTATGTAGGGGCAGGAGGGCCAGAACCACCTACATTCACCGTTTGGGACTCTATGTGTGGAGCAGAAAATGCCTTATATACATCATAAGTACGTACGTGTTGTGGCCAACTATGTGTGTACGGTGCCATTTTGCAACCTGCAACGTGTACCCTGTTCCTGTTATTTCACACATAGCCCCCCACCTGTGGGCATAACCACATGCCTAATAGACACTCCTCCTCTTATTCCACGTGTCTAGGGTTGGCCAGAAGTGTATATATACACTGTATATGACCGTATATTTGGCGGTTTTTCTGCCAAAAAATTACTGTATATATACACCGTATATATATATATATATAAATATATATGGTTCTGGCTAATAATTCTACACGTGTCCCACGCTTGCGCTCACGTACATGCATCTCTCAAACACATGCGCACGTGCGCCTTTCTCTTAGCTTATTGGTGCCTGCATCCTGCTCCTCTGAGGAATATTGTTAAGGCCCATTGGGCCATTATTTTGGTGCATGTGCAACGCTGCGTGTTGACTGTGCTTATTCTGCACACTTTACGCACGTCTAAACCCCCCCTGCTTAATTACACAATACCTGCTGTTTGAACAGCTCATTATACACCACGCAAGCTGAACCTCATATACACATACATAGATGACATGTGCAGCGCAAGTTAAAAGAACTACACACACCCAGGGTTGGCCAAGACTGTACATACGACCGTATTTATTCATGTTTCTCTGCTGAAATGCCATGTGTGTGCAGCAGATATGTGGCTCCGGCCCACCCTATAAAGGTTTCCTACTTCTTCACCCTCTGGAATGCACACCAGCTCCAAGAATGCCACAAAAATGCGTGTGTTGCATGCATGTGGTTCTGGCCGACCCTGCAATGGTCTCCTTCTACACTCTTGCACCGCCTCTAGAACGCACACCAGCTCCAAGAATGCCACAAGAATGCGTGTGTTGCATGCATGTGGTTCTGGCCGACCCTGCAATGGTCTCCTTCTACACTCTTGCACCGCCTCTAGAACGCACACCAGCTCCAAGAATGCCACAAGAATGTGAATGTTGCATGTGGTTCTGGCCGACCCTACAACGATCTCCTACTACACTCTTGTACCGCTTTTTAGAACATGTGTCATGTCGTTACTTCATAACAGAGGCGGGTGCTGGATGTGCTGTACGACGGCAGCGAGGCCTCTCTGTCCACCTCAGCGTCCATGACCACGATGGACCACAAGTTTTGGAGCTCCAGGGGGAAATCCGATGCCCAGGCTCCGCAGGTGGGAATGCAAGCATGGGCTTGCACAAATGCACGTGAGCAATGTGCAGAGCTTGTCAAGCGAATGCGAGCATGGGCATGCACAGATGCACGTGAGCAGTGTGCAGAGCTTGTCAAGCGAATGCAAGCATGGGCATGCACAGATGCACGTGAGCAGTGTGCAGAGCTTGTCAAGCGAATGCAAGCATGGGCATGCACAGATGCACGTGAGCAGTGTGCAGAGCTTGTCAAGCAAATGCAAGCATGGGCATGCACAGATGCATGTGAGCAGTGTGCAGAGCTTGTCAAACAGAAGAGGCAGGTGTGCAAGTGCGATGCCCAGGCTCCCCAGGTGGGAAATCTAGGAGCGCACACAGACGCATGCTTACTCACAAGTGCACGTGCTCAAGCTGCTGGGGTTAAAGTGACATTGGGTAGGGCCCTTCCTTTAGGTGTCAAGTGTGTGTGTGTGTGTGTGTGTGTGAAGTGTGTGTGTATGCGCGTGTGTGTGATTGTGTGATTGTGTGTTTGTGTGTGTGTGTGTGTGATTGTGTGTTTGCATGTGTGTGTGCGCTTCATGAATGCGCCGTTTTTCCTTTATACTTCATGACAATTCCAAACTGTTGCCTACATATTGGCGACCAGATTACAACACGTGGTATAGGTTCCTGCACTTAAACGCATACATGCGTGCGTAATTGTACATGCGCACACCCACCCGCTCAAGGAGACAGTATGGTTCATTCTCATACGCAGATCAGCTCTTCGCGGCTGCTGTCGATCCTTCAGAATTGTGCCTGTGCTGACGCACAGCAAGATGGCGCCTGCATGACGGTGGGTGGGTGAGCGTTTATGCTTGGGATGGTATTTCGTGTGTGCGTGTGTATGGTGTGTGCACATACGTGTTATAAGTGTGAGTGTGTGCTTGCTGGTTGTGTTCTTGTGTAGCTTGTGTGTGTATAACATGGTGAAGTGAGTGAGCAGGACATGCTAGCCGACAGCGCCTTCTCCAGGTAGGTATATGTGAATTTTCCTTTCTGGGCATGCATGCATGCCTGGGTTAAAAGGTTGCCTGCTGTTGCATACGACACCATTGCACACGTTACCATTGCACACGTCACCATTGCAGGGTGCAAAATTTCCACCTCTTAGGCCGGAGTTTTCAAAGTTCACACACGCACACGCACACACACGCACGCACATACACACACACTTGCACACAAACTTGCACATCATGTATTTGCTCAGCTTTGCAAACTTTACACGTACACACATGCACAACAGCTATCACACGCACACACACTTGCACATCATGCATTTGCTCAGCGTTGCAAACTTTGCACGTACACACACACACACACACCAGCAATCACACGGAACAGGCGCACATCTGTTTCTGCTGCTGCTGTGTGCCATACAAAGCTCTTCAGCTACGTGGCTGTGTGGCTGACATCGCTTGCTCGCCAATGCTTATTGTTGCTTTGCTTGCCAACTGCATCTGAACACCCACAACAACACGCATGCACCACACACACAAACTCTCATGTGTACATTCTCCTACAGCTGCGCCATCAAAAGCCCTTCAGCTATGTGGGCTTGTGGCCAGAGCTGTCGCTCATCAACCATTCCTCCTGCCCTAACATCTCCACAATCGTCATCAAGGACAGAATGCTGGTATGTTGGGTCTCCCTGCTTACGTCTGATTCCCCGGTAATGTGTGTATCTTGTCCCTGTGTATTGCGTGCACAAAGCTTCCAATATCTCCACGAGCGTCATCAAGGGCAGGATGCTAGCATGTTAATTTCCCCTGAAAACGTCTGATCGCCCTTTGATGCGTGTATACCGCCCCTGTTTGGCACGTGGAGTAAATAGTAAATGAATTAGGAGGTTCGTGCAGGGCACCTCAGAGTTACAAACATGCTGGCACATGCATATTTCCCTGTGTTCAGCACAAATGCGTGCGCAAACTGGTTGATGTGGGGGTGCTTGTATGTGAGCACTATCCTGTGTTCCAATGCTCGTACTAACAACCCTCCTCATTTCCCGCTGCCCTTCCTCTTATATTGAGGCAGGGGAGCAGCGTACGGTTCGCTGAGCCTCAGTGTTTTATTTTCTCTAGTCAATGTGGAAGTGGCCTTTGCTGCCTGCATGGTTCATTCAAATTGTATAAGCAAGGATGCTGGGACCTTCAAAATAAAACGCCGTGCACGCAGCAGACATTTCCTCCCCAAAATAATCGCACGCAGGTGCATGCTGCCGTGGAGATGAAAGCAGGGGACGAGCTACTTCGTAGCTACCTGGGTGCGACCACCACACAGCCTTTGCCTCAAAGGGAGGAAGAAATGGAGGAAGCAGGCTGGTCTGGTTTGGAGGCCAGCAGTGCTCGAGGAGTGCTGGAGAGCCAAGTGTCAGAGAATGTGCGAGCGGTGCTGCAGGTGTGTCCGTGTGTGTTTGTGTGAGT
>Ga0307966_1002363_pt1 | contig 14344 bp, 7 predicted proteins | sample OrgLakmetagen646_FD_203141 | JGI IMG/M metagenome (GOLD analysis project Ga0307966, IMG submission 203141) | Saline water microbial communities from Organic Lake, Antarctica - #646 | ecosystem: Environmental > Aquatic > Non-marine Saline and Alkaline > Saline | place: Antarctica: Organic Lake... | reverse complement strand
TCTTCCGCTGATGCGATAAGTCTGTATTCCAGCCTTTGGGATGTTGGCTAGCATCCGGTAATTGAATATGTTTGACAATTACGCTAGACTGCTTCCCTCCTGCTAATTCATAGCGTTTTATTTCTCCATAACCACTCCATAGCCTTTGCACTGATTCCGAACGGATGATCTTAGAAGCCTTTGTAGTCGCCAATATTTCTTTTGTTACATCTAACATAGAAGCTCAAAGTTGGCTTTTTTTCGTGGGATCGACAAGGGCTGTTCTGTACAAATCCTACGCATCATGCTCTATTTAAAATTATTACTTTAATATAAAATTGAAAGCAATAATTTTAATCAAGCAACGGATAATTGAGAAGTCTACAATACTATGCTTACGCTAATACACAATAGTTTGTATTGCATGCGGTAATATGTTGAGCGCAATCTTTTGATCCCCAACATAAAGCGAATAGTCAATCGCTTTATCAGACTTGTTCATCACTACAGAAGCCATTGAGTTATCTTCATTTTTAAATGTAGTCGCTTGTAAAAAGCTTCTACTGGTAACAGTGCTTATTCTTTTTGCTCCAGGTTGAATAAATTTGGAGAAATGACCAATATAGTAATAAGAAGGTGTATAAATTAGTTCTCCAGTTCTTAAATCCGCATGAATGGGAGCAAAACATAGATTTTTCACATGATTAGGTCCACCAGTTTCGTCAAGCAAAATATTCCAGTCAGTCCAGGCTGCTGTTCCCATATTGAAATCATTGATCATTGAGTTTCCGTACCTTTCAGCATTAGGCCAAAATTGATACTTATCTGCATCAAAAGCCTCATTACAACCTTCAGTAAAAATTAATTCTTTTTCAGGGTATGATTCCTTTACTCTGCCCAAGTTACTAAATTGTGGTTCACTTCCCGTCCAAGTCTCGTACCAATGAAATCCCACGCCCCAGACGTATTTTGAAGCCTCAGGGTCATCTAAAATCGTATTAGCTCTATTAGTGATTAGGTCGCGATTATGATCCCATACAATGATCTTCTTATCTGCTAATTCCTCCTCTTCCAAGATAGGACCTAAGTGATTCTTTAAAAAATCTCTTTCCTCTTCGGCAGTATAAATGCAGGATTCCCAACGTTGTGTAGCCATGGGCTCATTTTGAATAGTGAGACCCCAAATTGGGATATTTTGTGCTTCATATGCTTTAATGAATTTGGCATAATATCGTGCCCATGAGTCGTAGTATTCAGGTTTCAACTTTCCTCCATTTAACATAGTACCATTTGTTTTCATAAATGCAGGCGGACTCCATGGGCTTGCGTAGGTAAGTAGAGACCCTCCAGCAGTCTCAATCGCTCTTTTTATCATAGGAATTCGAAATTCCTTGTCGTGTGCTATGCTAAATGAGCTTAATCCTTTATCTCCTTCTTTTATATAAGTATAAGATTCCTTACTGAAATCACAGCTATGAATAGTGGTCCTAAGAAGAGAATAGCCTATTCCATCTGAAGCATAATAAGCCTGCAATAATTCTACTTGCTTTACAGGAGACAAGTGCGCAAATACTTCTGCCGATGCATCAGTTATAGCGCCACCGATCCCTACTAAGGTTTGAAATGTTTTATTAGGGTTCACAAAAATTGATAATTCAGTTTCCAATGGTTGTTTACCCTTAGCAAAAGTAACCTCCTCGGTTTCCGATAATCGTAAGTCGGTATCTTTTGCAGTGGTAAATACTTTTGCTTTTTGGATGGCATTTTTTGAATCATTTGTTTTTTGTGCTTGGGTTTCTCCGCTATTGATGGATTGCATAACGAAAAGCATAGAAAATATAATTGAGATATAGAATTGCATAGTTTTGATTTAGTTTTAATTAATAATCTGAAATATAATTATTCTATCAAAAATCACTTGTTTAGTTGTTCTAAGGAGCTATTGAAAAATAGGAGAAGCTTCCTCAATATGTATGGTAAATGAATTTAGAAGGGGCTGATCAGGGCAACATTTTATTGTATTCATGCTTCACCCAATCCACTTCCATCACCCATTCACCCTCCATTGGAGAATCAGTAATTTTGGCAAAATTTAAAATCGCAAACATTGGTTCAGGGTAATTATTTCCTGCACCTTTATTTCTATATACTTCAAGATCATCAAAGCGATAGACGAGATCATCATCATCCCATTCAACAGAATACTCATGAAATTCTTCTAGAGAAGAAGGCAAACCAGTTCTTTGACTCCACCAGTCTCCTTTATCACATTCTCCTAGATTCTTGATTGCTCCAGCAGTATAGGCATCCTTTTGACCATCTCCGTGATGCTCAAAAATATCTATTTCACCAGACCCTTCCAAAGGCCAGCAGATGTCTTCATCTGACTCTTGAACAGGAGGCTCATTATTTCGTGAACCTAGAATCCACCAAGCTGGAAACATACTTGCTTCCCCTGAAGTCTTTAATCGGAGTTTAGCTGTCCATTTACCTTTAATAAATTCCTGTTTATTTTTGGTAGCAATTCTACCTGCGACATATTGCGTATCTGGATGTTGATTACCATGTTTATCCTTATTATCACAGCTAATATCCTTGCCGATGTTAATGACCTTTATTTTTAGAGAACCATTACTTACCTCACGGGTTCCATACTGATTATTAGGGACATAGCAATGGGTTTCATTATTCACCCATAGTCTCTGATCTTGCCAGTTATCGGTATTAAAAGTATTGAAATCATCGAAAAAATCAACTTCCCACTTTGGCTTAATACTTCCTAAGTGATTTGATGTAAAAGATACTAGCATCAATACAATTAATGTAATTGACAAAGGAATTATAAATTTCATTTTCATTTTGAAATAAAAGAATTTTAAAAAATAGTTTCGACTTATGATCTTACTTCGAAATGTTTTAGTGGTCCGTAATCAATAAATTAAAATATTTACTATCATTTGACTTGTCATTTGATAATAAAATCCGGTATATCCCTGATTGGAGTAGTTCAAGATTGATACTCTTATTTTCCATAACAACTCCACTTGCTACTTCTACGCCATCCAAAGTGAATACCCTGTAAGTATCGAAAAATGACTCAGTAACATTAACTATTCCCTGATTCGGGTTAGGATAAATAAAAGTATTTTGCTCTCTATTAGGACTTTGGCCCAATGGTAAATTTATTTCTGTTACGTTGAACCAATTCAAATTAAACCCGGAATTTAGCACCTTCATGCGAAGAGTGTGAATGCCGGCAGGAAGAGAAAAGGTATCAGAGACAGTTTCCCAAGTTTGCCATCCTCCTGTTATTGGAGTAGAAAGTGCAAGTAGTTCTGTTTCACTTTCAAATTCATCTAGTAGATAAAATCCAGCTTGCCCTGTTTGATTTTCTGAAGCTACTCGCAAATTCAACATATATTGCCCCTCATTTCTAACAAATATTTTATAATCTGCAAAATCTCCTACATCAGTATACCCAATATTGAATCCACCACCTGTGTCGGTTGTCTCCTCTAAAGATAATCCTGTTTGACTATCAAAAGCTTCTGCCTGAATGAGCCCTGGTAAAACAAACCGTTCTGCTAACTTATTGATAACAGACAAATTTGAAAAATCTTGTAAGACTTCATTATTAACAGAACTCACATTAGATCCAGCGTATCCCACAGTTACTTGGTCACTAAATAAGATAGCTTTATCCAAAGAAAGCAGTATGGTTTTATCACTGTATAGCTGGATCGCAGTTACTTCATTCACCGCCCCATTTACGAGCACTTCGAAATTATCAGCAGTATTATTTAGGGAAGATTCTGAAATCGATTTATTTGTTGTTATTCTTATTGATTGCTCATTATCTCCAATTTCAGCGGTTAAAGGAGAAAAAATAGCTTCTTCGGCATCGTTGTCTTTAATGAATTCTATACTACTCACATTGAACGAACCCTCATCAAAAAATATTTTTAGCTCCTGAGTACCCTCTTCCAATAAAACGCCCTCTACGACCTGCGTAGAGAAACTAGACCAACTTTCTGACGTTGATACCTCTTCTGAAATGGTAATAGCTTGGTCATTCATAGCAAGATGGAATTTACTGCCAGATAATTCAGTTGCAGTCCTAACTTCCACACGATAGGTGCCTTCCTCCTCAACTTCAACAGTATATTTAATCCATTCTCCTTTGGCTGTAAATCCAATATGGAAACCATTACTGTTATGGTTGTCTTCACTTACTTGAATGTCAACACCATCATTTCGGTAAGACCAGCCAGCATTCCAAGCCTGAAAATTTCCCGTAGAAAGATTGTAATCTGCTACATCTTGATCTAAATAAGCAAATCCATTTTTTCCCAGGTCGAAATCAGATAGATAAATTACACCAGGGATTTTATGTTCAGAATATGAAATGGTTTCGTCAGTATGTGGTTGTCTTATTAAAGCATCTGGTACGTCTTTTCTGTAGCGACTGTTTGGAACTAATAAGTTATCAGCTAGTTGCATCATGGCTTCAAAAGTTTCTTCTGGACTTGGTTGATCCCCATCTCCGCCCCAGTAATCTATTATTTTTTGGTAACCTGGATTAATGTCAATTGCATAAGGGCTGTCTATATCTCCAATTTTCCGCATTGTCCACCACGCCCAGCCTATATTATTGTCTTCAAAAAGTTTAACTGCATCTGTAAACCAGGTATTCGAATTCTCACCAGATTCTCCCATCCATAACGGGATGTTATGTTCTTCTCGAAGCGGTAAAATCCAATCGAGATCATTTTCATTTGTAAAACTCCAATATTTATGAAAACTATACACCATATTATCGTCCCATGGTGGAGTCAAACCAGTGAAATCATTTGCATACCAATTACCTTCAATATAAATAATGTGATTTGTATCTACACTCCTAATCCCTTCAGTAATATCTTCATAAAGTGCTCTGAGTTCAGTTCCTTCTGGTAGATTCCAGTGAGGTTCATTTATCAGATCGTAACCACCAATCCATGGCTCATCTTTATACCTTTCAGCAATTCTTGTCCATAAGGCTACCGTTTTTGCTTTATTCTCATCACTCTCCCACAATGAAGGCTTATCAGGGTCATAGTCATTGATTTCAGAACCTGTTCCCTGCCCTCCTGGAGCAGCGTGAAGATCTAAAATAACGTATATTTCATGTGGTTTACTCCATTTCAATACACTGTCAATAAGCTGAAAACCAGTTTCAGACCAGGTGTTTTCCCCAGCAACAGGTTCTTCCTCAATTGGCAAAGTAAAAAGATTGTAATGCATAGGAATTCTAATACTGTTGAAACCCCAAGCTGCTAATGAATCTACATCTCGTTTCGTAAAGTGGTTGCTTCTCCATTTATTAAAGAAGATTTCTGTTTGCTCCTCTCCCATTAGGTTAATAAGCTTCTCAATAATTTCATGTTGAGATCCAGCCACGCCAGATGTTTGCATCATATATCCTTCCATGATCTGCCAACCACCAGGGCCTACTCCGCGGAGAAGTACTTCTTCACCCTGATCATTTACAATCATCTTTCCGTCAGTTTCTAAGAGCTGTCCAAATGATAAATGTGAAATCATAAAGACAACTGCTATCAAAATAATTCTCATGCTATTTAAATTTTGAAGGTAAATGGGTCGAAAAGTATAATTTGAAAGGAGTCATCTTTGGATCACTCCTTTCAAAATATTCGTTCTAAAATTCCTTAAACTAACTAAGGAAACAATTAATATAAAATGGTTCTATCCGGATATATGCTGTAGGTCTTATTCAGATATTTTGGTAAAAGATACATTGTCAATTTCAATACCATTAGCACCATATTGACCACCGCCAGTTCTAAATAAAAGATAATAAGTACCTTCACTATCTACAGTGATCTGTCCAGGTGCTTCGGCAGGATCGCAACCTGTTTGAGTAGCTTCACCTTCATATGTTTTATTTTCGCAGTCCCATGCATTGTAAGCAATAAGCACTTGAGAAGCTCCCTGATCTGGACTATAATCACTTCCAGCTACAGGTTCATTTGGTCCCAAATATGCTTCTCCCCAAACATCATTTATTTCGGAATAATCCACATCCATTTCAAATTGGTACGTGCCCGCAGTTAGTGTCACTTCTTGATAGACCCCAAGGTGTTTCCAATCAGTATTGGTATTTTCTTCAAACAATACAACGCCATTTGCGATTGTAACAGTACCATTTTCATTCGTTTCTTCATAATGGTTAATGGTGGTCCAATTGCTATTATCTTCAAATGAACCATTTGTAATGGCATTGGGATTTGAAAGATTAATATCTGAAGTAGCATCAATTTCGCCTCCTGCATTAGTTGCTGTTAGGGTAACAGTAAAGCTACCATATTCAGGATAAACGTAAGTAGGATTCTCTTCACTTGATGTGCCAACATTGTCTCCAAAATCCCAAGCATAAGAATCTGCTCCTTCGACATTGGCTGTAAAAGTCACTTCCTTGTCATTAGTTTCACTTACCACGAAGGAAAAATCACCAGTTGGTGCATCTATTGTAACCTCATCATCATCACTGCTACAACTCATAAATAGAGTTAGGATAGCTACTGCTATCAAGCTTGTAAATTTCATTGATTTGTTTTTAAACTGTTCCATAATTGTTTTATTTGTTTATTCTATTATTGTTTGATTTAGACCTTCAAAAAAGGATTTTTTATTCTTCTCTTATTTCAATGTTGTCAATTACTATCCCGTCAGACCCGTATTTTGCGCCTCCTGTTCTAAAAAGTAAATAGTAAGTGCCGTCTTCAGTAATAGTAAATCTTCCTGGGTTTGCATTAGAGTCACAACCGTAAGCTGTGGCCCTTCCAGAATAGGTATTTGGAGAACAATCCCATGCATTGTATGCTTTTAACACTTGAAAATCACCCGAATACTCTTGATTTTCGACAGGCTGGTTGCTTCCTAGATATACCTCTCCCCAAATATCATTTATCTCGGTGAATGTCATGCCCATATCAAATTGATAGGTGCCAGAGGTCAGTTCAACTTCAGTGTAAATACCCATATGCTTCCAGGTGCTAGAATTTTCAGTAAAAGTTGCGACTCCATTAGCGATGGTCACTTCCCCTTCCAGATTAGTTGCTTCAAATTGATTCACAATAGTCCACCCCGAATCATCATCAAAGGAACCGTTGCTCACCAGGTTTGAATCATCAATGACATCATTGGCAATTGGAATGATTTGCGAGGAATTCACCGCCCCCCCCTCGGTGTACATCTTAAAACGTACATTATAATCTCCTTTTTCAAAAAAAGTCTTTGTTACTTCAAGGCCTTCCCCAGTTGTTCCATCTCCAAATCGCCAATGCGTAAACCACGTCTCAAATGTTGGATCTGCTTTAAAGTGAATTGTATTTTCATTTTCTTCATCTACAGTATAACTAAATGAAGCATCTGCTTCTGTTGGAATTACTGTTTCCAAGGAATCATCTTCTCCACACGACATAAATATGATCGAGATCAAACTCAGATATACTATTTTCTTAATTAGCTTTTTCATTTTTCAGTATGTTTTAAATTTAATATCCAGGATTTTCTATCAGGTCAGGATTATTGTTTCTTCTATCTTGACCAATAGGCAAGTAATAATGTCTTGATTCAAAATTCATTTGGTTTGTTTCAGCATCAATTACCTCATAGGTGAACGAGACGTTACCCAAATTATCAATGTGTCTAAGTGATCTTATTCCTTGTATTTGCACACTTAAGTTAGTTTCTGCAGTACGCCATCTTCGCACATCCCAGTAGCGATGATCTTCAAAGGCAAGCTCAATTTTTCTCTCGTTCCGGATACGATCTCTTAATGCAGTACCAGAATAATTTTCTAATCTTAAATTTTGAGTAAGTCCTGCTCTGGTACGGATAGGTTCAATATAGTCTTTAGCCAATCCCTCTTGCCCCAATTCAAAAGAAGCTTCAGCTGCATTCAGGTACATCTCTCCTAATCGGAATATGATGCAATCCTGACCAGAATAGTATTGCTGGATAAATAATGGATTGGCACCATCTGCCAGGTATTTTCTTACATAAACACCTGTTTTTGTAGCGTCTGGATGGACACCCATTCCATCTTTTCCTACACCAGTTCCAGGGGAAGTATCTACCTCTCCATTTCTCTCTGTACCATACCAAGTTTCAATTCCTGAACCCTGGAAGAGGTCATTATTTGTCAATAAAGTTCCTTTAAATCTTGGGTCTCTACCTTCAAACGGGTTCTGGGGATCGTAACCTGAGCCAGCCTCAGAAGGAAGCAAGCCTGTATTGACCATCTCGTAGCTATCCATTAATTGTTTTGATGGTGACATGCTAGCCCCCCAATCCACACGATAACTGTATGGTGTATTATATAAGTCGTACGAATGTCCCTTTTCAAAAGGCAACCAAATTTTAGTAAAAATTGCTTCTATTCCAGCTTCGTCTAAAAATAATTTGGTATAATTATCACTCTTATTGGGGTAACTTTCAAAAAGAGCATAACCCCCGGTTGTAATAATTTCAGCTGATGCCTCTAATGCTATTGTATAATATGAATTGGCTTCTGAAGAAGGAATTCCTACCAAGCCTTCTAGCTGCACCGTTCCATACCTAGCTACGCTGGCTGCGTATAGTGCAGCTCTTGATTCAAGAGCCTTTGCTGCCCATTTTGGAGCTCTTCCTAACTGGGAAGACCATCTATCTGGTAGTATTTCAAAGGCGTTCTGAGTATCAAGAATAATTTGATCATAGACCTCCTTTTCTGTATTTCTTGAAGGGAAAAGCTCTTCTTCAGGAGTTTCCTTTGGGTCTTGTGCTTCCAAAATAATGGGCACTCCTCCATATCTTTTAGCCATTTCAAAATAAGCAAAGGCCCGCAGGTAGTACATCTCACCAAGTCGATTATTTAATTCTTCTTCCGTTAACACCCCACCGTCTAAGTTTTGTAGATTCTCAATGGAATAATTAATCTTCCAGATGTTAAAGTATCCCCACCAGTCCATAGGCCACGAATTGGTAGAAGTACCCCAGTTACCGGGGCGTATTGAGTTATTTGCTGGAGTCCATGAGTAAGTACTCATGGCAAGGTCTGAAAGAGCATCTCTATGCGCTCCGTTTCCTGCTCCACCACCAAAATCCTTTAAGTAATCCCAAGGCATATTTTCATAAATCTGAAAGAAATATGCGTCCATTAAAGCTCTATCGCTCCAAACAGAGCTTTCTGTAAGTCTGTCTAAAGGTGGTTGATTTAGAAATTCATCTTCACAACCAAAAAAAAGAAGTAACAAAGAAAAGATAATTATATAGTTAGTTTTTTTCATGATTGAATAACTTTAAATAGATAAATTAAATCCAAGAGTGAAAGACTTATTTTGTGGATAATACCATCCTGTTCCAGATGACATCTGTGGATCAAAATCTTCATCAAAAGATTTAAGTACAAATAAATTGTAACCAGTGAAGAATATTCTGACTTCTTGGAATTTCCTAACAACTCTAAACTCCTTAGGCAAAGAATAGCTTAATGTGATATTCTTCACTCTCAGGTGCTGTCCTTTCCTCATCCAAAAATCAGAGTATCGATAATTGTTATCATTAAATCCTCCGTCACTTACCCTCGGATAAGCAGCATCAGTATTTTCGGGAGTCCAGTAGTCGAGCTGATAAGTGTACCCGTTGAAGCCATTCCTCAATGGACTTTGTGCTTCCCCATCGAGATAAATATCATATCCAGAGGCACCAGTGGTGAGCACAGATAAACTGAATTGTTTGTATTTCACTCCTAAATTCAAGGAATAATTTGATGCAGCTTTATCTCCATTACCAAACACTTCTTGATCGGATACATCAATAACTCCATCGTCATTTAAATCAACATATTTGACATCTCCTGGCTGTAATGTGGTATTGTTACTGTTATCTTGTATGGCATGATCGCTTATTTCTTCTACGCTTTGAAATAGTCCATCTGAGATGTATCCTCTTCTCAGTCCTGTAAATCCACCTGTAACGGTGAGATTATCTCTCATAAAGGGGTCTTCGATAAAAGCTTCATCAATAAATTCAGCAGTCTCTCTCGAATACGAATAATTCAAAGTGGCGCTGACGCTCAAATTTTGATTAAGTTTTTTATTGTAGGAGGTTGTAATTTCAAAACCTTGATTTGAATATTCATGTAAGTTCTGCGCTGCCAAGCCCACGCCCAATGTACTTGGAACACTTCCAGAAGCACCTGCCAACACACCAATTCTATCTCTGTAGAAGTAATCAAATGATAAAGACAAATCATTTTTCAAGAAGCTAGCATCAAAACCAACATCATAGGTAGTAATTGTTTCCCAGGTTAGATCTTCATTTGGAAGTACTGAATTATCGATAGTTGGGATAGCAGTTTCATTAATCCCATAAAAAAAGCTATAGCCAAATCCAGATAACCATTGATAAGCAGCGGTGCCGTCATTACCTGCTGTACCCACAGAGGCCCTGATCTTTAAATTGGGTACATAATTGGTAAGCTCAGAGAAGAACAACTCCTCGGAAATTCTCCAGCCTGCCGAAACTGACGGGAAAAATCCCCATTGATTTCCAGGAGCAAATTTCGATGACCCATCCAGTCGGAAAGAGGACTCAATAAAATACTTAGATTTGAAATCGTAAGCTGCTCTTCCCACTAGCCCCAATCGAGTTTCTACGAATTCTCCACCATTAGCGTCTTTATTTTCATTCGATCCGGCATATAGCTGATCGATAAAGGTAGATTGGAAATCTTGTCTACGGCCGTAAAAATTTTCACCATTTCTATATTGAAGCTCTCCCAATAGTAAACCAGAAAAGTTATGGTTACCAAAAGTATTTTCATAGTTTGCTGACTCTTGAAGCACATAATGGTTATCATAACTATTAGTGAGTGTTAGTACTGTTTCACTAAATGTTCCTTCAGGGGAAGCAATGTATTTTTGATAATCTCCACTATTTCTATTGAGACCAAACAACTCATAGCTTTTGTACCATTCCTTACTAAAGTTATTATTGTAAATCATGGAGGCATAAGATTTCAAACTTAAGCCTTCTACGGGTAAATCCCATTCTAAAGATAATTTGGTGTCTAAATTGTTATTTAGTGCCCTGTAGTACCCAGCATTGAAGTCTTTAACGCCTTCTATCACATGATTCGGGCTAAACTGTGGTCTCGCGGGAACACCATCAGGATAATATGCCAAATTTGTTGGTAGTGCTCTACTTAGCTCTCGAAAAATATTAAAAGCTGAATAAGCAGGAGTTTCATTGACTCTTCTTCGTCCTGCCAAATTTATCTGTAAGTGCAAATTTTCGGTTATATTAGCATCTATATTTGTTCTTAAATTAAACTGCTTGTAGCTAAGTACATCTGATTCATAATTAGATCCTTGATCTAGAAAACTAGCTGAAATAAAATATCTCACTTTTTCATTTCCCCCATCCACATTCAGATTGTGTCTTTGTTGAAATGCGTAATCTTTGAACATGAGCTCTCTCCAATTTTCATTTGGATAATTAAGAGGGTCAGACCCATTTCGAAATAATTCAATTTGTTCAGCCGTATAAAATGGAGCTTGATTAGCGTTTTCTAATCCTTCGTTTAATACTGTAGCATATTGCGGGGAATTAAGAAATTCAGGGTATGCCGTAAAAGAATTTAAAGTAAACTGGTTCCCGTATGTCAAAATCGGCTTTCCTTTTGAACCTCGTCTTGTTGTCACTACCACAACACCATTTCCACCTTGTACGCCATATACTGCTGCTGCTGCTGCATCTTTCAAAACAGTTATACTTTCAATTTCATTAGGCCCTAACTCATTAATATTACCAGGTGACCCATCTATGATGACTAAAGCATTTCCGAAATTCCGAACTTCAAAGGAGGAGTTGCTAAAACCAGGCTCTCCGCTTGATTGTCTTACAAATAATCCAGACGCTAAACCTTCTAGCCCATTACTGACATTAGGCACTGGCATCTTTTTAAGCTCTTCAGCATCTAATACAGAAACAGCCGATGTTATATTCTTTTTTTTCTGGGTACCATATCCAACTACCACAACCTCATTGAGTTGCTCAGCTCTCACCTGCAATTCCACGTTTACAACAGAGCGGCTGTTTATTTGACGTTCAGCACTCTGGTGCCCTATAAATGAATAAATCAAAACTGAAGTAGAATCAGGAACTTCTATTGAATATTCACCTTCAAAGTTTGAAACTGTTCCTTCTTTTGTACCCTTCAGCATGATGTTTACACCAGGCAGCGCTGAACCATCCTCACTAGTGGTAACTTTACCAGACACAACTGTTTGACCATAAGAAGACCAAAAAAATGTCAAGAATAGAATAAGTGATAATAATTGTTTCATAGATTAATTTTTTAGTCGTCTGTAGAAATCCTCTATAATATCTACTTGCAACATAAGCAAGATAAAAATTGAAACACTTAATTATTGCTACTACATAAACTCACACCTACTAATTCAGCACCTTCACAATACCTCACACAAAATCAATAAAAAGTGATTATAAGTGAAATAATAGTACTTTAAGGAAATTACTGAACTCACAATTTTTATCTCCTCCCGCCAATGTATTGGGTAATTACCTATCTTTAAGCATATGAAGAAAGTCAAGGGAAAGAATTTAATATTTTTGGTACTAGTTTTTCTGCTTAGTAATCAAAGCAACCTGTTTTGTCAAGATAAGTCTATAGGTATTCCCTTGGTACAGCATTTTTCACCAGAAGCTTATCAAGCAGGCATTCTCAATTACAAGATCACTCAAGATCAAAGGGGTTATATACTAGTAGGAAATAATAAAGGAGTTTTAGAGTATGACGGAACCAATTGGCGCACATATGAAATAGAAGGAAATAGTCGTGTTCGATCAGTTTTCATTGATCAAACTGGAAAGCTATTTATAGGGACACAAAATGAATTAGGTTATCTATGGCCTGATATAAATGGTCAATTTGAGTTTCACTCATTGAAAAACCTCATTCCTAAAGAGTTTGCAGAATTTGATGATATATGGAATATCTTTAAAATACCTTCAGGTATAGTATTTGCATCAGTTGAGGGTCTATATATTTATGATGGTGTCCATATTGAATTCCTAGCCTTCGATAAACTTAATATCCTATCCTTTCCCTTTAATGGTCATATTTATAATCAAGTTATGGGTCAAGGTTTGTTAGTCCTAGAAGGTAAAAAATGGGTTTTGAGTGATCAAGGTCAGTTTTTTAAAGAGAAGGAAGTGAGAGGAATTACCAATTATAACGAGCAATATAATCTTATAAGTACTTTTGAACATGGAATCTATTTAGCTGGAAAGCACCAGGTAATCCCATGGGCTAAATCATTTAAAAGTTCTTTCTCAAATCATAAGATTCTAGTTACTAAACGCTTAACAGACGGTAACTATGCTGTGGGCACAGATACTGATGGTTTGTATATTTTGAATGAACAGGGTGAATTAATCCATCACTTTACAAAAGGGGCAGGCCTTCAGTCTCGAACTATTTTAGATGTTTTTGAAGATTCTTTCGGCAATATTTGGGTTGGTCAAAACAATGGAATCTCAAAAATCGAATGGAATTCACCTTTTACATTCATAAATGAGGATATTGGTCTTTCAGGAACAGGTTACGCCATGTTATCTACAGATTCGAGTGTCTATTTAGGTACAAATAATGGCTTGTATGTTATAGAATTAGACCAACAGAACTTCTCCAATAGGGTTACCAAGATCGAAGGAGTGGAAGGTCAGGTTTACAGTATTCAGGAAGTAAGTGGAGATATCATAGTTGGATGCCATATCGGTGCTTACCAATTGATAGGTAAAAAAGCTTATGAGATTTCCAGCGGGGTTGGATGGTGGACTTTCATAGAAACCGATGATCCAAACTTAGCAATCGCTGGTGGTTATTCTGGATTGTTCTTACTGAAAAATATAAATGGGCTATGGACGATAGAAAAATATTATGAAGGCTTCACGGAATCTTCAAGAGTCATGGAATTCGATAATAATGGTCTCTTATTTATGAGTCATGGGTATAAGGGTGTATATACATTTGCCTTCACCAATAATTATGATAGTATTTCTAATATTAAATTTTATGATATTGAGGACGGCCTGCCTTCAAACTTTGCAATTAATGTTTTTAAGGTTAATAGCGAACTTATTTTTTCAACCACTGACGGTATATATCGATTTGATGATACATCAGAAAGTTTTAAACCTTACGACAAATTCAATAAAAAAATAGGTAATCATAAAGCAGTCAGGTACTTATTGGAGGATCATCAGGGAAATATAGTTTATATTGGTTCGGATT
>Ga0307966_1002340_pt1 | contig 14408 bp, 13 predicted proteins | sample OrgLakmetagen646_FD_203141 | JGI IMG/M metagenome (GOLD analysis project Ga0307966, IMG submission 203141) | Saline water microbial communities from Organic Lake, Antarctica - #646 | ecosystem: Environmental > Aquatic > Non-marine Saline and Alkaline > Saline | place: Antarctica: Organic Lake... | reverse complement strand
CACGGCTTGGTTCATGATTCAGAAGCGAAAGACGCATCTTGAGGGGATCTGAGCCGGCAGCGTATGCAAGTTCGTCTATTGCACTCTCATGGAAAAAAATGTTTTGTGACTCTCCAACTCCTCTCCACCACCCAACCGGTAGCAATCGTTGTGAGGTGTATGCAGTAACACGATAGTTTGTGATTGCATAAGGTTGTTCGGTGGCACCCATTGTGCTGGCCTTATCAATACGTTCAGAAATGTCTTCATTTACTCCATCTGTCCGTCGTGCAATAGAGGAAAATAATGATGGAGATGACAAATCAAGCGCTAATGCAATGGGTTTGCCGTTTGACACTGATCCACGGAATCGCGCAGTTGCGAGTGGGCGGTATACATCGTGAGTCATGTCAGATTCACGGGACCATGTAACCTTCACAGGACTTCCCCCCATTTCTACGGCTGCGTGTACCGCCAAACTTACGAAGTCACTTTCCAACCGCCGGCCAAAACCACCGCCCATATAAGTAGTATGTACGTTGACTGAAGTGTGGGGGATGCCAGCGATTTGGGCACCCACGTATTGAACTTTTCCTGGCTGCTGACTGCCCGCCCAGATGTCTAATTGGCCATCCTTAAGCCAAGCTACCGCATTCTGAGGTTCCATTGTAGCATGTGCGAGATAGGGGACATGGTAAGTGCCTTCGATTATTTCAGAATTTGCCAGTTCACTATCAACATCACCTCTGTTGCGCCTGTTAGTACCATTCTTGTCATTAATAGCATTCAAAACCGCGTTTCGGTGTTCGGCACTATTTGCGGGATAGGGTGCTGGCTCCCATTCCACGTCTATCATTTTGGCCGCTTGCATGGCATACCAGGTATTTGTGGCAATGACGATGATCCCATCATTCCTTGCGATTGCTTTAATAAAGCCTGGCATATCTTTAGCCTTAGAGGAATCGAAGTGTTTCACACCAGCCCCAATGTGAGGATTGAATCTAACGGTGGCATAAAGCATGCCCGGTAATCTGATGTCAATGCCAAACTTCGCAGTTCCTGTGCACTTGCTCATCATGTCAACACGTGGCTGCGATCGACCCAACAGTTTCCATTGGTCCCGTGGCTTCAATGGTGGATCTGTTGGTGGTTGAATATCTTTTGCATCATCAATCAGGCTTGAGTAAGGGACTGTGTTACCATTGGGCAATACCATATTGCCGTTTTTTGTAGATAACAATTCAGGTTCAACCCTAAACTTTTTAGCTGCAGCCATTATCAGTACGGCACGAGCTGCGGCACCCGCCTTTCGCATCTTCACATAACCATCCCTAATAGATGATTGGGCGCCTGTTAATTGAGGGTGGCTATTCGCTTTAAGAGTTTCTACTCCTACTCTTTTACGGACACGGCTCAACATTCTTCTCAAAGAGGATCCTGTAGGGTAAAGTATATTATTTGCATAGGCCTCTGATGGTGGGCCATGTACTACTTTTACCTCAGATAGAGGAATATCTAACTCTTCCGCAACAAGAGCCGCCAATGTTCCATGGATCCCCTGTCCCATCTCAGCGCGGGGTGCAATAATGGTGACACCTGAACGATCAATGATTACATAGGGGGTAATGGCCACGTCGCCAAGATCCGGGGATGCTGATAAAGGATTGAAATTATCTTCTGGGCGAGCAAGATAGTAACCGCCAATTGCGAACCCTCCAGCAAGTGTTAAGCTTGTAAAGATAAATTTTCTTCTATTCATCACTGGTTACGTCTTTATGCGAAATAGTATTAACCGTGTCTTCTGCGCTTGCAGACTTGATAGCCTTTCGTATCCGAAAATAGGTACCGCATCGACATAAATTTCCATTCATAGCAATATCAATCTCGTTATCATCAGGGTATGGATTCTGGGCTAATAGGTTGTATGCACTAATAATTTGTCCGGGTTGGCAGTAGCCACATTGGGCCACTTGTTGCTCACTCCACACTTCTTGTAAGCCATGAGGTGATTCTGGATTTCCAAGACCTTCAATCGTTGTAATTTCCCCCATCACACTCCCCACACTTAGTAGGCAGGAACGCATTGATTCTCCATCGACCAACACTGAGCATGCACCACATAAACCTATGCCACAACCATATTTAGTTCCGATGAGCCCAAGTTCATCTCTAAGTACCCAGAGTAAAGGCATATTTTCGTCGACCTCAACGGAATAACTCATTCCATTTATTGTCAACTGTATTTTTCTTCTCTGATTTAAGTCTGTTTGTTTCTTCATAAATAGGCAGTTTTAAACAATATATGAGGTCATATTATGAATTTATTGCATGAAAATCATAATCAGGTTTTGCAAAGCTTTCTAAAAACTTAGACCTGCATTTCTCTTACTGATTAGATATGTACCCCAAATCCGTGCAACAGAATCAGCCTCAAGCCAACGTAAGAAACAAGAACAGCCGTCAGTACTCCAATGATTCGCACATTGAATTTTTCATTTGAAAGGTAGGATCCGATGCTTCCGCCAAGTACCACCGCAACAATCAGCTGAATAATCAAATCATCGTTAACTTGAAATGTCCCTGCTACGGTCAATCCAACCAAGCCGGCAGTGGAATTTACAAGAATAAAAACTGAGGCAAGCGACGCTATGGTCCGGGCATTTTTCCACTCCATCAGGTTTAGTATGGGAGATAGATAAATGCCTCCCCCGATACCCGAGATACCGGCAATCAGCCCAACAGACCCGCCGAGGGATAATTTTTTAGTGAGGCTAAAGTTATGAGACTGCAGCTTATACCGGATAAACTTGAGTATCATAAAACAGCCTGCCATCATCAGTGCTCCTCCTAAAATGAGAAAGAATACCTGTTGTGTCAATCGAATCTGGGCGCCCACGTAAGCCATGGGAATACTCAGGAGCAAAAAAGGCCAAAACTGACGAAGATCAAATACATGCTTTCTGATGAATATCAGCGTTCCGATAGTTACCACACAGATATTTAGTACAAGGGCAGTGGATCTGATTTCATAAAAATCGCCAATAAAAAGACTGAGAATCGCGAGATAGCTCGACCCGCCGCCAAACCCGACTGAGCTGTAAAAAAGCGCGATGAAGAAAAATATAAAGGGAAGAAGATCTTGTTCCATGAAAGCTCTGCTGTCAGATCAGGATTGTCTCAACCCTTTCGCCCTTACGCAATTTGGTTTGGCCATCAAAAAAGACAAGCGCGTTGCCCGTAGCCATAGAGTGGATCATGGAAGAGCTTTGTCTGTTGAGTATAGATACGGTTTGGTGGTCGACTAAAGCTTTCAGAAATATCGGTCGGTCCGACCTGTTGTCATAGTCATGGTTTAACGGAATCTCGATGTGCTGAAGTCCTGTCGTTTTTGCCCCGCTAAATAGTTGAAGCAGTGGTAGCACATGAACATAAAAACAGGTGAGGGATGATGCGGGATTACCGGGAAGGGCAAAGACAAATGTATTCTCTCTGCGACCAAAATAGAGCGGTTTGCCCGGTTTCTGTCGGACTTTATAAAATAGCTCCTCGACACCGTTTTCCTCAAGCGCCTGTTTCACAAAATCGTAATCACCAACTGAAATTCCGCCGGATATTAGCAGGATATCAGACTGTTCCAGATAATCCGCAATGCCGGTTTTGATTGCAGAAAAATTATCACGGATATGAGTTTTTTCCTGGCAATTAAAACCAAACCGGGCCAGTGCCGATTGAAGTGCAAAACTGTTCGACTCGTATATTTCTCCTTCTCTCTTTTTTTCACCAGGCTGTATCAATTCATTACCGGTGCTGATGACACGAACATTCGGCTTGTTGAATACTTTCACTTTATCCAGTCCCAGAGATCCAATCAATCCAATGGATGCCGGAGATATAAAATAGCCCGACTTGAATACGCTGTCACCTTCTGCTAATTCATATCCCTTTTGTCGAATATTCTGCCCTTCATTTACCGTTTCCTCTATATGAAGAACTGATCCGTTAACACGTGATTTTTCCTGCATAACCACGGCTGTGGTACGATTGGGGACCTTTGCACCTGTAAAAATCCGAACGGCCTTTCCCGGTTCAAGAGAGTGATCAGACGTATCGCCGGCGGGAATTTCCCCCACAATGTCATAGCGGTCAGATATTCCGCAAACAGCATATCCATCCATTGCGGAGTTATCGAAGGAGGGGAGGTCAAACGGAGATGTGATTTCTTCAGCCAGGTAAAAGCCGGAGCACTCACTCAGCGGTCGTACAGTGACCGATCGCTTAATGGTCTGACTCCTGATAATCTCTGCAGCCTGTTGAATCGAAATCATTATCCGCCAATTGATGTCATGGAACGGTTCTGCTCGTAATGCTCCTTCTTCATTTCAACATCCATACCGTCGCGCGAGAATTTTTTCTCTTTGATAGAGCTCAGTATAATCGCCTCAATGGACTCACCGTTTCGGTGTGGAGTCAACAGGTCTGTCTCAGCTGTGGCAAACAGGCAGTTTTTCATTTTACCATCTGCGGTGAGTCTGATCCGGTTGCAGCCCGCACAAAACGGACTTGTGATAGTGCTGACAATTCCGAAACTACCTTTAAACCCTTTTACTCTATAGTTGGCCGAGGTGCTGTGTATGGAGTCATCCAGCTTTTCGATTGTACCGTACCTGGAGCTTACGGTCTCCAGTATTTCTTCCTTGCTGACACCTTTATCCCAATCCCAGTCATTGCCTTTAAACGGCATGAACTCAATGAACTTGATACCAATATTTTGTTCCCTGGTTAATTCCACGAAATCATTGATCTCCATATCATTAACCCCTTTAATTAAAACAATATTAAGCTTGATATTGAAATCGTAGCCGATCGCCTTTTTGATATTTTGCATGATGCGATCGAAGTAGTCTCTCTTGGTGATGAAAACAGATTTTGACTTTTCAAGCGTATCCAGACTGATGTTTATATTCTGCAACCCAACCTCTTGAAAGAGATCAAAATACTTGTCAATCACAATCCCGTTGGTCGTGAGTTTGAGCGTCACTCCAAGCTTAGCAAGTTCACGTATAAGATAGCCGGCATCTTTCCTGATCAGCGGTTCACCGCCGGTCAGCCTGATAGTATCGACTCCAAGTTTCCTGAAGGTTCCTGCAATACTGATGATCTCTTCGAGCGTCATGATGCCTGACTTCTCGGTCAGCTCGATTCCGTCTTCCGGCATACAGTAGAAGCAGCGCAAATTGCACCTGTCGGTTAGCGAAATCCGAAGATAGGTATGTTCGCGTCCAAAGTTGTCGATGATCTGTGGCTTCATAGTCATTCTAATCTTTAGTCATGTCGTTTGCCTTTTAATACCTGAAACACATGCAACACATGCGGGAATACTGCATCAATACATTCGGCGGCACCCTTTGTAGATCCGGGAAGTGCCAGAATTACCTTCTGATCTTTGATACCCGCCACGGACCGGGATAACATTGCATAGGGCATACGCTCCTGGCCATACCGCCGCATCTCTTCCTCAACGCCGGAAAGGGTCGTATCCAGCAGGGGACGTACTGTATCGGGTGTGACATCACGCGGTCCGACTCCCGTTCCGCCCGTGAAAATAACCAAATCCGAGGTTGATTCCCTAATAAGGTGTTCAATTTCAGAACGTTCGTCCGGAATAATCTCATAATCAGTTTCAATACCAAGTGACTGCAACTTAGAGACGATCAGCTTTCCTGACCGATCTTTTTTATCCCCTTTAGAAACCGAGTCTGAGCAGACAACAATCAAGGCTTTAAGTCCGTCAGAACTCGTTTTGAATGATGATTTTCCACCTGACTTCTTCAGCAGTTTAATGGTTCTGATTTCCACGCCTTTGTCTACGGGTTTGAGCATGTCGTACATGGTGAGGGCAACCACACTGACACCATGCATCGCCTCAACTTCCACGCCGGTCTTATAGATCGTTTTTACCGTCATGGAAATCGTAATCTCCAGTCCGTCAATACTAAAATCCACACCTGTGTACTCAATGGGCAGCGGATGGCAGTCCGGCAGCAGGTCAGGTGTTTTTTTAACACCCAGCAGACCGGCCGTTTTCGCCATTTCAAACACATTCCCTTTTGGAATCTGATCATTTTTGATCAGGTCAATCGTATGCTTACTGCTTGTCCTTACAATCGCCTGGGCGGTCGCTTCACGTAACGTATTCGATTTGTGAGTAATGTCTACCATTTTTCAGTGAATCAGTTAAAAGTGATCAGTGTGTCAGTTAGTCGGTAATCAGTGGTCACTTCTTCGCGATAAATATATTTATAAACACTTAGCATCTATTATAAATTTATTTAGTATTGAAAAATTAATTTAGTTCCCTGTTCCCTGTGCCAAATACCCGATAACTGATAACTGACACACTGATCACTGGTTTACCTTCCACTGATGGGTGTCGTCTTCAAAAATTTCCTTGCCAAAAATAGGGACCCGGTCTTTAATCGCATCCACAAGGAACTGGTTTGCATCTCGTGCGGCCTTCCTGTGAGCGGATGACGTAAATACAAAAAAGCAGAGCTCACCGACTTTAATATTGCCGAGACTGTGATAAATGTGAGCACAGGTTAACTCGTACCTGTCAAACGCCTCTTCGCGGATTTTATCGATCTCTTTTTCAGCCATCTCTTCATAGGAGGTATACTCAATTGCAGACACTGATTTGCCATCGACTTCATCGGCTCGAACCTGGCCAAGAAAGATACTATGGCCACCTATGTCGGTTTTGGACTGGTGTTTTGCGATGGAATCTGCAATTTTCTGAGGCGGGATGGCGCCTTCTATAAAAATCTTTTTAGGCATGGGTTTCCTGTTGTTTCATAATGGCCTGAATACCGCCATCAACATTTACTAAATTCGTAAATCCATGATGGGAGTGAAGGTATTTAATCGCCTGCTTGCTTCTGTTGCCGGTCTGACAAATGACATGAACATGTCGGTCAGTTGGAATGTCACTGTGATGATCTTCCAGTCGGTTTATAGGTATCTTCAACACATTTGACTCATCAAGCAGAGGCTCTTCAAATTTGTCCCGTACATCAAGATACAATTTATCGCCTGATTCCAATGTGCAACGAAAAATTTCCGGCTTCAACCCCCGGTTTTTGATCTCTTCAATTTTACTGTCATCTCTACGAAGCTGTATCAGCTGGTCCTGATGCGTCATCAGATCAATAATCTTTAACTTGCCAGAGAGAATATTACCCGTGTCCAAAATGATTTTAATCGCTTCCGAAGCCTGCAGTATGCCGAGAACACCCGGCAGTGCACCAATCACACCCACTTCGTCACAACTTACGTTACGGTTCGTGGTCGTGGGAAACAAACATCGGTAGGTAGGGCCGTTACTGTAATTGAATACAGAGAGCTGTCCCTGGAATTTGTAGATCGATCCATAAACCCATGGCTTGCCGGTCAGAACAGCTGCATCGTTAATGAGGTATTTGGTTTGAAAATTATCGGATCCATCAATAATCAGGTCGTACTCTTCAAATTGAGATAGGGCATTTTCCGCTGTCAGCCAATCGTTGATCGCATTGATGTTAACATCAGAATTGAGGTTTTGCAGAGCGGTCTTTGCGGTCGTTACTTTCGGTTGTCCGACATCAGATTCCTTGTATAGAATCTGCCGGTGTAGATTGGTTGCCTGAATCAGGTCGTGATCCATCAAGCCGAGTGTTCCGACGCCCGCAGCGGTTAAATACTGGGCCGCAGGACATCCTAACCCGCCCATTCCCACAATCAGGACTTTGGCACGCTTTAATTTCTGCTGACCGGAAGCTCCGATTTCAGGCAGGGTCGTTTGGCGGCTGTATCTGTCTGCCAGGCTTTTGTTTTGTATCATTTATCCTCCTGAAAATGGAGGCAAAAACGCAACTTCATCTCCGTTATCGAGTCCTCCAGCATGGTCCATGTTTTGATTGACCGCTACCTGAATAGATTCCGGATCCGAAAGAGAATATTTCGAAACACAGTACTCTTTGAGAGAGTCTACACTTAAATCCGCTGAATCCAGTGTTACTATTTCTTGATGAGTGCCGGTCTCTTCAGCTATCACTCCAAAATATTTAATTGTCAGGGTCATAATGATTTGTAGTAAATTACATTTTCTTGGCATGCAGTTGATTGACATCTTCTACCGTATCAACATCAAAGAATCCCTTTTTGAAACGGACAGTCGCAACTTTTTCGATGTTTTGTGCGATAATCTTTTTTGCACCGATATCGCCGGTAAGATTCATCAATTGTGGAAAGAAGGATCTGCTGAAAATAGCAGGGACACCGATATCTTCTTTATAGTAACACGCCGTTATAGGCCGTGTTCCGCCTGTATGCTGTTTGATTAAGTTCTGAATCAATTCAGTGTCAATATACGGCTGATCAGACAGCAAAAACAGGATATGGTGCAGCGATGCATTCAGTTTTAATGATTCAGATAGTCCGAGCCTGATACTGGATGCAATGCCCTCAGACCACTGTTCATTATCTACCAACGTGACAGCTTTAGTATCTGTTTGATCCCGGATTTCGTCGGCATGAGCACCCAATATCAGAAGTGCGGGATCAAACGTCAGTTCTGAAACGGAATCAACCGTGTGCTGCAATAACGTTTTATCTTGATATTCGACAAGCTGCTTGGGGCGGCCCAGCCGGCTGGATGATCCGGCCGCAAGAATCACGGCTCCGATGTTACTAAGGGTGTTCACAGCTCTATCGTTTTAAATTCATACTGTTTCTTTTCGTGGATTGGTCCGCTGAGCTCCCGGAGATGCCGAACATCAGAACCGGAAAGTACCGCCTGAATTTCTGATAATATTGAAAGTCCTATTTCAGCCGGGGTTTCTGCACCTAACTGTAAACCTACAGGTGCGAAGATCTTTGCAGTTTGTTTGTCAGTCAGATGAATGTCTTCCTTTTCTAAATCTCCAAGCATTCTTTGGTGTTTCTTGTTTGGGCCCAATATTCCAATGTACGGAATGGCATTCACGTTCAGTAATAGTTTCAGGACCGCCAGGTCGTAATTATAGTTATGAGTCATGAGCACGAAGGCAGTTCTCTCATTGATTTCGATATTATCCAGTATCAATTCAGGATGGGTTACCACAACCTGACAGGAGCTGAATCTTTTGTCATTTGCATGTGTCGGTCGCCCGTCAGCCACGATAATGGTCCATCCCAAAACCTCTGCCATCTGGGAGAGAACCCGGGAATCGTTTCCGGCTCCAACCAAAACCAGGGTAGGAGGAGGGGGGATCACGTCTATGAATGCGTGCACTGTTACATTTTCAGATCTGTATTCACCGAAATGATTGACTTGCCTGCTGATTGCTGAAGCTGCCACCTCGTTGATCTTTTCATGTAGAGCATTATCAAGTATATCGCCCGTGCAGACCCCATGACGATCGATATAGCAAGCGGTCCCTTCCTGTCGTTTCGTTTTATCAAGATTGAACAGTGAAACGAGAGCTGCAGGATGACTACTCTCCTCAGTACGTCTTAAAAGTTCAATCGGATTATGCTTCTCGTTTGGATCAATGGTTTCAAACAAGACCTGGATGATGCCGTTGCAGCCAAGCTGAGCGCCGATGATTGCGTCATCTTCATCACTGGTGTCGTACGTCACCAGTTTATTTCGGTTTTGATTGAGTGCAAGCAGGGCTTTTCTAAGGGCGTCACCCTCAAGGCAGCCGCCGCTGATTGCTCCGGTCACGACTCCATACTCATCGACCAGCATTCGGGCTCCGGCGGCGCGATATGACGATCCTTCGACATGAACTACGGTGGCCAGCACGCATTGCCGGCCCTCTTTTTTGGCGCTGTCGTATGACGATAAAATGGCTGTAATTTCTCTCATCCGGCAACCAGTCTGAGTTCTGGAAGAACAGCTTTTATCTCCCGAATTGCAGTGGCTACTTCTTTCTGTGTAGTAAATCGTCCAAGCCCAATTCGAATGCTCGAAAAGGCAAGTTCATCCGACAATCCCATCGCTTTCAAAACATGTGAGGGTTGATGCATTGATGACGAGCAAGCCGATCCCTGAGATACAGCAAGATTCTTAAGTCTCAATAAGAGATGACTGCTATCAATATTGTGGAACGAGATGTTTGTCATATAGGGCAGGCGGTTGGCTTGATCACCATTAATGCTGACGCCATGGATTTGCTTCAGTTCTGATTCCAATCGGGACCTCAGAGTGGTTAGTCGTTCAGTATCTGACGCCATCTCATGAGCACAAATCTCACACGCTTTTCCAAATCCCACAATGGCAGGGACGTTGAGTGTCCCCGGACGCAGTCCTTTCTCCTGGCCGCCCCCTGTTAAAACAGGATCAATCTTTGGCTTGTTATCTTTGCTGATATACAGTGCCCCGGCACCTTTGGGTCCATAAAGCTTGTGTGACGAGAAAGTGAGAATGTCAGCACCGAGCTCTCTTGCGCTGACTTGAATTTTTCCAACTGTCTGCGTCGCGTCTGACATGAGTGCGATACCGTATGACTGTGTAATCCTCGAAATTTCTTTAATCGGATGGAGGGTCCCGGTTTCGTTATTGGCGTGCATCAGGCAAACCAAGATTGTTTGGTCCGTTAGTGCATTTTTGAGGTCCTGAAGTTCAATAGCACCGGACTCATCTACTGGGAGATACGTGATACTATATCCTGAATTTTCAAGGCTTTTACATGTATCAAGCACCGCTTTGTGTTCTGTAGTGCAGGTGATAATGTGATCTCCTTTATCCCGGTTTGCTTGAGCGAGGCCCTTCATTGTAATATTGATCGCTTCAGTCGCTCCTGATGTAAAATAGATTTCACCGGCAGATACGCCGATCAGATCGGCAACCTGTTCACGCGCCCGTTCAACAGCTTCATCAGCTTCCCAGCCGAATACGTGACCTGAACTGGATGAATTACCAAACTTTTGGGTAAAATATGGCAGCAACTCATCTACAACTCTTGGGTCAGCCGGGGTTGTCGCATTATAGTCTAAATAGATTTTTTTATCGGATTTCATAGGCAATTGAAAACACACTAACTGAATAACTCAAATATAAGAAGGCTTTGCAAAACCTGATTATAGCGTAAATAGTAACCTTTGATCGTCATCTAATTGCTTATAACCGGTTTGGAGATCCTTTATCAGGATACGGGATGACTGTTGCCCGGGTTTTACAAAGCCTTATTTAACTGCTAAAATGAATCAATAATTGCTATACATAAGAAATAGGTTTTTATTGAAAGTAGTAAACATAGAGCCAATTAAAATTTTCTTTACCATCAATTAGCAATAAAAATTGATTTTACGAAAGGCCAGATATCAAACAGGCCTTGATTTGTTTTGAAAAATAAACATCTCTTTGATGGTTTTATTGTTGATTTATTACTGCCGGATCGCTTAATTGAAAACTTATATGCAACACTAAAAAACACCTGCCCATGCCTTCATATACGCTGAATATAAACGGAGAAAAAAAACAAGTAGATGTTACGGACGATACCCCGCTTCTTTGGGTGTTGCGAGATCACCTGGACCTTCCGGGGACAAAATTTGGATGCGGTATTGCTCAGTGTGGCGCATGTACGGTTCATGTTGATGGAAGTGCCATTCGCGCATGTTCGTACCCGGTTGCCGCTGTTGGCGATTCTGAAATTACAACGATTGAAGGACTGTCCGAAAACGGAGATCATCCGGTTCAGCAGGCATGGCTGGAGCACGACGTTCCGCAGTGCGGATACTGCCAGGCAGGTCAGATTATGAGTGCCGCTGCACTACTGAATTCGAACCCGGACCCATCAGATGAAGAGATCAATTCTGCAATGAACGGCAATATATGCCGGTGCGGAACTTACCTTAGAATAAAGAGAGCCATTAAAACCGCAGCCAAAACCGCATAAATTATGACAGTCGTAAAATCGAATATGGACAGACGATCATTTCTAAAAACTTTGACGGCTGGAACCGGCGGCCTGATGATCGGGTTCAGCTGGATGTCATGTTCAACCAGTGATGCTGAGGCTGGAAATATTTCTGATGATGCGTTTGATGTGAATGCATACATACAGATAGATACGAATGGTAATGTAACTATCTTTTCTCCAAATCCTGAAATCGGGCAGAATGTGAAAACAGCCATGCCGCTGATTGTGGCTGAAGAGCTGGATGTGGACTGGGACCGGGTAACAGTTGAGCAAGCCCCTTTGAACACTGATAAATACACCCGTCAGCTGGCAGGCGGCAGCCAGTCGATTCGCCAGGGGTGGGACAGCCTCAGAACGGCAGGAGCAACTGCAAAACTGATGCTGGTTACGGCAGCCGCTCAAAAATGGGGCGTCTCTGCTAGTGATCTAACAACAGTGAAAGGTGTTATCACCAATACAAGAAACGGTGAAACGATGATGTATGGTGATATTGCCTCTGATGCCGTATCAGTTCCCATTCCTTCAGAAGTGACGCTGAAAGATCCAAGTGATTTTACACTGATAGGAGGCCACATCAAAAATGTTGACGGACCTGAAATCGTGACGGGCAAACCCCTATTTGGTATAGATTTCAAACGTGAAGGAATGACGACTGCTATGATCGTTCATCCCCCCGCGTTTGGTATGAGCGTGAAATCGTATGATGACAGCGAGGCTAGATCAATGCCCGGGGTACAGGACATTTTTACGATCAATACATCCATCGATGAACCTAACTGGTCAGATGTGAATGCGTTCAATAAACTCGTCGTCATAACCGGTGATTCAACCTGGCAGATTTTGAAAGCTAAACAGGCATTGACCATTCAGTGGGAGACGGTGAGTGAGCTCGAGAGCAGTTCAGGCCACCATAACAAGCTGGCGGAGGCCGTAAACAGTGGATCAGGTGACATTGCAAGAATGGATGGCGATCCCGATTCCGCAGCGGGTCGTGCCGCTACCGTCATTGAGCGGACCTATACTGCACCGTTTATTGCTCATAACACCCTGGAACCGATGAACTTTTTTGCATATGTGAAGGAGAATTCAGCAGAATTAATCGGCCCGATTCAGACGCCGGAACAGCTTAGGGGATCAGCCTCGCAGCTCCTTGGAATGCCGGAAGAGAATATAAAAGTAGACATGACCCGGATGGGCGGTGGGTTTGGGAGGCGCCTCTATGGTAACTTCGGTTTGGAAGCTGCCGCGATATCGAAGAAAATTGGCGGACCTGTGAAGCTTCTGTATACGCGTGAAGACGATATGACCCAGGGAACATATCGCCCGGCCTATGCCATTAAATACAAAGCTTCACTGGATGAAAACGGAAACCTGCTTTCATTCCAGGCGAAAGGCACAGGTATGTCCGAAAGTCCGCTGTTTGCCAACCGGTTCCCGGCCGGAACAGTTGATCACTATTCAAGTGAAGATATTCCGGTGCAGACCAACATTTCAACCGGTGCATGGAGAGCCCCGCGGTCCAACTTTACGGCCGGTGCAGAACAATCATTTATCGATGAGGTTGCAGAAGCCGCCGGTAAAGATCCAATTGATTTCCGGCTGGAACTTTTTGAACGGGCAATGAATAACCCAGTGGGAAGTAATAATGATTACGATCCTGCCCGCTATGCCGGAGTTCTTGAGCTTGTTCGCGAGAAATCAAATTGGGGAGCTGACATGCCGGGCGTCTACCGGGGAGTCTCGGCTTATTACTGCCACAACTCCTATGTTGCACAGGTAGTTGATCTGGAAATGGTAAACGACGAACCCCGGATCAAAAAAGTATGGTCTGCCGTTGATTGTGGGATCGTAATAAACATGGAGGGAGCCCTGAACCAAATGGAAGGCGGTGTGATTGATGGATTGGGTCACGCCCTCTACAGTGAGCTAACGTTTGAAGATGGAGTGCCCAGTGCTGAAAACTTCAATAACTATCGCCTGATCCGAACCACGGAGGCACCGCTTGAGATTGAAACTCATTTCGCCCAGAATCAGATTCACCCAACCGGACTCGGAGAGCCCGGGCTGCCGCCGGTTATTGCAGCGTATGCGAATGCTCTTTATAAAGCGACCGGCAAACGCTACTACAACCAGCCTTTCCTTATGAAAGAAGAGCAGACAGAAACGCTTGGAGCTTTATAGCAGACGGGTTGCCTTTTTAACTTGTTTGATAAAAAATCATCAAAAAAAGCCTTTTAGATGTACTGTAGTCTGAAAGGCTTTTTTACATATACATGTAAGTGGTGAACCTCGAACCGGTTTCGAAACAGCTATTATCTAAAAAAGTGTTTCGTCATCCGGATGACTGATTCGACATTATCGACCCCGGTGAGGATAATAAGATCCAGACAGAAATCGATTTGCTCAGAAGAAAGGTTAACCTTGTAGCTCTGCATGACAAGCATGGTAGTTAATCGATGATGTAGGTCTTCTACTTGTTTTTTA
>Ga0307966_1002339_pt1 | contig 14414 bp, 13 predicted proteins | sample OrgLakmetagen646_FD_203141 | JGI IMG/M metagenome (GOLD analysis project Ga0307966, IMG submission 203141) | Saline water microbial communities from Organic Lake, Antarctica - #646 | ecosystem: Environmental > Aquatic > Non-marine Saline and Alkaline > Saline | place: Antarctica: Organic Lake... | reverse complement strand
CATCACCGCCAAGCGGATGATTTCCCGGCTGGTTTTGAAGTACTTGAAAGGGTCGCGTTTTTCCATGTGGGCAGGGTAGGGGGTGTACACTCCACCCGCAAGCTGAGTTCCTTTGACAAGACCCTCCCAAGCGTTCTAATGCTGTCTAAATGCCTCCAACGATTGGTGGGGTTGCGTGATTGAACTCGGTGCCGTCCCGCCACATGCGATGAAGAACGACACCAATGCGCCTTGCCAGCGCAACCATTGCCCTCTTGCTTCCCCGACGCTTGGCCACTCGCGCAGCCCATGTTCTGAGCCATGAGTAACGGCCACGATGTAACATGACTGTCGCGGCTTGACACAACGCACGGCGCAAATTTACGTCACCCGCCTTGGTGATACCACCAATGACATCGCGCTCGCCCGATTGGTGTCGCGATGGCGTTAGGCCCACCCAGGGTCCAACACGTTTGGAAGATTTGAAGCGGGCGGGATCATCAACTGCGGATTTGAAGGTCAGAGCGACGACCGCTCCAATGCCGGGCATTGTCATCAGCAAGCGGCAGACTGGGTCGTTCTTCGCAAGCCCGCGAACCTCCCGTTCCAGATTGGCCAGCTCACTGCGCAATGCAGCACGGGATTTGAGCATGGGCACCGTTGCTGCCTCCAACATGGCCGCGGTTTGAAAGCTGGATTTTTGGTCGAAACAACCTAAAAATACATACTTTCAAACGCTTAAGCTACCCTCACCAACCCCTCATGAATAATTCGGGCTAAATGCTCGACCTGCCCGCCTCAACAAGTTTTCTTCTGACAGTGCCGCCATACTGCTTTCCGGCTTGTTACACTTAGGGCGCTACATTCCCGGCAGCCACAGTGCCAATTGTGGGAACAGGATCAGCAATGCGACCAGAAGCATCGAACAGCCCATGTAGGGAAAAGCCGAAAGATATATCTCGCGCATGGTCGTATCTTTGGGGGCGACCCCCTTCATCACGAATAACAGCAGTCCAAACGGTGGCGTCGTAAAGCTGATTTCAAGCGCCAAAAGGATGATCAACCCGAACCAGACCGGGTCAAAACCAAGTGTTGCGGCAAGCGGAAAGAAAATCGGCACGGTCAGCAGCATCATCGAGATTTGCTCCATGAACATACCCAGCAACAGCAGCACACCAAACATGACCAGCAGCATTGCGATCGGTGCAAGGTCAAACGATGTGGCCCAGCGGATCAACCCACTGGATGCGCCGGAAAACGCAAGCAACTGGCTGAACGTAGCTGATCCGAACACGATCAGATATGCCATCAATGTCACGCGCAGTGCGCCGATGACAGATTTCTTTATCGCCTGCCATGTCAGGCATCGAAACATAACGGCCAAGATCAAAACCCCAAGTGCGCCAAACGCCGCTGCCTCTGACGGAGTGATCAAACCGCCGACCATGCCGATCACGATCAGCACCATGACCGACAACATCGGTACAACATCCCCGAACAGAAGGCGCATTTTCTGCACCAAGCTTAGGGTTTCCACGTCATAGGCGGGGGCAGCCGATGGATCGATTTTGGTCTGGACATAGATCGTCGCGATGTAAAAGCTGGCGAGGATCAAGCCGGGGATAATCCCCGCGATCAGCAAAGCGCCTACGTCAATCCGAGCCAATGTCGCCAGCAGAACCGCCAAAGCTGATGGTGGGATGATAATCGCCAACCCACCAGTGCCAAGGATCGGGCCAATCGACATGTGCTTCTTATATCCACGCGCAGTCATTTCAGGCACCATCAAGCTGCCCAGCAAGGCGGTTGACCCCATGGATGATCCCGACAGGGTAGAAAATGCCGTGCCGCCCAGAACCGTCACATAAGACAAGCGGCCCGGCAGCTTGCCCAGCAATCGGTCAATCGCATTGAACATCCGCGCGCCAAGACCGGTGTGAAAAAAGATCTCCCCCATCAACAAGAACAACGGGATCGGAACCAGGGCATAGTTCGTTAATCCACCAAAACCGTTATTAAGCAGCAGCGTTATCCCCTTGCCGCCGCCCATAAAAAACCAGGCACCCATGATATTGGCCGCAAGAAAGGCCAGTGCCACAGGCATACCAATGGCCATCAGAACCAGGATCGAGCCCAGCAGCAGGGCAAGCGATTCAAACCATTCCATTATTCGTGTATCCCAGCTTCGCCAGAATGCATCAGGTCATCACCAAAAACAAAACGGGAAAACTCTATTGCCATCAGGCCAAAGCTGACCGGAAAGGCGATGGTGAGTATCCATTTTGGGAAATAGTAGGCGCGCACGTCCAGATCATTGCGCGCAATATTTCCCAGAAAAAGCTCTGCACCTTTCCATGCGAGGATCAGCGACACGATCACGCACAATACCGCAACGAACCGGCTGACTATGCGGCGCATCGGCCCGGGCAGCGCAGCTGTAACCAGCTCGATGTGTACATGCCCCTTTTCGCGCACAAGCCACGGCGCGCCCAGCATGGTCATATAAAGGATCGCATACTCAGACGAAGTGAACAGCCACGCAAAAGGTTGCAGACCTGCGTTGCGCATCACCACCGACGTGATCACTGAAAACATCAGCCAGATCAGCATGACGCCGGCAATGCCTGCCATCGCGTACAGGAACCCTCGATATAGTTTGCCGATCAGTTCCATGCACTGCCCCTTGTTCAAAAATGCGGTGCGCCAGATATCTGGCACACCGCAATTGGATTACTTCTGATAGAAAAGTTCGAGCAGCTTGTCATAGTTGCCGTCACCTTGAGGGCTTTCGGCCATCAGGCCTTTCATGCGGTCCCAAGTCTTTTGCGTGGCGGCAGCTAGATAGGCTTCGGCAGCATCGCCTTCCAGCGTGATCACCTGCATGCCTGCAGCTTCAAGGGCGGCAAAATCCTCGTCGCGCACGGCGCCCAACTTGGCGGCGCTTTCAGCCTCATGGGCGATTGCGACGTCTTGCAGGATGGTGCGGGATTCTTCCGACAGCGAATTCCACTTTTCAAGGTTCACAATCGTGCCAAGGTCGGTCGAAAAGAAGCACGGTTCGATCCGGTAGTTCAGGAACTCGTTCCACTTCAGATCAATCAGGCCGATTTGTGTCCAGCCTGTCGCATCGACAACGCCACGCTCAAGCGCTGAGTAAACTTCGGTTGTCGGCAAATCGATGACCTGTGCGCCCAGATATTCAGTGAAGAAGGCGTTATAGACCGCGTTCCCACGCAGCTTGAGGCCCGTAACATCCAGATTTCCACCATCGTCCAACGTTGGCTCGTTGCGCGTCCAAAGGTTGTAACAGACACCGGAATCAAACCAGCCAAGGTATTTAACACCCATTTTCTCTTGGTGAATCTGGTCGATCAGTTCGATCCCACCATTAGCGCGGGTCTCGACGGCGGTCAGGTTCGACGTTACCAACGCGTCTTTTTCCGGCAAAGCGCCTGCATAAAAGCTGCCCGGCGTATACACCATGTCAACCACGCCGGAACGCACCGCGTCAGGCTGCTGGAACATTCCGATGGCTTCTGGCCCGCCGCGTACTTCAATCTGGATCACGCCTTCGCCTGCGGTGTTCACCTTGTCGACAAATTCAAGGAACGACTTGGTATAGATCAGAGATTCAGGGAATGCGTGAACCGCTGTGATCGTATCTTGGGCAAAGGCCGCAGAGGTCAGTGCCGTCGTGGCAAGGATGCCACCGAAAATTGTATGTTTCATCGTGTCGTACTCCCGGTTGATGGGGTGCCTTGTGGTACCCCTTTTTGTGGTGTTCGCTTTGCTCTGTTTCGTCAGCGAAAGCGTCTTAGGTTGCAGGCAAGGCCCACGGGTGCGCCGCAAAACGTGCTGCGCGAAAACTTGTTATTTTTTCGTTATGCTGGGCCGTCAGATCGATATCATCCCACCCGTTCACCAGCTTTTGTTGCCAGACAGGGTCAAGATCAAATGACACCGCATGACCGGCAATCGTTGCAGTCCCATCAGCCAGATCAACGCTGGCCTTGGCATCACCTTCGCCAATCGTATCAATCAGCATTTCGATCTGGTCACTGCTCAAACGCGCGGGCAACAGACCGTTGTTTACCGCATTACTTTGAAAGATATCGCCAAAGCTTGGGGCAAAGACCGCCTTTATGCCAAAATCAACCAAAGCATATACTGCCGCCTCTCGGCTGGAGCCGCTGCCAAAGTTGCGCCGCGTAATCAGAACATCGGCGCGGGTGAAACGGTTCAACACATGCTCTGCATCCTCTTGCCGCGCATCGTGCAGTAAAAAGCCACCATAACCGTCACTGCGGGGCGCTGACATGAACCGAGCAGGGATCAACTGATCAGTGTCCACATTGGACTGTCGCAAGGCGACCGCCTGACCTTCAATTTTGGTACAACCGCTCATGTCCGACCCTCCAGCAAAGGGCGCACATCTGCCAGATGTCCTGTGACAGCGGCCGCAGCAACCATTGCCGGGCTCATCAAATGGGTGCGCGCACCACGACCCTGACGGCCTTTGAAATTGCGGTTGGTTGAAGAGGCACAGCGTTTACCTGACCCAACAAGATCACCGTTCATGCCGACACACATAGAACACCCGGAATCGACCCATTCCAAACCTGCATCCTTAAATATCTGCGCCAATCCTTCATCCTCGGCCTGCTTCTTGACCAGCGTCGAACCCGGCGAGACCAAACCCGGAACCTGCGACTTGCGCCCAGCCAGTACTTTTGCGGCCAGACGCAAATCCTCTATCCGGCCATTCGTGCAGGATCCGATAAAGACCTGATCAACGTTCACAGCCTCAAGCGGCATACCTGCTTTCAGCCCCATATACTCCAGTGCCGCCCGCGCCTGTTCTTGCTTGTTGAGGGGCAAATCTGCGGGGTCTGGAACGTGCTCGGTAATCGGCAACGCGTCCTCGGGCGACGTTCCCCAAGTCACCGTCGGGGCGATCTCGGCGGCATTGATAGAGACCTCGCGATCGAAAACTGCGCCGTCATCTGTTTTCAATGCCATCCAGTCTTTGACCGCCGCATCCCATGCTCCTGCTTTTGGGGCGAAATTCCGGCCCTCAATATAGTCGAATGTCACCTGATCCGGTGCGACCAATCCCAGCCGCGCACCCCCCTCAATGCTCAGATTGCACAGGGTCAGCCGACCTTCCATGCTCAGCGCCTCTACCGCGCTGCCCGCATATTCAATTGCATGGCCACGCGCGCCGTCGGCCCCCAGCTTGGCAATCCAATGCAGTGCCAGATCTTTGGCGGACACCGCCGCCCCCATGGTACCATCTATCGTAATGCGCATCGTTTTGGGCCGCTGCTGCCATATCGTTTGGGTGGCCAATATATGGGCAACCTCGGTCGCACCCACACCAAAGGCCAATGCACCAAAGGCACCATGCGTCGAGGTGTGGCTATCACCGCAATTTATCAGCAAACCGGGCAAGGTCAGCCCCTGCTCTGGCCCGATCACGTGGACGATCCCCTGCCCCGGATCACGCAAATCAAAAAGACGGATCCCCTGCGATTTGGCATTCTTCCCCAGCGTCTCGATCATCCTGCGAATATCCGCTGCGACCTCTCTGGCGCGGGTTGGCGCATAATGGTCCACCACACCAAAGGTCAGATCAGGTGCCGCAACCGTCATGCCCCGGTCGTTCAGCTTGGCGAACGCGTGATGCGACCCCTCGTGCACCAGATGACGGTCCACCCAAAGTAAAGAGGTTCCATCATCGCGCAACATGATCTCGTGCGCAGCCCATAGTTTGGCAAAGAGGGTTTGCGGCACCGTCATTCAGCGGCTTCTTTGCGGGCAGGATTGATAACCGGCTCCCAATGACGGGCTTTGCCAACCCCGACACGGGTCAGCGCCATCTCAAGCTTGAACATGTCGGGACGGTAAAGCGCTGACAGATATTCGACCCCCTGCCCCTCTGCATCCTTGACCACGCGGTCCAACGACAACAGCGGCCCGCCAATGCTGACACCCAAAACCTCGGCCACGTCAGGTGACGCAAGTGTGGCGCTTACCGTTTGATGCGCCGCATCTACCTTGACGCCAGAACGTTCAAGCAGGCGAAACAGCGGCGTTGTCGCCAGCTCAGCCTCTGTATAGTTTTGCGCAATTTCTTCGGGCACCCAGGTTGTCAGGTGCGAAAAAGGCTCTCCCTCAACCAACCGCAGCCGCACAGCGGCCTGCACGCGGGCCTGATCCGACAAACCCAAGGCGGCAGCAACCGCTCCCGGTGCGGCACCATAACTAAAGGACAGCAACCGTGCGGTGGTGTTTTGACCCATCTCTACCAGTTGCGGCAACAACGTATTGAAATCTGCCGCCATCGACGGATAGGCCTTGGGCGGGCATACCGTCGTGCCGGACCCGGCCCGGCGCTCGATCAGGCCTTTTTCCTCCAAAGCGTCAAGGGCGCGGCGTATGGTAACCCGCGACACATCCAGCGTGACAGCAAGCTTCTGCTCTCCAGGCAGGACGGACCCGACAGCATGAACGCCGCGCAGGATTTCCTGATGAAGATGCAAGTAAACGCGTCGCGCCTTGCCCCCTTCGGGAAGCCCTTTCGCTTTGGAATTTACAGACGCTAGTGCCATTTCGACCCTTTCATTACATCCAACCCTAGCGGCGGAATTTACAAACGCAAGAAATCTATATGCTGAATGGCGAAATATTTGACCTATGCACAACAAGTAATCTGTATTATCAAAGATACAGGTTTATCCAAGGAGACTCCATGCCCGTTATCGAGCTTCATGTCATGCAAGGGTACAGCGACGACGACAAATCCCGCCTTTGTGAGGCTTTGACCCATGCTGTGCGGATTGTGGTGCCCGCGCCCCCGGAAGCTGTGACAGTGATGATCCACGAACTGGCACCAGCAGGCTACATGCGCGGCGGCGTGCATCGCACCCCTGCCCCATCCCTCCCCTGCCCAATCGGTATCGTGCGTGAATACCTGACTGCGATGGAGGCGCGAGATATCGAGAAAGCCAAGGACATGCTGGGGGCAGGTTTCTCTATGACGTTCCCTGGCACCGCGCCAATGCAAAAGCTTGAGCAACTGATTGATTGGGCAAAACCGCGCTACAGGTTTGTGACCAAATCCTATTCAGGTTTTGAGGCTTTGCAGACGCCAAGTGCTGCCTCAGTTGTTTATTGCCGTGGTACGTTGTCGGGCGAATGGCCCGATGGCACAGCCTTTGACGGGATACGCTTTATTGACCGCTTCGAAGTCACAGATGGCCAGCTTACCCACCAAGATGTGTGGAATGACATCGCAGAGACAAAGGCAAACGCATGACCCAAGACATAGACCCGATCACCCTGGTCGTTCTCGCAGGACGGATGGAGCAGATTGCAGATGAGATGGACGCGACTTTGTTCCGCGCTGCCTTTAACCCCATTATTGCCGAGGCCCATGACGCCTCGCATGGTATGTATCATGCGGTGTCAGGCGATACGCTGGTGCAAGGCAAGTCAGGTTTGCCGATTTTCGTTGGCGTGATGAGCTTTGCCGTGAAAGCCGTCATCGACAAAGCCGCCGAGAACGGAGACCTCGAAGACGGTGATATCTATATATTCAACGACGCGCATCTTGGCGGAACGCACCTTAGCGATATGCGCCTTGTCAGACCCTATTTCCACGATGGAAAGCTGTTTTGCTACCTTGCTTCGGTTGGGCATTGGCATGATGTCGGCGGCGCGGTGCCCGGTAACTATAACCCCGCCGCAACGGATGCGTTTCAAGAGGCGTTTGTATTGCCTCCTGTGCGTCTGGCCAAAGCCGGCACAATCCAGACCGATATTATTGATATTCTGATGCGGAACACGCGTTTGCCGCAATCAGCTCAGGGCGATCTGAATGGCCAGCTTGGTGCGCTGGACCTGGGTGTGCGGCGGCTGGATGAATTGCTGGCTGAATACGGTGCTGACACCGTCAGTGCAGCGCTGGATGCGCTTGGCGACCGTGCCGAGGTTCTCATGCGCTCCGAATTGACAGACCTGCCCGACGGTCGTTGGGAGGCCGAGGATTTCCTTGATAATGACGGGATCACCGATGTCCCTCTCAAGATCAAAGTAGCGCTTGAGATCAGCGGCGATACCATGACGCTTGATTTTGCGGGCACCGCTGACCGCTGTGCTGGCCCTGTCAATATCGCGTTGCCGACCGCCGTTGCGACAGCCTATGTCGCGATCAAACACATCTTCCCTAGCTTACCCGCAAATGCGGGTGTGATGCGCCCGATCACGGTTAAAATCCCGGACGGGTCCCTGCTGTCAGCGCCCTTCCCTGCCCCCGTTGGCGGCTATACAGAGACTATTTTGCGAATGATCGACGTGATCTTTACCGCTGCTTCACAAGCGGCACCGGAGCGGGTTGTAGCGAACGCCTACGGCACGATCAATGCGCTGTCGATCTCTGGCAAGCGGGCGAATGGTCAACCTTGGGTAATGTTCAGCTTTTATGGCGGCGGCCATGGCGGATCGATCGAGACTGATGGTTTGAACCACGGCAACGCGCCAATCTCGACCGCAACCATTCCCCCGATGGAGATACTTGAGGCCGCCTATCCGATCATGTTCAAACAATGGGCTCTGCGGCCTGATAGTGCGGGTGCAGGCATGCACCGGGGAGGCATGGGGGCCACATATGAAATCGAAGTACTTGAGGAATCCGCCACGGCCTTTTTGTTCGGGGAGCGTGGGCGCTTTGCCCCCAAAGGTGCTGCCGGTGGCGGTGAGGCAGCCATGAACCTGTTCTCCTATGAACAGGCAGATGGCTGGCACAATCCGCCGATGGCGTCAAAAATGGTAGGCATCAAGTTGCAGCGCGGCCAGTCCGTGCGCCTTGATACGCCAGGCGGTGGCGGCTACGGCCTTGCATCCGAACGCGCGCCTACGGATGTCGCCAAAGATGTGGCCGGCGGGCTGCTGACGCCTGAATATGCGACCCTAACTTACGGAAATGCCTGGAAAGAGGTTACACAATGACCAGCTCAAATCGCATGATCGGCGTCGATGTTGGCGGAACCTTTACTGATATCTTCGTATTGGACGAGGCAACAGGCATAGCAGAAGTTGCCAAAGTGCCCACCACACGCCCCGACCAGTCCGGCGGTTTTCTAAGCGGGATCAGCTCGCGGGTTGAAGATTTATCGACCGTGTCCGTCGTCGTTCATGGCACCACCGCCGGGACAAACGCGTTGCTGGAACGCAAGGGTGCCAAGATCGGCGTGATCACCACGATGGGTTTGCGTGATGTCCTGGAAATGCGTCGTCGCGACCGCCCGCGCACATGGGGTTTGCGTGGCGACTTTACACCTGTGGTTGACCGCGCCCAGCGTCTTGAGGTGCCCGAACGCACCCTTGCTGATGGAACCATTCGCACCACAGTTGATTTGACCGCGGTTCGCAGTGCTGCGCAGCAATTGATCGATGACGGATGCCTTGCCTGCGCGATCCTGTTTGCCAACAGCTATGCAAATGCCGAGAACGAACGCCTCGCCGTAGATGCCGTGCGCGCAATTTGGCCAAACGCACATGTCTCGGCCTCCTCTGAAATTCTTCCCGAAATTCGCGAATTCGAACGGTTCTCGACCACCGCATTGAATGCCTATCTTCAACCCGAAGTGTCAGGCTATTTAGCCAGGTTAGAGATTGCTTTGAAAGACGGCGGCTTTGCTGGTGAATTCATGATCGTGCAGTCCAATGGAGGGATGATGGACGTTGATACGGCAGCCCGCGTGCCCGTGCGCACAGCTCTCTCAGGGCCAGCTGCCGGGGTAATTGCGGCAGGATACATTGCGCAGGCAGCTGGATTTCCAGATGTAATCACTGGCGACATGGGCGGGACATCCTTTGATGTAAGCCTGATTGCCAAAGGCCAGTCCATGCTATCGCCGCAAACCTCTGTTGATTTCGGGATGGTGATCAGATCACCCATGATCGAAATCACAACCATTGGAGCGGGCGGCGGATCAATCGCATGGGTCGACAAAGGCGGCTTGCTGAACATTGGCCCGGAAAGCGCAGGATCAACGCCCGGGCCCGTCGCATATGGCCAAGGCAACACGCGGCCCACCGTTACCGACGCAAATGTAGTGTTGGGCCGCATAGACCCCGACAACCCCATCGGCGGCAAACTGGACAGGCTGGATGTTGAAGCTGCAAAGGCGGCGATCCTGGAACATGTTGGCAAGCCCCTAAATCTCGACGCGCTGCAGGCAGCAGAGGCAATCTTGCGTGTTGCAAACAGCCGGATGGCGGGTGCGCTTCGTTTAGTCTCTATTGAGCGGGGTTTTGACCCGAAACGGTTCGCGTTTATGCCATTCGGCGGCGGCGGCGCGCTGCATTCGGGAGCGATGATGAACGAGGTTGGCCTCGCCCGCGCAATTGTGCCGCGCTATCCGGGTGTAACGTCAGCCATGGGCTGCGTGATCGCGGATATGCGTCAGGATTTTGTGCAAACGATCAACGCAGCGCTGACGGGTATTGATCTGACAAACCTCGCAGGTTTAATGCAAACCCATGTCGACAGTGGCCTTGCAACGCTTGACGCCGCACGCACACATTTCGAGGGGCGCGATACCGAGTTTACGCTTGATATGGCCTATCTCGGTCAGACGCACACGGTATCTGTTCCCCTTCCAGTTGTCGCAACCGGCGGGAAAGTGACACCACCCAGCGAAGACGATATCGCGACCGCATTCGACAGCGCTTACCGCGCCACCTATGGGCGTCTTCTGCAAAACGGCACGAGGCGCGTTATCAACCTGCGCTCTGCGGTCACGGGACGCCGCCCGCGCTTTGATCTATCTACGCTCGCGCCAAAAGGTGGCAGTGTCGACGCAGCATTCAAGGGGACACGTCCGGTGCATTTCGGCGACAGTTGGCATGAAACGCGCCTTTACAGCCGTCTTGACCTGCCGGTAGGCGCAGAAATCGAAGGGCCCGCCATATTGGAGCAGCCAGACACGACCGTGTTGATCGAACCCGGGCTTGTTGGCAAAGTTGATGCCTACGGCAACACCTTGATCGAAAGGGCCGAAACATGACGCCATCAACGACAGCCTTGCTGACCATTGATTTACAGAACGATTTTTTGCATCCAGACGGTGCTTACGGACGCGCGGGCCAAGGTGCAGAAAGCATCCTGGCACTACCCGACCGGATTGCGCCCTTGAAACAAGCGCTGGTAGCCGCAGGGGGCACTTATATCTCGGCACAGTTCACGCTGGTGCCAGGGCGCGACGACGAACCGTTGATTTCGGAACATCTGAGAAAGCTGCGCCCCTTCCTGACCAAAGGCGATTTCACGCCCGGCAGCTTTGGGCATAGCCTTGTCGATACGCTTGCCCCCGCAGATTTCACTGTCGAGAAAGTCGCTTATTCTGCGTTCTATCAGACCCGCTTGGAATACATCTTGCGCGCAATGAAGATCGAAACGGTGATCATTGGGGGCATTGTGACAAACGGCGGTGTCGCCAGCACGGTGCGAGACGCCCATTTGCGCGACATACACACCATCCTGTTAACCGATGGATGTGCCGCTTTCAAAGACGATGTGCATGACGCAACGCTTAAATCTCTTGGTTCAGTGACTGAAACCAAAACTTGCGCCGAGACCATCAGCATGATCGGAGCCGCCGCATGACCCTTCGTGATCGCTTGAAGGCCCCTGATATTCTGGTCGCCCCCGGTGTCTATGACGGGCTCACTGCCGCCCTTGCGACCGATGCCGGGTTCGAGGCCCTGTACCTGTCCGGTGCTGCCGTCGCCTATACCCGTTTGGGCCGACCAGATATCGGGCTTAGCACCGCATCTGAAATGACCGATACAATGGCGTTGATTGCAGACCGCACGGATTTACCCGTGATCATGGATGCAGATACCGGTTTTGGTAACGCTTTAAACGCGCGGCGCACCATGCAAAGCTATGAACGTGCCGGGGCCGCTGCCTTGCAGGTCGAAGATCAGACCTATCCCAAGAGATGCGGGCACCTTTCAGATAAATCATTGATATCTAATGATGAAATGTGTGGTAAGATCGCAGCAATGGCTGATGCGCGCAGACGTGACACCCTTATTATTGCCCGCACAGATGCGATTGCAGTCGAAGGTTTTGACGCCGCCATTAACCGCGCAGGAAGCTACATAGACGCCGGTGCTGACGTGCTTTTTGTCGAAGCGCCCCGTGACAGGACAGAGCTGGCGAAAATTGCTGACATCTTCAAAGGCCGCGTGCCTCTTCTGGTCAATATGGTCGAAGGGGGAGCGACGCCGATTTCGTCTGCAACACATCTGCAAGAGATTGGTTTTGACATCGTCATCTTTCCCGGTGGCATTGTGCGCGCCTTGGCAAAGACAGCGCAAGATTACTATAGCAGCTTGAAAAACACAGGCTCTAACAAGGCTTTTTCAAACCGCATGCATGACTTTGACGGGTTAAACGCCGCGATTGGAACGCCTAGAATGCTGGCTCTTGGAAAGAAGTTTGATGGAAACGCCTGATGTCGCATCTGCACCGCCGACCTTTGATTTAGAGGTTGAAACCCTGATCATCGGGGCAGGTGCCTGCGGGATGGTCGCAGCGCTGGCGGCCCATGAGGCAGGGCAAGAGGTACTGCTGATCGAGGCAGATGCGGTGCCGTCCGGCTCGACCGCGTTAAGTGCCGGCCTGATCCCGGCAGCGGGCACCCGGTTTCAGGCAGAGGCTGGGATTGAAGACAACGCCGTTTTTTTCGGCAAGGACATCCAAGCCAAAGCACACGATGAAAACGACCCCGATCTGGTCAAAGCGATGTCTGAAACTGCCGGGGTGGTCATAGAATGGCTGGCGGACAAACACGCCCTTCCCTTCTCACTGGTCACAGATTTTGACTATCCGGGCCACAGCCGCCGGCGCATGCACGGATTGCCCACACGCTCTGGCAGGGAGGTCATCGACGCTTTGCGGGCGCGGATCGAGGCGTTGGAAATTCCCCTGATCTGCAACCGCCGCGCCACCAGATTATATACAGATGGAAACCGTCTTGAAGGTGCACAGCTGTCCCTGCCTGATGCGAGCATCGAAACCATCGGCTGCGACCGGCTGATCCTTGCCTGCAATGGATTTGGCGGTAACCGTGCAATGGTTTCCGAACATATGGCCGAGATCAATAATGCCGTTTGGTTTGGCCACGACGGCAACCGCGGAGAGGCGATCACTTGGGGTCAGGCGCTTGGCGCCAAGACGCAGCATCTGGGGGCCTATCAGGGTCACGGAAATGTGGCGCACCCGCATGGTATCCTGATCACATGGGCAACCATCGCCGAGGGTGGCATTCAGGTGAACACAGCCGGCCATCGGTTCTGGAACGAAGCGCAAGGCTATTCCGAGGCGGCACGCGCAGTGCTTTCGCAGCCTGGCAGTATTGCTTGGGTCGTTTTCGACAGCAGGATTGCAAGCGTTGCGCGGCAATTCGAGGATTTTAAGAACGCGGAAAAACAAGGGGCTGTAATAGTTGCCGAAACACCGGAAAAGTTAGCGATGAAGGCAGGCCTTCCGGCGGATGCCTTGGTTCAAACCCTCTTGGATATTCCAGAAGCCGGCACCGATCCGTTTGGCCGCAACTGGACCACCCCGCCCCTTTCAGCGCCCTTTTGCGCGGTAAAAGTTACAGGAGCGCTATTTCATACCCAAGGCGGTCTTGAAGTTGATCCGGCGACAGCCAAAGTGCGGCACCGTGATGGTAGCACATTTACCAACCTTTATGCCGCTGGCGGGGCCGCGTGTGGCGTATCAGGCAAGGGTGACAGCGGCTATCTGTCAGGCAATGGTTTGCTGGCAGCCGTTACGTTGGGGTATATCGCCGGGCGTGGCTAACATTTTTCAAGGGTCTTCCGAATTTCAAACATGATCGTTTCAATCATTTCTGCGGACACACCTTCACCACCAAACCTGATCAGAAAACATTGATCGTCCGACTGTCGCTGCAATGTGACGCCCGTTCCCTCGAGCCACTGCATTATTGGTCGACGACGTTAACGGCTGCAGGCAAAGTGAGGAACAGGTAACCATCAGGAAAGGTCTGCATCCGGGGTATCTTGGCAATGTGCAAGCCATTGTCACTGGTCTTGAAACGGGAATTGTGGCCAGAGAAAAGACGCGATGTACAAGTTGTTTACGGCGCTGAGTTACATGCGCATTCCGACACATCCGATCAGGTGTTCCGACGACATATGATCAGCCATTCCGGAGTATCCGATCACCCCGAGATGACGCCGTCGGGCGCGGTTTGGTAATGGCTCCCTGGCTTGGCCCGGTCAAGTGCCGGGGTTGCAGAGCTTCCGGAGCCGCGCGCGCCGCCAAGCGCGCCCCATAGCGCTGGCGCGGCGGCGCGCGCGGCGGTGGACTGGGTGCGTATCATGTCTGTTGC